>ENA-ORLW01000004-ORLW01000004.1-human-gut-metagenome-genome-assembly--contig:-NODE-4-length-365889-cov-10.802830_pt1 | contig 365889 bp, 341 predicted proteins | sample MGYA00243017_ERZ508829 | MGnify/ENA primary metagenome ERZ508829 (study PRJEB26277, sample SAMN04329776) | human gut metagenome | biome: human-associated habitat | host: Homo sapiens | place: USA...
TCCAATCGTACAAACCCTTATAAAATAAGCTATTTACCACAACATTGTTTGTACTTCTTACCAGAGCCACAAGGACACATGTCATTACGTCCTATTTTCTTACCCTTTTTAATAGTCTTTTTTACTCCTTGTTCTTTTGCTTCGTTAGTACTTCCCTTAACTTGCTTTGCTTGCAAATTTTGTCTTATTTCAGCTTTTAATAAATACAAAGTAGTATCTTTACAAATGTTATCTAACATTTTATCAAATAATTCAAATCCTTCTCTTATATAAGCTTGAAGAGGATCCTCATTAGCATAACCCCTTAATGAAACACCTTCTCTTAAGTGGTCCATAGTATTAATATGTTCCATCCAGTAGTTATCAATGACTTGTAAGCTTATAGCTTTTTCAAAGTCTTTTCTTATTTCATCAGGTAATTCCTTTATTTTTTCTTCATATTCTTTTAATACCTTGCTTTGTATAACATCAATTATGTCATTTATTTCCTTATTTAATATTTCCGATAATTTTAAGTTAGAATTATTAAGTAAGTTTTCATTTACATATTCAACTATTTCATTACAATCAGCTTCTAAAATTACACCATGTTCATTAGTATGCCTTCTTACTAGTAATTCAATAAGCTCTTTCATTGTATTAATAACATAGTTGTGAACATCTTCATTGTCTAGTATTTCATTTCTTCTAGCATACATTATTTCACGATGTTTACCCATTACATCATCATATTGTAATAAATGTTTACGTGCATCAAAGTTGTTTCCTTCAACTCTTTTTTGTGCTGTTTCAACTGATCTTGTAATAGTTTTACTACGCATGTTTCTTTCACTATCTAAACCAGCCATTTCTAAGATAGACTTAAATCTATCAGTACCAAATCTTACCATTAATTCATCTTCAAATGATACGAAAAATTGGCTATAACCTGGATCACCTTGACGACCTGAACGTCCTCTTAACTGGTTATCTATACGTCTTGACTCGTGTCTTTCAGTACCTATTACGCATAATCCACCTAACTCTTTAACACCTTCTCCAAGCTTGATATCAGTACCACGTCCTGCCATATTAGTTGCAATAGTAACAGAGCCCTTCTCACCTGCTTTTGCAATTATTTCTGCTTCTCTTGCATGGTTTTTGGCATTTAATATTTCATGCTTTATATGAGCTTTTTTTAACATACTACTTAATAATTCATTGGTTTCAATTGCAATTGTACCAACTAATACTGGTTGTCCTTTTTCGTGTCTTCTTTTGATTTCAGCGATTATTGCCTTATATTTTTCTTCTTTTGTTGAATAAATTAAATCAGCTGCATCAACTCTTATTACTGGTAAGTTAGTTGGAATTTCAATTACATACATGTTATATATGTTTCTAAATTCTTCTTCCTCTGTTTTAGCAGTACCTGTCATACCAGATAACTTTTCATACATTCTAAAGTAATTTTGGAATGTAATGGTAGCAAGTGTCTTTGTTTCTTCTTCTATTTCTACGTTTTCTTTAGCTTCAATTGCTTGATGAAGCCCGTCAGAAAATGCTCTACCAGGCATAAGTCTTCCGGTAAATTGGTCAACAATTACAACCTTACCTTCTTGAACAACGTAATCAACATCATTATGCATTGTATAGTTTGCTTTTAATGCTTGATTAACGTGGTGAACTAATGCAGAATGCTCAATATCATAAAGGTTTGCTATTCTAAAGTATTTTTCACCTTTTTCCGTTCCTTGGTCTGTTAATGTTATATCTTTTGTTTTTTCATCTATTGTATAATCTTCATTTTCTCTTAAAGTTTTAACAAATCTATCAGCATCCTTATAAAGATTAGCTGACTTCATAACACCACCAGATATTATAAGTGGAGTTCTAGCCTCATCAATTAATACAGAGTCAACCTCATCTATAATTGCAAAATGAAGTGGTCTTTGAACTCTATCCTCAGCGTTAACAACCATGTTATCTCTTAAGTAGTCAAAACCTAATTCGTTATTTGTTGAATATAAAATATCACAGTTATAAGCTTCTTTTTTCTCCTTAGATGACATTTCTCTTAAGTTAACAGCTACTGTTAATCCTAAAAATCTATATATTTGACCCATCCACTCAGCATCACGAGTTGCTAAATATTCGTTAACCGTTACTACGTGAACACCTTTTTCAGTTAATGCATTTAAGTATGCTGGCATAACGCAAGTTAAAGTTTTACCTTCACCAGTTTTCATTTCTGCAATATTACCAAAATGAATTGCAAGGGCTCCTAAAACCTGTACATAAAATGGCTTTTCCCCAATTACACGGTAAGCTGCTTCTCTAGCTACTGCAAAAGCATCTGGTAATATATCATCTACCGTTTCACCATCTTTTAATCTCTTTTTTAATTTATTAGTGCATCCTTGAAGTTGTTTATCAGTCATCTTTTTATATTTATCATCTAACTCAAATACTTCATCTGCAATTAATTTAAACTTCTTTAATTCTTTATATTCATGATCAAAAATTTTCTTTAAAAATCCTAACATATATTCAAATCATCTCCTTAAAAAATATTGTAACAAAAAAAAGAAAATAATTAAAGATTTTTAACTATTTTCCTTTAAGTTTATTATTAATTTGTTTCAATAATTCCGTAATTTCCATCTTTTCTTAGATAAAGAACGCAAATATTATTAGTTTCAGCATTTTTAAATACAAAGAATGAATGTCCTAACATTTCCATTTGCATTATAGCTTCTTCTTCATCCATTGGTTTCATATCTACTTTCTTTCTTTTTAAAACCTTTGATTCATCTTCTTCAAACTTATCTTCTAAATCAATTTCAAAGTTTTGAATTACGTTTTTCTTGTTTTTAGAATTGATCTTCGTTTTATGTTTTCTTATTTGCCTTTCTAGCTTATCAACTGTTAAATCGATAGCTGCATACAAATCTGAATGTGCTTCTTCGCTTCTTAACGTATAATGCATAGCTGGTACTGTTATCTCAATTTTTTGTTCTTTTCCGCGAACCTTAATTACCACACTTGCAGTTATGTTATCAGCGTTTTCAAAGTACTTATCAAGTTTTCCAATCTTATCTTCTATATAAGATCTTATTGCTTCAGTTACTTCTACTTTTTCACCACGAATGTTGTACTTCATATTATCAATCCTCCTACAATTAAATTATATCACAATACAAAAACAAATGCTACTATCTAACAGTAGCATTTGATACTTCTTTGACATTGATAGCTTGTAATCCCTTTTCAGTCTCTAATAATTCATACTCTACCATTTGTCCTTCAGATAGTGATTTATAACCATCTTGTTTGATTGCAGAATAATGAACAAAGATATCTTCATCATGTTCGCCTTCGATAAAGCCGTATCCTTTTTCATTATTGAACCACTTTATCTTACCCAATCTCGTCATACGTACACCTCACTTCCCTTATTGCTTACAATACTAATATACCGCATGTAAACACCTGATTTCAACCATTTGCGTTCATCAAATTTCGACAAATTTCGCAAACGACTATTTAATAATACAAAATTATTCGTCAAAAAGATGAAAATAAAGCTAAATGGTAATTTTTTGAAGTTAAAAGGTAAAAAATGTTTGTTTTAAATAATAAATAAATTATTTTTAGCTTATTTATTTATGATTTAAAACTAATAAAATATCTTTTTAGTTTAAGTATACTAAAATTAAATCATAAATTAGATAAACGAGGTGAAGTATGAAAAAACGTTTACTAAATTCTATTAGAATTGCAATAAAAAAACAATATCCTTCTTATTCAGATGATAAAATGGATGAAATTATGTATGGAATAGAAGGTATATATCTAACAATAACTAAAACAATAGTAATATTTATTTTAGCTTTTATTTTAAAAATTGCTAAAGAATTACTATTCTTACTTATAACATTTAACTTTATCAGAATGTTTGCATTTGGAATGCACGCTAACAAATCATGGATATGCTTACTATTTTCAAGTATATTGTTTCTAGGAGGAGCATTTCTTTCTAAATATATAGTGCTAGACAAAGTAGTTTTATATTTACTTTATTTAATAGCTTTTATATTAGTAGCAGCTTATGCACCAGCAGATACGGTAAAAAGGCCATTGATCAAAAAGAAAAAAAGAATTAGATTTAAAATCCTTTCAGTAATAGTTGTAATAAGTTATTTCATAATAACATTATTAATAACAAATAATTTAATCATAAACGTTTTAATATTTGGACTTATTATAGAATGTATATTAATATCTCCACTTACATATAAAGCATTTAAAATGCCTTATAAAAATTATAAGAATTATGGTTTAAACACTAAGTAATTAGTGATTAAATAATCTAGTAAAGGAGGATATAGTAATGAAAGCAGCAGTTATTTCAGTATTAACAGCATTAGGAGCAGCAGTTGCAGCAACAGCTTCTGTTGGTTGTGCTATTATATTTATCGATGAACCTTCTATGCCAAAATCAATGATAGAAAGATAATTTTAAAACAAGAAAAAATCAGGATTTCCTGATTTTTATTTTTTTATATATAAACTTGATACAAAATAGTTATCTTCTAAATTATGACTAATATTAAATAGTTTATCCTCATTTATTATATCTTTAACCAATCTCAACCCATATCCATGTCCCTTACCTTTTGAAGTATAACCGGTACCAACCTTTTCTATGTCTATTTTGCCTTTATAAGTATTATAAATTTTAAAGATTATATTTTTATTATCTTTTATAACGGATATATTTATTTTCTTATGTTTACTTTTCTTACTAGCATCTATTGCATTATCTAGTAAAACTCCTAATATCTTAGTTATGTTTTTATAATTATTAATACTTAATGTTTTAAGTTTTGTTTTAACACCCTTTTCAACATTGATAGAATACTTTATATTCTCATCTTCCATAATTGATAATTTATAATATAAAAGTCCTTTAATTCCACCATCCGGAAAATTATTAAGTTGGCTAATTAAATAACTACTACCAGCCTTATTCGAATCTTCAACTATCTCATCAATATAATCTATTATTTTATTAGAATTCATCTGTGCATATCCTCTAATTACCATTAGTTGATTCTTAAATTCGTGGTTAGTTTTGCCTTGAGTAGTAATAATTTTCTCATATTTCGTAACATAATTAAGCATCTGCTTATTTTCTTCTTTTAATTGTTCATATTTAGATTCATTTTTTAGGATTATAGTTAAAATAAATACAATTCCTATTATAAATAATACATTTATGTAATAATTAGATTTTAGTAAAAATTCCAATCCATTTTTAAGTATAATTATGTATATAACTACAATAAACAAATATAAATAATTTATCAAGTTTTTGTTTTTATTAAAAATATCAGATATCTTACGTAATAAAGTTCTCACTAACGGAATAAAACTTATTAACATTGTAAAAATAGATATTAATATATTTGCAACAAAATTCAAAAAATTATTATTTACTATACCTTTTGAATTCAATCCAAAAGCAACTAATAATAATGAAACAATCACTTCGGCAAGAGAAATAATAATCATCATATTAAATGAATATAACACGCTTTCTTCTTTTGAACGCTTTAATAAAAACTTTAATGCTATAATCGTAAAAAACAAAAAGTATATAAATCTAAACTCATTAGGTACAAAAAGTAATGATACTATACTAAATATCGACATCAATGACAAAATTTTAAATTTTGAATATTTTTCTTCATCAAATTGCACAAAAAGAACTCTTGATGCTGATATACCTTGAAAAATACCACCTATAACACTAACTAACACCTTTTCTACACTCATAAGATCTCCCTCAATTTCTTTTTATAATTTCTAGATAAATAATCTATACTTGAATCATTATTTAAATAAATAATGTTGTTTTTAAAATCAACGCTTTCTATTTTATCCATATTAACAAAACAAGCTCTGTGAGTCTGTACAAATCTAAAATCGAGCTTATTTGCAATACTAGAAAGCGTCTCCCTTATTGCATATTCTTCTTCGATGGTAACAATTACCGTTTTTTCTGTTGCATTATCACGGTATACATACAATATATTCTTTAACTTTACGTGGTGATGTTCATTATGTTGTTTAAAACTAAGTACCTTCTGAGTATTAATCTTATTAACAAACATCTTGATATTTTCTTTTAAACGTTCTTCATAATTATCAAACTTTGATACAAAATCTAGGATTAATAGTTTTTGCTTTAATATGCTTAACTCTAATTCATCGTGTGATGTTAGTATCATAATAATGCTATCCCAGTCTACTTTTCTAATCTCTTTTGATATTTCAAGTCCTGATTTACCAGGCATTTCTAAATCTAATATATAAATTTTAAAATCTTTTGGTTCGTTTATTAGATTTTTAAGTTTCATATTATACTTATCAAAAGAGTGAATTTCATAATCAAAGTCATATGGCATAACAATCTTAGAAATAATTGCTTCATTAAGTTTTCTAATATGCTCATTGTCATCGCAAAGTATAAAGTTTACCATCTAACACTCACCCGATTGTAATTATATCACTTATATTTTTAGTTGTAAATTAATGGTAATAAAAAAATTATACATTTAAAAAAGAAATTCAAATCATGAATTTCTTTTATATGAGGTTATCTAGTATAATTCCTGTTCCTTCTGCAACACAAGTTAAAGGGCTTTCTGCAACCTTAGTTGGTACTTTTATTTCCTTTTCAATTAATTTATCCAAGCCATCTAATAAGGCTCCACCACCGGTTAAAACAATTCCTTTATCTATTATGTCAGCGGCAAGTTCAGGTTCAATTTTCTCTAATACTAGTTTAGCGGCATGTACTATCATTTCAGCACTATCTTTTATAGCTTCTTTAATTTCATTTGAAGTTACCGTTATTGTCTTAGGAAGACCAGTTAATAAATCCCGTCCTCTTACTTCCATCTTTTTTTCCTTTTCTTTAGATGATACTGTTCCTATTTTTATTTTTACTTGTTCTGCGGTTACTTCACCAATTAATAACTTGTATTTATTTTTGATATATTTAATTATATCAGTATCAAACGTATTACCAGCAAGTTTTATAGATTCACTATAAACAATACCATTTAAAGATAAAACTGCTATATCAGTTGTCCCTCCACCAATATCTATTACCATATTACCAGTTGGCATATCAATTGAAAGACCTGCACCTATAGCTGCTACTTTAGGTTCTTCTTCTACATATACTTTTTTCGCTCCAGTTCTTTCAGCAACTTCTTTTATTGCGTTTTTTTCAACTTGAGTTATGTTAGATGGACAACATATAAGAATCCTTGGTTTTGAAAAAATAGTCTTTCCTTTTATCTTTTTAATGAAGTAATCAAGCATTATTTCCGTTTTATCAAAATCAGCGATTACCCCATCTTTTAAAGGCTTAACTGCGATAACACTTCCGGGAGTTCTTCCGAGCATTTCATGAGCTTTTTCGCCTATTGCTAAAACTTTTCCAGTATCTTTATCCATTGCAACAACACTTGGTTCTGATAGAACTATACCCTCACCTTTAACGTATATCAAAATATTGGCCGTACCTAAATCAATTCCTATATCTTTGTTTTTCATTTTATTCCTTAGCATATTTTAGCTTAGTTGAAACACCACCTCTTATATGCTTTATTAAAAAGTGATAATTTAAAATATCACTTACTTTTGCATATAATGATTTATCAATTTTCTTTAATTTATTATGTAAATCATCATGGATGGTACTTTTACTTTTGTTAAAGTATTTAGCTGTTTGTCTAATTGTATTTTTTGTATTAATTATATAATTTGCTTCGTTAATTACTCTACTTTTTATGTCCAAGTAATCATCTCCTTTATAAATTATATAATTATTTAAAACACAATATTAATTGCTTTCTAAATCTTTTATAGATTTATCAAAATATTTTTCTGGATTGATTACTGAGCCATTTTTGTAAATTTCAAAATGTAAGCCATTTGCTATATCATTATTTAAAGTGCAGTTACCACTTTTACCTATTATTTGACCTTGAGATACTGTATCACCTTTTTTAACAGCAACTTCTCCTAGTGACTGATAAAGTACGATTAACTCCGTTGAGTTTCTTATTTCAACCGTCTTGCCAAGTAATGTATCATCAGATACGTTAGTTACCGTGCCTGATATACTTGCTAGAACATCAAACGTTTCATCTGCTTTATATGTTACACCAGAATTTTGCATATATATTCCCTCATGATATATAATTGCGTTTTTTTGTTCTTCTTCTGATGCATCTTGTTCATAAAAAGCTTTATAAACACTTACCTTTTCACTTGAGTATGGTCTTTTTATTTTTTCATCTTGGTTTACTACTGGATAATAGTTATCAAATATGTAGTCATTTACGTAAGTAAAATCATCATTTTGTTTTGATACTGTCTTTGTTTTATTATTGATTAACGTACTTATTCCAATAGAACATACTAGTAAAACAACTAATAATAAGGATATTTTTACAAATGGTTTTAGTTTTCTTTTTTTCATTATTATCACCTCTCATTTTAAGTTTTTACCAAATGAGAGAAATTATACATTAATTTATTTTTTTTATTTCACAATTTTTATAATAATGAGTTAATATTTCTTTATAATTAGATCCTTCTTTTGCCATTCCGTTAGCGCCGTATTGACTCATTCCAACACCATGTCCATATCCGTTTACATCAAATATAACTTTATCGTCTGTTATTTTTATTTTAAAACTAGTTGATTTTAAACCAAATATACTTCTTATTTTAGTTCCTAAAAAAGTTTTACCATTTACTTTTATACTTTTTACCCTGTTTGATTCTGTCCTTTTTATATCGGTTATATCTATATTATCTTTATCACTAAATCCTAAATTAAATAAAAATTCGTTTTTTGAAACTTCCCTTGTGCTTGAAAATGCGGGGGATTCTGTCTCGTCCCACTTTGATGAAACACTTACTAAATAAGGCATATCACTAGAAAATACGTCTTTGCTATTTTCTGTATAGCCATTACTTGTTGAAAAAAATACGGCATCTATTAAATTATTGTTATATAAAATTACTTCTCCTTTAGTAGAATTTACTGCTTCTTTAATTTTTTTTAAATAAGCATCATAATTATTTTGCCACTTTTCTTTCATTTCATCATAATTTATATATACCTGATTACTAACTGAGTCTAAAACATCATAGTCTTCTTTTTTTACTTCTGTTTTTTTTAGTGCATACGTTCTTGATGCAACTGCCTGAGACTTTAGTGCCTCAATATTAAATGAAGCAGGCATTTCGCCCGCTACTACACCAGTTACATATTCTTCAAGTGGAACTTCAACTACTTCATTTGTTTTTGTTCTTTTTACTCTTACCTTCTTATTACTTATACTACCATACTTTATTTTATAAATTATCTTTTCTTTATCATTTATACCTACTATTAAAAGAGGTATTAAAATAATAATCAAAGTAAAAAGAATTATCTTTTTGAACATTTTTCCTCCTTAATAAAGGCTTGCAATAGTATTTGAAATATCAACAAAAAAGTTAACCAGTAAATAAGATAAACAAAGTGATATTGCTATATAAAATGAATGTATTTGCATAATACTATTCTTCTTAAAAATCTTATCTAAATTAGTAGATGTTATTATCCATATACTAAACGGAATAAAAATGCAATATAAAACTAGTTTAATATTCATTTGTTTCCTCGTATTTTGTTATTTGATCAACTCTAGACTTATAAGCTGGATCACTTAAATTTTCTTTAGCATTTAAAAATGCATCTACTATTTTAGTATTATTTTCAAAATCACTTTCACCTGATATTGCAATTATATTTACAAAGTCATTTTCTTTAGCGTGAATTGCTTCTTTTACGGTATTAATCTTTCCGCATCTAACACCTTTTACCTTGTTACACGCAACTGATATACCAACTGCACTACCACATATTGCAATGCCATATTCAACTGTTTTATTTGAAACATTTTCACCTAAAATAAAACCATACTTTGTATAATCAGTTCTATCCTTGCTATATGTTCCATAATCAATTACATCATAACCCTTTTCTATTAAATATTTTGTCATTTTTTCTTTGGTTTCAAATCCTCTATGATCACTTGCTATACCTATTTTCATAAATATATCCCTCCATAACTATAATTATACCAAAAAAAGGTTACTATAATAACCTTATTTGTTTAATTTTACTATTAGTTGATACATCGTTTCAAAATCAAATTCTTCCAACTCTATATCTGCTCCATTATTCTTTAGCTCTTCTATTAAATCTTTTATTCTTTGAACATTTTTTGAAACAGAACCAAGTAACTGTTCATTGGTATTTTGACTTTCATTAATATTAATAGACTCATCAGTATTAGATTCTTTACTTTCTAATGCAGCATGATCTGACTTTTCATTTTCTTCATTATCAATATCCATTATTTCTAACATATCAGGTTCAGTATAACTTTCATCTAATCCAAGATCAGTTAATTTTGTATCATTATTTTCTTCGTTTTCTTCTTTAATTTCGGCATCTAAATCTTCTTTTTTATTCTCTTTTTCAGATTCTTTTAAAGTTTCATTACTATTTTGTAATTTCTCTTTTGTTTCTTCTAAATTAGTATTTACGTTATTTTCAGGTAAATTATATAAACCGTGATTTTCTTCTTGTGGCATGTTATATGACTGAGTTTCATTATAACCACTTAAATTATTTTCTAAATTTGATCCTTCACTTGCACCGTTTACTGGATTATTTAAGTTAACATCTACTGGATTATAATTTGGTATGTTATTAGATACATTTTGATTAAAATTGTTTTCAAAATTATTATTTGGCGTTGGACTTTCAAAATTAAATCCTTGGTTCATATTAGGTGTTATATTATTATATGGATTATTTATGTTTGGCGCTTGGTATCCATTATTTACTTGATCTACATTAAAACTATTATTGTAAGAATCATTAGCGTTCATATTCATACTTTGATTTGGCATCTCATAGTTAGATGAAGGATTTACATTATTAAACGTTGGTGCTTGATATACCTGATTCATTTGGGATTCCATATTATTTATGTTTAAGCTTCCGTTTTCATAAGCATCTAATTTGTCAGTATTAGCGTTAGGTAACGTATCTGGCATTATGTTCATTGGTCCTAAAACATCCATCGTTGGAGCCTGCGCTACTGTTGCTTCATTTAAATTTTTTATTTCACCAAGTTCTGGTGGTATATCATTTGTTTGTGTCTGAAAAGATGGCATAGCGTTATAATCTATCCCAGGCATTTGATATCCATTTTGGTTTTGCATAGGATAACCATTATTTAAAGTATTAACATTATTAAATATAGGAGCCTTATTTATAGGACCACTATTTAAATTATTATTAATGTTGTTATCAAACACCGGTTGTTGATACCCATTATTTTGCTGCCAAGGTTGCTTAAAAGAGCCCGGCACGCTTGTAAATCCATCATTCATGTTTTGATTATTTCGAAAATTGTTGTTTCCATTGTTAAAATTTTGATTGTTATTCATATCATTATTAAACATATTGCCATCCCCTATCTTTAATATAATAATATAATAAAAAAGCCCTTATTACAATGGCTTTTTCTTAATTTCACTAAATTTTCTTGGATATTTAACACTTGTTTTATTAATTTTTTCTATAATTATTAAAGTTCTTTCTCCCGCATCCTTTGGTAGTTTAAATAAAATGGTATCTCTTAACACTCCTCCTAGTGTTTTTATAGCGTTTTGTGATGATTTTATCTCATCTTTTGCATCTGCTTTCATTGGAATAAACAATCCTTTCTCACAAACTAAAGGAATGCACATTTCTGATAAAACAGGAAGGGATGCTACCGCACGAGAAGTTACTATATCAAAGGATTCTCTACTTATTTTTGCATAGTCTTCTATCCTTTCATGAATAGCATTAATACCTTTTAAATTTAACTTTTCTATAACACTTTTTAAGAATATAATTCTTTTATTTAAAGAGTCAACTAGTGTTACTTTAAGATTTGGAAATACTATTTTTAAAACTAGGCCGGGAAATCCCGCTCCCGTTCCTACGTCAAGAAGAGTCTGGTTATTTAATTTAACTGCCTTAATTAGAGTTAAACTATCATAAAAATGTTTTAAATATACTTCTTCTTCATCAGTTATTCTAGTTAAATTTGTATGACTATTATAATCTATTAACATTTTATAATAAGTATTTAAACTCTTAAGTATTTTATCATCTACACTTATACCTAACTTTTCTACTTCTTTTACGAATTCTTCTTTATTCATTATAAAACCTCTTTAAATAAACCATTAAAATTGCTATATCTGATGGATTAACACCACTAATTCGTGTTGCCTGATCAATGGTTCTTGGTCTTATTTTTTCAAGTTTTTGTCTTGCTTCAGTAGCTAAATTATCAACTTTTTCATAATCTATATCTTCTGGTATCTGTTTTTTACCTAACTTAATCATTTTTTCTGCTTCTTTTTTAGCTTTAATAATATAACCTTCATATTTATGATTAATTTCTACTTGTTCTAATGCTTCTTTACTATATTTTTTATTTAATTTATCCACATAATCTATTATTTTAACTTCTGGTCTTTTTAAATATTCTGATAAGTTGCATTTTTCCTTAGGAAAAGTAATATTTTTAATATCCTCTTCTATTTCTTTTATTTCTTCTATTTTATTTAATAATTTATTATGTCTTTCTTCACTTAATAAACCTATTTTATAAGCTTTTTCACTTAATCTTAAATCGGCATTATCACTTCTTAGTAAAAGTCTAAATTCTGCACGAGAAGTAAGTAATCTATATGGTTCTATAGTTCCTTTTGTTACTAAATCATCTATTAAAACACCAATATAAGCATCACTTCTAGAAAGGATTAAAGGTTCTTTATTATCTAATTTTAAACTAGCATTAATACCCGCTACTATACCTTGACCTGCGGCCTCTTCATACCCCGAGGTACCATTTATTTGACCTGCAGTAAATAAGTTTTCCACCACCTTTGTCTCTAAAGATGGTTTTAATTGAAGTGGATCTATCGCATCATATTCTATTGCATAAGCATATCTTAATATTTTAGCGTGTTCTAATCCCTTTAAAGAGTGAACCATATCTTCTTGAACGTCGTGCGGCATAGAAGTTGAAAAACCTTGTAAATATATATCACCATAATACATGCTTTCTGGTTCCAAAAATAATTGATGTCTTTCTTTATCTTTAAAACGAACCACCTTATCTTCTATTGAAGGACAGTACCTAGGCCCTGTTCCTAATTTTTCATAAAAACCACCATACATAGCGGATTTATTTAAGTTATCCATAATTATTTTATGAGTTTTTAAGTTAGTATAAGTTAAATAGCAAGGTACCTGGTTTTTATAATCATAATATGCTATATCATCAAATGAAAAAGTTAGCTTACAGTCGTCTCCGTCTTCTCTTTTAAGTACACTAAAATCAATTGAAGATCTTTCTATACGAGGTGGTGTTCCCGTTTTTAACCTAAGTAATTTAAAACCTAATTTTTCTAAATTGTCACTTAAAAAATTAGCTCTTTTTTCGCCATGTGGGCCTTCTTTAGTTCTTTTATCTCCCACTAATATATCAGCTTTTAAATAAGTACCAGTAGTTAATATACAAGCTTTACAATAAATTGTTTCTCCATCTTCAGTTGTTATACCAACAATTTTGTTATTTTCTACTAAAAGGTCAGATACTATTGCTTCTTTAATAGTTAAATTTTCTGTATTTCTTAATGTTTTTAACATTTCTTTTTTGTAAGTTACTTTATCAGCCTGACTTCTTAAACTTCTAACAGCAGGTCCCTTAGAGCGATTAAGCATCTTCATTTGAAGAAGAGTTTTATCTGCATTACGTCCCATTTCACCACCTAATGCATCAATTTCTCTTACAACAATACCTTTAGCTGAACCTCCTATAGAAGGATTACAAGGCATATCTGCTATATTATCTATATTAATTGTTATAAGAAGCGTATTTTTTTTCATTCTGGCACACGCAAGTGCTGCCTCACATCCAGCGTGTCCTGCTCCAACAACTATAACATCATATTTCATACTTTCACCTGCTTTTCTTTTGGTATTATACAATAATATGATAAAAAAGTTAATTAGTTATTAAAATTTTATATAACTTTTTCTAAATCATAACTAATTAAATAAACTCCCTCATCATTTACGTATTCAAATATAAAATTATCATTCTTTTTAGATATAATTAATCCTATACTTTTGTTATGATACTTCTTTTTTACGGTGTTATCTATTATTTTTCTATATAACTGAACCTGGCTTACATCTTTATAATTAGTACTATTAAGCTTTAGTTCTACCGGAATATAACAATTTAAATTAATGTTAAATAAAAGTATATCCACATAAAAATGTTTTCCATAATAATCTAATTTATACTCACTTCCAGCATACAGAAATCCTGAACCTAATTGTAAGAAAAAATCCCTTAATTCATCTAATATGTATTTTTTTAGTATTTTTTCACTTATGTTTTCATTTTTAGGTAATTTTATTATAATTGGGTCTAAAAGCATATCTTTTAAACTATAACTAGCTTCATTTTTAAAATTTATAATCTTGATGTTATTTTTATCAGCGTAAGATAGTCTATCATAAGCTTTTTCTTTTATAAGTTTTGCAAGTTCTCTTTTAGATAAATTATTTAAAATACACTGATTTATGTAATAATTTCTTTCATTTTCATTTTTGATTGGAAATAGTAATGTCCAATTAGTCCAAGTTAATCGGTCAACCAGTGGCTGACCTTTTTGTATTATATAGAATTTCCTCATGTTTTTTAAGTTAGTGATAGAGTATCCTTTGCCATAATCTTTCATTAATTTTTTCGACCACTTTTTTATTAACATATCACCATACCTAGTTTTCTTTTCTCCGCCTTGTGCTTCTACTAATAACTTGCCTATTTCATAATAAGTTTTTAACTTATCACTATTATAACTAAGCCTTCTTACCCCATCCTTTACTTCCTTTTTTTCTATCAAATCTTTTATTTCTTCGTAATAATTCATAATAAGCTCCTCCTCAAATTCATCTATTATATATATGTAATTTGAAAAAAAGCTCATATTATGTCACATATAATAAAAACTTGGATAAATCCAAGTTCTTAAAATGTATCTACTTTCCTAAACAAAATCTACTAAACAAATTATCAATTAATTCTTCCGTGTAATTAGCTCCTATTATATCTCCTAGTTTTTCCCATACTAATTTTAAATCTATTTCAATCATATCTATTTCTCTTTCTTCTTTAATACCTTGTTCTACGTCCTCTAATGATTTAATAGCAGACTTTAATAAAGATATTTGTCTTACATTAGTAAAAAATGTTAAGTTTTTGCTCATAAATGTTCCAACGTTAAATAATTCTTTTATTGCATCTTTTATTTCTTCTATTCCCTCGTTATTTTTAGCACTTATTTTTATAACGTCATCCATATAAGAATTATTTAACTTTAAATCTATTTTATTCATTATTATAATTCTTTTTTTATCTTTAGTTTTTTCTAGCAAATACTTATCTTCCTCACTTAAAGGGCAACTAGCATCCAAAATAAGTAATACTAACTCTGCTTCATCTATTAAGTTTAAACTCTTTTCAATACCTATTTTCTCAACTATATCATCTGATTTTCTAACGCCTGCTGTATCTATTAAATTAAGTTTTACACCACCTACTAAAATACTTCCTTCTACTATATCACGAGTTGTACCTTTAACATCTGTTACAATGGCTTTTTCTTCTTCTAATAAAGCATTTAAAAGACTTGATTTACCTACGTTTGGTTTTCCTAATATAACAGTTTTAATACCATCTTTTAGTATTTTTCCATCCTCTGATAATTTTAATGTCTTTAATAATTTTTCTTTTATTTCTCTTACTTTTTCTCTTATTTTGTTTATTGTTACTACTTCTATATCTTCATATTCTGGATAATCTATATTTACTTCTATATTAGATATTAAACTTATTATATCTTCTCTTGTATCTGTTATTAACCTAGAAACATTACCTGATAACTCATTAATAGCCATTTTTCTAGTTAGTTCTGTTTCAGAATTTATTAAGTCCATAACTCCTTCTGATTCGGTCAAATCTATTCTACCATTTAAAAATGCTCTTTTAGTAAATTCACCAGGTTCTGCTAATCTGCAGCCTTCAAGAAGTAATATTTCCATTATTTTATTAACAACTGCAATTGATCCATGAGTGTTTATTTCTATTACATCTTCTTTTGTATACGTTTTAGGTGCTTTCATAATTGATAATAATACCTCATCTATAATTTCACCATTATATACTATATGACCATAATTTATCGTATGACTTGATGCTTTTTCTAAATCTTTACCATCAAATAAAGGATTAATTATTTTTATAGCATCATCTCCTGATACTCTAATAATAGATATTGCACCTTCTCCAAGTGCTGTTGATATTGCAACTATTGTATCATTCACTTTAAATCACATCCCTTTGTTAGAAGTATTATAACATATTAAAAAATAAAAAGAAGAAATATTTCTATTTCTCCACAGGTTTAATTACAACACATCTATTTGGTTCTTCACCAGTACTTTCTGTTGTAACTCCTTTAAAATTAGATAATCTGTTATGAACTAATCTTCTTTCATATGAGTTCATCCTATCCATTTTAACTTCTATATTAGTTTTTACAACGTCTTTAGCTAATTTAACTGCTAAACGTTCAATGTTCTTTTCTTGTTTTTCTTTATAATCATTAGCGTCTAAGATAACGTTTACTCTAGTTCCTAACTTACTTTGAATTGATTGTCTTAATAAATCTTGAAGTGAAGACATTGTCCTACCATTTTTTCCGATTAAAATAGAACTGTTATCCGACATCATATTAACTTTTATATAATTTGGTCTTTTTTGTGTTTCAAACTCAACACTTATTCCCATAAGACTAGTTATTTCTTTTAAGTAAGATTTTATATACTCTACTACATCATCTTTTAAAACAACTGTTAATTCATATTTTTTAGACTTAAATAAACCTGTTTTGGCTTCTTCTTTAATGCTTGTATATACTTCATCAGTTGATGCATTAAGTTCGTTTAAAGCCTTATTTAATAATTCTTCACTATTTTTTCCTTCATATTTATGACTTTTTAATTTTTGCACTATTACCACTCCTTGCTACTAGTAAATTTTGAATAACCGTAAATAAACTTGAAGTTATCCAGTATAAACCAATTGCTGTTGATAGTTGGAATGAACTAATAGTTATTACAACTACCATCATATTCATCATCATTTTTGTAGAACCTGCAGCTGGATTTGAATTATCAGTAGCTTGTGTTCCGTTTAGTTTTAATGAGAAGAAAGTTACGATAAATACGATTACTGGAATTATCAAATACCAGAAGTTTCCTTTAGATAAAGCAAACCAAGGTGTTGTTCCAAGTTGTAATCCTAAGAATTTACCTTCAAATATCGCTGGAGTTCTGTTTATGGCTTCTAAGAAAGCTATAAATAATGGTAACTGAATAATTGCAATTAAGCATCCTGAGAATAATGATATATTATATTTTTTATAAATTGCCATCATTTCTTGTGACTTAGCCATCATAGCTTGTTGATCATCCATTTTGTTAGCATATTTTTTTTCTAGCCTTTGTAATTCTGGTTGTGCCTTTTTTAAATTTTCAGATTGCATTGCACTTTTATTTGTTACTGGATATAAAATTAATCTAATAGCAAGTCCTGCAAGTATTACAGCAAGACCAAAGTTTTTAACTAAATAGCCTAACTTTAATATTAACCAAGCAAGGGGTTTTATAAAAATGTTATCCCATAATCCTTCACTTGCTTTTATTTTTGGTGTAAAGTTCTTACAATCAACTAACTTATTAGTATTAACTTTATTATCTTTATAAACCTTTATAAGTTCTTTTTCAGTTGGCTTACAAATTATATTTTCCGTTAAAGACTGACCAGTTGCATTCTTTCCTTTTATATATCTTACTACAGTTTTAGTTTTTTTACCTTTATCATTTGTTTTTTCAACAACTAATTGTTTAGTACAACCAGTTAATAAAAAAACTAGTAAAAAAACTATCAATATCTTCCCTATTTTCTTTAGTTTTTTCATCTAGCTATTTTCTCCTATCTATCAAATTTTTTTAAAACACTAATTAAATCTTCCTTTAATTCTAAATACTGGGCGCTTACCGCACTTTTCTTTAATACAATTATATAATCTTTATTAGCAAAATGCAACTTAGATTTATCAATTATATCCTTTACTCTTCTTTTTATTAAATTCCTTGTAACTGCGTTTCCTAACTTTTTTGAAACACATATTCCAAATCTATAATTTTCTGCTTCATTATCCTTAATATATATATAAGCATATTTAGAGTATATTTGATTTCTTAATTTAAATGCTTTATCAAAATCTTTTTTTTCCTTAACTATGTTTATTTTTTTCATAAATGCACCTCTAATAACAAAAAACCACTTACCTAAATAAGTGGAATTATGCTGATAATTTTTTACGTCCTTTTGCTCTTCTTTTATTAATAACATTAGTTCCAGCTAATTTTCTTGCAAAAAAACCGTGATTTTTCTTTCTCTTATGGTTATTTGGTTGAAAAGGTCTTTTCATCTTTACACCTCCAATTTCTCTTTTTCGTCTTTTTCTTTTTAAACACGACTATTATAAGTGTTATTTTACCAATTGTCAACCTTTTTAATGTACAGAAATAATATTAAAATAAAGTTGTTTATAATATTTAAAATTAGTAACTTGGTTAAAATTTAGTTTAAATACCCTATTTTCTTGTCAAGTCTTTTTCCACATTTTCTAAAATTTATAATTTTAAGTGTAAAATAGTTAATCACATACTTTTCCACAAGTATGTACTGTTTTTCCTTATAAAATATAAGAATTTCATTAATTATTAACAGGTTGTGGAAAACTTTGAAATGTTTATAATTTTAAAGTGTATAATTTTTTTGTGGAAAGGTGGATTTTGTCGTTTTTTGTTGAAATATGGTGTTTTTGCCTGTGGATAACTATTGTGGAAAAGTATTCTTATATCATTATACATTGTTTTTCCACAGTTTTTTTGGTAAAATATATGTAAACAACCGAGGTTTTATACACTATTTTTTATGTGTATTAGTTAATTAGTTGGTGGGGGAAAGGAGGTTATTATGAACATAGATAATCTATGGGATAATTTCCTAGAGCAAATTAAACCAAAGATATCTTCATTATCATATGATACTTGGTTTAAAAATACGAAGCTTGTATCACTTGATAATAATGTAGCTAAAATACTTGTTGATTCACCGCTACAAAAGAAAAGCTTGCAAGAAACTTGGTACCAAACTATATCTGATGTATTTAGTGAAATAACAAATACTAGTTTTGACTTTGAATTCGTATTCGAAGACGAAGTTAAAACAAATACCAGTATTCCTGTGGAAAACATAGGAGTACCACTTAATACACCTGAAAAATCAAATCTTAATTCAAAATACACATTTGATTCATTCATAGTAGGGGATAGTAATAAGTTTGCTTATATGGCAGCGGTATCAGTTGCAGAAAATCCTGGTAAAACATATAATCCACTGTTTTTATACGGAAATAGTGGACTTGGTAAAACACACCTTATGCATGCGATAGGAAACTATATAATTGAAAACTCTAATAAGAAAGTACTATACGTAACAAGTGAACAATTTATATCAGATTTTCTTAACTTAAATAAAAAAGACGAAACAGGTACTAATTTCAGCTACATAGATAGCTTTAAAGATAAGTATAGGGGAATAGATGTCCTAATAATTGATGATATTCAGTTCCTTGGAGGGGCTACCCAAACACAGCAAGAGTTCTTTAATACCTTTAATAACTTATATGATGATAATAAACAAATAATTATTTCATCAGATAGGTCTCCAGATGACTTAAAGAAACTAGAGGATAGGTTAAGAACAAGGTTTAACTGGGGATTAAGTGTTAATATTTATCCACCGGAATACGAAATGCGTGTTGAAATTTTGCACAAGAAAATAATTGGACAAAATATGTCCGGTACTATCAGTGATGACGTTATAGCATACATTGCTAATAACTGTGACTCAGACGTAAGGCAATTAGAAGGCGCATTAACTAGGGTAATAGCATATGCAACTATGTTTAATACAAGTGAAATTAACCTAAATCTTGCAATTGATGCTTTAAAAGATTATTTATCTAAGTCATCATTCGTTAAAAATAATATTCAAAAAATACAGCAAGTAGTTGCAGAATATTATAATATAACGGTTGAAGACTTAAAATCAAAGAAGAGAAAAGCTGATATTGCATTTCCAAGACAAGTTGCAATTTATCTTTGTAGAACCTTAACTGATGAGTCTTTTCCTAAAATAGGAATACAATTTGGTGGAAGAGATCATTCAACGGTTATGCATTCTGTAGATAAAATTGATAATGAATTAAAAACTAATCCACAGTTTAAAGATATTATCGATGCTTTAAAAAGTAAAATAAAATAGACTTGTGGAATAGTGGTTAATTTTCCCACTTTGGATGTGGATTAAAAACACTTAGTTTTCCTTTAAAAATAAAGAAATTTTAAGTTTTCCACATTATCCACAGTAATAATAAAAATACTATTAATAATAAGGAGAAATATAATATGAAATTTAGTATAAAAAAAGAAGTTTTACTTCACAGTTTAAATTCTGTAAGTAAAGCTTTATCTAGTAAAAACTTAATTCCAGTATTATCTGGTATAAAATTTAATTTAACAAATGAAGGTTTATTTTTAAGTGCTAGTGATAATGATATTAGTATTGAATCATTTATAGATAAAAGTAAATTAGAAGAAATAAATGAAGTAGGTACTACAGTTATTCAAGGTAAATATATATTAGAAATAATAAGAAAATTAGAAGGTAGAATAGTTAATATTGAACTTTTAGATAACATAAAAGTGTTAATTTCCTGTGGAAACTCTGAATTTAACTTAAATTCAATGGATGCAGCAGAATTTCCTAATTTAAATATGGAAGAGAAGAAAGAACCTATTATTATAAGAAAAACAGAATTTAAGAACTTAATTAACAAAACGTCTTTTGCTATATCATCACAAGAGACAAGACCAATATTAACTGGTATTAATTTTAAGATAAATGAAGATAAGTTAGAATGTATCTCAACTGATTCATATAGATTAGCTAAAAAATATGTTACTTTATCAAATAGTGTATCTGAAGATATAAACATAGTAATACCTGGTAAAAACTTAATAGAATTAACTAAAATATTAGAAGAAACTGATGATGATATAGAGATGCACGTATTTAGTAATAAAGTTTTATTTAAGTTTGATAATACTTTATTCCAAACTAGGGTACTTTCTGGAACGTTCCCTGATGTTAATAGGTTAATACCAGCATCATTTGAATTAGAAGTAAAAGCAAATGCTAATGAATTTTATAATGTAATAGATAGAGCAGCACTTCTAACTAGTGAAAAAGATAAGAACATAGTTAAATTTGAATGCGATGGAAATGAAGTTATAGTTTCATCTAATTCACCAGAAATTGGACGTGTTGAAGAGAAGATGGACGTTGAAAAAAATAATGATACAAATATAAAAATAGCATTTTCTTCAAGATTTATGATGGATGCTTTAAGAACAGTTGAAAGTAAGGACGTTGTTTTATGTTTTAATAATGATGTACAACCAATTATCATTAAAGATTCTAAGGATGATACTTTACTACAACTTATATTACCAATAAAAACATATTAATAATTAATTAGCTTATGGGCTAATTTTTTTGTTATAATGGAAAAATAGGTAAGGTGATAAAATGAAATTAAAAATTGTTAATTCCACGGTAAAAGATGGAAATATGGGGATGAAATTTGGTTCACCAGATGAGGTTATCCACAATAGAACTGTTTTTTTTAATAAAAATAATATAAACAATCGTATTAAAATTACACCATTATATAAAGATAATATATTTATATTATTAGATAATGATATTAAAAATGGAGAAATAGAAACTGATTGTATAATTACAAATGTACCAAATTTATTTTTATATCTTTATTTTGCGGATTGCATTCCTATGACGCTTTTTGATAAGCAAAATAATATTTTAGCTTTTGCACATATGGGGTGGCAAAGTGTAGAGTTAAATTTGCATAAAAAAATAATAGAAAAAATGATAGATGAATTTAACTCAAATGTGAAAGATATTGAAGTTTATTTAGGTCCCTCAATTAAGAAATCATCTTATATATTAAAAACACCTTCTCAATTAAAAAATAAAGATTGGCATCCATTTTTAAAAGAGGTAAAAAAAGATTATTATCAAATAGATTTAAGCGGATATATAGTAGATTCATTAAAAAAACTTAGTATTGAAAATATATATGTAAGTCCGATTGATACTGCAATAGATGAAGAATATTATTCTCATTATAGATGTACTTACATAAAACCAGCTGAAAAAGAAGGTAGATTTATAGCTGGTGCAATGATGGAGAAAAACTAATTTTTCTTCTTTTTTTAGTTTTGTAACAAAATATGACAAAATTCTTAAAAATACTGTGGATAATAGATTGGCATAACTTGAAAGGAAAGGGTTTTGGAATATGAATGAATACGAAATAAACGCACAAACACTTGCAATAATACCAATAGGCAAGGAAAGAAGTAAAATAATTGAAGTAAATGGGGATTACATTATAAATAAGTCTCCTATAAAAATATTAGATGATAGCTGCAAATTCTTTGGTAGTAGCTACGAAGGGAGGTTTTGTGGTACTAAAACGTTAACTGGTATAACGCATAAGTCACCAATAATAGTAGAAGAAAGTAAAAGAATTATCTTTTTTCCTACTAAATCTCCTAGAACATCTACTTGTACTTGGCTTTCTTTTAATAATATAGCAGAGTATGATGGTGATGGAAAAGATTCGGTTATTAAGTTTTCTTGTGGAAAAATGCTTAGACTCCATATTTCTTATGGAATTTTAGATAATCAGATACTTAGATCAACTAGACTTGAAGCAATGTTACTAAGAAGAATGCATGATTTTATGAAAAGTATATAAAAAATGCATCTTTTTTTATAAATTATAAGAAATTAGCCTTATTTTGTGATATAATTAGTATGTATGTAGTAGTATACTCAAAATAGGTGTAGGTGGTTTAAATGGGCTTTAAAATACTGAATTATGTTTTTAAGGAAACTTGAGTTAAATAATTTTAGAAACATTTCTAAAATAGATTTTGAATTTAATAAAAATATTAACATTTTTATAGGAAACAATGCCCAAGGAAAAACCAATGTATTAGAAAGTATATATTTTCTTGCAATAACAAGATCACACAGAACTCATAACGAATTAAATTTAATAAAGAATGATGCACTTTATACTAAGGTATCTGGAACGTTTTTTGATGATTCAAAAAATACCCATATGCTATCTATTTTATTAAATGAAAAAGGAAAAAAGGTATCTGTTGATAATATTATGCAAAAAAAGATAAGTAATTATTTATCTAGATTAAATGTTATTATGTTTTGTCCTGATGACCTAGAAATAATAAAGGGAACTCCTGCTACTAGAAGAAAATTTTTAAATATAGAACTTTCACAGTTTAAGAAAGATTATGTTTTTCAACTTAAAGAATATAATCAGGTTTTAAAACAAAGAAACGAGTATTTAAAACAAAAAAATAATGCTAAATTTGATAAAACTTACTTTAGCATTTTAACGGAAAAACTTGCTATCAAAAACATAGAATTAGTAAAAATCAGGTATGATTTTATAAATAAAATAAACAATTATTTAAAAGATGTTTTTGATAAAATTGCAGGATTTGGTAATTTAGAGATTAAATATAAAAGTTTTATACATGAACAAGACTTAAATAAAGCCGATTTAAAGGACTTTATTATAAATAAGTATAATTCTATGTTTATGAATGAATTACTCCAAAAAACGACTCTTTTAGGCTGCCACAAGGATGATTTTAAGATGTATTTAAATGATCTTGATGTAACAGAGTTTTCATCTCAAGGACAACAAAGATTATCTATTTTAAGTTTAAAATTAGCAGAAATAGAAGTTTTTGTTAAGGAAAAACATACAAAACCTATTATTTTACTAGATGATATATTTAGTGAACTAGATGAAATAAAGAAAAATAATATTATAGATTATTTTAAAGAAGATATACAAATATTTATTACTACTACTGATATAAAAGACATAAATGATGAATTAAAGGCTAAATCTGATATTTATGTTGTGGATAATGGTAATTTTGATAAGGAGGAATAATTTATGGAAGAAAATAAAGAACATTATGATGCCTCGGATATACAAGTATTAGAAGGACTAGAAGCAGTAAGAAAAAGACCAGGTATGTACATAGGTTCAACATCATCAGTTGGACTTCACCATTTAGTATGGGAAATAGTTGATAATGCAATTGATGAATCACTTGCAGGATATTGTGATGATATAGAAATAACTATAAATAAAGATAACTCAATAACCGTAAAAGATGATGGACGTGGTATACCAACTGGAATTCATAAAAAAACTGGCATTTCAACTGTTGAAACAGTTTATACAGTACTTCACGCAGGTGGTAAGTTTGGTGGCGGTGGATATAAAGTATCTGGCGGACTTCACGGTGTTGGTGCATCAGTTGTTAACGCTTTATCAAGCTGGGTAGAAGTAAAAGTATACCAAAATAGTAAGGTATACTATATAAGATTTGAAAATGGTGGTCATACAGTTGCACCACTTAAGGTAATTGATGAATGCTCACCAGATAGAACAGGTACTACCGTAACTTTTAAAGCAGATCCTGAGATATTTAAAGAAACTACTGTTTACGATTATGAGATCTTAAAACAAAGAGTAAGAGAACTTGCTTTTCTAAATAAAGGATTAAGAATTATTTTAGTAGACGATAGAGAAATAGAGCCAAGAAAAGAAATATTTGTTTATGAAGGCGGTATAAGTGAGTACGTTAAGTTCTTAAATAAAGGAAAAACACCAATACATGAGCAAATAGTTCATTTAGAAGGCGAAGAAGATAATATTTCAGTAGAGGTTGCAATGCAATATAATACTGGATATACATCGAACATTTATTCGTTTACAAATAATATAAACACTCACGAAGGTGGAACTCACGAAGATGGTGTTAAAAGAGCATTAACAAGAATAATTAATAGTTATGGAAAGAAAAATAAGTTTTTAAAAGAAAATGACGCACCACTTACTGGCGATGATGTAAGAGAAGGACTTACGATGATTATTTCTTGTAAGCATCCTGATCCACAATTTGAAGGACAAACAAAAACAAAATTAGGTAATAGTGAAGTAAGAAAAATAGCTGATGATGTATTTAGCGAAGGTTTTGAAAGATTTTTACTTGAAAATCCAGATGAAGCTAAACTAATTATGGAAAAAGCAATGACTGCTGCACGAGCTAGAGTTGCTGCTAAAAAAGCAAGAGAGCTTACTCGTCGTAAAGGTGATCTAGACGTTATAAACTTCGGTGGGAAACTAGTTGATTGTAAAGATAAAGATCCATCTGTATGTGAAATCTTCTTAGTCGAGGGTGATTCAGCGGGTGGTAGTGCTATAAAGGGTAGAAATAGTATGACACAAGCAATCCTTCCTTTAAGAGGTAAGATATTAAACGTTGAAAAAGCAAGATTAGATAGAGCTTTATCTAATGAGGAAATAAGAACTATTATTACTGCTTTTGGTACTGGTATTGGTGAAGATTTTAATCTTAGCAAACTAAGGTACGATAAAATAATAATAATGACCGATGCCGATGTTGACGGTTCTCATATTAGAGTATTATTATTAACATTATTTTATAGATTTTTTAGACCAATTGTTGAAGCAGGACACGTATATGCAGCTCAGCCACCTCTTTTCTGTATAAAACACGGTAAAACAATTAAATATGTGTTAAATCCAGAGGAAAGAGATGCATATTTAGCAACCTTAAACCCAAATACTAAGTATGATATTATGCGTATGAAAGGTTTAGGCGAAATGGACGCTGAAGAACTAAATGAAACTACAATGGATATAAATACACGTGTATTAAGAAAAATAACTGTTGAAGATGCTATGGCAGCAGATGAAGTATTTAATAAATTAATGGGTGAAGAAGTTGAGCCTAGACGTAAGTTTATTGAAGAAAATGCTGTATACGTAGAGAACTTGGATGTCTAAGGGGGTGAATTAAAATGGATCATAGTAGAGATAGATTAGAACATAATAACATAGTAGATGAAGTAAAAACATCATTCTTGGAATATTCAATGAGTGTAATAGTATCACGTGCCCTACCAGATTTAAGAGATGGTTTAAAACCTGTTCATAGAAGAATATTATATTCTATGTACGAATCTGGATATACACCTGATAAACCACATAAAAAATCGGCGAGAATCGTCGGTGATGTAATGGGTAAATACCATCCACATGGTGATTCTTCAATATATGAAGCAATGGTACGTATGGCTCAAGACTTTTCATATCGTTATATGTTGGTTGATGGACACGGAAACTTTGGCAACATAGAAGGATATGGAGCAGCAGCAATGCGTTATACAGAATCTAGGTTATCAAAAATATCACTAGAATTATTAAGGGATATCAATAAAGATACGGTAGATTTTATTTCAAACTTTGATGAATCTGAAAAAGAACCAGCCATTTTACCTTCAAGATTTCCTAATATATTAGTAAACGGAACAATGGGTATAGCAGTTGGTATGGCAACTAATATTCCACCACATAATTTATCAGAAGTTATAGATGGTTGTGTTGCTTACATTGATAATCCTGAGATAGATACATTAGGATTAATGCAACACATTAAAGGTCCAGATTTTCCAACTGGAGGTGTAATCCTTGGAAATAAAGGAATAAAACAGGCATATGAAACTGGTCGTGGTTCAATTACCATAAGAAGTAAGGCAAGAATAGAAGAAAAAAATGGTCGTAATTATATAATTGTTGATGAAGTTCCTTATGGAGTAAATACTCAAGAACTTAAAAATAAAGTTGCAGATTTAGTACACAATAAGGTTTTAGATGGTATATCTGATTATCATACTGACCTTAAAGATGGTGTAAAAATAACAATTACACTAAAGAAAGATGCAAATCCACAAGTTGTATTAAATAATTTATATAAACATACTGCTTTTCAATCAAACTTTGGTATTATTTTCTTAATGTTAGACAATGGAACTCCAAAAACACTAGGATTAAGAGACATAATTTCAAAATACATTGATTATCAAAAAGAAGTTATAATAAGAAGAACTAGATTTGATCTTAAAAAGGCAGAAAATAGGGTTCATATATTAGAAGGTTATAAAATAGCTTTAGATAATATTGATGAAGTTATTAAAATTATTAAAGAAGCTGAAAGTGATGTAGTAGCTAAAGAAAAATTAATAAGCAGATTTGGTTTTTCACAAATTCAAGCAGATAATATCCTAGAATTAAAACTTCGTAGATTAACAGGATTAGAAAGAAGTAAAATCGAAGCAGAATTACAAGATTTGTTAAAATTAATCGAAGAATTAAAAACAATATTATCAAGTGATGCAAATGTTTTAGCAGTAGTAAGAAAAGAATTACTTGAAGTTAAAAACAAATTCGGTGATGAAAGAAAAACTTCTATTGATATGACAGCTATTGATTATATTGAAGATGAATCATTAATTCCTGTTGAAGATATAGTTGTTGCATTAACTCATAAGGGATATATAAAGAGAATGCCAACAGATACTTATAAGCTTCAAAATAAAGGTGGAGTAGGAATTAAAGGTATGTCTACAAATGATGAGGATTTTGTTGAAATACTTAAGTCAGGAACCACTCATAATCATGTGTTATTCTTTACTAATAAAGGTAAAGTTTATAGAATTAAAGGTTATGAAATACCAGAATTTTCAAGACATTCAAAAGGATTACCAATAATTAATTTATTACCAATAGAAAAAGATGAAAAAATAAATAATATCTTATTGGATAATGTAGATGAAGAAAATAAATATTTAGTAATTACTACAAAAAACGGATTGATAAAACGTACAGATGTTAGCGAATTCGAAAATATTAGAAAAAATGGTAAGATAGCAATAACTCTAAAAGAAAACGATGAAGTATTATCTGTTCACTTTACTAATGGTAATGATGATGTAGTAATAGCTTCAAATAATGGTAGAATGATAAGATTTAACGAAAACGAAATAAGAGTTATGGGAAGAACCGCAAGTGGTGTTAAGGGTATTGAATTATCTAACGATTGCTTCTGTGTTGGTTCAGAAATAGCTAAAGAAGGTCAAGATATATTAGTTGTTACTGAAAAAGGATACGGAAAAAGAACAGATGTAAATGAATATAGATTAACCCACCGTGGAAGTAAAGGTGTTAAAACATTAAATATTACTGATAAAAATGGAACAATAGTAGCATTTAAGACTGTAACTGACGATAAAGACTTAATGATTATTACTGACCAAGGTATTGTTATTAGAATCTCAGCTGATAAAGTATCAAGAATGAGTAGAGTAACACAGGGTGTTAGATTAATGAATTTAAGAGAAGGTCAAAAAGTTGCAACTGTATCAGTGGTTGAAAAAGATGAAGAAAACACTAATGAAAATGAAACAACATCAAATGATACATCAAAAAAAGAAACAAAAGAGGCTAGTGAATAGTCTCTTTTTTATTGATGTTCCACGTGAAACATAGGTATATAAAATAAATATCAAAATAAACTTGCTAAAATTCAAATAATATAATAAAATAATATTGCACAACAGGAATGTTAGAACCAGGTCAGGATCGAGAGATAGCAGCCTTAATAACCTCTTTCTGTGTGTGCTTTTATTTTACACAAAATAATGTTCCACGTGAAACATAGATATATATAAATAAAATGAAAAGCAATGTTCCACGTGAAACATAGGTATATAAAAATAAAATGAAAGGCAATGTTTCACGTGAAACATAGTATTAAATATCATATGAAAGAAAAATATTATGAAGAAATAATAAAATTAGCCAAAAAAGCCTACAAAAAAGGGGAAGTGCCGGTTGGTGCAATTGTAGTAAAAGATGGTAAGATACTTTCCAAGGCATATAATAAAGTTGAAAAAGATAGAGATGCAACTATGCATGCAGAAATTTTAGCTATTAAAAAAGCATCTAAAAAAATAAAAAACTGGAGATTAAATAATTGCAAAATGTATGTAACATTAGAACCTTGTGCGATGTGTACTGCAGCAATAGAATTAAGTAGAATAAAAAAAGTACATTATTTACTTAAAAGAGATAAAGAAATAATAAAAGACAAAGAAAAGTATATTTATGAAGAAACTGAATCTAGTCAAGAGGTTTTAGAACTATTACAATCGTTTTTTAAAAGTAAAAGATAAGCAATGTTCCACGTGAAACATTGCTTTTTTAGTTTAAAAACATAACTTAAAATGTTATAATATATAACAGAGGTGGTTGTATGGCATATCAAACATTATATAGAAAATATAGACCTAAAACGTTTGAATTAGTATATGGACAAGATGTAATAGTAAAAACATTAAAAAATGTTATTAAAAACGATAAACTAAGTCATGCGTACTTGTTTACAGGGCCTAGAGGAACTGGTAAAACGAGTAGTGCAAAATTGTTTGCAAAAGCTATTAACTGTTTAAATAATAAAGATGGAGATGCTTGTAATGAATGTGAAAATTGCAAATCATTTAATAACAATAGTAACCCTGATATAATTGAAATAGATGCTGCATCAAATAATGGTGTGGATGAAATAAGAGAAATAAAAAATAAGGTTAGCTTAGTTCCATCTATGTCAAAATATAAAGTATATATAATTGATGAAGTTCATATGCTTTCAATTGGTGCCTTTAACGCATTATTAAAAACATTAGAAGAACCACCAGAATATATAATATTTATATTAGCTACGACAGAACCACAAAAAATTCCAGCTACTATAATTTCTAGATGTCAAAGATTTGATTTTAAAAGTATATCGCACGATAAAATGAAACAATGCCTTGAAAATATTATTTCAAAAGAAAATATAAGCATAGATGATGGTGCAATTGAAGAAATAATAAATAATTCTAAAGGTGGAATGAGAGATGCTATTGGATTATTAGATCAAGCATCAGCATTTTGTAATAATAATATAACAGCAAACGACATAGAAGAATTGTCTGGAAATATATCAATTAAACAAATAAGAACATTTTTATCAAATATTATGCAAAAAGAATACAATGTGATATTTGATTCAATATCTAATTATTCGTCAAACGGAAAAGATTTTGCGTTGATTTGTGAAAAAATAATTAATTATATTAGAGAAGGCATACTATACAAGAAGAAAATTAATACAGATAAAATACTTGATGAAGATAAAAATATATTTGATAAATTGTCTGATACTGATTTGTATGATTTAATAGATTATTTATCCGATACATTGGTTAAGGTGAAAAATAGTTATCAAAAAGAATTAACGTTCGAAGTACAAATGATTCAAATGATCGATAAGATATTTAATAAAGAAAGCAATGTTTCACGTGAAACATCAACAAATGAAATAAAAGTAGAAAATACCAATGTTCCACGTGAAACATCAATAAATGAAATAAAAGCAGAAAATATTAATGTTCCACGTGAAACATTAAAAATAGAAAACAAAACGGATAGTGTTATAGAAGAATTAAAAAATGTTAGAATAAATAATATTTTAAGGAATGCAACTAAACAAAATATAACATTTATAAAAGATTTATGGTCAAATATTAATGAATATCTTATAAGTGAAAAATATAAGATGGTAGCGGGTATGTTAGTTAATGCAACTCCTGTCGCAGCATCAAAAAAAGGAGTAATAATAACTTTACCATTAGAGTCAAGTATTTCTAGAATAGAAAAAGAATATGATAATAGTAAAGAATTATTAAAAGAAATATATGATCAAAATTATAAAATAGTATATATTTCTGAACAATATTGGAAAAAAGTAAGACCTGAATTTGTAGAAAAAGCTAAAAATGGAGAATTACAAATTATAGATGAGTCTGAAGTGCTAGATAAATTAAAAAAAATAAATGATAAAAACTTAGTAGAAGAATTTAATGAATTAATTGAAATGGAGGAAAATTAAAATGAATTTACAAGCTTTAATGAAACAAGCACAATCAATGCAAAAAAATATAATGGACAGCAAGAAAAAAATAGATGAAATGACTTTTACTGGAAAATCAGAATTAGTGGAAGTTAAAATGAATGGAAAAAGAGAGGTATTATCTGTTGAAATTAAATCTGATGAATTAGAAAAAGACGATTTAGAAATATTAGAGGATATGATTAAAATAGCAACAAATGATGCTTTGAAACAAATAGAAAAAGAATTAAATGATAAATTAGGAAGTCAAGCTGGAGCTTTAGGAGGACTTCTATAAACAGGAGTAGGTAACAATGAATTATCCAAAGAGTTTTCAAAAATTAATTGATTGTTTTAAATTATTACCAGGCGTAGGCACGAAGACAGCTGAAAGATATGCTTTTTCTTTACTAAACTTAGATGAAGAAAAAACACAGGAATTTAGTAATCTTATTGAAAATATCAAAAATAATATTACAACATGTCCTAATTGTGGATGTATGTCAGAAGCAAACAAATGTTTAATTTGTGATGACGAAAGTAGACAAAACGATATAATTTGTGTAGTAGAAAGTCAAAAAAACGTATTTATATTTGAAAAATTAGGTGTTTTTAGATGTAAATATCACGTTTTGGGTGGCTTGATATCACCTATGGATGGTATCAATCCTGAAGATTTATCAATTAGTAAATTAATTGAAAGAATAAAAAAAGAAAAAATAAATGAAATAATTTTGGCGTTAAGGCCCGGAATAGAGGGTAATACGACGTCTTTATACATAACAAAGTTGTTAGAGGGTTCTGGAGTTAAGGTAACTCAAATAGCTCAAGGAGTACCTATGGGAGCAGATATGGAATACTTAGATGCTTTAACTCTTGAAATGGCTGTTGAAAACAGAAACGAAGTATCATAATTATAAAATATCAAACATATTTTCTATTAGAGGTGAAAATATGTTAAAATTTATATTCAAGGTAGTAAAAAAAGTAATAGTCGGAATGATTTTGCTGTTTGCTTATAACACTTTTTTATCATCATTAAATCTAATGATACCAATAAATGTTATAACAATAGTAGTTGCAAGTTTATTTGATGTACCAGGAATCATTGGGTTAGCAGTATTTTTACTTTTGAATTATTAAAAGAAGGTGAGTACATGGGTAGTAATTTAGTTATAAAAAATCAACCGGTTTTAAGTAAAATATTTAATAACATAAGAAAAACAAATAATAATGTACAAGCCTATATGTTAGTTGGTGAAGATAAGGAAAAAATAGAAGAATATGCTATTTTATTAAGTAAAATACTTATTTGTCCACATGTTTATGAAGAAAATTGTAATAAATGTAATATATGTAAGAGAATAGATGAAAATACTTATGGTGAATTAAAAATAATTAAGCCAATAAATAGAATAATAAAAAAAGAATCAATAATAGAATTAAGGGATTATTTTAGAACAGAAAGTATTGAGGGAAAAAATGAAGTTTACATAATTAATGACGCCGAAACCTTAAACGTAGCAGCAGCGAATGCAATTTTAAAATTTCTAGAAGAGCCCGATAGCAATGCGGTAGCAATCTTTACAACGACTAATTTAGATAGTGTTATAAAAACAATAACATCAAGGTGTCAATTAATTAAAACTAATAATGTTAGAACTAAATATGGAATAGAATTTGTTAAAGAATTAACTAATTTAGAGGAAGATCAAATATACGATATAATTGATTTTACTAAATCTTTAGAAAGAAATTACAATAAGGCGTTTTCATGTGTTAAAACAAACATTGTAGACGTGTATAATAGCAAGGAATTACTTTCTAGTGCTTTAAAAGTAATGCTTTTATATTACAAAGATATGCTAAATTATAACATAAAAGAAAAATGTTTGTATTTTGAAGTCAATGATGTAAAAAACGTTATAAAAACGCAAAACAATGATACTATTTCAAAAAAAATATCATTTATCTTGGAAAATATAACAAAATTAGAGTACAATGTTAATATATTATTATTTATGGATAACTTATTAATTGGAATAGGGGAAATATTAGATGATTAAAGTAATAGGAATTAATTTTTTAGATGCAAACAGAATATATTACTTTTCACCAAATAATATTAAATTAAAAAAAGGTGATTATGTAATCGTTGAAACAGAAAGAGGAATGCAGTTTGGACAAGCTGTAACAAATATAGAGCAAATGCCTAAAGAAAAGGTGTTTTTGCCACTTAAGGATGTAATAAGAAAAGCAAATAAAGATGATATAAATGCTAACGATAAAAACGAAAGAGATGGCGCTAAAGCATTAAGTTATGCAAAGGAATTGGTTAATAAGCAAGGATTAGATATGAAACTTTTTGAGGCTTCATATACGTTTGATAGAAAAAAACTTATATTTAAATTTATTGCTGACGAAAGAGTTGATTTTAGGGAACTAGCAAAGCTTTTAGCGGCAAAATATAAAACTAGAATAGAGTTAAGACAAATAGGTGTTAGAGATAAGGCAAAAGAAATAGGAGGCTTAGGTCCATGCGGTAGACCTTTATGTTGTTCACTTTTCCTTACAAATTTTAATAGTGTTTCTATAAATATGGCTAAAAATCAAGGAATAGCCCTTAATCCAACAAAAATAAACGGAGCATGTGGTAGACTTTTATGTTGCCTTGGATATGAAGATGAGACATATACAGAATATAAAAAACATTTTCCAAAATTAGGTGAATCAGTTGAAGTAGATGGTAAAAAGGGAAGAGTTTGTGAACTTAACGTATTAAGTGGAAATTACAAAGTTAAGGTATCTGATAATGAAGAAATAATAGTTTCGGTGGATATAAATGGAAACAATTAATGATTTGTTAAATTATAATGGACTAAAAATAGTTCAAAATACAGATTGGTTTAAGTTTTCATTAGATTCAGTTTTACTAGCAAATTTTGTAAATGTTAATAAAAAAACTAAAATAATTGATTTTTGTACTGGTAATGCACCAATTCCCTTGTTTTTAAGTCATAAAACTAATCAAAAGATAGTAGCGGTTGAATTGCAAAAAGAAATTTATGATTTAGCGAATAAAAGCGTAAAATTAAATCATTTGGAAGAAAAGGTGAAGGTATTAAATGAAGATGTTAAAAACATTTCTAATATATACGAAACAGATACTTTTGATTTAATAACGTGTAATCCTCCGTATTTTAAGATAAATGAAAATTCCAGTGTTAATGAAAATAAAATAAAATCAGTTGCAAGACATGAGATTTATTTAAATTTGGATGATATTTTTAAAATTGCTAAGAAAGTTTTAAAAAATGATGGTAAAATCGCAATGGTGCATAGAACAGAGAGATTAATTGATATAATATCATCTATGAAAAAAAATAATATTGAACCAAAAAAAATTCAATTTGTTTATCCTTTTAAGAGTTCAAAATCTAATATGGTTTTAATAGAAGGTGCCAAAAATGGTAAACCAGGTCTTTCTGTTTTAAGTAACATAGTAGTGCATAATGAAGATGGTAGTTATACAAAATATATTAACAATATATTTAATGGTGGTGATTAAAGATGAAAATAAAAATGGTAGTAGGTTTAGGAAATCCTGGTAGAGAGTATTATAATACAAGGCATAATATGGGATTTATGGTACTTGATGAAATTGCTAAAAGGCTAGAAGTATACAAATGGAAAGAACGTGATGGGGCTTTATATTTTGATTGTTATTTAGATATGGCTCACGTTATTTTTGTTAAACCACAAAGATATATAAATTTATCAGGTGATGTAATGATTAATTTTGTTAAGTATTTAGATATTAAAACAGAGGATATCCTTGTTGTAAGCGATGATTTAGACTTGCCTACTGGAACTATTAAGTTAAAGGAGAAGGGATCATCTGGAGGGCATAACGGCCTTAAAAACATAGAAGCAAACCTTGGTACTAATGAATATCGTAGAATAAAAGTTGGTATATCTAATGATAAAGGAATAGATACTAAAGATTACGTTTTAGGAAAACTTAATCAAAATGAAAAAAGAAAGTTAATGCCTACGATAAAAATGGCAGCAGACGCCGTTTTAGAGTCATTTCACACACCTTTTCCAGAACTTATGAGTAAGTATAACACAAGGATAAAAAACTAGAAATTGGGTGATAAAAGTGTTTAATAACATTTTTGAAAACAAAATTTTAAATAATAATAGTCCTGTTTTGGTAATGGGATTAAATGATAAAGTCCAAGCATCTTATGTTTGGAATCTTTTTGGTGCTAGTAAAAAAAATATATTAGTTGTTACAAACACTTTGTATGAAGCTAATATGTTATATAAATCACTGAATCAATATGATAAAGATAATATCTTACTATTTCCGATGGATGATTTTTTAGTTAGTGAAGCTGTTGCAACATCTCCTGACTTGATGTCAAAGAGAATAGAAACGTTAAATGAGCTTGCTAAAAATAATATAGGTAAAATAGTTATAACAAATTTCATGGGATACTTAAGATTTTTGCCTAGTAGGAAATTATGGAGTAGCTTAAATATAAATATAAAAGAAACGGATGAGATAAATAGGGATTTATTAATTCAGAAACTAAATATGATTGGTTATAAAAAAGATAGCATAGTAACAAAAACAGGAGAATATGCAAATAGAGGATATATCTTGGATGTTTTTCCTTATGGATATGAAAATCCTGTTAGAATAGAGTTTTTTGATGATGAAATAGAAAGCATTCGTGAGTTTAGCTCAGATACGCAGCTTTCAATGAAAAAAAAGGATAATATAGAAATATGCCCTTTTACTGAGTTTATAAATGAAAAAAACGTAGAAGATATTTTAGAAAGACAGAGTCTTTTACCTAGAGTGGTTAAAAAAGTAAGTAAAATAGAAGATTATTTAGATAATAATATCACTATTTACTTAGATTTAAATAGTATTAAATTAGCATACGAAAAAACAATGAATGAGGTATTAGAATTTAAGGAAACTGATCAATTTAACATAGATAAATATATGTTTGATCTAAATGATGTTATAAAGGATAAATATGTAGATATTTTAAAATTAGATAATTATGATTTTAAAAAAGAAGAAAAAGAAATTTATTCATCAACCGAGATAGAAAAGTTTAATGGTAATTATGATAGAATTAATCACTTTCTTAAAAATATGTTAAATTCTAAAAAAATGATAGTTGTTTATTTAAACGATGATCATGCAGTAGCGGATTTTGTAAGTAAAACAATACTTCCAAGTGTTATAACAAACTTATCTGATTTAAAAAAAGATGTCATAAACATTGTTAAAAGAGATATATCAAACGGCTTTATTATTAATGATTTAGTATGTTTAACGAAAGATGAACTTTATAAATCAAATAGTGTTACCACATATAGAAGCAAGTTTAAATATGGATCTAAAATAAAAGATGTTAATAAGTTGAAAATTGGTGATTATGTAGTTCATATGTCCCATGGTATAGGAAGATACTTAGGAATTGTAACACTTACTAAAAGAGGCCTTCAAAAGGATTATTTAAACGTTGAATATAAAGATGGTGATAAATTATATATTCCTGTGGAAAAGATAGAATATATAAGTAAATATTCATCGAATGAGGGTGCAAAACCTAGGTTAAATAAATTGGGTGGAACCGAGTGGGCTAAACAAAAAGCAAGAGTTAAAGGAAAAGTAAAAGATATAGCAAGAAAATTACTTGAGACATCTGCTAAAAGAAAATTGGTAAAAGGTTTTGCATTTTTCGCTGACGATGAGGATCAAACTTTATTTGAAAGTAAATTTCCGTATACAGAAACAAAAGATCAATTAAGAGCGATTAATGATATAAAAGAAGATATGGAACAACCTCATCCAATGGATAGATTATTATGTGGTGATGTTGGTTATGGTAAGACGGAAGTTGCTTTTAGAGCTATTTTTAAGGCTATAAAAAGTGGTAAACAAGTAGCGTTTTTATGCCCTACAACTATTTTGTCAAAACAACATTATGATAATGCTGTTGTAAGATTCGATGGTTTTGGTATAAATATAAAAATGCTTAATAGGTTTGTTACTTTAAAACAAAAGGAAATCATATTAGATGAACTAAAAAGCGGTAAGGTAGACTTAATAGTTGGAACTCATAGATTATTAAGCCGTGATGTTATATATAAAGATTTAGGTTTATTAGTAGTAGATGAAGAACAACGTTTTGGTGTAACTCATAAGGAAAAAATAAAAGAATATAAAGAGAATATAGACGTTTTAACCTTATCTGCAACACCGATTCCAAGAACTCTTCAAATGTCTTTAACTGGCGTTAGAGGTCTATCTTTAATAGAAACCCCACCTGCTTATAGATATCCAATTCAAACTTATGTTTTAAAAGAAAATGATCAGGTTATAAGAGATGCTATTTATAAAGAATTAGCAAGGGATGGACAAGTATTTGTTTTATATAATAAGGTATTAGATATAGAAGATAAACTAGTAAAAATAAAAAAATTAGTTCCAGAAGCTAAGATAACTTATATACATGGCAGAATGACAAAAGATCAAATTGAAAAAACAATGGAAAGTTTTGTTGATAAAACTTATAATGTATTAGTATGTACAACCATAATAGAAACGGGAATTGATATAGAAAATGCAAATACATTAATAGTTTTGGATGCTGATCATTTTGGACTTAGTCAGTTATATCAAATAAGAGGAAGAATAGGAAGAGGAAAAGTAATAGCATATGCTTATCTTATGTATCAGAAAAACAAAGAATTAAATGATATAGCAGTAAAAAGATTAGATGCTATAAAAGAGTTTACCGAATTAGGAAGTGGCTATGCACTTGCAATGCGTGATTTAGCTATTAGAGGAGCTGGCGATATTTTAGGATCAGAACAATCAGGTTTTATAGATACTGTTGGTTATGATATGTATCTTAAAATATTAAATGAAGAAGTGGAAAGACTTAAAAATAATGTTTCTATAGAAGATGATGAAGATAAAATGGTAAATGAAAAACCACTTATAGAAGTTGCAACTCATATTAGTGATAAATATGCCGATAGTGAAGATTTAAAAATAGAAATTCATAAGAAAATAAATACAATTGATAGTTATGATAAGTTTATCAAGGTAAAAGAAGAATTAACAGATAGATTTGGAAGTCTTGATGATGACATAATTATTTATATGTTAGAAGAATTATTTGAGTGTAATGCTAAGAAAAAGGGAATATTTAAAGTAATTCAAACCGAAAGAGAAATATCTGTTTTTATAACAAATGTTGTATCAAAAAGACAAAATGGTGCAAATCTTTTGTCGGGACTATTTAAAATAAACCCAAATTTTGAAATTAAGTACATTAATAATATTTTAAGAATATCATTAAAAACAAATAATTTAGAAAAACATTTTTTACATTATTTAGTAAAAATGCTAGATGTAATTGAATAAAATCATACAATTTATACATTCTAAAAAAGAAGGGAAGAATTGTATGAAAACAACTGGAATAACTAGAAGAATAGATGAGTTAGGAAGAATTGTAATACCGAAAGAAATAAGAAAAAATATGCATCTTAAACCTGGAGAATTACTTGAGATTTTTCTAAATGATTCAGAAACAATAATGTTTAAAAAACATTCAATTATAAGTAAAAAAGAAGAATTTATAACTAAATATGTAAATGTTTTAGCAAGCAAGATAAAGGCTGATATTTATATAACTAGTTTAAATTCTGTTGAAATATCAAATAAAGAAGAGGTTATAGGAGAAAAAATAAGTGATGATTTGGAAAAGGCATTACTAAAGGCGTCTTTAGTTAATAAAGATGAGATAAAGATAACTAAATCTTTATCGATAAAAGAACCATTTTCTACTTATTTTTTGAGACCAAATGGTGATTTATCAGGTATTTTTATAATTTCTTTTAAAGAAAATGAAAACAAAGAAAATGACGATTTAATAAAGTTTTCTACAGTATTTTTAGAAGAGTATTTTGAAAATGTGTAAAATTTTTGTCAAATTTTGGGTTAGTTTGTCAAAAATATTTACATGGTAAGTTTATATGTGTTATATTGTCATTGTTGTATCAAGTAGTATTCGTAGTAAATCAATGATGAAAGGAAGATATTTTGATGCACAAGAATGAACTTACAAGTAGAGTAGATATTAGTTATTTACTTAAAATAGGATTATTTATACTTTTAATAACATTTTCTTTACTAACCTATATTGATAGCCACAATATAATGGATATTATATATTGTGCTGTTGTAACAATTTTATTTGTAAAATTTTTAGCACTAAAATTATATCAGTAATATGGTATAATTTTTTTAGGTGATATAAATGATTATAGATTCTCATTGCCATCTATTAAGCATGGAGTATGAAAATGTAGATGAACAAATAAAAATGGCTATAGAAAATGGCGTTACTAAAATGATAATAAACGGTTATGACTTAAAAAGTAGCATGGAAGCTGTTAGCTTAGCAAATAAATATAAAGAAGTTTATGCAGCAGTTGGAATAGGCCCAGAAAACGTAGAAGGCGTGGGTGATTTTGAACTAAAAAAAATAAAAGAACTTGCTTTAAATAAAAAGGTTGTAGCAATAGGTGAAATAGGTCTTGATTATTATTGGACTAAGGAAAATAAACAAGAGCAAATAGAAATATTTAAAAGACAGTTAATGATAGCAGAAAGTCTTCATCTGCCAGTTATAGTTCACTCAAGGGAATCTATTTTAGATACTTATAATTTATTAAATGAATATAATGTAACAGGGATTCTTCATTGTTATTCCGGAAGTTTAGAGATGGCCAATCGTTTTATAAAAAAAGGCTTTTTAATAGGCATTGGAGGAGTTGTAACTTTTAAGAATGCAAAAAAAGTAAAAGAAGTAGTAAAAGAAATTCCAATTACTAGTATTTCACTTGAAACAGATAGTCCATATCTAACTCCAGAACCATATAGAGGAAAACCTAATAATCCTTTATATCTTAAATATATTATAAAGGAAATATCAGATTTAAAAGGTATATCTAAAGATGAGGTAAAAAACGTAACAAGTCAAAACGTAATGTCTAAATTTGACTTGTAGTGTCATATATGGTATCATTATACACGAGCCCAAGTTATGGGCGTGAGGTGAAAAAGTGAAACATTTTAATAGAAAAATTAAAGGTGCTTTACTCATTTTATTCGTATGTTTAATAGCATTTATTGGTTTTTCAAAGGCCGGAATATTATTTTCTGATAGTGGAAAAGATGTTATAACCGTTTCTACTACTAAGAAAACATTTGACCCAAATAACTATGTAGCATCAGTAATAGCAGTTACTAAAAATAAAGAGGTTACTACTACTTCAGCTACTACGCAAACAGAAAGTACGACAACTGTTACAACAACAACAACTACTATGCCGACTACAACGACTACTAAAAGTAGCTGGACTGGTGATGTACTTTCTAAAAGCAAGGGTGTAGTTAATGGGCCATCCGGAAGAGAGACATACTATAATTTAAATATGACTAGCGTTATTAACTCAATGAGACGTGCTGGCTATTCTGAAGCAGAATATCCTTACTGGGTGCGTGAAGATGGAGTTAAAATGTTAGGAAATTACGTAATGGTAGCAGCTAATTATAATATTAGACCTAAGGGGTCTATTATTGAAAGCTCACTTGGAGCTGCAATAGTTTGTGATACAGGAGGTTTTGTTAAACACCATCCAACACAAATAGATGTTGCTGTTACTTGGAGATAATTTAAATATTATGGTAAAATAAAAACAAATAATTAATTTTATTTGTTTTTTCATTATATGAGGTGATTTATATGAACACAAAAGACATATTAAATAGTAATAACTTTGTTTTTAAAAAGAAATTTGGCCAAAACTTTTTGCTAGATCAAAACATATTAAATAACATTGTAAAAGAAGCTGATATCACAAAAGATACTTTAGTTATAGAAATAGGCGTTGGGGCAGCAGCGCTAACTAAAAAGCTTTCTTTAAAGGCAAAAACGGTACTTGGTTATGAAATAGATGAGACCTTAAAAGAGCCATTAAACGTTATTTTAAATGATTTTTCTAACGTTGATATTATTTTTGATGATTTCTTAAATAGATGTGTGAAAGATGATTTAAAAAAGTATGAATACAAAACTTTAATGGTTGTTGCAAACCTTCCTTATTATATAACGACACCAATAATAACTAAGTTTATAGAAGAACAAATAGATGTAGAAAAAATAATAGTTATGGTTCAAAATGAAGTTGCGGATAGATTTTCTGCCAAGACAGGTACAAAATCATATAATTCATTAACTATATTTTTAAATTATTACTTTGATATTAAAAAGGCATTTGTTGTATCTAGAAACGTTTTTTATCCAAAACCAAACGTAGACTCTGCTGTTGTAACATTTACTAAGAAACATAATACTTTAAAGGCGGATAATGAAAAATTATTCTTTAAGTTGGTAAGGGATGCCTTTTGTCAAAAAAGAAAGACTTTAAAAAATAACTTAAAAACCTATGACTTAGATAAAATAGATGAAGTTTTAAAAAAATATAATAAGAATATAACTTTTAGAGCAGAAAATATAACCATGGATGAATTTATAGATATTTCAAATAATTTAAACTAAACGGAATGTTTAGTTTTTTTATTGCATAAGATTATTTAGGTGATATAAATGTTTAAAGTAGGTGATTTGGTAACTAGAATTTCTCACGATAATGACGTAGTATTTAAAATAGAGAAAATAATAGATAATAATGCTTATTTAAAAGGTGTAAACGTAAGGCTATGCGCGGATAGTAATGTTTCTGATTTACTTCTTGTAACAAAAAATGAAACTTCAGCAGATGAACGTTTTTATCAAGAAATTGATAAATTAAGAAACTTTGAAAGAAGTGACTATTTCTATATTCCAGGGAAAATACTTCATGTTGATGGTGATAAAGAATACTTAGATAGATGTTTAGAGTTTTATAAGAAGGCAAACGTACTTGCCTTTGGGGTTTATTCAGATGAAAAACAAATGGCTTCTAATATAGAAAAATATTTGGAAGATATAAATCCAGATATAGTTGTTATAACAGGTCATGATTCACTCGTAAAACAAAATTCTAAGTATTTTAAGGAAGCTGTTAAAGTATGCAGAAGATTTCAAAAGGATTATGACAAATTAATAATAATTGCAGGGGCATGTCAGTCTGAATATGACATGCTTATAAAGGCAGGCGCTAATTTTGCATCTAGTCCTAAAAAAGTTAATATACATGCACTTGATCCTGCAATTATAGCACTAACACTTAGTTTGCTTGATAAAACGAAGAAAGTTGATTTAATTGAATTACTTGATAAAACCTCGAATGGAAAAGATGGCATGGGTGGGGTTAATACAAGAGGCGTTATGACAACTGGATATCCAAGATAAGGAGGCAAAACTTGATAGGCGAGATAAAAAAGAAAATAGAGTCTTTAAAAGGTAAGAAAATAAAAGTTTGGGTTGATATAGGGCGTAATAAAAGCGAAACTTATGAAGGATTTGTACTTGATACGTATAAAAATATTTGGACGTTTAAAACCAAAACAGACGTTAAAAGTTTTAGTTATTCGGACATTTTAATAAATAGTGTTGTTTTAAGTTCATAATAATGAACTTTTTTTGATGGAATAATTGATTTTTTATATCATTTATGGTTAAATTAAAATGTATACAATAAAATGGAGGTACTTTATCATGAATGTTGCGACTAAAACTAAAATTAAGGATTGGTTTATAATAACTAGAATAAGGATATTAAATTTTGTAAAAGAACATAAATATGTTTCTGCTTTTGTGGGTGTTCTTTTATTATCGTTAGTTATTGCACTTATCGTAAAAGCTGCTACTACAAATGAGATAAATTCAGCAACGGCATCTATAAAAAGTTTTGCATTGTCAGGAACTGAATCAAATGAAGTTCCAAATTTTTCTGATGTAACATATAAGTTGCAATATGACGTTAATGAAGAATATGTTGGCAAAACAATTGATCAAATAACATATAAAATTACAACGGATAAATACTCAGAAATCGGTATGTGGAAAGCTTCCGAGAGCGGGGAGTTTGAGATGGATGAATCAAATAAAACGTTTACGTATACCGTTTATGACGTTGAATTAAGTTCTTCGATGAATCAAAATTTTACGTTCATGGTTCAAAATGCAGCTTCCAATACAAAGATGAAAATAGAGTCTGTTTCAATTAAATTAGGTTCAAATGGACAAGATGTAGTAAATACACCGCAGAACACTGAAATAACATCAACGTATACGAATACGATATCTTTATCTTCATTAATATTGGAAAGTGGAGTTGCTAAAAAAGCTGAAAGTGGAAGAGAAACATATTTTGGAATTGTACTTGGACTAACGCCTTCTGATGTACAAAATTTAAAGGGAAAATATATTAAAGCTGATGAGGGAGTTCCAATATATCTTACTGCTCAAGATAATGGTGTAAATAAAGATATTGCAACCTCTGAGGGTTCTTATGGAGTAATAAATGAAGATAAAGAATCTTATTTTGTTTCTTTACCGAGTCTAAGTAATCAAAATTCAAAAGAAAAAATAAAGTTAACTGCTGTGTCAAAAGATGATACATATGATGATACCTCTGTTATAACTCCAAGTATAACAATTCCGGATGTAAGTGACATAGAAGTTGATGATCATAATATATCATCCGAAGAAAGAAAAGCAATGGATTCTTATTTATCATCAACTACTTCTGGAGTTAGATCTGAGTGTGTTATTGAGAATGATAAATTAGTTGGGCTAAAATATACGGCTTCTGATAAAGATGGATCAACCATATTGATAAAATCTATTGGTACTGCTAAAGATAAAAATAAAGTTGCTTTAAGAGGCCCTAGAACACTATATTTAGAATCGGTAGATAAATTTGTTGAATTTGGCACGACATCAACTTCTGATCTTGATACTAGATTTTCAGAAAATAATAATAATGATATAGAAAATGATAAATCATCTTTAAAAGAAATAGCTAGTAAAAATGGCACTTATTATGAAAAATATTTGGATGAAAGTGGAGATGTAGTCTCGATAAGGAAAATAATCATAGGTGAGATAAAGCAGATAACAACAAGTACGGTTACTGCAAAAAAATATTCTTATTCATATCAAGGTGCGGATTTTAAAGAAAATATTAAGTATGGTGATAAAGAAATAGTATGTCCTAGTGACAAATGTAACGCAACGGGAATTGATACTGGATCAAATGGTGATAAAAAACTTACTTATACAATTAACATTGATAATTACACATTTACCTTAAATAAAATTTTAAGAGTAAGTGATAAAATATTTGAATTAAGGGTTAATCCTAATATAACTAATAATTTTGAGCTTTATAAAATAAACAATCAAGAAATATATGCAATCGGCTCATATTATGTTGTTGTCCCTTCAAGTTTAGCTTCAACTGTAACATTAAAGGCTTCATTATCAAAGGACTTTAGTAATGCAGTTAGTGCTAGTCGTAAGAATGAAGAAGTTTCCAAAGGAACTAATACATTTGAAAATAATTTATATGTTGATGAAGGAGGCAGTTTAACAAAGGTAACTGAAGATAGTAAAACATCACAAAATGATAATTATTTTACAGCAGCATTAGGAGAAGTTGTTGAAGTTCACTCTAAAGTTCATTACGGAATAGATGCAGATAACGATTTTAAACAACTTGAAATGTTACTAGATGTTAATAATTTATTAACACCTACTGCTTATAGTGAGAACATAGAATCAAGTGATGTTTCTGATGACACATCAGAGCCTAAAAAACTATATTATGATTTAAGTGTATCTAATTCAAATACACAAGTTGATTTGAGTGATTTTAAATCGGAAATAAAATACTGCACTAGTAAAACAAGTTGTACGATAGATCCTGCAGCTTACGATGGTAAAAGTACTATAACAAATATAAAAGTAGTTATTACACCACAATCAGGTGATGCCGTAACAAAGGGTACAACGTTTACTTTAAAAACAAAATATATTGTAAGTGAAGATACATCTAATATATCTCAAAAATCAATATCAAGCACTTTACATACCAATATAAGTATTGATACTAATAGTTCTGATTCTAAAGATGTAACATCATATAGTGCATATCTAACGCCTTATAAGGTAAGAAGTTTAGTTTCTATAGATAATGATTTAACTGATATAACTCTTGATGCTTCATCAAATGCATCTCATACTGCAACTATCTCAACTGGTGTAACATCGCCTGCGATGAAAACTTATTCAAATATATTTGGATATACTTCAATAAAATCACTTCCTATTGTTGTTACTTTACCAAATGGTATAAACTATGTTTATAATGATACATATCAAATAAAACCACAATCGGTAATAAAAAATAGTAATGGACAAACGGTTATAACTTATAAATATTCTGGTGCGGCGGTTAATACATGGCTTGATGATATAATGTTTGATTTTAACATTGATGTTACAACTCCTAATAAAAGTATTTTAACTATTGTTACTAAAGTTGGAAATCATAGTGATAATACCAGCATAGAAAATGATTTATCTAGCAATGTGTTTAAAACAATAGAAAATAAAATAACAGTTCAAAATGTAGAAGATATTTCATATGGACAATATGCAAAAAATAGTACAAATATAATAAGCAACATAAATAAAAATGCTTCATTCCAATTTGAAACTAAAATATTTAATAATAAAGATAATTCATTTTCTAATGTAAATATTTATACAATTTTACCAAGTAACGAAAACGGATCAGAGTTTAAAGGAAGTTATACTATTTCTAATATACCTTCTGATGCCTACTGTACCAGTGACTCCGTAACTAATAAGAGCAATGTTACTTCAGCAAATTATTCTTCATGTGATAAGTTTAAGTCCGGTTCTTCATATTCGGGTATTACAGCATATAAAGTTACGTATTCTGATGTAGGAGCTAGTCAAGCTAAGGTTACTGACATTAGTATTCAAACAAAAGACAATGAAGCAGATGATTATTATAAATTTGATTCTTACATAGAATATGGAAATAAAATAAATGAATTTAAGCCATTAAAAATAGATGTTATTAGTAAAAAAATAACAGGAACTGTATGGGAAGATTTTGATGGTAATGGCTTGATGGATGATGATGAATTAAAGATAGATAGTGTAACATTAACTCTTCATAACGTGGATACTGGAGAAACCATGGAAACTACTCCAGATAAGAAAGGCAATTATACATTCTCAGGTTTTGAAAGAGGTAATTATTATATTTCTGCAGAATTCAATAAAGATAAGTATTCAGCTACAACCGTAATAACTGATTATGAGGATCCTTCAAAAGTTTCGGTATTTAACTCTAAGGCATTAACAGATGATTCAAATGCAAATGATGAAATAGATACTTTATCAGATGATGATGAAGAAATTTCAGACGACGAGGAGATTTCTGATGATATTGATTCTGATGAAGATGATAATAATATTATAACAGAAGTTAGAACTGATGATTTTGTAGTTACAGATGAAACAAGAAGAATAGAAAATATGAATTTAGGATTAGCTCTAAGAAAATCTTTTGAAATAAAATTAAATAAATATATAACAAGAGCAGAAGTAACAAATGCTTTAGGTGTTGTAACAAAAAAAGATTATGGTAATACAAAGTTAGCTAAGTTAGATGTAAAAGATATAAATAACGTTAATATAAAGGTTGTTTATACAATAGAGGTACAAAACGTTAAATATTATCCAGGATATATAACAATGATTTCTGATATAATTCCTGACGGAATGGAATTTAATCCTAAATATGATGAAAACAAAGGTTGGGAATTATTAGAAGATGGTACATTAGCAAACTATTCATTGCAAAATGAACTAATATATGAAAATGAGAAAAAATATTTAACGGTTGCCTTTGATATAACAAGAAAAGAGGCCGGTTCATTTATAAATACTGCGTCAGTGGATAAATTAGCAATTTTTGGAGGTGAAGATAATGAAGCACAATAAAAAATCAGTACTAATAACGTTAATTATTTTATTTGTCGGATTTTTCTTCCTTCCTAATAAAGTTTTTGCCGCTACGGTAAAGGCTGAAAAAAATAATCCTTTTGGGTCTAATAAGACTTATTACACGAGAGGTTGGAATACTTCTTTAATTCAAAAAAAATATAAATATCCTGCTCATAATTATAGAGAAACTAGTAATCTTGAAAAGTTTACAGTTAATGGTTCACCTTTGTTTTGTATAGAACCAGGCGCTAGTTTTTCATCAAAGATTTCTTATAATGTAAAACCTACATTACAAAAAGGTATATATAACCCAAAATGGGCTTGGAGTGCAACTAAGCAGAAAATGTTACAAAAGATAATGTCATGTTATGTAAATAAAGAGGATGGAATAGTTTCGGAACAAGCATTAGTATGGGAGATAGTAACTGGAGAAAGAACTTCAATTAATGCTTCTAATATATTTAAAGGAAATTATGCACCTAATAATAAGGTTAGTAAAAGTTTGTATGATTTGATAAAGTCAGATAAAGGTATGTATAAAGAATATAAAAATATTCTTATTTGTGCTGCAAGATTTGATAGTACAGCAACTCCTTCGTGGGCGTCAACAACGAAAGCATTAAGTCTTTCGTCAGTTGCATCGGAAAGTCAGTCTAAAGCTGAGTTTAAAAAAACATACAAGGTAGATTCAGGAAATGCTCAAAAAGATTTATTCAAATATTATAGTTGTAAAATTGGTAATAGTGGTGCAAAAAAATGTACTGATGGACTTACAGCTAGTGGCGTGACTTTAAAGTGTTCTAATAATTCGTGCACTATATCAACGCAAAAAGAAATTGCAAAGTCTAATCCGGTAAAAATAACTTTTGAATATTATTATTTACCTAACGGTAATGATGAGTTAAAATACAGAACTGAATTAGGCTCAAAAACTTCATGGGCACAATTTTATGAAACTAATAATCATGATAGGCAATCACTTATGGTCGGAGCAATGAAAAAGACGTTTACATTAAATGTTTATACTGGATCAGCTCCAAAATATGCTTTGAAGGTACAAAAAGTAGATGAAAATGGTAAAACAGTTATAACGGCTGGTACCGCAAAGTTTGCAGTTTATGGTGATTCAAAATTGAAAAATAAGGTTTGTGAAATTACAACAAGTAAGGGTCAAGGAGAATGTAAGGGACTTAAAAGAACCGGAAAGTATTATGTAGTTGAATTGCAAGCTCCAACAGGTCATATTAAGAAATCAGGTTATACAACAGTTAACGTAACTTCCGCAGATACCGAGGCTAATATAGCAAAAATCAAGTATACTTCTATTAAAAACACGGATAGACATCTAATAATGGATAAGAGAACGTTAGATCCTGAAACAGGTAAGGTAATGTCTTTAACAGGTGATTCATGTACTGTTAAAACGTGTGATAATGGCATTGATAATGGACCAGTTTTTGAAATAAAATCTGGTAATAAATATGTTTGTGTAACAGAAATATCAAATGGAAAATATAAATATAAATCCATGAATGAAAATTGCCCAAGTGGAACTACAAAAGAAATAAAAACTTGTAATGGTAAATTTGATATTATAGAAATACCAACTGGCACATTTGTTGTTACTGAAACAAAAACCGTTTGTGGTAGCACACTTCCTAAGAATCCATCTCAAACGATAACAATAAAGGAAACGGATACAAAGAAAACTGTTACTATGGAAAATGGTGTATCTGGAGTTGTATTTAATAAGTTAAACGAAAATGGTTCATTAATAAATGGTGGTAAATTTGCTCTTCAAGTTAAGCAAAATGGTATATATATTGATGTGCCATTAAAACATCAAGCTGGTTCAATTTATGTTTATGATTCGTCTTTAACTGCTACATCGGATAATGTAATATTAGAAACTACGGATGGAATAATAAATGTTAAAGGATTACCGGTTGGTGATTACAGATTTGTTGAAAAAGAAGCTCCAACAGGATATGATGCTATTAAAGATAAAGATTCTACTGCAACTTTTACTATTAGTGATGCATCAAATAGTGATATTCAAGTAAACTTGACAAATAAAAAGGCAAAGCTTGAAGGAAGTTCGGATTCAGCAGAATTAATAGTAACAATTATAACTGGTAGAAAAGTAATTAATTACGTTTTAGTAATTGGAGGATTAGCAGTTTTATTGGTAGCTTTAATAATTCTTAGAAATAAATCTAAAAAATAGCAATTCAGTTGCTATTTTTTATACTATTGTGATAAAATTGAGGTAATAAACTTAAATGGCAAGGAGTGATGTTTATGAAAGTAACTAAAGTATCAGTACAAAAAGAAGAAAAGGAAAATTCTAGAGTAAAAGGATATGCGATAATAGAATTAGATGGCGTACTTAAAATTAATGGTATTAGAATTATTGAAGGAAACTCTAGAATGTTTGCAGCAATGCCAAATAGAAAAGTATCAGATGATAAATACATAGACTATGTATACCCAGTTAATAAAGAATTAAGAGAAGAAATAGAAAGAGCAATATTAGAAGAATATAACAAAGAAAATTAGTTATATTCTTTTTTTTATTTAATATAATTTATCAGGAGGCACTATGAACAAAGATACTGATAAATTAGAATTATTAAACCATAGTATAAGTATTACAGAAAGACAAAATATACAAATAAGTGGGATAACTAAAATAGATAGCTTTGATAATGAAGAATTTTTACTAGAAACTTCAGCAGGCCCTCTTGGAATAAAAGGAAAAGATTTAGAAATAATAAAACTTGATACCTATGAAGGCACCATTATGATAAAGGGAGTAGTAGATGCATTTTCTTACTTTGATACAGGAAAGTCTAAAAAGGAAAATTCAATAATTACTAAGTTATTTAAATAATGACATTAGAAGAACAATTTAAAGTTTTGTTTTATTCCTTTATATATGGTATGTTTTTTTTATCAAGTCTTAGGATATTTAATTTAATTAAAGTTAAAAAAAGAGTAGTAAAATTTATGCTTGAAATGTTATTTGTGCTATCCCATATAATAATCTTTTATCTTTTGCTTTATAAAATAAATTATGGTAGTTTATCTTTCTACATTTTTTTATCATTTATATTTGGTATACTCTTTTGTAAAGTACTTTACTTTTCTAACACAAAAAAGTTGAAATAAAAACTAAAGAGTTATATAATGAAAATATAATGGAGATGGTATAAATGGTAAATAAATTAACTGCAAAAGAACGCCGTAGAGTAGTTCTTACATCTATTTTATGTTTCTTTATAATTGGTCTATCAGTTATATCATCAATTGATAATGTTATAAAAATAGGGGAGAAGAAAAAAGAAAAAAGAGAACTTACTAAACAATTAGAAACCCTAAAAGAAGATGAAACAACTCTAACTGATGATGTTGATAAACTTAAGAATCCAGAGTATGCAGCTAGATATGCTAGAGAAAAGTATTTATATTCAAAAAACGGAGAAAAAATTCTAAAGATAGATTAGCAAGGAATAAATCCTTGTTTTTTGCATTTTATTATGTTTTAATACTATTGGATGTGAGAAAATGGAAGCAAATTTAATAAACGCAGGTGCTTTGGCGTATTTAGGAGATTCTGTGTATGAAGTTGAAATAAGAAATTACTTAGTACTAAAAGGCATAAATAATGCTAATAAACTTCAAAAAGAGGCTGTTAAATATGTTAGTGCATATGCACAAGCAGATATTTTAGAGAAACTAATTAATGAAGGCATGCTAAATGAAGATGAGTTATATACGGTAGGTCGAGCTAGAAATTATAAGCCTAATTCAAAACCTAAACATACTGATATAGTAACTTATAAGAAAGCAACGGCATTAGAAGCATTATTTGGAATGCTATATATAAATAAAGATACAAATAGAATAAAAGAATTAATAAAATCAATAACAATGGAGTGATAATATGTATGTATTTGGAAGAAACGTAGCAAAAGAACTTATAAATAATAATCGTAAAATTAAAAAAGTTTATCTAAATGATAATTTAAAAGGAAGCGAAATAGATGAAGCTTTAAAGGAAAAGGACGTTTTAATAAATTACTTAACTACTAGTCAGATGGATAAACTAGAGAAAAAGAATCATCAAGGCGTTATTTTGGAGATTCCTGATTATGAATATTTAAGTGAACAAGATATGCTAAATAATATGCCAGATAAAGCCTTTATCGTTATATTAGATCATTTAGAAGATCCACATAACTTTGGTGCCATTATACGTACTTGTGAGGCTGCAGGCGTAGACTATATAATAATTCCTAAAAATAGAAGTGTATCAGTAAATTCAACCGTTATGAAAACTAGTGTTGGTGCGTTAGATAACGTAAAAATTGTTGAGGTAACTAATCTTAATAACACAATAAAGAAATTAAAAGATAATGGTGTTTGGGTAGTTGGAACAGATTTAGAAAATAGTGTTTCATATGACAAAATAGATTACACTACTTCTATCGCGTTAATAATAGGTAGCGAAGGATTTGGAATGAGTAATCTTGTTAAGAAAAATTGCGATTTTATAGCAAACATACCAATGTATGGAAAAATAAATAGTTTAAATGCCTCAGTTGCAGCAGGCATAATGATTTATGAAGTTGTAAGACAACGAAAGTAGGTGCTTATATGCCAAATAAAAAGGACTATAAAAATTTACCTGATGACGGTGAATTACTGTATATGTTATCCGATAATAATGATGAAACAAAACTTGTTATAGCTAAAAAATATAAACCAGTAATAACTTATTATGCTAATAAATATAGTGCTTATGTAGAAGGAAAAGGAATTGACTTTAATGATTTATACCAAGAGGGGTTAATTGGCCTTATAGGAGCCGTTGACAGCTTTAAGGAGCAAAAAGATATTAAGTTTTCAACGTTTGCATTTTTATGTATTAAAAGAAAAATATTAACCGCTGTTAAAAATGCTAACAGAAAAAAACATAGTATATTAAATGAATCATATTCACTAGATTACACAATGGAAGATGATATAAGAAGTTTTGATAATTTCTTAACAACCTCTAAAGGTGGATTAGAGGACTTATTAGTAAGCAAAGAAGATAATGATTACTTTAACAAACGTTTATCTGAGGAGTTAACCGATTTTGAAAGAACAGTATATGATCTTAGAATAAATAATTTTGGCTATGAAGAGATAGCGGATACTTTAGGTAAAACGCCAAAAGCAATAGAAAGAACATTAGTTAGAATAAGAAGCAAACTAACTAATATTTTAAAAGAAATAAATTGACTATTATGATTATTTGTGCTAATATTTAGACAGTTAGCACTTAAAAAGGTGTTTTTATTTTGGATTATAGGAGATATAATATGGCAAAGCAAAAGAAAAATAAAAAAAGTTTAATCGCAAAACTAAAAGAATTTTTTACTGGTGTTAAAGAAGAAAGAAAAAAAGTTATTTGGACATCAAAGAAAAACTTAGTAAAGTATTCTATTGCAACATTATTATTTATGTTATTTATATGTTTATTTTTTGTTGCAACTGATTTAGTAATTGCAGGAATAACAAAAGTAAAGGAGTTAATTGGTTAGTATGGAAGAGAAAAAATGGTACGTAGTAAATACATATTCTGGACACGAAGCTAAAGTTAAAGAAAAACTTGATATGAGAATTAATTCAATGGATATGCAAGAAAACATATTTAGAGTAATAGTTCCAGAAAGAAAAGAAGTAGAAATAAAAGATGGTAAGAAAAAAGAAAAAATGAAAAAGCTATTTCCAGGATACGTTTTGGTAGAAATGATAATGTCAGACGAATCTTGGTATATAGTACGTAATACGCCGGGTGTTACTGGATTCTTAGGCTCATCAGGTAAAGGTGCAAAACCAGTTCCTTTATATGATGATGAAGTAGAAAGAATATTTAAAGAAATTGGTTATACAGGTGAAAACGTTGTTACTAACTATGAGGTTGGAGATAACGTTAAGATAACTGACGGTCCATTTAAAATGCTTGCAGGTAAGATTACTGAGCTTGATTTGGATGCTAAAAAGGCAAATGTTTCAATAGACTTATTTGGTCAAGAAACAAACGTTGAACTTGAACTTACTCAATTTACAAAAGAGTAATAATAAAAAAAGCACTTGCTTTTATCATATATGCTGTGATAAAATTATATGCGCAGCTATATATTTTATATAGATGATGAAAGAAAAAAGATTAGTGGAAGGCGCGGATTTAAAAATAAAGCTATTTGACCACTCGCGAAAAAATATAATATAGGAGGTGTTTTTCGTGGCAAAGGAATTAGTAAGAAAATTAAAATTACAATTACCAGCAGGTAAAGCTACACCTGCTCCACCAGTAGGTACTGCACTTGGACCATTAGGTGTTAACTCTGGTGAATTTTGTGTTAAATATAATGACGCAACTAAAGATAAGATGGGAGATATCGTTCCAGTTGAAATATCTGTTTACGATGATAGAAGTTTTGAACTTAGATTCTTAACTCCACCAACATCTTTCTTAATAAAGAAAGTTGCTAAAATCAAAAAGGGCTCTACAAAGGGTTCTTCAGAAATTGTTGGTTCATTAACTAAGGATCAATTAAAAGAAATCGCTGAAATCAAATTACCTGATTTAAATGCATATACTGTTGAAGAAGCTATGAAAATAGTTGCTGGTACTGCTAAGAATATGGGTATTGAAATAAAAGATTAATAATAAAAATAAAAAAGCAAAAAATAACAATAGTCATATAGATTTATCTATGTGGGAGGAAAATCCGCTATATACCACAAGGAGGTAAGAAAATGAAAAAGAAAAGTAAGAAGTATACTGAAGCTTTAAGCAAGATCGAAAAAGGTAAATTATATTCTTTAGAAGAAGCTGTTAAGCTAGTAAAAGAAACTTCTGTATCAACTTTTGATGGTACTGTTGAAATAGCAGTAAGATTAAATCTAGATACTAAGAAAAACGATCAACAATTAAGAGGTGCAATCGTTTTACCTCACGGAACTGGTAAAACTAAGAAAGTATTAGTTTTAGCAAAAGGTGATGCTGCAAAAGCTGCAACAGACGCTGGCGCTGATTATGTTGGTGACGTAGACATGATTACTAAGATCGAAAAGGAAAATTGGTTTGATTTTGATGTAATTATCGCAACACCAGAAATGATGCCTATGTTAGGTAAGTTAGGTAGGGTTTTAGGTCCAAAAGGATTAATGCCAAACCCAAAAACTGGTACTGTTACAATGGATACTAAAAAAGCTGTTGAAGACGTTAAAAAAGGACGTGTTGAATACAGAACTGATTCATATGCTAACGTACATGCTTTAGTAGGTAAAGTTTCGTTTGATGATGAAAAATTAGTTGATAACGTAAAAGCATTTATGGATGTTATTATTAAATCAAAACCACAAGCAGCAAAGGGAATTTACTTAAAAGGTGTTTCACTTGCTTCAACAATGGGTCCTGGAATCAAGGTTGATTTATCATCATTTGACAAATAATTAAAAATAATATAAACTATCAGTAGTTAACCAAGAAAGGTTAATTGAAGTACCAAAGACAGTAGGAGTGATATAATCACGTAACTTATATTCCTACCGAGGACAAAAATCAAAATAGGATTTTAAGGTCTTTACGTCTTTGATGTAGAGATCTTTTAATTTATAAAAGGTACTTATTATACTAACGAAGGAGGAATGAACAATGGCAAACCAAGCTATAATTGCTAAAAAAGAAGAAGTTGTAAATGAAATAGCTGACCGTGTTCAAAACGCTGCAAGTGCTATTTTGTTTGATTACCGTGGTTTAACTGATTCAGAAATTACTGAATTACGTCGTAAATTACGTGAACAAGAAGCTTCTTATAAAGTATATAAAAATACTTTAACAAAAAGAGCATTTGACAAGTTATCTATCAATTTAGATGATTGTCTAGAAGGTCCATCTGCCATAGCAACATCAGATGATGCTATTGCACCTATAAAGGTTTTAGCAGACTTTGCAAAAGATCATCCTGCACTTGAATTAAAGGGTGGTATCGTAGATGGAAAAGAAACAAGCTTAAGTGAATTAAAAGAACTAGCAACAGTTCCATCAAGAGACGGATTATTAACAATGTTCGCCGCTGGATTAATGGAACACGTAAAGAATGTTGCTATCTGCCTTGACTTACATAGTCAAAATCTAGAAGAAGAATAATTTTAAAGAAAATAGGAGGAAAATAAAAATGGCAAAATTAAGTACACAAGAAATTATTGATGCAATAAAAGAAATGAAAATTCTTGAAGTTAAAGAATTAGTAGACGCAATGAAAGAAGAATTTGGAGTTGATCCAAGTGCTGTAGCTGTTGCTGCTGCACCAGCTGCTGGAGCAGAAGCTGAAGAAAAGACTGAAGCTACTGTAGTATTAAAAGACGCTGGATCAGCTAAGATCCAAGTAATTAAAGCAATCAGAGATATTACTGGTTTAGGATTAATGGAAGCTAAGAAGTTAGCTGATGAAGGTGGAAACGTTAAAGAAAACGCTCCAATGGAAGAAGCTAATGAAATTAAAGCTAAGTTAGAAGAAGCTGGCGCTACTGTTGAACTTGCATAAGTTAGATAAATAAGTACTTAAAGAACTACAATTTGTAGTTCTTTTTTGTTATAATTAAAAAGGTGAGGTGAAAAAATGGCACATTACTTTACAAATGAAGAAAACCTAAAATCAGAAATAGAGAAGGTAATAGCAGAAATAAATGGTATCCCGTTTTATTTTTATACCGATAATGGTGTGTTTTCTAAGGGAGAACTTGATTTTGGAACAGAACTTTTATTAAAGAATTTTAAGTATGATGATCCTAATAATAAAACATTATTAGATATAGGGTGCGGATGCGGACCAATTGGAATATATGCATCTCATTTAGGTTTTACTGTGGATATGTCTGATGTTAATAAAAGAGCTATTCATCTATCTAAGATGTCTTTAAAAGAACAAGGCTTAAATGCAAACGTATTTGAATCCGATGCTTATAAAAACATTACTAATAAATATGATTATATAGTATCTAATCCACCAATAAGAGTTGGAAAGGAAAAGTTATATGAAATAGTAATGAACGCTAAAGAACATTTAAAAGACGGTGGCTCGTTATGGATAGTTGTTAGAAAACAGCAAGGCGCAGAATCTATGGTAAGAGATATGAAAAACGTATATAAAACAGTAGAAGTGGTAGCTAAGAAAAAAGGATTTTTTATAATAAAGGCAAGTTTAATTTAAAATATATGACACAAATAATAAAATATTTGTGTTTTTTTGTAAAAATAAGTAAAATTTATTGACAAGGGTAGATTTTTCCTGTAATATTTTAAATTGGTACTGTGTCTTTAATTTTAGACATGTTCTTTAAAAATTTATAGTTTAGGGGTGGATTGCGTGGCTTATAAAGTAAGAAAAGTAAACGAATACCGTGAAAGAAGAGACTTCTCAAGAGTAAAAAAATCTCTAGAATTAGCAGATTTACTTGAGGTACAGACCAAATCTTATGAATGGTTTATCGAAGATGGAATAAAAGAAGTGTTAGAGGAAATAAGCCCAGTAGAAAATTTCTCTGGAACATTATCTTTGGAATTTGGTGAATATTCATTTGACGAACCAAGACATACTATTAAAGAATGTAAGGAGAAGAAAACTACATATGCAGCTCCATTAAAGGTTCAAACTCGCTTGTTTAATAATGAAACAGGAGAAGTAAAAGAACAAGAAATATTCCTAGGTGATATGCCGCTTATGACTGATTCAGGATCATTTATATTTAATGGGTCAGAGCGTGTTATTGTATCACAATTAGTACGTTCTCCAAGTGTATATTATGGAAGAGAAATAGATAAGAATGGACGTTCTATAATATCTTCACAAATCATACCTACAAGAGGTACTTGGCTTGAATATAAACTAAATAGTAAAGATGTTGTAGATGTTAGAATAGACCGTAATAGAAAGGTTGTTGTAACTGCGTTTTTAAGAGCATTTGGATTATCTAGTGATGATGATATCTTAAAATTATACGGACAAGATGAATATTTAATTAACTCTTTAGGAAAAGACTCTACAAAGAATACTGATGAAGCTTTACTTGAAATATATGAAAAGTTAAAACCAGGTGAACCAGCAACTTTAGATAGTGCTAAAAACCAATTAATAACTAGATTCTTTGATAATTTTAGATATGATTTAGCTAAGGTTGGACGTTATAAATTTAATAAAAAACTTGATGTTGCGGATCGTCTATTAAATCAAAAATTAGCAGAAGACATAATAGTAGATGGAAAAGTTGTAATAAAAAAGGGTACTAAAGTTACTCATGATGTATTAGAAACTTTAAAACCTATTTTAGCCGATGGATACGGAATGGTTGATGCTACAATGGATAAAGAATTAGATAGCCATACTATGGTTCAAGTAATTAGCATTTACTCTCCAGTAGAACCAGATAAAGTTATAAAAGTAATTGGTAATGACCAATCACTTACTGTTAAAACACTTACTATATCAGATATATATGCATCTGTATCATATTATTTGAACCTTTTACAAAATGTAGGTCAAATAGATGAGATAGACCATTTATCTAACCGTCGTTTAAGACAAGTAGGGGAATTATTACAAAACCAATTTAGAGTTGGTGTTGCTCGTATGGAAAGAGTAATTCGTGAAAGAATGACTACTTTAGACGTTGAAACTGCAACTCCAAAGACATTAATAAACATAAGACCAATAACAGCTGTTATTAAAGAATTCTTTGGATCAAGTCCATTATCACAATTTATGGACCAAATTAATCCATTATCAGAATTAAATAATAAACGTCGTTTATCAGCACTTGGACCTGGCGGACTTTCTCGTGATAGAGCTGCTATGGAAGTACGTGACGTTAACGTATCTCACTATGGTAGAATTTGTCCAATTGAGTCTCCAGAAGGTGCCAATATAGGTCTTATTACATCTCTTGCAAACTATGCAAAAGTAAATGAATATGGTTTCATCATGACTCCATATAGAAGAGTAAAAGATGGTAAATTACAAGATCAAATAGATTATTTAACAGCAGATGAAGAAAATGGACATATTATTGCACAAGCTCACGTAGAGATGAAAGATGGAGAAATTATAGAAGAACATTGTCCAGCTCGTCAAGATGGAGAAAATATTCTTGCAAAACCAAGTGAAATAGATTATATCGATGTTGCTCCACAACAAATTGTATCTGTTACAACAAGTTGTATTCCATTCCTAGATCACGATGATGGAAAACGTGCATTAATGGGATGTAACATGCAGCGTCAAGCATTACCATTATTAAAACCAGAAGCAGCATTAGTTGCAACAGGTGTTGAAGCTCAAGCAGCAAAAGATTCAGGAGTTTGTATTTTAGCAAAAGCTGATGGTGTTGTTGAATATGCTGATGGTAAAAAAATCGTTGTTAAAACAGCAAAAGCAAAGGATATATACTTACTTAAAAACTTTGAGGAATCAAATGCTGGTACTTGTTATCACCAAAGACCAATTGTTAGAATTGGAGATAAGGTAAAACGTGGACAAATAATAGCAGATGGTCCATCAACAGATAAGGGTGAAGTTGCATTAGGTAAGAACTTAGTAGTTGCATTTATGACTTATAATGGTTATGACTATGAAGATGCTGTAATATTAAATGAAAAAATGGTAAAAGAAGACGTATTAACATCTATTTACCTAGAAGATTACGAAATTCAATGTCGTGATACTAAGTTAGGACCTGAGGAAATTACTCGTGATATTCCAAACGTAAGTGAAGAAGCTCGTAAGAACCTAGATGCTAATGGTATTATTAGAATAGGTACAGAAGTAAAAGAAGGAGATATCTTAGTTGGTAAGGTAACTCCAAAAGGAATGGTAGAACTTACTTCTGAAGAAAAATTATTACACGCAATCTTTGGTGAAAAGACTCGTGAAGTAAGAGATACATCTCTTAGAGTTCCACACGGTGGAGCTGGTATAGTTCATGATATAAAGATTTATACTAAGAAGGATTCAGATGAATTACCATCAGGTGTTTCAAAAGAAATCCGTGTATATATAGTTCAAAAACGTAAGATTCAAGTTGGTGACAAAATGGCTGGTCGTCACGGAAATAAAGGTGTTGTATCACTTGTTGTCCCACAAGAAGATATGCCATACTTACCAGATGGTACTCCAGTTGATATCTTGCTTAACCCACTTGGTGTTCCTTCTCGTATGAACCCAGGACAAGTTTTGGAAATGCACTTAGGTATGGCTGCTAAGAAATTAGGAGTATATACTGCAACTCCAGTATTTGATGGTGCAACTTGGGAAGATATCCAAGAAATGATGGCAGAAGCTGGAATGGATCCAGATGGAAAGACTGTTTTATACAATGGTAAAACAGGGGAACCTTTTGATAACCGTGTAGCAGTTGGTGTTATGTACATGATTAAACTTGACCACATGGTTGATGATAAATTACACGCACGTGCAACTGGTCCATACTCATTAGTTACACAACAACCTTTAGGTGGTAAAGCTCAATTTGGTGGACAAAGATTTGGTGAAATGGAAGTTTGGGCACTTTATGCTTATGGTGCTGCTCACGTACTTCAAGAAATCTTAACAGTTAAGTCAGATGATGTTGTAGGACGTGTTAAGGTATACGAATCAATTGTTAAGGGTAAACCAATTAATCAAGCAGGTGTTCCAGAAAGTTTCCGTGTTTTAGTTAAAGAATTCCAAGCTTTAGGTTTAAATGTTGCAATGATAAATGAAGATGGTAAAGAAGTAGATGTTAAGACTCTAGAAGAAGAGGAAGACAAAGAAGGAGCTCCTTTATCAATCGAAGAAATAGATAATGTATCAATGGTAAAACCAAAAGAAACTGTTGATATAGTAAGTAAAGAAGAGGAAGCAGAAGAAAGAGATGAGCTTTCGGAAGAAGAATCTGATGATTACGAAGCTGAATTAGAAGACAATTTAGATGAATCGGAAGATTTACAAGTGGAAGGGGATGAAGAATAATGTTAGATGCAAATAGATTTGAAGGAATTAAAATATCTATCGCTTCACCCGAACAAATCCGTGAATGGTCTTATGGAGAAGTAAAAAAACCAGAAACAATAAACTATCGTACTTTAAAACCAGAAAGAGATGGTTTATTCTGTGAAAAAATCTTTGGACCTACAAAGGATTATGAATGTGCTTGTGGTAAGTATAAGAGATTAAGATATAAAGATATCGTGTGTGATAGATGTGGAGTAGAAGTTACTAAATCTAAGGTTCGCCGTGAACGTATGGGTCATATCGAACTTGCTACTCCAGTATCTCACATCTGGTTCTTTAAAGGTGTACCAAGCCGTATGGGATTAGTACTTGATATGTCTCCAAGAGACTTAGAAGAAGTATTATACTTTGTATCATACGTAGTTATTAATCCAGGAGCAGCTCCACTTGAAAAGAAACAAACTTTATCTGATAAAGAATACCGTGCATACTATGAAAAGTATGGAAATACTTTTGAAGTAGGTATGGGAGCTGAAGCTATCTTAAAACTTCTAAAAGAAATAGATGTTAAAGCTGAAATAGCAAAAATAGAAGAAGAGTTAGATGGTGCTTCAGAACAAAAGAAAACAAGATTATTAAAGAGATTAGACATATTAGATTCATTTGATAAATCAGGAAATAAACCTGAATGGATGATATTAACAGCACTTCCTGTTATACCTCCAGAACTAAGACCAATGATTCAATTAGATGGTGGTCGTTTTGCAACAAGTGATTTAAATGATTTATATAGACGTGTTATTAACCGTAATAATCGTTTAAAGAAATTACTTGAGTTAAATGCTCCATCAATCATTGTTCAAAATGAAAAAAGAATGCTTCAAGAAGCAGTTGATGCTTTATTTGATAACGGAAGACGTGGTAGAAATGTTACTGGCCCATCAAATAGACCACTTAAATCAATTTCTTCTATGTTAAAAGGTAAACAAGGTCGTTTCCGTCAAAACTTACTTGGTAAGCGTGTTGACTATTCTGGACGTAGTGTTATTGCTGTTGGCCCAGAACTTAAGATGTACCAATGTGGTATTCCAAAAGAAATGGCACTTGAATTATTCAAACCACACGTTATTCATGGTTTAGTAGAAAGAGATATTGTTCACAATATTAAATCTGCTAAAAAGATGATTGAAAATCAAGATGAAAGAGTATGGGACGTTGTTGAAGATGTTATTAAAGAACATCCAGTAATGTTAAACCGTGCTCCAACACTTCACAGATTAGGTATTCAAGCATTTGAACCTAAGTTAGTAAGTGGTAAGGCTATTAGATTACATCCTCTTGTTTGTGCTGGATTTAATGCAGACTTTGATGGTGACCAAATGGCTGTTCACGTACCACTTTCTGAAGCAGCACAAGCTGAAGCAAGATTACTTATGTTATCTTCAAATAACATACTAGACCCAAAAGATGGTAAGCCAATCGTTACTCCATCACAAGATATGGTTTTAGGTAACTATTACATAACTACTGAAAAACCTGGTGATAAAGGAGAAGGTAGAGTATTTAAGAACGCTAACGAAGCTATCGAAGCATACGAAAGAAGAGAAGTTACTCTTCATGCTAGAATAGCATTACCAGCTAAATCATTTAAGTATAAAACATTTACTGATGAGCAAAAGGAAATGTACTTAATAACTACTGTTGGTAAGTTATTGTTTAACGAAATATTGCCAGATGGATTCCAGTATATTAATGAACCTACAAAGGCAAATTATGAAGGATTTACTCCTATGACTCACTTCTTAAAGAGAGGTTCTAATATTCCAGAAGAAATTAAAAATAAGGAAGTTGTAAAACCTTTCGCTAAAGGTGACTTAAAGAAGATAATTGCACAAGTATTTAAACGTTATAAAACAACTGAAACTTCAATATATCTAGATAAATTAAAGAACTTAGGATTTAAGTATTCTACTTTATCAGGTATTTCAATTTCAATTGCGGACGTTGTAAAAAGTGAACACAAAAACGAAATTATTGATAAATCTCAAAAGGTTGTTGACACTATAAATAAACAATATAGACGTGGTTTAATAACTGATAGAGAACGTTATGAAAAAGTTTGTGAAGTATGGAATAATACAACAAGCGAAGTAGAAAAAGAATTAAAACAAAAAGTACAAACTTTAACAGATAACCCAATTATGATGATGGTTAACTCTGGTGCTCGTGGTTCTATTGGACAATATAACCAGATGGCAGGTATGCGTGGACTTCTTGCAAAACCAAATGGTGATGCAGTAGAAATTCCAGTTACATCTTCATTCGTTGATGGATTATCAGTATCTGAATACTTTATATCTACTCACGGAACTCGTAAGGGTAATGCTGATACAGCACTTAAGACAGCTGACTCTGGTTACTTAACAAGACGTTTAGTTGATGTTGTTCAAGATGTTATCGTAAGAGAAGAAGATTGTGGTACTATTCAAGGTGTTGTTGTTAAAGCATTTGTTGATGAATCAGATGGTACTGTAATAGAAAGTCTTCATGAACGTATAACTGGTAGATATACAAATAAAAAAGTTGTTGATCCAAAAACTAAGCAATTAATTATAGATAAAAACGAATTAATTACTGAACCAATTGCTGACAAGATTGATAAGGCAGGAATTACAGAAGTTGAAATAAGAACTGCTTTAACTTGTAAGACAGAAAATGGTGTATGTAAACATTGTTATGGTATTAACCTTGCAACTGGTAACATTGCTGAAATAGGTGAAGCTGTTGGTATTATGGCAGCTCAATCTATCGGTGAACCAGGTACACAGCTTACAATGCGTACATTCCACAATGGTGGTGTTGCATCAGGAGCAGATATAACTCAAGGTTTACCTCGTGTACAAGAGTTATTTGAAGCAAGAAATCCAAAGGCTAAATCTACAATTGCTGAAATAGATGGTAAGATAACTAAGATAGATGAAGTAAATGGTAAATATAAAATTGCTATTACTAACGACGTAGAAACAAGAGAACATACAACTAACTATGGTGTTAAACTTTGTGTTGAATTAGGACAAAGTGTAAAAGCAGGAGATAAGTTAAACGTTGGTTCTATAAATCCAAAAGAATTACTTGCGGTAACTGATCCTATTACTGCACAAAACTATATTCTATCTGAAGTACAAAAAGTTTACAAATCACAAGGTGTTGATGTTTCAGATAAGCACGTTGAAATACTTGCTCGTCGTATGATTGCTCGTATTAAGATAGTTGATGGTGGAGAAACTGAATTAGTTGATGGTAAATTAGTTTCAATGCACGAATTTACTAGAATTAATAAGGAAGCTATTATAAATGGTAAGAAACCAGCAACTGGTCGTCCAATAATGCTTGGTATAACTAAGGCATCGTTAGAGACTGATTCATTCTTATCAGCGGCATCATTCCAAGAGACTACTCGTATCTTAACTGATGCTGCAATTAAGGGTAAGGTTGATAATTTAACAGGTCTTAAAGAAAACGTTATTATTGGTAAATTAATACCAGCAGGTACAGGTTCTAAATATTACTCTAATGTTAAATATTCTCTTGAAAGTGAACAAGTAGAAGATGATGCATTAGATGTATTAGAAGACCAATTAACTGATTAATAAGAAAGTCAAATTTGACTTTCTTTTTTGTTTTTAATATTATAGTCTTAATTCAAAGATAGAATGATAAATAACAAAAGAATAGAAAATTTGTATTTAGATTAAAAAAACACAGCATATATTTAAAAATTATTAAAATATCATATAGAATATGGTGTTTTTTTCTTTTTATGTTACAATATACGTTAAGGTGATTTTATGAAAGATGTTTATAAATTTCTGGATTCTTTGCATATAAAAAAAGAAGACATAATAACGGTTGCGGTATCTTATGGACCAGATTCTATGTTTTTACTTGATTTGTTAAAAAATAAATATAAAGAAAATAAAATTATTTGTTGTCACGTGCATCATAATCATAGAGAAGAAAGTAATTTAGAAAAAGATGCTTTAGAAAAGTATTGTATGAAAAATAATATCATCTTTGAATTTATGAAGATAGATAAATATAAGAATAATAAGTTTACTGAAGAAGAAGCAAGAAAAAAAAGGTATGAATTCTTTGATAAAGTACTAAAAAAATATAATTCTAAGTATTTATTTACCGCTCATCACGGGGATGATTTAATTGAAACTATTCTTATGAAAATATCTAGAGGATCTTCGCTTAAAGGTTATAGTGGAATAAATCTAATATCTAAAAGAGATAGTTATTCTATTATAAGACCTTTGTTATATTTAACAAAAGATGATATAAATAAAGCTTGTATAAAAGAAAATATTCCTTTTGCTGTGGATAACTCCAATACAAGTGATGAATATAAAAGAAATAGGTACAGAAAGTATGTTTTGCCTAAATTAAAAGATGAAAATAAACTTATCCACAGGAAATTTGTAGATTTTTCGTTAGAATTAAAAAAATATGATGATTATGTATCTAAAATGGTTTTAAAGATTTACCCTAACGTAGTTAAGGATGATAAGATAAATATTTCTCTATTATTAAAAGAGGACGATTTAATAATAGAAAAGGTAATAGAAAAATATTTATTTTCTGTGTACAAAAAAGACATAGGGAAAGTAACTTCTAAAAATAAAAATGATATTTTAAAAATGTTAAAAAGTAAAAGACCAAATAGCATTTTATCAATGCCAAACAATAAAAAATTAATAAAAGACTATAATAAGATATATTTTGCGGATGATATAATTTATAATAATTGGTGTTTTATATTTGATAAAGAACTTCATTTACCTAATGGATATGTAATAAAACAAATAGATAAGTTAGGTGATACAACTAATTTTTATGCGGCGTTTAACTCATCTGAAATATCACTTCCTATTATTGTTAGAACTAAAAACGATGGTGATAGGATAAGCGTCTTAAATCTCTCCGGGTTTAAAAAGTTAAAGGATATATACATAGATGAAAAACTTAGTATGAAACAAAGGCATAATCAACCCGTTGTAACAGATAGTAATGATAAAATAATATGGCTTCCAGGCCTTAAAAAATCTAAATATGATAGGTCAAAAAGAGGAAACTATGATATAATATTAGAGTATTACAAGGAGGAACAATAAATGCAGAATAATCAAAATATGAAAAAGGGAATGTTTCCTTATGTAATGTTATTAGTAATTGGTCTTGCCATAATGTTTTTATATAACATGACTAATGATATGAATAAGGAATTAACATATAATGAGTTTAATAAAGCATTAAATAAAAATAACATTAAAGAAGTTGTTATAACACCTTCTACGCAAGCTTACACATACCAATTAACAGGTACGTTAAGAGATGCAAAAAAAGGAGAGACATTTAGCGTTAAAACACCGCTTTCAGATACTGTTATTAAACAAATAGTAAGTGCAAGTGAGAAAAAGGATTTTAAGATAGTATCTAAATCAGATCCTACATCAAGTACTTGGTTTATGTTTTTAACTAACATACTTCCTTACATAGTTTTAATTGGTATTGCATTCTGGTTCTTTACAAAGCAACTAGGTGGGCAAAAAGGATCAATGGACTTTGGAAGAAGTAGGGCTAAATTAAATCCTGATAATGGAAAGGTAACATTTAAGGATGTTGCGGGATTACCTGAAGAAAAAGAAGAGTTACAAGAGTTAATTGATTTCCTAAAAAATCCAAAGAAATTTACTAAATTAGGAGCTAGAATACCTAAAGGTGTTTTACTTGTAGGCCCTCCAGGAACTGGTAAAACATTACTTGCTAAGGCAGTTGCAGGAGAAGCAAACGCACCATTCTACTTTATATCTGGTTCTGATTTCGTTGAATTATACGTAGGTATTGGAGCATCAAGAGTAAGAGATATGTTTAAACAGGCAAAGCAAAATGCACCTTGTCTAATATTTATTGATGAAATTGACGCTGTAGGTCGCCAACGTGGTACGGGTATTGGTGGAGGCCATGATGAAAGAGAGCAAACTCTTAACCAATTATTAACTGAAATGGATGGCTTTGGAGCAAATGAAGGAATTATAATAATTGCTGCAACTAACAGACCTGACGTACTTGACCCAGCGCTTTTAAGACCAGGAAGATTTGATAGGCAAGTAACTGTTGCTCTTCCAGAACAAAAAGCAAGGGAAGAAATATTAAAAGTACACGCAAGAAATAAAATATTATCTAAAAACGTACACTTAGATAATATTGCAAAAAGAACAGTTGGTTTTTCTGGAGCTGATTTAGAAAACTTACTTAATGAGGCTGCATTACTTGCTGTTAGAAGAGAAAAAAATGCTATTACAATGTCTGAAATAGATGAGGCAATAGATAGAGTTATTATGGGACCTGCTAAGGTAACTAAAAAATATACTAAAGAAGAAAAGAAGTTAGTAGCATATCATGAAGCTGGACACGCTGTATTAGGAATAAAATTAGATAACGCAAATGATGTTCAAAAGGTAACTATTATTCCACGTGGTCAGGCTGGTGGATATAACTTAATGCTTCCAAAAGAAGAGAAATATACGGCAACTAAAACAGAATTATTAGAACAAATAATGGGATTACTTGGTGGCCGTGTTGCAGAAGAAGTTGTGTTTGGTGAAATAACAACTGGAGCACACAATGACTTTTCAAAGGCAACAAAGATTGCTAGAAGCATGGTAACGGAATATGGAATGTCTAGTCTAGGACCAGTTCAATTAGAAACTCCAGAGGGAAGTTCTTTCTTAGGAAGAGATTATAATAAAAATAGAAACTTCTCTGACCAAGTAGCATTAGAAATAGATAATGAAGTTAGAAAAATAATTAATGATTGTTATAGTAAAGCTAAAAAGATAATAGAAAAAAATAGAGATTTACTTGATTTAATAGCTTCTAACTTAATTGAACACGAAACGTTAACAAAAGAACAAATCGATTATATAGCGGAAAATGGTAAGATGCCAGTTGAAGAAATGCTAGATGATGTAAACCTATCAAAACTAAAAGAAATGGCTAAGGCTCAGGGAATTAAAGGCTATTCCTCAATGAATAAAGATGAACTTAAAAAAGCTTTATCAAATGATTTATCAGAAGAAGAGAAAAAAGACGACTAATTGCTAGTCGTTTTTTTCTCTTCTCTAATTACAGATTTACTTTTACTTTTATATCCAGGTTCTGTTCCTTTTATATAATATAAAATGGTTTTAAGTTTAGAGTTATTAGTTGCTTCTTTACCAGTGTTAACGTCTGTTAAAACACCAACGACATTATCTGGTTTTTCATACCATTTGGCATCTTTTTCTCTTAAGTAGCCTTCTATAGTGTCTGCCCATATGTTTTTAGCATATTTATATTCTTTATTAGATAATTTTCTATTATCATCATATCCAGTCCAGACTCCAACTACAACATCGGGATTATATCCAACAGTCCATAAATCATAATCAGTAGTACCACTTTTAACAGCATATTTTTTTGTTAGTTTAGGTTTAACAGAGGCACAAGTAGGTGATGTATAACTTTTTAAAGATGTATCATATGTATTAGATAAAAGTTCACTTAATATATACGTGTATGATTTATTTAATACTTTATCCTTTTTATTTTTATATTCATAAAGTACATCTCCATTACCATCTTCTACCTTTTTTATTAGGTGTTCCTTAACACTATACCCGGAGTTCGCTAAAGTAGCATATGCGTTAGTAAATTCTAAGATAGATAATTCATTAGTTCCAAGAGGAAGTGATGCATTAGCCTCTAGCTTACTTTTTATGCCCATTTTCCTTGCGTATTTAATCATCATATCTTCTCCTAAAAACAGATGTGTTTTAATTGCGTATATATTATCAGAGTAACAAATAGCAAGTGCCATTGTTATTTTATCATTGGGATAAATATTACCATAATTACTGGGGGAGTATGAAAGCCCATTATCTAAAGTAAAGGTCGTTGGTTTGCTTAAAAATGTAGTTGATGCAGTAAGTCCATTTTCTAGTGCAGCATAATATAAAATTGGTTTCATGGTGGAACCTACTTGTCTTTTAGATTGCATTGCTCTATTATATTGTGATTTAGAATAATCTTTTCCACCAGCAAGTGCTATTACTTCACCATTATTTGGATTCATAACAACAGCGGATGTTTGCATTTCTTTTTTTCCTTCTAAATTATTTTTAATTGCATCATCTAATGCTGTTTGCGCACTAATATCAAGACTAGTATATATTTTAAGTCCTTCTTGCCTAATTGTGTTTTCACTTACTATTTTTAAGTCTTGTAATTCTCTTATTACAGCATCTTGATAATACATTAAAGTAGATAGATTAAGGTTTTCCTTTTTCCCGTAATAGCTTAGCTTCACATCAATGGTATCATTCATTTTATCTTTTGTAATTATTTTATTGTTTACAAGTGCATTTAATATTTCTTTCTGCCTTTTTTTAGCGGCATTTAAATCATTTAATGGAGAGTAATTATCAGGAGACTTTGGTATTCCAGCAAGCATCGTACTTTCAGCTAAATTTAATTCTTTAGCAGGTTTATTAAAATAGTATTCAGATGCATTTTCAATTCCAAGTATTCCGTTTCCATAATTAATTGTGTTTAAGTAGCCTTCTAATATTTCTTCTTTTGAATACTGAGTTTCTAATTTAAAAGCATACCAAGCCTCTTTTATTTTTCTTTCCCATGTTTTATCAAATGTTAAAAATAAATTTCTAGCATACTGCTGCGTAATTGTTGAAGCTCCTTGTGTTAGATTTTTAGATTTTATGTTTACAAACATAGATTTTATTATTCTAGGAACATCAAAACCATTGTGCTTATAAAAATTTTTATCTTCGGAATATATAGTTGCATTAACTAAGTCTTTTGATATGTCTTTTAATTTAACCCATTTTTTAGTACCATTATTACCTTCATAGAAACTTTTTTTATCTTTATCATACATGTATATACTATTTGAGTTTTCTATATCTATTTTAGAACCATACTTAGCACATAAGAATAATATTGTATAAGAAAGGCAGAATAATAACATTAAAGCGATTATGATTTTACATATTATATTTACTTTTTTCATTTAAATCGCCTTCTTTCTAATTTTAGTATTGGTAAAAAATAATAAAATATTAAAAGAATGAATAGATTTTTATATAAAATGAAATGCAAATAATTGGTTAAAACTTAAAAACTTTGTAACACGTTGTAATATTTTTATATTCAATGAGTTATTTTTATTGACCTTTTTTCTTATCTATGCTATATTGACGTTAGAAAAATTTTAAGGGTGTTTTTATGTCTAAAATTATTGTAAATCATAATATAAAATCTACTTTTTCACTCGAAGTTGTAAAAGATAAAAAAGGAATATTAAAAGATAATATAATTACTTATAATCATAATGGTGTTATGATTAGGCTTAAACTTTTAGAAAATAAAATTTTTTTTGAAAGAGAAAATAAGGACGTAAAGATATACTTGGAGTTTGAAAAGAATAAATCTATAATAACTAAATATGTTATTAAAGATATGGGGATAGAAATTAAACTTGAATCTAAAACTAAAAATCTTATCATAAATGATAATAAAATAATGGTAGAATATGACTTATTTATGAATGGTGAATTTAGTGACAGTTTTAAGTATGAAGTAGAATGGAGCGATTTATAATGAATCTAAAAGAACAAATAAAAGAAATGATTAAATCGGCATTGAATGAATTATACATCAAATTTGATCCGGAAAACATTGTTGTTGAAGTTCCTAAAAAAAGAGAGCAAGGAGACTTTTCAACCAACATTGCAATGCAATTAACTAAGGTTTTAAAAGATAATTCAAGAAATATAGCTGAAAAAATAGTTGAAGTTTTAAGCAAGAATACTAATGAAATTAAAACAATAGAAATAGCAGGTCCAGGTTTTATTAATATTTATTTAAATGATGAATATGTTTTTAGCGGAATATCTAATGTAATAAAACAGGGTGAAAATTATGGTTCATCATCCATTGGGAAAAAAGAAAAAGTAGATATTGAATTCGTTAGTGCAAACCCAACTGGAATACTTCATTTAGGTACCGCAAGAGGTGCAGCATATGGTTCTAACCTTGCTAATATAATGACTTTTGCGGGCTATGATGTTACTAAAGAGTATTATATAAATGATGCTGGAAACCAAATAATAAACTTAGGTATTTCATTAAAGGAAAGATATAAAGGTTTATGTGGCTTAGAAGAAAATATGCCAGAAGATGGTTATTATGGTTCTGAAATTATTGATATTGCCAAAACTATTTTTGATAAGTATGGCAATTCTAAGCTAGATGAAGATTTAGAATTCTTTAAGAAAGTTGCGGTTGATTATTTGCTTAACATAATAAAAACAGATTTATCTAATTTTGGTGTTACGTTTGATGTATGGACAAGTGAAAAGAGTATTCGTGCTAAAGGTAGAATTGAAGAATCATTAAAAATTCTTGATGAAAAAGGTTTGGTTTATAAAAAAGACAATGCAACATGGCTTAAAACAACCGTTTATGGTGATGATAAAGATAGGGTACTTATAAAAACCGATGGTAGTTATACGTATTTAGTACCAGATATAGCTTATCACTTAGATAAATTTGATAGAGGTTTTGATTATTTGGTAGATGTTTTTGGAGCGGATCATCATAGTTATGTATCAAGATTAAAGGCTAGTATTGAGGCTTTAGGATATGATAAGGATAAATTAGAGGTTAGACTTCTTCAAATGGTAAGACTTCTTCGTGATGGAGAAATTGTTAAAATGAGTAAAAGAACAGGTGGAAATATTACTATTTCTGAACTTGTTGGAGAAATAGGTAAAGATGCTGCTAGATATTTCTTTGCAACTAGAAGCTTAGATGGTCAGATGGATTTTGACATCAATTTAGCTCTTAAAAAATCTAGTGAAAACCCATTCTTTTATGTAGGATATGCAAATGCTAGAATATGTTCTATATTAAAAGATGCAAAAGAAAAGAATATAGATATTTGTACTGATATAAAAGAAGCTATCGATATAGATTCTAAAGCACTTTTATTAAAGGTTTATGAATTTACTGAAGTTTTAGCAAGTGCTGCTTTAAAGAAAGAACCACATTTAATTACTAATTATGTGTATGAATTAGCTAGTATGTTCCATAATTATTATGGTAAACATAAAATATTAACTGATGATATAAAAATGTCAGAAAAACGTTTAGGTTTAATTAAAACGGTTGGCATAACCATAACTAATGCTTTAAAATTAATAGGTGTTAAAGCGCCAGAAAAAATGTAGGAGGATTTATTTATGAACGTTAGACAAATGCCTTTAGAGGAATTAGAATTATTATCTTATACTGATATAGCATATGAGCTATTAAAACTTGATAAAAAACCTAAAACAACCCACGCTTTATTTAAAGAAGTATGTGACTTATTACAAATAAGTGAAGATAATATGATGGATATGATAGGAGACTTTTATACTACGTTAACTACTGATAAGAGATTCATCCTATTAGATTCTGCTGAATGGGATTTAAAAGAAGCTCATTCTGTAAAAACAATAATTGATGATGAAGATGATGATGAAGTATCAGAAGATGAAGAAGATACTGATGAAACAGAACCAGAAGGAATTGAAGATGAAGCAGTATCGGGTGATATAGATGATTTTGATGATACCGATGATGATATGGATGATTTAGAAGACTTAGCCATTGTAACAGAAGAAGAGATGGATGAGTAATGTTTGAAAGATTAGAAGCAATAAAGAAAAGAAATGATGCAATTACTAAAGAGCTTACTAAGCCAGAAGTAATAAGCGATGTTAAAAAAGTTACTAAATTATCAAAAGAACAATCTGATTTATCGGAAATAATAGAGTGTTATGATGCTTATTTAAAAGCTAAGAATGATTATGAGGAAGCTAAAGAGTTAGCGCGTGATCCTGAGATGAAAGAGTTTGCTATGGAAGAGGAAGAAAAAAACTTAGACAAGCAAAAAGAACTTGAAAAACAATTAGAAATTCTTCTTTTGCCAAAAGATCCTAATGATGGAAAAAATATTATTGTTGAAATACGTGGAGCAGCAGGTGGAGATGAGGCTAATATCTTTGCAGGCGATTTATATGATATGTACGTTAGATACGCTGAAAACCAAGGGTTTAAGGTAGAACTTTTAGATAGTACTCCAGGTTCTAGTGGTGGATATTCAGAAATCTCATTTATGATAAAGGGAGATAGCGTTTATTCAAAATTAAAATATGAATCCGGAGCACACCGTGTTCAAAGGGTTCCTCAAACAGAATCGCAAGGAAGAGTTCACACGTCAACTGCAACGGTACTTGTAATGCCAGAAATAGATGACGTTGATTTTGAACTTGATATGAATGATGTAAGAGTTGATATAACAAGATCATCAGGATGTGGTGGTCAGGGAGTAAATACAACTGACTCAGCAGTTAGATTAACGCATATTCCAACGGGTATTGTAGTTTATTCTCAAACAGAAAGATCACAAATTAAGAATAAAGAAATAGCTATAAAAATCTTAAAATCAAGAGTATATGATTTAAAAATGAGAGAACAAGAAGCTGAAGTTGGAGCAGAAAGAAGAAGTAAAATAGGAACTGGTGATAGATCTGAAAAGATAAGAACGTATAACTATCCTCAAAACAGGGTAACGGATCATCGTATAGGATATACCACAAACTCATTAGATAGAGTAATGAATGGTAAGTTAGATGATATAATTGAAGCCTTAATAACAGAAGATCAAAGAAGAAAATTAGCTGGAGAATAACTCTTCAGCTTTTTCATATGTTATAATAAAGTTAAGGATGTGATTTGATGGAATATACTTTTCCAGATTATAAAAAAGGACTTGTAAACGTAATTTGTTCTATTGAAAAATATTTTAAAGTACCAAATAAACATAATTCTCTTGATTTATTAGATAAAATATTAAAAGAAAATAATAGTAAAAACGTAGTATTATTCTTATTTGATGGATTAGGTTATAATATATTGAAAGAAAATAAAGATATATGTCCATTTTTATATGATAATTTAATAACTAGTATATCATCTAATTTTCCATCTACTACTATGTCTGCTAGAACAACAGTAGAATCAGGACTTACTCCAAAAGAACATGGGCATCTTGGATGGGATATGTATTTTAAATGCTTTGATGAAGTTATATGTTTATCAAAAAACGTTATAAAAGGAACAAATAAAAGTCCTTGTAATTATAATGTAGCTAAAACCCTTCTTAAATATGAACCAGTAACGGATATTATTAATAAAAAAGAAGGATATATATCAGAAACTTTAAGAGTTTATAGTAATCATAAAACGGAGTCTTTAAGAAAGATGAAAAAGAAAATAAAAAAACTTACCAAATCAAAAGAAAGAGCCTATGTATATGCTTACTATAATGAACCAGATCATGCTCTTCATAATAATGGAGTAGGAAGCATCCAAATGAAAAAATACTTAAAGCACATAAATAAATGGTTTAAGAAAACTTGCAAGTCATTAAAAGACACTACTATAATAGCATTAGCAGATCATGGACATATAAACGTAGAATATATTAATTTAATGGATTATCCTTCAATTACCAAAATGTTATCTCATAATATAGCAATAGATGATAGAGCAACTAGCTTTATGGTAAAAAAAGAATATAAGAAGACTTTTCCTTTTGAACTTAAAAAAGTATTAAAAGATGATTTTATAATAATGACTAAAGAAGAAGTTATAAAACAAGGTTTATATGGTCCAGGATATGAAAATAAATATTATAAGGATGGATTAGGGGACTTTTTCGCACTAGGAATAGGTAATAAGGCAATTAGATGGAATAATAAGACCAACTTGCATAAATCAGCTCATTCAGGATTAACTTTAGATGAGATGTTAGTGCCTTTAATTGTTGTTAATTCTAATAAAATAAAAAGATGGTGATGGTATGGAAAAAGAAATAGAATATTTAAAAAAATATTATAAAGGTGATATAAAAGATGCTATTAAAAGACTTCAAAATAATGAACCGGTTCAATATATAGTAGGGGATGTAGATTTTTATGGTTATACGTTAGATGTTGATAAAAACGTTTTAATACCTAGAAGAGAGACTGAAGAATTAGTAGAATATGTCATAAAATACGCTAAAAGGCTTAATAAACCCTCTATAATTGATGTTGGAACAGGAACTGGTGCAATTGCAATAGCACTTTCAAAAGAGCTTAATTTGCCTGTATACGCAAGTGATATAAGTCCTAAAGCTATAGAAGTAGCTAGAAAAAACGTAGAAAAAACTGATTCAAAAGTATCATTACTTTTAGGAGATATGCTAAAACCTTATATAGATAAGAATATAAAGGTAGACATATTAGTTAGTAACCCACCGTATATAAGAGAAGATGAAAAAATAGAAAAAATAGTTAAGGATAACGAGCCAGAAATAGCACTTTATGCGCCGAATAACGGATTGTTTTATTATGAAGAAATATTAAAAAATGCAAGCAAAGTATTAAATGATAAGTTTTTAATAGCATTTGAAATAGGAGAAAAACAAGCATTTGATGTAGAAAAACTAGCACATAAATATTTGAAAGATGTAAAAGTAGAAATAAAAAAGGATTTGTCGGATAAAAATAGGTTTGTTTTTGTATATAATTAAAATAAATCACTCACTAGTTAATAGATGGTGGGTGATTTTTAAATGAAAAAAATGATACTTATATTTCTTGCTGGATTAATGATATTTTCTGTTTATAATAAATCAAAAAAGAATGAGGAGGTTAAACTTCCGGATTCTGCAATTAGATTTAGGGTTTTAGCTAACAGTAATTCTCCAAGAGATCAAAAAATAAAAGAAGAAGTAAGGGATAAAATGCAAAAAGAACTTTATACCTTATTAGAAAATGCAAAATCAGCTAAACAAGCAAGAAACTTAATAACTAGTAATATGGATAATTTTAATGATATATTAGATGAGGAAATGAAAGATAAAGAGTATTCTTACACAATAGATTATGGTATGCATCCATTTCCAGAGAAAAAATACAAAGGAATTACATATGAAGCAGGAGAATATGAATCTTTATTAGTCACTTTAGGTAGTGGTGAAGGTGATAACTGGTGGTGCGTCTTATTTCCTCCATTATGTCTTTTAGAAGCGGAAGAAACTACTAATAATAGTGATGTAGAATACAAATCTTTTATAAAAGAAATAATAGAAAAATATTTTTAAACCAATTGTAATACTATTAATGTAGGAAGGTGATTTATTATCACAAGTATAATATTAATAGCAATTAGTTTAAGTATGGATGCTTTTTCATTAGCACTTTCTTATGGTATAAAAAGTATATCAAAGAAAAACGTTATAATTACTGCTATAACAGTTGGATTATTTCACTTTTTTATGCCGCTTCTAGGTAATATGGTAGGTATTTCTCTTTTTGAAAATACTTTTATAAAGCCAAAATACGTGCTTTTCATAGTTTTTCTTCTTTTATCAGTAGATATGCTTTTAAATTTTTTTGAAGAAAATGCTAAAATTAGGGATTTAAATGTTTTTGGAACGCTCTTTTTTGCTATATCAGTTAGCTTAGATAGTTTTAGTGTTGGTATAGGAATAAACTATTTATATGATAATATTTTATTTGTAGTAAGTAGTTTTTGCATAATTAGTGCATTATTTACTTTTTTAGGTTTTTATTTAGGACGAAAGATAAATAACAAGATAGGAAAGTATTCGTTTTTACTAGGCAGCATAACACTATTTATATACTCCCTTTTAGTATTGACAAAATGAGGCCTTTGTGCTATCATATGCGGTATTCAATCAAGAAGGGGAGATTTTGATGACTAACAAAGAATTTTATGAAAAGATGAATGAAAAAAAGTCTGAATATAAAAAAAGAGGTATAGCAATTGCTTTGGCATCTGTTATGACTGTAACTGGTCTTGCAGCTTCTTGTGCTAGAAACAATAGCTCATCAGATAGTGAAACTACCACTATAACAGAAACTCAAACTAATAGTTCAACTGATGAATTTAAATCATTATATTTATCAGAAGATTTTAATATCGATGATGAAAATGCTATTTTAGAAAGAGCTAACGCTATATATGATTTGTCAGATAAGAAAATTAGTGTTGAAGAAATAGTTAACATGATATATTTAATAAATGATAAAGCAGAGCATATATCATTTTCAAGCAATAATGATACAAAAAAATATGAGTATCTTCAGTATCTTATAAAAAATATAAAAGAATTATTAAATGATCATATGGCTGGTTATGTAAATTCACAAAGGAATATAATTAAAAACAAGGAAAGTAATACCTCAGATTTAGGTAGCCTAATTCATGCCTATATGTTAATTGCATCTAAAAGTAATGGAAAAGTTTTAGCATTTAGAATGGGCCAATTAGTTGATGAGCAAGCAAATAATATTATTGAAACTCATGATGTTGATAAAATGAAATCAGATTCAAAGAAATATTATGAATTATTTAAAGGACTATCCAACGAGGAAATGGCAAATGGAGAAGCACTTGTATTACTTGATGATGTTCAAGTTAAGGTTTCAATTATGAATGTAGGCTTAACAAAAGAACAAAAAGATGAGATGGATAACAATAAAGCTCATTCGTATGAAAATTTATCTGGATTTGATGCAGTAAAGAAATTAAAAATAGATACTGAAAATATAGTTCAAAACGCACATGGTTATACAACTACTCCAAATAAAAAGTCTAAGGATGATGCTTCTAAAATACCAAATAATAACCAAATAGAATCAGGTAATGGAACAACTAAAAAAGTGTCAGGCGGAAAATCAGTTGGTAAAGAAACTAAGATAATTAATGGAAGAACGACTACTAAAACTCATACAACATCAAAAATATATAGTGTACCAAAAACAACTAAACAAACAACTACAAAAAAAGGTGGAAAGCCAGTAGGTACAACAAAAAAACATGTTGAAACAACCACAATAATAAGTGAAGAGATAGTAGTTCCTGGCGAAGAGTTTAATTCAGCATATCATTTTGTAGATGGTGATAGTTATGGATACAGTAAAACTTTAAGATAATTATATTAGACACTCGAATGTAAATTTGAGTGTTTTTCTTTGTCCAAATATGTAAATTATGTTAAAATCGTATTAGAAGGTGATTTAATGTGCTAGTAAATTGTAATGCGATGTTGGAAAAGGCTTTAAAAGAAGGTTATGCAGTTCCTGCTTATAACATAAATAATTTGGAATGGACCAGGTATATATTAGAGGCTTGCCAGGAGGATAAAAGCCCGGTTATACTTGCGGTAACTGAAAAAAGTATTGATTATTTTGGTGGTGTTAATGTTGTGCATAACGTTGTTAAATCTCTTATTAATTCACTTAATATAACTGTTCCAGTAGTTTTGCATTTAGATCACGGTAAGAGTATATCAATATGTAAACGGGCCATAGATTCTGGTTTTACATCGGTAATGCTTGATGCATCAGAAAAAAGTTTTGAAGAAAACGTACGTGATACTAACGAGGTTATAGAGTATGCTAAAGAAAAAAGCGTAAGCGTTGAAGCTGAAATAGGCTCTATGAATAAAGAAGAAGGTGAAAAGTTAGTTTTAGGTTCTAAAACAACTATCGATGAAGCTAAGAATTTTTATTTACAAACTGGAGTTGACTTTCTTGCACCATCCATTGGAAATATGCACGGAATATATAAGGAAAAGCCAAACATAGATTTTGATCTTTTAGGTTTGATATGCAAAGAAGTTAAAATACCACTTGTACTTCATGGTGCCTCAGGATTGGATGAAAACATGATAAAGGCTGCTATCTTTTGCGGGGTATCTAAAATAAACATAAATACAGATCTTATGTGTGCTTGGGCAAAAAGTGTTAGAGGCTATTTAAATTATGAAAAAGAAGAGTATGATCCTAGAAAAATAATTTCATCAGGAGAAAATGCACTAAAAAAACTAGTTCACGAAAAAAATAGGTTATTTGGTTCTGTAAATAGGGCTAATTAATCACTTTTTATAGTTTTTTTAATAGAATACTATGAAGAGAAGAAAGGAGTAAAATATGTACAAAATAATAATAGAAGGTAATAACAAGTTAAGTGGAAAAATAAGAATTAGTGGTTCTAAAAATAGTGCGGTTGCGCTTGTTCCAGCGGCTGTTTTATGCGATGAAGAAGTAACCATTGCAAATGTACCTAGTATTTCTGATATAGATGCATTAGATGAAATATTAAGGTTTTTAGGTGCTAAAGTAAAAAGAAAAGATGATGTTATGAAAATAGATTCATCTAAAATAAAAAATAAATTAATTCCAGAAAAAATATCTAAAAAACTAAGAGCTTCATATTATTTTATGGGAGCATTACTTAGTAAATTTAAAAAAGTGGAGATGTATTTTCCTGGAGGATGCTCAATAGGAGCAAGACCTATTAATTTACATTTAAAAGGTTTTGAAGCGCTAGGTGCAAAGGTAGAAGAAAAAGATAATCTATTTATAATTACGGCAGATAAACTTATTGGAACTAAAATAAATCTAGATTTTGCATCAGTTGGAGCAACAATAAATTTAATGCTTGCAGCGGCAAAGGCAGAAGGAACTACCATAATATCTAACGCTGCTAAAGAGCCACACATAGTTAATGTTGCAACGTTTTTAAATAACATGGGAGCTAAAATAAGTGGAGCAGGAACTAGTGAAATAAAAATAGTTGGGGTATCTAAACTTCATTCATGCTTCCACGAAGTTGTACCAGATTATATAGAAACTGGTACGTATATGATTTTAGCAAGTGCTTTAGGTGATGCTATAACAATAGAAAACATCATTCCAGATCACGTAGAATCACTTATATCTAAATTGGAAGACGTTGGTGTTCCAATGGAAATAGGAGTTGATTACATAAATATAAAAGCTCCAGAAAAACTTAAGGCAACAAACGTAAAAACACAAGTTTATCCAGGATTTCCAACCGATCTTCAGCAACCGTTTGCAGCATTACTTACGCAGGCTACTGGAAAATCAGTTATAAACGAAACCATTTATGAAAATAGATTTCAAAACTTATACGAACTAAATAAAATGGGAGCTACAACCGAACTTTTAACAAATCAAAAAGCTGTAATAGTAGGGCCTACTAAATTAACTGGAAAAACAGTTAGAGCAACAGATTTAAGAGCTGGAGCATCACTTGTTATAGCAGGTTTAATAGCAAATGGAACAACAACCATATTAGATGCTGATTATGTATTAAGAGGCTATGAAGGCCTTGTTGAAAAGTTAACGAATGTAGGCGCTAAAATAAAATTGGAAAAGGAAGATTAAATAATGGCATTAAAAGAAAAAGCAAAAACAAATAACAAAGTAGATAAAAATGAAGAACAAAAGCAAATTATTTATTCTGATGGCACTTATACCATACACGTTCCAATAGAAGTAATGAAAGAGGCTAAAGAGCATATAAATAAAATGAATGACGAAAGTGCAAATAAGTCAAAATAAATTGTACTAAAACCCTTTTATAATAAATAAAATAGTATTGCTAGTAAATACTATTTTTTTATTATGGAGGAATACTATGAAAAGAAGGTATAAACTATTAATTGGTTTTTTAATAACGGGAATATTTCTTATAACTATATTTTTTATAACAAAAGATAAGAAGGTTTATTATTTGTCACTAGGTGACTCTTTAGCAGCAGGACAGACTCCAAATAACAGCATAGGTTTAAGTTATGGAGATTATGTTTCTGAGTATTTAAAAGATAAAGAGGCGTTAGAGTTTTATACCAAGTCTTTTGCAAAGAGTGGGTATAGGAGTATAGATTTGTTAGATGATTTAAAGAATAATAAGACGATAAAGATAAATGGTAAATCACTTACAATTAAACATGCACTTATAAAGGCAGACATAGTAACCCTTAGCATTGGATCAAATGATCTGTTTTATAAACTTAACATAGGTAATGAATTTGATTTAAATGAGTTTGATGATATATATACGTACGTTGATGAGTCAATTAAAGATATAGATAAACTTCTTTATGAACTTAGAAAATCATGTAAGGAACAAATAATGGTATTTGGTTTTTATAATCCTTTTACAGCGTTTTCTAGCACTTTAGCGAACACTGTTGAACCAGTTATTTTATACGCTAATAATAAAATGGAAGATTTGGTTAGAAAATATGACATGACATATGTTGATATTCACGATATGTTTTTGGCTAATGATAATTATCTTCCTAAAAAATTAGAAATTCATCCAACCACTTTAGGTTATAAGGCTATGGCAAAAAGTGTTATTAGTCTAATTGATAAAAAAACACTTGCAAAATAATAAAACAATTGTTATAATATAAAAGATTTTATATCTATGACTTTATAAGAGTCATGGCGAAAGGAGCTATAGAATATGCCTAAAAAAGAAAGTATCTATATGACTTCTACAGTTACATGTACTTGTGGAAACACATTCGAAACAAAATCTACTAAGGATAAAATACACGTAGAATCTTGTTTTAAATGTCATCCATTCTACACTGGTCAAGCAACTATGCAATCAAAGACTGGTAGAGCTGAGAAGTTTAACCAAAAATATGGTTTAAAGAGCAATGTTAGTGCAGCAAAAGCTGAGTAATAACCATAAGTAAACTATTGACAAAAAACACAAAATAGTGTTATATTAAATAAGCTGATGTTTAAGTCTTACTATTTTCGTAAGGCTTAAAAATATATCATAAATGAAACACCAGGTAGTGTGTTAAGAAAGGAGTAGAAATTATGCCTACAATAAACCAAATTCTTCGTCATGGAAGACAAAAGAAGACTCGTAAGCCAAAAGCACCTGTTTTACTTGTTAGAACTAATACTCTAAAGAAGAAAAACATCTCTGCTTCATCACCACAAAAACGCGGAGTTTGTACTCGTGTTGGTACTATGACACCAAAGAAGCCAAACTCAGCATTACGTAAGTATGCTCGTGTACGTTTAAGTAATGGTTACGAAGTAACTGCTTATATTCCTGGAGAAGGACACAACTTACAAGAACACAGCGTAGTATTAATACGTGGTGGTCGTGTTAAGGACTTAATCGGTGTGCGTTATCACATCATAAGAGGTACATTAGATACTCAAGGTGTTGCTGATAGAAAACAAGCAAGATCTAAGTATGGTGCTAAAAAACCTAAAAAGTAAAAAATAATTAATCATAATAATAAAAGGAGGACAATATATGCGTAAAAGATGTGCTGTTAAAAGAGACGTATTACCAGATCCAGTCTATAATTCAAAGGTAATTACTAAGTTAATCAACCAAATTATGCTAGATGGTAAACGTGGTAAAGCAGAAACAATCGTTTATGATGCGTTTGATATGATTCATGAAAGAACCGGAGAAAACGCAAATGACGTATTTAAAAAAGCTATGGAAAACGTTACTCCAGCATTAGAAGTTAAAGCTCGTCGTGTTGGTGGTGCAAACTATCAAGTACCAGTTGAAGTTAAACCAGATAGAGCACAAGCTTTAGCATTACGTTGGATCGTTAATGCAACAAGATCTCGTGGTGGAAAAACTATGGCTGAAAAATTAGCTAATGAACTAATTGATGCTTCAAACGAAACTGGAGCAGCAGTTAAGAAAAAAGATGATACTCACAGAATGGCAGAAGCTAATAAAGCATTTGCACATTATCGTTGGTAGGAAAGGATTAGTATATGGCTCGTGAATATTCATTAGAAAAAACTCGTAACATTGGTATTATGGCTCACGTTGATGCTGGTAAAACAACTGTTACCGAGCGTGTTTTATTCCATACCCATAAGATTCATAAAATTGGTGAAACTCATGATGGTGAATCACAAATGGACTGGATGGAACAAGAAAAAGAACGTGGTATTACCATTACTTCCGCTGCTACTACTGCATTCTGGAAGGGTAATCGTTTAAATATCATCGATACTCCAGGTCACGTAGACTTCACAATTGAAGTTACAAGATCACTTAGAGTACTAGATGGTGCCGTTACAGTACTTGATTCACAAAATGGTGTTGAACCTCAAACTGAAAACGTTTGGCGTCAAGCAACTGAAATGGGTGTTCCAAGACTTGTTTTCTCAAACAAGATGGACAAAATGGGTGCAGACTTTGCAGCTAGTGTTGAATCTATTAAAGCAAGATTAGGTGTTAAAGCAACTGCTATTCAATGGCCAATTGGTGCTGAATCAGAATTTGATGGCATAATTGACTTAGTTACAATGAAAGCTTACCACTATGATGGTAAACCAGAAGAAAATCCTGAAGAAATCGAAATTCCAGCTGACTTAAAAGACATAGCAGAAGAAAAGAGAATTGCTATGATTGAAGATGCTGCTGAATTCGATGAAGAATTAATGGAAAAATACTTAGAGGGTGCTGAAATTTCTGTTGACTTAATTAAAAGAGCAATCAGAAAAGGTGTTCTTGCAGTTAAGATGTTCCCAGTAATGTGCGGTACTGCACTTGGAAACATTGGTGTTAAGTTAATGCTTGATGCTGTAATAGATTACTTACCTGCACCAACTGATATTCCATCAATTAAGGGTCACGATGAAAATGATCACGAAGTATTAAGACATGCATCAGATAGTGAACCATTTTCAGCTTTAGCATTCAAGATTATGACAGACCCATTTGTTGGTAGGTTATCATTCTTCCGTGTATATTCAGGTACACTAAAGAGTGGTTCATATGTTCTTAATGCAAATAAAGGCGTTAAAGAAAGAATTGGACGTATCTTACAAATGCATGCTAATAACCGTACTGAAATACAAGAAGTATTTGCAGGTGATATAGCAGCAGCTGTAGGACTTAAAAATACTACAACAGGAGATACTTTATGTGACGAAAAACACGAAGTTATCTTAGAAAAAATGGTTATTCCTGAACCAGTTATCTCAATTGCTATTGAGCCAAAGAGTAAGGGAGACCAAGAAAAAATGTCTACTGCACTTCAAAAGTTAGCAGAAGAAGATCCAACATTTAGAGCAGAAACTGATCAAGAATCTGGTCAAACTGTTATATCTGGTATGGGTGAACTTCACTTGGATGTATTAGTAGACAGAATGAAACGTGAGTTTGGTGTTGAAGCTAACATTGGTAAACCACAAGTTGCTTATCGTGAAACTTTAACAGTTGCTGGTGATTGTGAAGGTAAATATATCAAACAATCAGGTGGACGTGGTCAATATGGACACGTTTGGGTTAAGTTTGAACCAAATAAAGATAAAGGATATGAATTCGTTGATGCTATCGTTGGTGGTGTTGTTCCTCGTGAATACATCCCAGTAGTAGACAAGGGATTACAAGAAGCTATGAAAACTGGTGTTTTAGCTGGATATCCTATGATAGACGTTAAAGCAACATTATTTGATGGTTCTTACCATGATGTTGACTCTAACGAAATGGCATTTAAGGTTGCTGCATCGTTAGCGCTTAAAGAAGCTAAGAAAAACTGTAAACCAGTACTTCTAGAACCAATAATGAAAGTTGATATAGTAGTTCCAGAAGAATACTTAGGTAACGTAATGGGTGATGTTACATCTCGTCGTGGACGTCCAATGGGACAAGAAGCACAAGGTAACTCACTTAAGATCAATGCTTACGTACCATTATCAGAAATGTTTGGTTACGCAACAAGCTTAAGATCTAATACTCAAGGACGTGGTACATTCATTATGTTCTTTGATCACTATGAAGAAGTACCTAAGAGTATCTCAGAAGACATCATTAAGAAAAATGGTGCACAATAATAAATAATCCTGAGGGAAAATACTTGATATTTTCCCTTAGATTAGATAAAATAGATATGTAATTCATATAGGGAGGAAAAATAATTATGGTAAAAGAAAAATTTGATCGTTCAAAACCACATGTTAACATTGGTACTATTGGACACGTTGACCATGGTAAAACTACTTTAACAGCTGCAATCACTAAAAGATTAGCTGAAAAGGGACAAGCTAAATTCGAAGACTATGCAGATATCGATAAAGCTCCTGAAGAAAGAGAACGTGGTATAACAATTAACACTGCACACGTTGAGTATGAAACTGACAAACGTCACTATGCTCACGTAGACTGCCCAGGACACGCTGACTATGTTAAAAACATGATCACTGGTGCTGCACAAATGGACGGAGCAATCTTAGTTCTAGCTGCAACTGATGGTCCTATGGCTCAAACTAAAGAACATATCTTACTTGCTCGTCAAGTTGGTGTTCCAAGAATCGTTGTATTCATGAACAAATGTGATATGGTTGACGATCCAGAAATGCTAGACTTAGTAGAAATGGATGTTCGTGAACTATTATCTAAATACGGATATGACGGAGATAACACTCCAGTAATCCGTGGTTCTGCTCTTAAGGCTCTTGAAGGAGATCCAAAGTGGGAAGCTAAGATTGATGAATTAATGGACGCTGTTGATGAATGGATTCCAACTCCAGAAAGAGACAACACAAAACCATTCTTAATGTCAATCGAAGACGTATTTACTATCACTGGACGTGGTACTGTTGTTACAGGACGTGTTGAACGTGGTGAATTAAAATTAAACGACGAAGTTGAAATCGTAGGTTTAAAACCAACTCAAAAGACAGTTGTTACTGGAATTGAAATGTTCCGTAAACAACTAGACTTTGCTGAAGCAGGAGATAACGCTGGTGTATTATTACGTGGTATTTCACGTGAACAAGTACAACGTGGTCAAGTTCTTGCTAAACCAGGAACAGTTACTCCACATACTAAATTTGAAGCTCAAGTTTACGTATTAAGTAAAGAAGAAGGCGGACGTCATACTCCATTCTTCTCAAACTACAGACCTCAATTCTACTTCAGAACTACTGATGTTACTGGTGTTGTTACATTACCAGAAGGAACTGAAATGGTTATGCCTGGTGACAACGTTAATATGTCAGTTGAATTAATTGCTCCAATCGCAATTGAAAACGGTACTAAGTTCTCTATCCGTGAAGGTGGACGTACTGTTGGTGCTGGTACAGTTACTAAGATTGATGCATAATTAAGGTTAAACTAAAAGACATTCATTAATGAGTGTCTTTTTTTTGCACAAAAAAACAGAAGAATATATCTTCTGTCTATATTGGTGTATTAAGCCAATTAAGTATTGGGTTAAGTCTGCTTCCTGTATAATAAGCTTTTTTATTTATTACAAGGTCAAACTCTCCAATATATTCTACTATTTTGTTAGACATTTCAGTCATTAAAGTAGATTCATAATCCTTCTTAAATTCACTAGTTAGCCCACCTAAATTAACAACTTTATATCCCATTTTAGCATATTCTTGTATTAGTTGCCACTTAAGTAAGTATTCTGGATATTGATCTTTAAATGTTTCGTTAACGCCACTCGCAAAGAATGTTACAGTGCTTCCGTATTTAATTACAGCAACTGCTGCGGTAACAAGACCACTAGGATACCTTTGAAATAAATTACTAGCTTCTAGCATATTTTTCTTATATTTAGCAAGTTTTTCATCGGATTTTAATTTCTCGTTTATAATGGCATCCTTGTTAGGATTGTTAAAATCTTGCATTTGCATATTTAAATCATTATTTCTTTGTTCTTCATTTTCATACATTGTTTTACTAGAATTTACGTAAGAAATAGGCTCTAATTTATTAAAATATATTTCAAACATGTTTTGACCATAGAATTGATAATAATCTAAATAATAATCAAGTGGTGGTGTAGTTTTATTTATTACACTGTAAAGTAAGCTAATGTCATTCATTGAACCACGATAAACACGATTTCCTAATTTAGATGCTTCACTTATTTTTTCTCTAGCTTCTTTTGATATGGAATTATATAATGCTATTATGTTACTATCTAAAGCAGTTAGTGCATTCCATCTTGGTTTAGATGCTTCCATACCATTATTAAATCCCATATGAATGTAACCTAGTCCTTGTAGTTTTTGAACTAAACTTTGATTAGAATCTGAAAGTGTTTTTTCACTTCCATCTATGTTATGTTCCTTATATACTACCATAGGATCTACTTTAACATAAGTAAAATTTCTTTTAGATAAAAAGTCCTTTAATTTTTCGGTAAATTCTTTTACTAAATCATCATTATTCCAATCTATTAAAAAACCTCTTGGAGCATATCCCATTTTTCTTTTTTCTTTTGAATCATTTTTAACAATAATTAAAGTTGCGGCTTTAATTTCACCATCATCAGCAGCGAGTCCTAAATAATAAGCATTATGTCCATGCTTAGTCATAAGTCTACCATAATTACTTGTTTGATAATAGTTGTGATTAGGGTGAGAAACTGCAAATTGATCAAATCTAGCTTCATCAAGTAATATAATCTGCATATTAATCCCTCCCTTTTATTCTAAGATAATATTATACCTTAAAATACTATATAAAGTCAATTTACATATTTTGATAAAAATATTAATTTAATAACGCTGTAGTGGTATAATAATCTTATAAGAAAGGTAGGCGTAAAATATGAAGATAGCTAATGTAAAAGCAAGAGAAATACTTGATTCTAGAGGAAATCCTACTGTTGAAGTGGACGTTACTTTAGAAAATGGAATAATTTCAAGGGCATGCGTTCCATCAGGAGCATCAACTGGTGTGCGTGAAGCTCTTGAAATGCGTGATAATGATAAAACAAGATTTAACGGTAAGGGAGTATTAAACGCCGTTAAAAACGTAAATGAAAAAATAAGACCAGTAGTAGTTGGTATGGATGTTAAAGACCAATATAGCATCGATAATGCCATGTTAGAGTTAGATGGTACTAAAACAAAAAGTAATTTAGGTGCTAACGCAATATTAGGCGTTTCTATGGCTTGTTTAAAGGCTGCTGCAAAAGAAAGTGGTATGCCTTTATATAAATATGTTGGAGATGGAAAAACTCTTCCTATTCCGATGATGAACATATTAAATGGCGGTGCACATGCTGATAACAAATTAGACTTTCAAGAGTTTATGATAATACCACAACGAGATACTATTCATGAAAGAGTAAGAGTTGGTTCAGAAGTATTCCACGCTTTAAAAAGCGTATTAAACGAAAAGAAATTATCGACTGGAGTTGGTGATGAAGGTGGTTTTGCTCCTGACTTAGATTCTAATACAGAAGGTTTTGAACTTATTATGGAAGCTATTAAAAAAGCTGGATATACGCCTGGTGTTGACGTAAAACTAGCAATAGATGTTGCAGCATCAGAGTTTTATAGTGATGGTAAGTATAATTTAGTAGGAGAAGGAAGAAGTCTTTCTACTGATGAATTAATAGATTTCTATAAAGAGTTAGTAAGTAAGTATCCTATTGTTTCGATAGAAGATCCTGTAGATGAAAATGACTGGGAAGGGTTTGCTAAAATAACTAAAGAATTAGGAGATAAGCTTCAGTTAGTTGGTGATGATCTTTTTGTTACAAATAAAGAGTGTTTACAAAAAGGCATCGATATGAAAGCAGGAAATGCAATTCTTTTAAAGGTAAACCAAATAGGTACTATAACAGAAACTTTAGAAACAATTAAATTAGCTAAAGAAAATGGTTATAAAACAATAATATCTCATAGAAGTGGTGAAACAGAAGATACGATAATAGCGGATTTAGCTGTAGGTCTTGATTTAGGTCAAATAAAAACTGGCTCTATGTCTAGAACTGATAGAATATGTAAATATAACCAGTTAATGAGAATTGAGGAGGAACTAGAAGGCTAGTTCTTTTTTTATTGTATGAATTTCTAAAATTTGACATTTGCTTTCCACAACATAAAAAAATCCTTGACGGGGGCATATGATAATAAAAAATATGATGATGAATATAAAAAATTAATTAGTGAAATAAGTGAAAAATATCGTACAAATTATCAAGATAAAGACGAATTGATTAAAGAAGGCGGAAAAGGTACATACTAAGTCAATTAAATAAAAAGAGTGCTTATGTTTTTAAATTTTTTAAATACTTGATTATTTTATTATAATATGTTAACATAAATGGCATTTAAGGGGATGAAGTTTGTGTATACGAATTCAAGTGTTATAAAAAATAATATTAATAGTGCGATGTATGATATAATTTCAAAAGCATCATTTTGTAATGAAAGTTACGCGATTTGTGAGCCTGATTTAGAAAAATATGATATAGATTTGTTTGACTTACTTTCATATTATGGGTTAGTTATTAAGGTTTATGGTTATAATATAAATTCAGATACTAAATTAAAATATGATGAAGTAAAATTTTATGATTCTAATTCAAGAAAAATGATAATTATTAATAAGGCAAAAGCAAATGAGATAATATTAAGAACAATTATTGAAAATCCTAATAATTTTAAGAGATTAGAGAACTTGTTTGGTATTAATGAAGATAAATTAAAGAAGATAAGCAAAGGACTACTAGATAATTTAAAATGTTATATAACCACAAGTCAAACTCCATTTGATATAACAAAAATTATAAAAGGAGAATTGCGCAATAAGTTAACTATCGAAATTTCGGCAGTAAAAAGTTTTATAAGTACATATGGAATAAGACCAACTATAAGAGAATATGCTATATATAGAACTTTAAATAAAAAAGGTATTAATTCAGAATATTCTTTTATAAAAAATATTATTGATGAAGATTTTTATAAAGAAGAGTATAACCGTGTTAGTATGCTTTTGGAAGAGGCTGAAAAATTTTCTTTAAAAGAGGCAAAAACTTTAAGAAGATTAGTAGATGAATCAACCATTATAAAAGATACTATGACTTGTATTGAAAGATTTAAAAATGTAGAGTTAAGGGAACCAACAAAAGATGAATTACAGACATACATTAATGAATTTTATGGATCTGATTCCTGGGATTTATCGGAATTACCAGATAATTATATAGAAACTGGTAAATCAATTCTTTAAATTTGTTGTATTTCATTTGCTAATATGATAAAATAAGTAGTAGCTAGGAGGGATACATATGCTTACAGTGTTAATGATTGTATCTGTTTTACTTATTATTATAGTATTACTTCAAAGTGAGAAGGCTGAGTCTGGTAATATAATTACTGGTGGTAATGCTGATTTATTTATGAACAGAAAAGAACGTGGTGGAGAGCTATTTATTACTAGGTTAACTTACGTTTTAGGGATTTTATTCTTTATTTTGTGTATAATTATGGACATGTAGTTAAAAAAGGCTTTATTAATAGCCTTTTTTTGTTTTATAATATATATATAGAAAGATAGGTGGGACTTATGAAAGACAGAATACTAAATATTTTAAAAGAGGAAGATAGAGCATATACTGCAATTGAACTTAAAGATATACTAGGTTTAAATACTACTGAAGAAGTAGAAGAGATGCTAAAAGTGCTAAATGAATTAGAGAGCAATTTAACAATATATCATACAAACAAAGATAAATATATGGCTTTTTGCTATAGTCATTTAAAAAAAGGTAAGATATCTGTTTCAGATAAAGGCTTTGGTTTTGTATTAATGGAAGGTGAAGATGATATTCACGTTGATGCTAAACATTTAAATGGTGCGATAGATGGTGATATGGTAATTGTAGAAATTACTAATAAAAATACTGGTTCTAAAAAAGAGGGACGAGTACTTAGAATAGCATCTAGAAATTATGGACCAATAGTAGGTGAGTTTAAGTTTATAGATGATATGCCAACAATCATTTCAAATGATAAGAAGTTTAAACAAAAAATAGTTTTAACTAAGGAAAGTACAAAAGACTGTGTAGAGGGTCATATAGTAGTTGCAAACGTTGTTAAGGAACTTGATAGAAATACTGTTTTAGCAGAAATAACAACTATTATAGGTCATAAAAATGACGTTGGTGTTGATGTTGAGGCAATCGTATATAAACATATGTTTTCTCCTAAATTTCCTGATGAAGTCTTAGAAGAATTAAAAGATATACCAGATTCAGTAAGTGATGATGAAAAAAAAGGAAGACGAAATTTAACTGACGTTACAATATTTACAATAGATGGTGATGATACAAAGGATATAGATGATGCTATTTCGATAAAAAAACTTGCTAATGGAAATTACGAGTTAGGTGTTCATATAGCAGATGTTTCATATTATGTTAAACCGGGTACTCATCTATATGATGAAGCATATGAAAGAGGAACTAGCGTTTATTTAGTAGATAGGGTAATACCTATGCTTCCTCATAAATTGTCTAATGGTATATGTTCACTTAATCCTGGAGTAGAACGTTTAGCTCAAAGTTGCATAATGGAAATAGATAACAAGGGAAATGTTGTTTCTCATGAAATATTTGAAAGTGTTATTAAATCAAGGATTCAAATGACTTATAAAAAAGTTAATAAATGGTTAGATGAAGGTATTGTAGAAGATGGATATGCTCCTTTTACAAATGATTTATCACTAATGAAAGAATTAGCAGACATTATAAGACATAATAGAGAAGCACGTGGTGCAATTGATTTTGATACAGACGAAGCTAAAATAATTTCAGATGATACCGGAAAGCCAGTAGATGTAGTTTTAAGAGAACGTGCATCTGGTGAAAAAATGATAGAAGACTTTATGATAGCGGCCAATGAAACGGTTGCATCACATATATTCTATATGGATTTACCATTTATATACCGTGTTCACGGAACTCCAAAGGAAGAAAAAGTAAATGACTTTTTGGATTTTGTAAGTTCTTTAGGTTATAAAATAACAGGTAAGGTAAACATTAAGTATCCATCTTCAATAGAAAACGTATTAAGTCAGTTAAAAGATAAAAAAGAATATAAAATATTAGCATCACTTATGCTTCGTGCAATGCAAAAGGCCGTATATCAAACAGATAATATAGGTCACTTTGGACTTGCTAGTAAAATATATACCCACTTTACTTCACCAATTAGAAGATTCCCAGATACAACCGTGCATCGTCTTTTAAGAACTTATTTGTATAATAATGATGAATCTAAGAAAACGACTGATTACTTTAGAGAGTATTTACCACAACTTGCAGAACATTCATCATTAAAAGAAAGAGATGCAATAGAATGTGAAAGAGAAGTTGAAGACATGAAGATGGCTGAGTACATGATGGATCATATTGGAGAAGAATTTACTGGTATGATAAGTGGTGTTACTTCATTTGGTATGTTTGTTGAACTACCTAATATGATAGAGGGTTTAGTTCATATAACTGATATTAAAGGAGACTATTATAATTATGACGAAAGAACAATGTCTTTAGTAGGTCAAAAGACAAAAAGAAGATATAGAATTGGAGATACAGTAACAGTAATTTGTAAAAGTGCATCAAAAGAAGAAGCCTTTATAGATTTTGAAATAAAAAAGGAAGAAGTAAAAGATGAAGAGCAAGAGAAAGTTAAAAACGCAGATTAAGTTTTTAATTCATATAATTTTATTATCTATTATAATATTTTTAGGGCTTTTCATTTATGGGAAGTTAGATACGGATAACAAAAATGATAATAAAACGCAAAAAGTAACAACAAAAAGTACTGAATCTAATAAAGAGTCAAATATGCTTTCCATGGTTATGGTAGGAGATTGCTTGATTCATAGATTCATATATAATGATGCTTCAAATGGTGATGGAACATATTCTTTTGATAGTATGTTTGATGAGGTTACTCCTTTAATTAAAGGACATGATTTAGCCTTTTATAACCAAGAGAGTATAATAGGTGGTAAATCTTTGGGTCTTTCAGCATATCCAAGATTTAATTCTCCTGAAGAAATAGGAGATACAATGGTTAACTTAGGCTTTAATTTAGTTAGTTTAGCTAATAATCATACCATGGATAAGGGGGAAATAGGAGTAATTAATTCGGTAAACTATTGGAAAACTAAGCCAGGAGTTTACTATTCTGGTCAAGCACTTTCTTCATCTGATAGAGAAAGCAATATAAAGGTAGAAGAAAAAAATGGTATAAAGTACGCTTTTTTAGCTTATACATCAGTTACAAATGGTTTATTACCTCCTAGTGGTAAAGAATACTTAACTAACATCTACTCTAAGGAAAAGGCCCAAAAAGATATTAATAAGATAAAGGATAAAGTAGATTTAATAATTGTATCAATGCACTGGGGAGAAGAATATGTAACAACTCCAAATAATTCTCAGAAGCAAATAGCAAAAGATTTATCTGATATGGGTGTAAATTTAGTTATAGGAAATCACGCTCATATGATAGAACCAGTAGAGAAAATAAACAATACCTTGGTATTTTATGCACTTGGTAATTTTATTGCAGCCCAAGATACTAATGATAAACAAACGGGTGCTTTAGTAACTTTAAATATAAACAAAGATAAAAATGGTAAGATAATCTTTAGTAACGTAAAAGCAAACCTTTTATATACTTATTTTAAAGGTAGCCATAACTTTAAGGTATATCCTTATACAAAATTAAATAATAGCCTTTTAAATAATTATGAAACATACTATAATAAGTACAAAGGCGTTTTAACTAAGTATACCAACATAGTAGAGGTGGAATAATGATAGAAATAAAAAATAAAAAAGCTTCATTTGATTATTTTATAGAAGATACGTATGAGTGCGGAATAGTTTTAACTGGTACTGAGATAAAGTCCATTAGAAAAGGCAGTTGTAATTTAAAAGATAGCTATGCTAGAGTTAAAAATGGTGAAGTTTTTCTAACTAATATGTTTATTTCTACTTATGAAGAGGGTAATCGTTTTAATCATGATGAAAGAAGAGAAAGAAAGCTTTTACTTCATAAAAAAGAAATATATAAAATAAGGGATAAAGTTGAAAAAGAAGGCTATTCGCTAGTTCCTGTTAAGTTATATTTAAAAGATGGAAGAGCTAAAATACTACTTGGTATAGCAAGAGGTAAAAAGCTTTATGATAAAAGACAAAGCTTGAAAGAAAAAGATATTAAAAGAGAAATGGAAAAAAATATAAGGTATTAAAAAAGGTTCCAAATTACTTGGAATCTTTTTATTTGTCTGTAACTATTATTGATGTTGCAATAGCACGGGTTCTATGCCTTAAGGCTCCATCTACTGGATCATTTATATAACAATATGTGCTAGTACAAGTATCTTTATATTTTAAAGCTTCCTTTTGTGGTAATACCATAACAGTTGATGTTCCACCATCTAAATTAGCAGCGTTAATAGCTCCGTATTTATCCATTATATCTGTTAAATCTACCATATCGGCTCCCTTTGTTCTAGAGGAATTACTGTTGATAACTAAAATTAATATAATGCCATCTGATCTTTGTCCAATAGCGGTTCTAGCAGCATATCCCCAACCACCATTTCCTTTTATAAATGATTTTTTACCATTTACGATTAAGAATGGTCCCCAAGATATACCGTCTCTAACGTTCATGTTTAATGCTTTTTGTGCTGTAGCACCTTTAATTAACACTAATTTATTATCATTTGTGATACCAATTATACCACCTGACTGGGTGTATGAACTATAATTATTATCTGTTATTACTTTACCATTAGAAATTGTTATACCAGTTGGCATACCACCGGTACTATTATTACCTGGATCATAAAATCCACCACCATTAACTGACAATATGGCCTTATTATCTTCGGCCATTTTCGTAACTAATTGTCCTTTTACGCCTAAACTTTTGGTTACTGAAACTTTAACCATAGAAGGATCATATATAGCAGCTAGATAACCTTTTTGCCCGTTTACTTCTAATTCTATTATTTTATATTTTTCATCTTTATTATGTTTTAAAATCTGCTCTTCATATTCATTATCATAAGTTATTTCTTCTTCCATATCTATTAAGTCAGTATTTGTCTCTTCGTTAACTTCTACTATATAGTTTCCTTTAATTACCTTTAATATTTCATCATCATTATAAAACCATTTACATAAGTATTGATGATTCATAGTAGACATTGCGGTAGATATAAGCCACGTTCTAAAGTTATCATAAGGTCCATATAATAAGAACGTAAAACCAAAGCTTCCTAGTATGTATATTGTAAGTATGATATTTTTAATAACTTTAAATACTTTTTTCTTTTTAGTAGTATTTTTTTTACTTTTCTTAATTTTAAATAATCCTATGATAAAAAGGTATATAAATATAGATAGAAGTACGCAAGATATATAGTTAAATGGAACTTTCACAAGTCTTTTTGTATGTAGTGATATTACGGTTAATAAAAATAATATCGGTATCATAATAAGAGGAATTGTTCTAAGCCATATTTTTATTTTACTGTTTTTATTATCTTCATTATTATTATTATCTATTTTATTTTTATCATTAAAATCGTAAAATTTTAATACTTCTTTTTTTTCGTTATTATTCATATACTTCTCTCCTATTGTTAATTATACAGAAACTTACAAAAATTGACAATTAAAAATTATAAATCTGTGTTATAATACTATTGTTATTTATATCTATATGGGGCTGTTATTGGTTTCGACGGTAAGTATGAGGCTATGGTTGCAAGTGGAAGGTACTCCTTACGTACAAACAAAAAATAAATAACAACAATAATAATTATGCTTTCGCAGCTTGCGCTGCCTAGTCTCTAATAGAGAAAGCGCTTCTTTTAAAGTTTTACTCACGGATTTTTTAAGAGGCTCATTTTAGTGAGTTATATTATCTTGTTTGTTTAGGATAAGATAAAGAATTTTACTAAACTCGTTATTTGGTGGGTATGTTAGTTACCTTTATCATTTAATTAAATTTAATTACTAACTAAACTTGTAGACGTCATAGAGTACTATTTATCGGACACGAGTTCAAATCTCGTCAGCTCCACCATTAATGAATTACTCGAACCATTTGGTTCGTTTTTTGACAATATCAAGGAATTATGATATTATATAGTATATAATCGATATTTATTAGTTGTTCTTTTAGATATAAGTATTTAAAATTGATATCACCAAAAGATTTGGTAGGACTATAGTAAATTCAAACTTAATATTAAAATATTTTTAACTCATTTTTATAATTTTTTACATTATTAAATAACATATAATTATTTGAAATGAGTGAAATTATGGGACTAATTGACGTTTAAGAAATTGTTTTGTAATTATTAAAAATTATTAAGAAAGTCATTATGTGTTGACTTTCTTTTAAATTAGTCATATACTATACTGGTATACCGAATTGGTATAGTAGTATATTGGAGGCGATTATGAATAATATTAAAGAGGACATATTAAAATCATCCAGAGAGCTATTTACCAATTATGGGTATAAAAAGGTTAGTATGGATGAAATTGCAAAGGCATCTGGTGTAACAAAAAAGACTGTTTACTCCTATTTTAAAGATAAGGCAAGTTTGTTAAAAACACTTATTGATGAAGAAATGGCAAAAATGAAAAAAATCATAATTAGTCATTCAAATATCAATGATGAAAACTTCTTTGAAGAGGTTAACAAAACTTTATATGACTTACTTAAGTATAAGAGAGAAGCTAAATTGTTTGTTACTTTAACAAAAGAGGCCGATGAACTTAACACTATTTCTTCTAAAAATTCAATAGAAATGATTGATGATGCAATTTTAAGCTTTATAAAAGAACGTTTATCTTGGGCTATTGAAAAAGGATATGTAAAAAAATGTGATCCAGATTTATGTGCTTTTATAATCTATAAAGTGTATGTAGCAGTTATGTTTGAATGGGATAAAGAAATAGATGAAAATGAAGTTACTCAAAACGTAACACAAATATTAAAGGAAGGATTATTCAATTAATTGTAATTAATTATAATTGATTGTATTTTGTGGGGGATGATAATTATGAAAAACAAAAAAAATACAAATAAAAGTAATTGGTTTAGTTATGTAGTGCTAGCGGTAGTATTACTAATACCTTTTATGTATAGCTTCTTCTATCTAAAAGCTTATTGGGATCCATATGGACATATGGATGATATTCCAGTTGCAATAGTAAACGAAGATAAGATGGTAGATGGACAAAATAAGGGTAAGGATTTAGTTGATTCTTTAAAAAAGAAAAATACTCTTGATATCAGTGTTGTAAATAAAAATAAAGCAGATAATGGTCTTAAGAATAAGGATTATTATGCAATTATTACAATTCCTGGTGATTTTACTAGTGACTTGTTAAGTGCTGAAAATGATGATAAAACGGCTGCAACAATTACTTATTCACCTAACCAAAAATCTAACTATTTAGCATCTCAAATAATAAATAGAGTTGTGTCCGAAGTTGAAAAACAAGTTAGATCTAACGTATCAAAAGAAGTTGTTAAAACACTTACAGATAATATAAATGGAGTACCTAAAAAGGTAGAAAAAATAGATGATGGTTTAAAACAAATATCTAATGGTACTAGTGAACTTAAAACAGGAGCTTATAAATTACAAGATGGAACAAGTACTTTAAGCTCAAAATATGCATTATTTAATAATGGTGTATCAAACGTTGATAATGGAGCATTAACATTATCACAAAACATTAATTTATTAGATAGTGGTCTTGGTAATTTACAATCTGGTGTTAATGATTTTGCATCTAAAACTACTAAGTTAGATGATTTAAAAACTGGAGTTACTAAGTTAAAAACAGGAGAAGATAGTTTTGATTCAGGACTTAATACATATGTTAGTTCTGTTAACACTATTTTAAGCGAAGCTAAAACAAATCCTGCTATATTAACAACTCCAATACTTACTTTAAAAGGTGTAACTTGTACTTTAGGAAGCCCTATTTATAATACTTCTAAATGTGCATATTTTACTCAAATAGTTAATGCTTATGAAATTAGTGATAACAATTATACAATGGTTGATTTGTTAGCTGATTCAGGCTCTAAATTAACAAGTTCAAGTGCTATGGTTAAAGCGGGTGTAGATGAATTAGATACCAAAACAGATGAATTAAATAGTATTAAAGCAGGTGTTAATACTTTAAAGACAAGTGTTGATACTTTAAAGAATGGTTCATCAAAACTTGCATCTGGTTCAAAACAATTAGTTAGTGGAACAAATACTTTATTTAGTAGTTCTAATGAAGTATTAAATGGTATTAATACATTAAATAGTGGAGCAAGCACTTTAGCTGGTGGAACAAATACATTAAATAATGGTGTTAATACTGCTAAAAGCGAAGTATCAAATTCTATTAGTTCAACTAATAGTGAACTTAAAAAATTAAATGGATTAGATGAATATACAGCAAATCCTGTTAAAGTAGAAGAAAAGGACGTAAATGAAGTTAGTGAATATGGTACTGCATTCTCTCCATTCTTTATGTCAATAGCATTATGGGTTGGATCTCTTATGTTATTTATAATCCTTTACTATGATGCAAATGATAGATTTAAGAATTGTAGTCGTAATGCAGAAAACAAAGTAAAAAGAACTTTCTGTTACTTAGGACTTGCAACATTGCAAGGTATAATCTTAGGAATATTATTACTTGTAGGTCTAAAATTTAGTGTTACAAATTACTTCTTATATTTTGCATCATTAATATTAGTTGCTTGGATGTTTGAAGCTATAATGGAATTTTTAATAGTTAACTTTGGAGACATTGGTAAGTTCTTAGCTCTAATCTTGTTAGTATTACAATTAGCAGCAGCAGGTGGAACTTTCCCAATCCAAACTGTTTATACAGGATTCCAAAAATTATTTAACGTACTTCCAATGAAATATTCAATAGATTTATTTAAGGAAGCACTAATTAGTATAGAAGGTAACTTACTTTCTAAATCATTAATAGTAATAATAATAATATTTGTAGTATTATTTGTTATAAATATACTAAAAGATATAAGATTACAAAAAAAGGCTAGTAAATAAGCCTTTTTTTAGTATTTATTACATCCACAATTATTTCCTCTATTAGAACCAAAGCCCCAGAAGAGGAAGAAGATTATTGCAATAATTATTATTATCCACAACCAGTTGGTGCCATTTCCTTCTTGATTTCCATAGTAAGGATAAGCGGGATATCCAGGATAATACATAATATACACTCCTTTCTAATATATTATATTTATATTAGAAAAAAATAAATATATTAAAAGCCTGTGTTTATATGATAAATGTTGTCTCATCTAAAAATTTATAATTAGTTTCATATTTTAGGCATCTGGCTAATCTTGATACAGCATCATCTTTAGCTTTAGCCTCAAGCATTATATCAATATCTTTATCTTGTTTTTTAAGTATATTAATAAATTTTATAAAACACTCTTTGTTTATGTAGTCGCTATGACTTCTAAACTCTTTTTTTAATTTACTTTTTGGTGATGAAAAATGCATTTTTGGAAGTTTCCCATCCCATGTATCTATTATTTCTTTTAAATAATCATTTATGTCTTCTTTCTCGTTATTACATATAAAGTGATGATAATCTAGCACCATAGGAACATTAATTTTATGACATAACTCTAATACATCTTTTATATTGTATACCTTATCATCGTTTTCCACAGCAATACATTTTTTTATGTGATCTGGCAATTTATTAAAGTTGTTAATAAACCTTGTTATGGATGCTTTCTTTCCGCATGCACTAGAACCAACGTGAAGAATGATTATTTTATCTTTAATTCCAATGGCATCCATAATTTTATAATGATATTCTAAGATTTCCACAGTATTTTTAACTATTTTGCTATCCATGCTGTTTAAAACTGCATATTGGTCGGGATGAGTATCAACTCTAATATTATTATCATTTATTAATTTGCCAATTTTTTTATACTCATCTAAAAGAGGTGTAATATAGTCAAAATCTACTTTATCATGTGTTGCAAGTGGTACTAATTTAGAAGTTAATCTATAAAAATGGAAATTATTTTTAACGTTATATTTAATTATTTCATATAAAGAATCTAAATTATTTTTAGTTATTTCTAGTAGTTTAGACGTGTTGTAATTCTTATTTATATAATTAGTATACGTTATAGTACTTGATGTTGTAACATCATCTAATGCTTTAGATAACGCTACATATCCTAATCTTACTTTCATTTGTATCACCATTAGTTATTATGCAAAATAAAAAAGGAAATATTTAAATTCCCTTTAATCTTTTTCAAAGAAGGCTTTGTATCCTAAATAAGCCTGATATATATCGAATTTACTTGCAACTTCATATGGTGAATGCATTGAAATTATTGGTACACCACAGTCAATAACATCCATTCCTTTATCTGCTAAAATGTATGCTATTGTTCCTCCACCACCTAAGTCAACTCTTCCTAATTCTGATACTTGATATTTAACATTATTTTCTTCAAATATTCCTCTTACTTTTGCGACGAACTCAGCATTAGCATCAGATGCTCCTGATTTACCACGAGAGCCTGTATATTTGTTAAATTCAACTCCGTATCCAATGAATGAAGCATTATTTTTCTCAGACGCACTTTGGAAGTTAGGATCAACTCCTGCACCAACATCTGCAGAAAGCATCATAGAATTACAGTATGTTTTGTTTATAGCACCAGGATTATTTTCCTCTTTTTTATTTAATAATTCGTTGATAAATAGGTCAAACATCTGTGAACACATCCCGGTGTTTCCTACACTTCCTATTTCTTCTTTATCCGCAAATATAGAAACCATGGTTTTATTTCCAGCTTTTGCGTTAACTAATGCTAAAAGGTTAGTATAAGAGCATACTCTATCATCTTGACCATACGATGCAACCATAGATTTATCAAAACCTAGGTGTCTTGCTTTAAATGCGGGTACGGCTTCAAGCTCTGAACTATAAAAATCAATTTCATTTATACCATATTTTTCGTTTATTATTTTCATAACGTTTTCTTTAATAGAATCACTACTTGATGGAATACTTCCAACTAATATATTTAAATCTTCACCCTTTATTGCTTTACCAATTTTATTTTCGTATTGTTCTTCTGCTAGGTGAGGCAATATATCGGTTATTGTAAATACTGGTTCATCTTCTTTTTCACCTATATTTATTTCTACTTTCTCACCATTTGGTTTAACTACTACGCCTTTAAGTGATAATGGAATAGTTGTCCACTGATACTTTTTAATTCCACCATAATAATGTGTTTTAAAAAGCGCAAGCTTTGCATCTTCATAAAGTGGATTAGGTTTTAAATCTAGTCTTGGTGAATCTATGTGAGAACCAACTAGGTTAAAACCATTTTCTAATTTTTCTTCTCCTATAATCGCCGCATACACACTTTTGTCTCTGTTAAGCATATATACTTTGTCACCAAAGCTTAGTTTCCTTACGTTTTTAATATCGATAAAGCCATTGGATTTTAGTTTTTCTATGATGTATTTTGATGTTTCTCTTTCTGTTTTACATTTGTTTAAAAACGATATATACCCATCAGAAAAATCAAATATTTCATCTCTTTCTTTACTGCTTAAATTTTTCCAACCACAAGTTTTTTTATTTAAAATATTCTTTTCCATAATATCCTCCTAATTATATGATACCACGATAGCGAAAAATTATTGCATAAAAAAATGAACTAAATTAAATAGTTCAAGTATTAGTCAATTTATGGTTCCATAAAGGAAGAAGTAGAACAACTCTAATTTTTTTTAATTAATCTTTTCTTCACAAACTGAGGTGTTTGTTCTAGTTTTACTAATTCATCAACTAAATGATTACAAACTTCTAAACCTGAAGAACTTATTGGATTAAACTCTATAATATCAATAACTTCTTTACCATCCATTAATATTTGCCCAACATCCAAAACATAACTATTAGGAAAATTTGGCACAGAAGATATATTTTTTATTTGATCTTCAACAAACAATATAACTTCGTTTGGAACTTCCGTTGGATAATCCACATATGATCTAGAAATGCTTAGTAAAGAATTATTTAAAACGAATACTCGATATTCTTTACAATCCATATTGTTTTTCTCATCTTCGATTGATTCAAAAACATCAGAAAGAAAAATAGAGTCTTTCAGAGACACGTTCATTAATGTAGGGATTGTTGTAAAATATTTTTCCCCTTCTAAATCTATATATCCAAAATATTTTAAAATACAATGTGTGTGACTTTTTTTCACTGTTTTCAAAAAAATGTTTTTGAAAAACAGTTTATATTTCTCAGAGTTATTTTGAAAATCTTCATAAGTTGTTTGAACAACTCTTCTATGTACTGGTTGAATTTTTTGTGGCCAATTCATGATTTTCCCCAAATCTTCTTTTGTTTGAATACTTAGTGCGCCATTTTCTTCTAATTGGTTCAAAAGCTCCTTTTCAGTAGATATAAAACTCCTAGGAAATATAACCTTGTCCCTAATCTCAATTTCTTCACTGTCTATATAAAATTTCTTAGTATTTCTATCAAACACTATCAGCATATCTCTCTCTTTAGCGGCATCCATCAGTTCTTGTTCTTTAGTTTTTATCCAAATAGTGTTCTCATCATCATTTTCACTTATATTATAATCTGTTGTACCTAAGCAAGGAACACTAAAACAAAAGTAATCAATTTTCATAAAAATTTCTCTCCAATATTAAGATATTAAACAATCACATATTATTTAGTCAATATGCAAGTGTGTTTTCTAAATGACATAGTCATTTTAATCTTATAAATGCTTTAGCATAAAATTAAGTGTTTTAAAACTCGGACTTTTTATAGTTCGAGTATCAATCAATTATGGTGCCGCTTGTAAGAATCGAACTTACAGCTAATCATTACGAGTGACTTGTTTTACCATTAAACTAAAGCGGCATTTAAGTTCTATTTAAAGAACCCGTTTACTACGTATTTTGTTTCATTAATTACCATAAACGCATTTCTATCAATAGTATTAATTATTTTTTTTAAATCATCTAAGTGTCTTTTATCAACCTCAATAAAAAGCATCTGTTTTCTTTTGTTATCCATACCGGTACATTCTACTTTAGAAAATGCATAACCTGAATCCGTTATTTTGTTTATGCTATTTTTATCATCCATAATAACTTGGACTGATACTTTTCCTTTTATAAGTTTGTTAGATAAAGTTGTTCCAACAAACGTACCAACGGCATACCCACCTGCATAAGAAAGCGCTATCCACAAACTTTTGATGTTGGTATTTAAAGCTTCTTTTACAACTAAAAACCATACTATTACATCAAAAAAACCTATTATGGTTGCAAGCATTCTTTTATTTTTAACAGTTAGTACCGTAACAAATGTACCTAATGATACATCTACTATTCTCGCTAGAAAAATAGTTACACATACCCGAAGTAATCTCATATAGTTTTCTCCTTATTGCTCTTTAATAATAACATAATTATTTTTATTATTCAATAAGAAATTACTTGTGGTATAATGAAATGCAGGAGGGGATTATGAATAAAAAAATTAATTTAAACAAAAACACATATGTATTATTTGTTTTAAACGTTATACTTTTTGTTACGACTATTTTCTTTAAGTCATTGTATACGAAACTAGCATATAATATAGTATTGGTTAATGTAGTTTTTTTAATTAATATTTTACTATTTATATTTGGTATTATTTTTAATGTTTTATTTGTAAAACAAGAGAGTAAGTACAATAATAAAAGAATTTTGAAAATTATTGTTATGTTATTTATTTTATATTTAATATTAAATACAATTGTTATGTTCTTTATAAATAAACCATTATCAGCGGGTTATACCAAAATTAATAGTAAACTATCTAGTTATTGTGATACATATGGCTGTGATAAGTATGAAACAATCAATAAAGTGGGATATGAAAAGTTTGTTATTCATAAAAATTATTTTGATTATGATAACAAGTCTAACGATATAAAAATTGAAACATACTATAACACTAAAAATGTTACTAAAGTTATTGCGGAAGTATATTCTAGAAAAGAGATGTTTTCTGAAACTCTAATAAAGGATAATTTAAAAAATTATATGTCGGAATTTGGATATGATGTAAAGGAAGAAAAAATTAGGGAAGCTTTCGATAAAAGGTTTGAGTCTTCTGTAAAAGATGGTATAGCAGTATATAGAGTTAAAGAAATTTATGAAAAAGATAATTTAAAGAGTTTAAAGACCATTATTACACTGAATTTAAAACAAGAGTAATCTTGTTTTTTTTCTTAAAATTTGTTAATATTATCATGTAATATATGGAGGGGTACTATGACAGAATTTATGAAAGATCCACTATTTATAACTTCGGTAGTTATTTTTGTCATTTGTGTAATAATTGGCTTTTTTGGTGATAAATATATAAAGAAACAGAAAGACATAAGGCAGGCTTTAAAAGAAGGCGAAACAAAAAAAGCTATTTCTAAAGAAAACTTAGGAACTGATAAAGTTGTGTCAGAAGATGATTCTAATAAGATTTTATCTGATGCAGATTCGAGTACAAAAGCATTAAATGATACGTATTTAATAGGGAAACAAGAACCATCTGATGAAAAAAACATTAATCTAGGACAACCGGTAGCTTTTGATGGACAAGTGTCAAATGATGATTCGATAAATAATATGTTTTAAAAATTCCTTATAAAACAAGGAATTTTTGTTTACTTATAAAATTTATTAAAAAAATATCTAATAATTATGATATAATTTTGATGTATATATGAAAAGAATAAAAAATTAGGAGGTATTATGACAATAGATTCTGTTTTAACAATAATAAAAGATATAATAGATATATGTTTAGTTTGGACACTAATATATTTTGTATTAAAGAGTATAAAAAACAACGTTAAATTTACAATGCTATTTAAGGGGATAATAATAATAGTAATAATTAAACTTATAAGTGATTTATTTGATTTAACTGCAATAGGCTTATTATTAGAGTATGTAGTTATGTGGGGACCACTTGCTCTTGTTATTATTTTCCAACCTGAAATTCGTTCCGTATTAGAACAACTAGGTAGATCTCAATTACTTGGAAGACATAAGGTGCTTACTATATCTGAAAGGGAAAGAATAGTGTATGAAATTGGCCTATCTTTGGAATATTTAAAGAAACATCGTATAGGGGCTTTAATAGTCATTGAAAGAAACACTTCTCTTTCAGAATATATTGAAAGATCAAAAAAGTTATATGCAGAAATATCTAATGAACTTTTAGATGCAATCTTTTTCCCAGATAATCCACTTCATGATGGTGGTGTTATAATTCAAGGAGATAAGGTTACTTGTGCCGGAGCGGTATTTCCAACAACGGTAGAAATGAAGTTTAGTAAGAGACTTGGTACAAGGCATAGAGCAGCAATTGGTATAAGTGAAGAAAGCGATGCAATTGCAATTATAGTATCAGAGGAAACTGGTAGAATTTCAATTGCTATTGGTGGTGAGTTGAATTATAATTTATCAGTTGAGGAAGCAAAAATGCTTATATTGGATGAACTAAAGCCAAAGAAAACCGAATTTGATTACGAAATTAATGAGGATGGTGATGAAGATGAATAAAATATTTAAAGCCATTGGTCATTTTATAGATAAAAAAATAATTCTTCCAATAGCAAAATTTTTCGCTGGAATAACTAATAAATTCAAAGGAAATGGTAGAAATTTCGAGAGAATTTTAACTAGAAAACCTGGTCTTATTATTATTTCCCTTTTAATAGCACTTGGTGTTTTCTTTATAGCGGATAGTAAAACAACTTCTTTAATTGAAACTTCAGCAGAAGTACTTTATGACCAACCAATATCTGCTACTTATAATGAAGAAGCTTATGTTGTAGAAGGACTACCTAAAACGGTTGATATAACTTTAATAGGTAGAAAGTCAGACGTTTATTTAGCAAAACAATTACCAACTAATGATATAACGGTTGACTTAACAGGATTAAAACCAGGAGTTCACAAAGTTAACTTAAAGTACAAAAAGGCATTAAGTTCTATTGAGTACAAACTAGATCCATCAGTTGCTACAATTGTTATATATGAAAAACAATCTAAAGAAAAAGAAGTTAATTATGAAGTTATAAATAAAGATAAAATTGATTCTAAATTAATGGTTGAAGATGTTTCATTAAGTACTGATAAAGTATTTGTAAAGGGAAAAGAAGCAACTATTAATGAAGTTGCATCTGTTAAAGCTTTGGTTGATTTAAAGAATTTAGTTGACCCAGGAGTAGGAGAGCAAGAATTAAAAGACGTTAAGTTAGTAGCTTATGATAACAGGGGTAAGAAAGTCAACGTTGAAATAGTTCCGTCAAAAGTAACTGCAACGGTTAAAATAGCATCTCCTCAAAAAGAAGTTCCAATACGTGTTATTCCTAAGAATTATAAAAACATCGTATTTGGTAAGTCTATTAGCAGCATAACTCCAAACATATCTAAGGTTACTATTTATGGTAACTCAAGTAAGTTAGAAAAGATTTCATATATACCAGTATATGTTGACGTAAGTGATCTTAAAGAAGACAAACAATTTGCTTTAACAATTAAGAAACCTACTGGTGTAAGAGCGATGAGTGCATCTAACGTAACAGTTAGTGTATCACTTGGAGATGAGGAAACTAAGGAATTTGATAATATTTATCTAGAATATGAAAACTTAGGTGATGGCTTAGTTGTTCAAGCAGCAAGTCAAGATAGCACTAAAGTAACGGTTAGTGTTAAAGGTGTTCAAAAGGTATTATCAGATATGGATCCTACAACGATTAAAGCATACGTAGACTTAAAAGGATTAAAGGCAGGACAACACGAAGTACCAGTTTTAGTAACGGGTTCTGACTTAAGAGCTAAGTATTCTTCTAAGACTACTAAGGTAACTTTAAGAATAACTGAAAAAAATTAGAAATATAATAAAATAAGTTGACAAATGTACCGATTTAAAGTAGAATTTAAATTGGTACATTTTATAAACCCACATAAGTTTGCCGTGGGAAAGCGAGCTTATAAAGGAAAGGAAATAAAATATGACAACATTTATGGCTAATGCCTCAAACATTGAGCGTAAATGGTATGTTATCGATGCTAAAGGTAAACCACTTGGTAGAGTAGCTGCTAAGGCTGCTGTTATGTTAAGAGGTAAACATAAGGCAACTTATACACCACACGTTGATTGTGGAGATAACATAATCATTATAAACGCTAAAGAAGTAACATTAACAGGAAACAAATTAAACAATAAGATCTATTATAATCACAGTGGATACACTGGTGGATTAAGAGAAAGAACCGCTAAAGAAATGCGTGAAAGCTATCCAGTAGAAATGGTTGAAAGAGCAGTTAAAGGAATGCTTCCAAAAGGAAGATTAGGTCGTCAAATGTATAAGAAATTATTCGTATACGAAGGCGCTGATCACAAGCATCAAGCTCAAAAACCAGAAATAGTGGAAATTTAAGGAGGAGAGTAAATGGCAAAAACATTCATTGGAACAGGTCGTCGTAAACGTTCAATAGCACGTGTAAGAATGACTTCAGGAAAAGGAAAAATTACCATTAACGGTAGAGACGTAAACGAATATCTTCCTTTTAAAACATTAGTTATGGATTTAAAACAACCATTAGAAGCTACTAAAACTGCTGATAAATTTGATATTGAAGTTTCAGTATATGGTGGTGGATTCTCAGGACAAACAGGAGCTATCCGTTTAGGTATTACTAGAGCATTACTAGAATATGATAAGAATACTGATCCAACTTCTGATGCTTCATTTAGAAAGATTTTAAAATCAGAAGGATTTATAACTAGAGACGCAAGAGTTAAAGAGCGTAAAAAATATGGTCTTAAAAAAGCACGTCGTGCACCACAATTTTCAAAACGTTAATATGTTACTACAAAACCAGGTTTGTTCCTGGTTTTTTCTTTTGTTTTGACATATTTTATACAACATAATAAATTATTATTTAGTTAGCACCTAGAAATGACAAATTTTAACATTATTTAATAAACTTTTAATAAAATTATGATATAATTTAAAATAGGTGATGCTAGGTGAAAACAAAAGAGTTTAAAACCTTAGATGAGCAGATTGAAATATTAAAAAGCCGTGGGTTGGTTATTAATGACATTGATAAAACAAAGGAATTACTATTAAGAGAAAATTATTTCTTTATTAATGGTTATAGACATATTTTTATGAAAAATCATAAAGATAGTTTGTTTATACCTGGAACTACTTTTGAAGAATTGTATGCTGTATTTCAATTTGATAGAAGTTTTAGAAATGTTTTATTTAAGAATTTGCTTATTGTGGAAAATAACTTAAAATCAATAATTGCATATAAGTTATCTAAAAAATATGGTATTAGAGAAAAAGATTATTTAAAACCATCTAACTTTTCTCAAGATATAAAAAAGGTAAGACAGGTTAATGATGTTTTAAATAAAATAAAAAGGCAAATAAAACTAAATGGAAGGCAACATAGTGCAACACTTCACTACATTAGTAATTATGGTTATGTTCCTTTATGGATTTTAGTTAAATTGTTATCTTTTGGAATGATTAACGAATTATATTCCATACTAAAACCAGATGATAAGCTTGCAATTGCAGAGTATTATAATCTTGATGTAGAAACTTTAGGAATATATATTGCACTACTTTCTAATTATAGAAATTTATGTGCTCATGAAGACATTGTATATGATCATCGTACTCAAAAAGAAATTCCGGATACAAGGTATCACATGGAGCTTGATATTCCTACTACTAATGATGAATATATATACGGAAAAGATGATATATTTGCGGTTGTTATAATGCTTAAATATATGCTTACAGAAAACGATTTTACTGATTTTGTAAATGAAGTAAGTTATGAACTTGATCTTCTAGATGGTAGGGTTAATATTATTCCTCAATCTAAGATTTTAGACAGAATGGGATTTCCTTCAAATTGGGAAGAAATAGCTAAAATAAAATAGGAAGTGATAATGTATGCAAGATAAAATTGAATATATAGAGTCTAAAAAAGAAGAAAAAAAGCAAGATAAAAAAAGTAATAATAGAAAAAAAATTCCAAATGGAATTAAGTTTGCTTTGGTTATTTTGTTAGCATTTTCTTTAGGATTAGTTATAATGTATGCTTATACGGAATTGAATCCTAAAATTATTACTAAAAATAAAACTATATCAGAAACTAAGGTAACTGATGAAGCTATGGAAGATGCTATAAAAAAGGTATATGATTCTGTTTTATGCATTGAAGTTATGAATAGTGATGGTTCTGTTTTAAGTACTGGAACTGGTTTTGTTTATTCTAAGGATAGTAAGTATGGATACATTTTAACTAATGCTCATGTGGTTTCTAGTGGAAACAATATTGTAGGAGTACTATCAAATAATAACACTACTTCTTTAACTGTTTTAGGTAGTGATACTTATACTGATTTAGCAGTATTAAGAATGGATGTTAAAGATGTACTTGGGGTAGCTAGCATTGGTAATAGTAAAAATACTCCTGTTGGTAATACGGTATTTACGGTAGGTTCTCCAATGGGTTCTACTTATGCTGGAACGGTAACTAAAGGTATATTGTCTGGTAAAGATAGATTAATAGAAACGAGTGCTTCAAATAGTAATTCACTTGCATCAGAATCTTACATTGTTAAGGTACTTCAAACTGATGCTGCTATAAGCCCAGGAAATAGTGGTGGACCACTAGTTAATTTAGCGGGTGACGTAATTGGTATTACATCATTAAAATTGGTAGATGAACAAGTAGAAGGAATGGGATTTGCAATTCCAATAGAAGATGCTATGAATTACGTTGATACATTAGCGCAAGGAAAAACTATTGAAAGACCATTAGTTGGCGTACAAATCCTTGATTTAACTAATAAATATACTTTATATAGATATGGTATAAACGTTGATTCTAGTATTAAATCAGGTGTTATTTTAATAAAAGTAAATAGTGGATATCCTGCAAGTGATGCTGGATTAAAAGACGGAGATATTGTAACTAAAATTGATGGTGAAGATGTTACTACGGTATCAGAGTTTAAATATCAGTTATATCAACATAAGATAGGTGATACAATAGAAGTTACGTATTACCGTGCTGGAAAAGAAAATAAGACTAAATTAAAATTAAATAAAACAAGTTAGGAAACTATTGATTTGGTTTCCTTTTTCTTTACACTTTAAGCTTTTATATATGTTAATTATATTAGTGTTTTGATATAATTATATTAGGTGGTAATATGTTTAATAATTTATGTTTTTATTTTGTATTATTTTTAATTTATTCTTTTATAGGATGGTTAATGGAAATATCTTTTACATTATATAAAGATAAAACGTTAGTAAATAGAGGATTTTTAATGGGACCATATTGCCCTATATATGGCTGTGGATGCATACTTATAATACTTCTTCTTAAAAGGTATTTAAATGACTTTATAGCGCTATTTATAATGTCTATGGTAATATGTTCTATCCTTGAGTATTTAACTAGCTACATCATGGAAAAATTATTTAAAGCTAGATGGTGGGATTATAGTGATAGAAGGTTTAATATAAATGGCAGAATATGTTTAGAAACCATGGTTCCATTTGGCCTTTTAGGATGTCTTTTGATGTATGTTATAAATCCATTTATAAGCGGAATTATATCTAACGTACCAAAGAATATATTAAATCCAATTGCAATTGTTTTATTTATTTTGTTTGTTATGGATAATATAGCATCTTATTCAATAATTACTAAGTTACATTTGCATACTAATAAAATAGTTATGGATAATACTGAGGAAATAACTAAGAAGGTAAGGGAATATGTTTCAAACCATTCTAAGTTTGGTAAGAGATTAATGAAGTCATATCCTAATTTAAAAGTACTAAAGAAAAGATACAAAAGAAAAATTAAAAAGTTAAAGAATAAAAAAGACAAGAATTAAGTTTCTTGTTTTTTGCTGTGGATAAGTTATTTATGTAACACCATATTGGGTATTAATCATAAAATACTTTGAAGGAGTGATAATATGGTTATAGTTGATGCTGGACACGGTGGAACAGATCCGGGTTCATCAAGCGGAGATATAATAGAAAAAGACTATACTTTAAAGATTGCAAATTATATGTATAATAGATTTAAAGATTTAGGAATACCTACTGTTATAACTAGAAGTGAGGATGTTACTTTAAATCCAACTGATAGAATAAATGTAATTACACCAAACATTACTAGTAGTGATGATATAGTTATATCTAATCACTTAAATGCAGGTGGTGGCGATGGTGCCGAAATAGTTTATGCGCTAAGAAATGATGATACATTATCAAAAATGATACTTGATAACATAGAAGAAACTGGTCAAAACATAAGAAAATGGTACCAAAGGAAGCTTCCATCAAATCCTAATAGAGATTATTACTACATAATTAGAAACACATCACCAGCAGAATCAATACTAGTAGAATATGCATTCTTAGATTCTACAAAGGATGATAGAAAACAAATTAAAAATGATTGGGAAAAATGGGCAGAGGCAGTAGTAAAAGCAGTTGCAGATTATAAAGGATATAATTATACAACACCAGGTGCTAACACAGTTAATGATACATATACTGTTGCTAGAGGAGATAGTCTATGGTCAATTGCAAAAAGATTTAACGTTGGTGTAAACGAAATTAAAAATGCAAATAATTTAAAGTCAAACTTGATAAGTGTTGGACAACAATTGGTAATTCCTGGAGCAGCACCATCAGATCAAACTAACGTAACTTACGTAGTACAAAAAGGAGATAGCCTATGGTCAATTGCAAACGCCAATAATACTACCGTAGATGAGCTTGCAAATTTAAATGATCTTGGAACAAACACAATTTATGTAGGTCAGGTACTTCAAATTCCGAATACGGGAAGTAGTGGTACAACAACACCTGATACACAAACAACTTACGTAGTACAAAAAGGTGATACATTATACTCCATAGCACTTAAATATGGAACAACACCAAATGTAATTATAAGAAAAAATAATTTAAAAAATAACACACTTACAGTAGGACAGACGCTAACTATTCCAAGTGATGTAGAAAGTACAGGAGATTATTCTGACATGTCTAATTCCAACACATATGTAGTTCAAAGAGGAGACAGTCTATATTCGATAGCAAACGCTTATAATGTATCTGTTAATGATTTAAGAAACATTAATAATCTAACTAGTGATATATTATCGGTAGGCCAGGTTCTAATTATTCCTGGAAATTTAAATCGAAATTCCAATACATCTAACCTTTACGTAGTAAAAAGAGGAGATAGTCTTTGGTCAATTGCTAATAAATTTAATGTTAGCATAAACAAAATAAGAATGTTAAATAACCTAAATTCTGATATACTAACGATAGGACAGACGCTAATTATCCCATAAAAAAAGCTTACTTTAATGTAAACTTTTTTTGTTTTTGTTTCAAAGAATATTAACAAGCTTCAAAATTTAAAATTATATAAAAAAGTTTTATTATGTATTGATATACGAACAAATATTTGGTATTATTTAATTGAAGTGAGGATAAAAATATAATAAATGAATGGAGGTCATGAATGAATCAGGATAAAATGCATTTAATTAATAAAATTTTTAATAATGAAACTATAAGAACCGTATGGGATAAAGAAAAAGAAAAATACTTTGTAAGTGTTGTTGATATAGTAGGAGCAATATCTGAAAGTAAAGATAAACAATCTTATTGGAGAAAATTAAAACAAAGATTAAAAAAAGAGGGAAATGAAACCGTGACAAATTGTCACGCTTTGAAATTAAAAGCACAAGATGGTAAGTATCGTATGACTGATGTTGTTGATATAAAAGGTATGTTTAGAATAATTGAATCTATCCCTAGTAAAAATGCAGAACCTATAAAAGGTTGGCTAGCAAAATTAGGAAGTGAGAGAATAGATGAAGTATTTGATCCTTCAATTGCCGCTCAAAGATCAATAGATTTATATAGATCAAAAGGTTATGATGAATCTTGGATTTCAAAAAGAATCAAAACTTTGCAAGAAAGAAAAGGATTAACTGACGTATGGCAAGATAACGGAATTAAACAGGATTCAGAATATGCCATATTAACAAATGAAATATATAAAACTTGGTCTGGAATGACTGCTAAAGAGTATAAACAATTTAAGGGTTTAAGAAAAGAAAATCTAAGAGATAATATGGATAATATTGAATTAATATTAACTGATTTATCAGAAGAAGCAACAAAACAGATAGCGTTAAAACAAAAACCACAGGGATTACAAGAAAATATTAAAGTTGCAAAGCGTGGTGGAGGTATTGCTAAACAAGCAAGAGATAATTTAGAAAAGGAACTTGGTGAATCTGTTGTAACAAAAAATAATAAACTTAATTATGAATATGTAAAAGAAATTGATGTGCAATAAATAATTTTTTCATAATAAAAAGCTTACAATTTAATAAGCTTTTTTTAATGCAATGACTTGCAAACGCCTTTAGCTGGTTCATAAAAACAATGATTTTTGTATTTGCCAGCATTAGCTTGATTAAACCAAGTTGTCTTACAAGAATTACCACTTCCGGGTGAATAAAACCAAAGTGCGTTTGTTGCGGGATGGAAGTATTCGCCTCTTATTATTCTTTTAGCAAGATTTTTCTCTGCAGTTGTTGAAGAACTTTGAAAAAGTGCACTATTAGTTCCAGAAAAACCACCAGGGGATTGATAAATCATATCTGTTATACTTCTAGTATTCTTAAAATCTAAGCAATTAGCAATAACTCTGTTAACGCCTACATTCCCAACCATAAGCATTCCAAGATTTCCTTCTCCTAAAGCCTCCGCTCTCATTAATCTTGCAAGAAGATCAAGCTCTTTTTCGGTATACTTAACTATCAATAAAATCACCTAGTATATTCTATGCAAAAAAAGAAAACAATTATTACTTTGTTTTCTTATCTTTATTAATTTCCTTTAACTTATCAACTACCGTAGTTGTTTTCTTACCGGTATTATTATTTTCTTTTTTGCTATCACTATATGATACAAAAATAGATATAACTAGAAATGTTATTCCAAGAACTATGAAAATTACATCTCTTGTAATTCTGTATTTTAATTTTTCTTCTTTAGCTTTTTCAACTTGTTTATCAAATGTCATAATTACCACCTCATCATTTATATAATAACATAAATAATGATTAAAAAATATTAAAAATTAGGCTGGAAGTATTAATTTTTGGTTTATTTGTAAGTTATTGCTAGATAAATTATTTAGTTTTTTAATGTTATCCACAGTAGTATTGTATTTATTAGCGATAAGCCATAAGCTATCTCCTTTTTTTACCGTATAAGTAATAAATTCACTTGAGCTTGGAATAACTAGCACTTGTCCAATTGAAAGTGTATTACTCTTTAAATTATTTGTACTTTTAATCTTTTCCACAGTAGTATCATATTTATTAGCAATAAGCCACAAGCTGTCTCCTTTTTTTACAACGTATGAAATCTTGTTAGTATTTTCTTTTTTCTCTGGTATGATAAGTGTTTGTCCGATGGATAATGTATTACTTTTTAAATTGTTTGCGCTTTTTAACTCATCAACCGTAGTTCCATATTTGTTTGCGATAAGCCAGAGGCTATCTCCTTTTTTAACCGTGTAAATATTACTTTCTTTTATATTTTCATTTTCCGCATTATAAGAAAGCTTTAACACTTGCCCAACTGATAAGTTGTTGCTAGATAAATTGTTTAACTTTTTAATGTTATCCACAGTAGTATTATTTTTGCTAGCGATGCTCCACAAGCTATCACCTTTTTTTACAATGTAATATCCTTCCATATTAGCAGGTGAGTAACTTACTCCTGCATAATTTGCAATTGATTTAACAACGGCTTCTGCTAACTTTTCATAATTATTCTTTAAAAAATTGGCATCACTTGTGTTATCTATGTATCCGTAATCTATTACGATTGTTAAGTTGTTAGCGGTATTTCTAATTAGATAATCATCATCTTTTGAGGTGTCACTATTATTTCTTAGCTGATAATATTTTAAAACGGTTTGCCCAGCATCTTCTAAATTACTTGCAATTAAAGATGCAAGTTTACTGTTATTTCTAAGTGGATACATTATTTCAGCACCGTTTTTTCCTCCTTTATTTAATCTATTTGAAATTACAATAATATTATTTCCGTTTCCATACTTATCTTTAATAATATTTACTTTTTCTTCATCTGTTAAACCAGTATTATTTTCATCAACTAAAAAATTCTCTATTCCAATGTTATTTAATCTTTCATTAATGTATTTTGCAATTGTAAAAGTAAAGTCTTTTTCTACAATCCCGTTCTTATTTTCACTACTGTTAGATGAATCTATCGCTACTTTGTAGGCCATATGTATTCCTCCTTAAAATAATTTTATGTAAATAAAATCAAATTAAAACAAATATACATTTATTAGGAGGTGTTTTAAATGCTCGCAATTGTTGCATCAGAAAGATGTTACGTAAGTGATTTATTAGAAAAATTAAGTTATACGAAGGAGGAAAGTCCAAATAAAAGTGAGGTTTATAAATGCACGTATAAAACCCATGAATTTATTATTTCAGTAAGTGGTTATGGTAAGGTAAATATTGCAAGTAACTTAAGATATATATGTGATAAATATAATATTCGTGTTATTTTATCTATTGGAACGGCAGGAGCATTAACTGATGAAGCATCTATTTTTTCAGCTGTAATACCAAATACTACCGCTCAGTTTGATGTTGATTTTATGCCGAATGGCTTTATGGAAGGTCAGATACCTGGACTTGATAAGGCAACATATAAAACTAATGAAGACTTAATCGAATGTTTAAAAAGAGCATCAAACGTATCTGGAATAAGCTATTTAAATGATGTTGTTGCATCTTCCGATATGTTTGTATCTAATTATAATTTAGCAAGCAGCATAAGAAGAGAGTATAATGCTTGTGCTTGTGACTGTGAAAGTGGTGTTGCGGGAGAATACTCATTTGTTAATGAAATTCCGTATGCATCAGTAAGAGTCATATCTAATTTAGCTAACAACAATGGTATAAAGCAATATAATTTATATGATCATGAATCATCTAGTATATGCCAAAGAATTACATATAAATTTCTAAAGGAATTTTACGAAGCATAATTTATTAAAAATAAAGTAAACTAACAATGGTGATGATATGAAAAAAATAGATTGGAAAAGATTAATTATTATAATAATAATTACTTTTGTAGTAGGAAGTTTTTTTAACTTTTTTACAATGAATAATATGGATACCTTTAAGGAACTTGAAAAACCAATTAATTTACCGGGTATATTATTTCCTATTGTTTGGAGCGTGTTGTACCTTTTAATGAGCGTATCGTTATATATTGTTACGAAAAAAGATGAAAAAACTAATACTTGTGCTTTAATAGTGTACGGAGTGCAACTTATAATTAACTCTTTATGGAGTTTAATATTCTTTGGTTTTGGTGCATATTTATTCGCATTTATATGGATTCTTTTACTTATTATATCAATAATAGCTATGATGGTAACTTTTTATAAAATAGACAAAAGAGCTTTTTATTTAAATATTCCATATCTTTTATGGTCTATATTTGCAGGTTATTTAACACTTGGAATATACATGCTTAATAAATAATAAATATTTTTAAAATTTTCCTTGATTTTGACGCATATATATTATAGAATGATAAAGCACGCTAAAAAGAAAGGAGAATTATATTATGGATGATAATACCAAATTAAATGAAAGATTATCGGTTGCAGACTTAAGAATGTATGAAGGTAAAAAAGATGGTAAAGACTTATCAACTTCATTGTCTAAAATAATTATTGCAAGAGATATAGATACATCATTTGACGTTTTAAATAGCGAAGAATATCCTGTTTATGCAAGCGTAGATGGTAATTTAGTACCTGGTTGTAACATGGCAAGTGACAAGTTAAAATTAGGTGAATTATTCTGCGTTGTTGAAAAGGATTTAGATATGTCAGAAGATGTTATTGAGTATATGATGGATAGTAAAGATTTTTATTTTCATAGATTAAAGTACGCACAAGAAAGATTTAATTTAAATGCGAAAAGTAATGTTTCATCATTTACTTTACCAATGCTATTAAAGTATAGAAAAATAGTAAAAAAAGACGAAGAAAAAATGAAAACGTTTAATATGCTTGTAACATCAAGAAGACAAAAACTTATAAGTGAAAGAAAACGTGAAAATAGTAATGCATACGTAAAAACAACTAATCAATATTAAAAGGAAGATTAGTTGTTTTATTTTTATAAACTATTATTTTGGAAAAATATATTAACTATTTAATAGTTAAAAAAAGTAGTGCTATTTTTTCCATTTTATTATATAATATATCACTAAGAGGTGGGGTATTATGGCATATATAGAATTTAAGAACGTAGATAAGATATATCAAATGGGTGAAGTAGAGATAAAAGCACTTAATAAAGCATCATTTGAAATAGAAAAAGGAGAACTTGTAGTTATTTTAGGGCCTTCTGGAGCGGGTAAAACAACATGCTTAAACATACTAGGTGGAATGGATTCTGCAACTCGTGGTAAGGTTTTAGTAGATAATAAAGATATTACTAATTATAGTGATAAAGAACTTATTATGTATCGTAGGAATGATATCGGTTTTGTTTTTCAATTTTATAATTTAGTGCAAAACTTAACGGCTCTTGAAAACGTTGAACTTGCGGTTCAATTATGCAAAGACCATTTAAATCCTAAAACAATACTAAATAAGGTTGGACTTCAAAAAAGAATGGATAACTTTCCTTCCCAACTATCAGGAGGAGAACAACAACGTGTTGCAATAGCACGTGCAATAGCAAAAAATCCAAAACTACTTTTATGTGATGAACCAACGGGTGCTCTTGATTATAAAACAGGTAAACAAATTTTAAAATTACTAGAAGAAACAGCAAGAAAAGAAAAAATGACCGTTATAATAATTACCCATAACGCGGCGATTGCACCAATGGCAGATAAGGTAATTAAGTTTAAAAACGGTAGTGCAAGTGATATCATAATTAATAAGAAGCCAAAGAGCATTGATGAAATAGAGTGGTAATTATGAAAAAAGATAGAATTAATACAAGTAGTATTAGAGAAATAAAACATTCATTTAAAAGGTTTTTGTCACTACTTGTTATGAGTATGTTAGGTGTTTTGGTCTTTGTTGGATTAAAAATGGCTGCACCTGATATGATGAAATCACTTGATAAGTATTATGATGATAATAATTTTTATGATATTAAAATAGTGTCCACTTTAGGACTTACAAATGATGATATTAAGGCTTTTGAAAATTTGAAAACAGTAAAAAAAGCATATGGTTCTTATTCAAAAGATGTATTAGTAGAGGCTAAAAATAAAGAACTTGTAGTAAAACTAATTGGTATAAATCAAGATATTAATAAAATAGAAATATTAAAGGGAAGAATGCCTAAAGATAATATTGAAGTAATAGTAGAACAATCTATGATTAATAAAGAAAAATTAAAAATTGGAGATTATATAACCGTAAATGATGATACTATTAAAAATAAAAGATTAAAAATTGTTGGTATTGTAAAAAGTCCTTTATACATAACTTCTGAAACTGGTACTGCTAATCGTGGTAATACTAATATTGGAACTGGTAAGATAAATTGTTATGCTTATACAAACAGTGATAATTTTAACATAGATTATTATACTGAAATATATTTAACAGTAAATGGTGCCTCAGCAGAAACTACTAATAGTGATAAGTATAATAATATAATAGAAAAATCATTAAAAGAAATAGATAAAATAAAAAAAGATAGAGAAGATTTAAGATATAGTAAAATATATGATTATGCTAATAATAAAATAAAAGAAGAACAGGAAAATGGACAAGCAAAGTTAGATAACGCTAAAAATGCTTTAGATAGCGCAAATGAAAAGTTAGTAGATGGAAAAAATAAGCTAACATCATCTAAAGTGGAATTAGATAATGCTAAAACAGAGTTAAATAACACTAAAATAAAGTTAGATGATGCAAGAGATACTCTTAATTATAATAAGTTAAAACTAGATAACGCAAAAAAAGAAATAGAATTAGGCAAAAGTGAGATAAATGCTAAATTAAATTCTTATGGAATAACAATAGATGATATAAATACTGCGTTAAACTATATAAATAACCCATCTATTTCAAAAAATGTTATTATAAATGCTATACCTGATGATATTTTATTTCATGATGAAATAGTTAATGTAGTTAATAAAATATATGATTTAGGATTACAAAAAGAATTTATAGAATTTATAAAGGATCCAGTCAATAATAAAGATGCTTTAATAAGCAAGATTCCACCTGATACACCAGGATATAATGAGATTATATTAATGGTTAACTTTATCGCGGATAATAGTGATTTAATTAAAGATTATATAACTAATCCTGATAACATTGATTTTATAATTGCATCAATACCAGAAGATATACCAAATTATGATCAAATAATAAAAGCATTAACACTTTATAAAGAAAACTATGATGATTTTATAAAATTAGTTAATGCAATAGATAAAATAAATGCTGCTGAAAAGGAATATCAAAATGGTTTAGCGTTATATAATAAGGCTATGGAAGAATATAATAGTGGTTATAATAAGTATTTAAGTTATTATAATGATTATCAAAATGGACTTTCTTTATATAATAATTCATATAGAACTTATCGTAGTAGTCTTGAATTATTTAATTCCAAATTAAAAGAGTATTATGATAGTAAAGCCATGTTTGATTTAAAAATAAGTGATGCTAAAGATAAATTAAATGAAATACCAAAAGCTGTTTTATATATATATGGTAGATTAGATGATAGTGGGTATTCTAGTTTTATAGATGATGGTAATAGTGTTTCAAACTTATCTAAAGTATTTCCTACTATATTTTTTGTGGTAGCTATATTAATAAGTCTTATATCAATGTCTAGAATGGTAGAAGATGATAGAGGAGTTATTGGAACATTTAAGTCACTAGGTTTTAGTAATAAGCATATAAGAAGAAAGTATTTATTATATTCAGGACTTGCAACTATCCTAGGTGGTATAATAGGTGCTTTATTAGGATTTTTGTTACTCCCTAAGTTTATTTGGGGTATATATAAAATATTATTTGATGTACCAGTATTTAAGTATGATTTTAATCCTATGAACTCCGTTATGGGTATTTTAATTGCAACAATATGTATTTGTGGTACTACGCTTTTAACGATTAGAAAAGTAGTTAAAGAAAAACCATCTGACCTAATGAGACCTAAAGCTCCGTCAAACGGAAAAAGAGTAATACTAGAGCGTATACCATTTATTTGGAAACGTATTAATTTTTCAAATAAAATAACGGTAAGAAATTTATTTAGATATAAAAAGCGAGTATTTATGACGGTTGGTGGAATACTTGGATGTACTGCTCTTATGTTAGCAGGATTTGGTATTCGTGACTCAATAGTAGAAATACCAGATAAACAGTATAATAATGTATTTAAATTTGATGAAATGGTATATGTTACAAATACCCCATCAAAGGAAAATCTAGATAAAATATTTAATAGTAAACATATAACAAAGAGACTTGATACTAATATGGTTATATCTATGACTTCATATAATAATGATATAAATATATTTGTGCCATTTAATGAAAAAGACATGGATGAAATAGTTAATTTAAGAGAATTAAAAACGGGCAAGAAACTTAAATTAAAAGATAATGAGGTAATTATTTCTGATAAATTATCGCAGCTTATTAAAAAAAATAAGGGTGATAAAATTATAATAAAAGATTCTAACAATAAAGAATATACTTTTGTTATTAGTGGTATTTGTGAAAACTATGTTAGTCACTATGTATTTATGAATAAAAAAACATATGAAGATAACATTGGGAATTATGAAACAAACATTACTTATCTAAAAATAGATAATTTAAAAAATGAAGAAAAACTATCAAAACAGTTACTTAAAAATGATGATATAATGAGTATTATGTCTGTTAGTCAAACAATTAAAAGCGTAAATAATATGCTTAAGTCATTAAATAGTGTAGTATTAATACTAATTGTTTTATCAGGTGCTTTATCATTTGTTGTTTTATATAATTTATCATACATAAATATAAGTGAAAGAAAAAGAGAAATAGCAACTCTTAAAGTACTAGGCTTTACTGATAAAGAAGTAGATGATTACATTGTTAAAGAAACTATTATATTAACTATTATGGGTATAGCTTTAGGACTTATATTTGGCATTTTATTAACCAATATAATAATAAATACTGTTGAAATTGAAATAGTAAGATTTATTCATCGTATAAAGATATCTAGTTATCTTATAACAGCATTTATGATAATGTTATTTACTATTATAGTAAGTATAATAATTCATTTTGCATTAAAGAAAATTGATATGATTGAGTCTTTAAAAAGCGTTGAGTAATAAAAATTAGTTAGATATCTGACTAATTTTTTTGTATGTTTTAATTTAAAGATCAACATAATTTTGAAATTTGAACATCGAAATTTGACAAAATAGTAAAAAAATGATAGTATACTAAGCTATAAAAAGAGGGGGATGTATATGAATTACAGTAGATATAAATTATCAGAACTATTTGATAAAATAGATAAATTATTACAAAGTTATTTTGGAAAAGAAGACGATTATAACTTTTATGAGAAAGATAATTTTGAACATAAGACAGATTTATCTAAAAAAAGTTATCTCATGTTTTTATCTAATGGAGATAGAATAAGAGTTAAAATTCCAAAAACATCAATACCTCATTTGTTAGGTATAAACACCGAGTATTTAAAAAGTACTGGTTTATATAAAGGCATGAATTCCTATGAAATTATGCTGGATTTTATTAAAAATCCTAATGAGGCATTTCAAAAACATGAATCAGGTATAATTAATCTCGATAAAATTTTATCTCCTTACATAAATAAGAAGTTGGATTCATTAACTGAAAACTTAAATATAAATACAAATTGTTGTGAAATGATTTGTAAATATGATAGAGGAAAAACATATGGTTACAGTGCTGATTTTGATGATATGTCTTATTTAATATTGCAAAAGAAAAATGAAAAGTATTATGTTTTAAAACTTGCTATGTCAGAAGATGGAACGTGTTTTCCTATGAGTAATCAAGTTTTTAATTCTTATGAAGAATGCAAGGAAAATTTATCATCTTATTTAATTTATCAAGAATTAACTTTATTAAGTAATCTTTGGGTATATTATAATAATTCTACAGTAGGAAAGTTTCCTATTTTAGAATGGAATAGAAAGCAAAAATTAGAAAAGTTAAAGAAACTATCTGAAGATTTTGAATGTACTCCAAATATAATAGCAGACTTTATATATTCCTTAAAAATAAGAGATAATAAAAGGCAAGGGAATATACGTACGTCAAATATAATAGAAATATTATGTGATTGTATTAAAAATAAAAAGGTATTTGATATAAGTTTAACTAATGTTGATCAAGAAGATATATTAAAAATAATTGAAACTTATAATGATTCGTTATTTTCGGAGATAACCGCATCAACTGATAATTCATATTCCGATTTGCAAAATGAAAATATAAGTTTAAAAAAAGAAATAGAAAGACTAAGATTAGAAAATAAATCTTTATCTGAGACTGTTAATTATAGAGATGAAGAATTAAATGAAGTTAAAACTCAAAATAATGAATTAAGAGAAGATATAAACAAAGTAAAAGGAATCTTTAGTAAATACTAAGATTCCTTTTATTATAACCATTCTCCGTTTCTTTTAATATATATTTTCTTAATTATATTAACTAAAATTACATATAAGATAACGAGTAATATAACTATAAGGTAATACTTAAGAGGAAGGATTACAAAGTTAAATGATTTTACTTTGCAAAGTGCTATTGGAGTTATTATTGTAAGTATAAGAGATAGAAGGGTAAGAAGAGTAAGTGTCACGCTTGCTCTTGATTCTATAAATGCCTTTTTAGCGGTTCTTACGTTATGAATAATCATAAGTTCACTTACAAGACACATTACAAACCAAGCTGTTTGGAAGTATGCTTGTTTATTAACTCCATTATATCCAAGTACATACCAGAATATAATAAACGCAATACAATCTATTACTGACGATGTTATACCCATTACTTTCATAAATTTTGATATTCCTTTTGTATTCCATTTTTTAGGTTTTCTTAAGAATTCTTCATCAACGTTATCGTAAGGAATTCCTATTTGAGAAAAGTCATAAATAAAATCTTGAAATAACATTTGAATAGGTAAAAGAGGTAAAAATGGTAAGAATATACTTGCTATCATAATACTAAATACGTCTCCAAAATCTCCGGATAAAGCCATTTTCATGTATTTTATTATGTTAGCATATACCTTTCTTCCTTCTATTACACCATCATAAATAACTTTTAAACTTTTTTCTAATAATATAATATCGCTTGCTTCTTTAGCTATGTCAGTTGCACTATTAACTGATATACCAACGTCCGCGGTATGTAGTGATGGAGCATCATTAACACCATCTCCCATGTATCCAACAACATGTCCTTTTTCCTTAAATAATCTAATTATTCTTTCTTTTTGAAGTGGATTAAATCTTGCGTATATGTTAACATCATCAATCATAGAAGATAATTCTTCATCAGTTAATTTATCAATATCTGCTCCAATTAAAACTTTATCACTATTAATTCCAACTGTTTTACATATGTTTTCTGTTGCATACCTGTTATCACCTGTTATTACTTTTAAGTTTATTCCAGCCTTCTTAAGCTTTAATAATACGTTTTTAACATCTTTTTTAGGAGGATCTAAAAAACCAACAAAACCAATTAATATCATATCTTTTTCGTCTTTACTAGAGAAAATGTCTTTACCAGGATATTCTTTTTTTTCAGCAAGTGCGATAACCTGCATTCCTTCTTCTTCTAATTCTTTAGCCTTTTTGTTTACAACGTCTATTATTTTATTCGTGATTTTTTCTTCTTTATTTCCAATAAGGGCTTTATTGCAGGATTTTATAACCTCTTCTAAAGCACCTTTAGTAATCATTTTGTATCCATTTGCACCTTTAACTACGACGCTAGTTTTCTTTCTGTTATAATCAAACGGAATTTCATCTATCTTTTCATACTTATCTTTAATATTATCTATTTTATTTTCTTTAGCATACAAAATAACTGCTTTATCAACTATGTTTTTCATACCTGTTGAAAAATAACTATTTAAGAAAGCGTAATTAAGTACATCTATGTTTTCTTTTCCGCTTGTATCTATGTATTTTTGAAGGGTTATGTTATTTTCAGTTAACGTTCCTGTTTTATCAGTACATAAAATATCTATCGCTCCTAAGTTTTGAATTGCATCTATTTTCTTAACAAGCGTTTTTTTCTTGGCAAGTGTTTTGCTGCCCTTTGTTAAATTTACGTTAACTATCATTGGAAGCATGCTAGGCGTGATACCTACTGCAACTGAAAGAGCAAACAAAATAGCTTCCTTAAAATTTCCTTTAATTACACCATCTACTACCAAAACGACAAGACAAACAACAATCATATACGTAATTAACATTTTAGTTATGTTTTTCATTCCTTTTTCAAAGTTCGTTACTTCTTTTGTGTTATCTATTTCTTTTCCCATTGAACCAAGGTAAGTGTTAAATCCGGTTTCAATTACAATTGCACTTGCACTTCCAGTAATTACACTAGAACCCATTAAACATACGTTATCAATGCTAAATACGTCTTTAGCATCGTTTTTTTTGACCTTTTTTTCGATAGGTATACTTTCACCAGTAAAAACGGATTGATTTAAAAATAGGTCTTTACTTTCTAAAATAATTACATCTGCAGGAACAATTGAACCAGCATTTAATTTTATAATGTCTCCAATAACTACTTTTTCTGTTTTGATGGTGTTTTCTTTACCACTTCTAAGTACGTTAGCAAGGCTATATATACTTGCTTTTAATTTTCTGTTAAATTTATAAACCGAGTAGTCCTGGACGAACCTTATAACAGCACTTATAACGGCAATTAAAACTATTATTAATGAACCTAGCCTATCACCTAAAGAGAAGTTTATAACTGCTAAAACAAGTAATATTATAATAAACTGATCTTTAAATGAGTTTAAAAGAAAATATATCCAAGGCTTTTTATCATCCTTAATAACTACGTTTGGACCATATTCTTTAAGTCTTTTTGATGCTTCATCACTTGACAAGCCATCTTTATTTGATTTCAGATAATGTACTAACTCATCAGATGATAAATTAGATATCTTTTTATATTTGTCTAGTAAAGTTACGTTGTTATCATTTAAATACTTCTTTTTCTTTTTTATATCAAATATCTGTATCATATAACCACCATCCTATAATAAATTATAGCACAATTTTTTTATTATGCATAAATTAAAAAAATGAATTATTTTATGATAATCGATAAAAATATATTGACAATTAATAAAATAAGACATATTATTAAATTGAGGTGAGGAAAAATTATGAAAAAAAGTGTACTAGCTAAAGCAGTATCTATATTGTTAATTGTTATTTTAATTATTGGAATAGGGGGTTTTATATTTATTCCAGAACTTTATGATATGTTTAAAGGAAGTGATATTGATTTATTTGAAAAACATATACCAATTTATAGATTAGCGTTTTATATGTGCTATATAATTGGACTTTATATAGTATATAGATTAATTGGTTTATTTAACATTGTTTATAGTGGAAGTCCTTTTAATAAAAAATTAGAAGATACTTTAAAAGTAATTGCAGTTATGTTTATGATTCTATTTTTAATAGTAATTGTTAAAGGTGTATTTATACCAAATTTATTAACGTTTGTAGTTGCACTTATTTGTTTTTTTACATCACTTTCATTTTACGTTTTAGCAGAAGTTATAAAAGCTGCGATAAAATATAAAACGGAAGTAGATTTTACGATTTAGGAGGCATTTTATGATAGTAGTTAATTTAGATGTTATGATGGCTAAAAGAAAGATGTCACTAAATGAACTTAGCCTAAAAACTGGTATTACAACGACTAATCTTTCAATATTAAAAACAAATAAGGCAAAGGCGATAAGATTTTCAACGCTAGAGGTAATTTGTAAAGCGCTTAACTGTCAGCCAAGCGATATATTAGAATACAAGGGTGATAATAATGAACAGTAAAAATAGAAAAAAACATATATTAGTTCCTTTAATATCTGCTATTTTAATAGTTGTTACAGGAATGTTAAACATAGATTTTTATTTTAAAAGTGTTATGTTTCCTTTCTTAATGATCTTAATATCAAGTACTATTTTAGTTAAAGATTATGAGAAAATAAATAAAAAGGCTTATTTACTTATCATTCCAATAGTTCTTATAATTATAAGTAACTTAGTTTTGAAAGTATTAAAAGGTAATTTAGATGGTACTAACCAGTTGCTTAATATAATAGTTTTACCATTATTAATTTCTACGTATTTATTTATGCTTGTAAGAAGTGATTTTAAGGTATCTTTAGAAAATATGTTTTTAGTATTTAAACTATTTCCAAAGAACTTATTTAAAAACCTTAAATTTATTAAAATAGATACAAATAAAGAAAAAAATGATAAGGTAATTAACATTATATTTGGAACTATTATAGGTGTTTTTATATCAGGATTAATACTTGTACTTTTAACTAGTGCGGATGCTTATTTTGATAAGTTTTTATCTAGTATTGTTACAAATATTAATGTAAATTTTAACTTATGGTATGTTATTAAAGGAATAATATATTTTGTTATCTTGTTTGTAATAGGTATTAACTTATTTAAAAATAAGGAAATAGCTTTAAAAGAAAGTAAAATGAGTCGCGTAAATAAAACAGTTGTTACAACTATGCTTTTCATAGTAAACTTTGTATTTGTTTTATTTTTAATATCAGAGATATCTAAACTTTGTGGTAACTTCCTTAAGGTTCCTAAAGGATATATTTATTCCAGCTACGCAAGAGAAGGCTTTTTCCAACTTTTATTTGTAACACTAATAAATTTCGGAATAATATTATATTTAATATATAAAACAAACTTAGTTAAAGAAGATAAAAAAGTTAAATACTTAGTTTTATCTTTAATATCATTTTCTATATTTCTAATATTTAACTCTTATTATAGAATGTTCTTATACATAGGAAGATTTGGATTTACTAATCTTAGATTACAAGTTATATTGTTTCTATTTATGGAAATTATATTATTTGGTTTTATTATAAAGAAAATAATAAGAGGCGCGAAAAAAGATGGAATGGTATTTTTAATTATTATGACTATAACATACGTAATTAATTTATATATATGTAATGATTGGTTTATAGGAATTTTGGAGAAAATATGGAAGTAAATGAAAGAAGAGAAGAGACAAAAATACTTATTATATTTTCTCTTTTTTTAGTAGCATTTTGTATTATTTTCCTCGCGTTTTTAAGTATTATTTTTACCTGTTTGTTTGATGATGAATATACAAAAGCTTATGATTTTTATACTAAAAATAAGAAAGTATTAAACGATATTATTAGTGATAAAACAAATTTGGAGCAACCTGGTCAAGTGCTTAATATGAAAGAAATATCTTCTTTTAAAAATTATGAATCAGAGTGTAATTTTGAAAGATGTAATGGAAAGTACGTTGAAATTTTTATGAAGATTAGATCCAAAGGTATATTTCCTGTGCTACCACAATATTATGAAGCACTAGTTTATTCTTATGATAAAATACCTCATAGTTCGTTTTATGATGATTATAAATTTATAAAAAAAGATAATAAAACTTGGTATTACAAAGATAATTCTGATAATAAAATAATAATTCATAAAATAAATGAAAATTGGTATTGGTATGAGGCTTATTTTTAAAATATAATTGATAAGATTATTGTGATAATATAGTAGTTGCTTACATGGTTTTATGTAAAAAAATAGCAAAATTAAGGAGGAACATATATGAAACAAATTGCAAAGATGGCTTTAAAAATGATAATAATTTCTGTTTCTATCTTTTTAATATTATATATGATTTATTATAAATTTATATATGATTTCGATGATTTGCCAAAAGGAATATATATTAAAAGTATTGTTTCACCAAATGAAAATTATAAATTAAATATTTATAAAATTAGTTATGGAATGACAATGGATTGGTTTATGAGGGTAGAACTTGAAAATGTAGGAACTAAAGAAAAGAAAAATATATATTATGATTATCATTTAAAAGACAATGATATAAAATGGTTAGATAATAAAAATATTAGCATAAATAAAGTAAAACTTAATGTACAAAAAGAAACTTATGACGGTAGAATGCGCTTTCACTAACTAAATGTTAGGATAAATATGTTTTTTTACTTTCAACAGTATTTTTAAAATATAATCGATAAGATTATTGTGATATAATTAAGCATAGGAAGTGATTTATCTTGAAAAAGAAGGAAGAGAAAACCAATGCTATGAGAAAGTTAGAGCAAAAGAAAATTGTATTTAAAACTCATAGTTATGTTAATACCAGCGCCATTAGTGGTATGGAAGTTGCAAGTGTGTTAAATGAAGATCCCAACTATGTTTTTAAAACTTTAGTAACCATAGGTAAATCTGGTAATCACTTCGTGTTTTTAGTACCAGTAAATAGAGAATTAAATTTAAAAAAGGCTGCTAAAACGGTAGGAGAAAAAAGCATATCAATGGTTAAACAGGCTGAATTATTACCACTTACAGGTTATATTCACGGAGGATGTTCTCCTGTTGGAATGAAAAAGTTATTTAAAACAGTAATAGATGAAAGTGCATCTTCTTATGATAATATTATATTTAGTGGTGGTAAGATAGGATATCAAATAGAAACTACTTTAAGTGAATTAAAAAAAGCCATTTCTTTTATCCTTGGAGATATTAGTGAGTAATAATATATAACAAAAAAACTAGATAACGTGAATTGTTGCCTAGTTTTTTAAATATTATATGCTTATGTATTAACTTATCTGTTAATTACTAATAATATTTTCATAAAATAAATTTGAACTATTATATTAAATTATTAATATGTAGTATAAAAAGAGTATGGAACCAAGTTAAAATCTACATTTACACTTAGGACAATAACATCGTTCTAGCAAGTGGTCGGCTCTAAGACTTGTCCATTCATAACCTCATCTTAAACATTTAGCAGTTACTTTTTCTTTAGAATTTTTATAATTTAATATTTGTATTGTTGAATTTGATTTTAATGATATTTTATATTGATAATTAGATAGTTACTTTGCCATTTTCTCTTTTTCAGTCATTACAATTTTTACTTCTTTTCCTTTTATAGGTTTAGGATTGCAAGTAGGACATTTTTTATATTTCAGAATTAAATTATAGGAGGAAGTCCACGTATTACCACATATAGTGCACTTTAATTTAACATCCTGCTTAAAACCATTATATTCTAAAACTTTAATAGTTTTAGAATTAATCTTTTTTTCAAAAATCTTTTTTCGTTTTTCTAGATTACTCTCATATTCTTTAGGCTTAACTTTAAATATTTTAAAATCTAATCCTTTTTTTGAATTTGAAAACCAAAATGTTTGTAGTATGTATATATTTCTACCGTTTGATTCATAATAAAGTTGATATTTAAACTTATTAATATCATTATTAAATGATTTTATTTCTAAAACTGTATCATCAGTAGATAAGTCACATTTAGCCATTACATTATCATTTTTATTTACTACTAATTCCTGTGACATAATATTTTTATTCTTAAATATAGTCTTTTTAATATACTCAATCAAAGGAGTGATTTCTTTTTTTATAACTAGAGTCGCTTTATTAATATCATCAACTCTTTTTTTATCTTCTTTATTAACGGCAGTTATTGTTCCGTCTTCATTAAAGATAGCATCTATTTGATGAATTTTTGATGGAAGAACACCAATCTTTTTTAGCTTTTGTCTATTTAACATTTGAAACAATATTGTTTTTTCATTCATATCCTTAGCATCTAACATTGTATTAATAAGATGTTCTATTGTCATACCACTTATGTTATTATAAAATTTTTTTAATTTTTTAGATTCAACATGAAATGATTTAATACATTTTATTTCATAATTGATTTTAGGAAAATTATTAATATAATACTTAAAGTTAGTATAATATTGCAAATAACTAGCTGGAATTATATATTCAGAATTAAATTCATTTACAGAATTACCAATTATAATTAATTTGTTTCCGTTCATCTTTCTAAATAATTCCCACTCTAAAATACAATCATTTAAACCAGTATGAACTTTATTAATATTTTCAATATCATAAATAGCACATAAATTATCTTTTGTTATATTTCCCTCAGAAAAACTACTTGAAATAATATCGTGTTTAAAATTATAGAATGTTAGTTTTTCAAAACCATGTATTTTTTTTCTAAGTAAATACTTTTTAATAAATTTCTCATCTATATTTCCGTAAGTAAGGATTATTCTTTTATCTAATTCAAATTCGTTAATTAGATTATCAAATTCTTTTTGTGTTAGTGACTCTTTATCTTCAAGTATTTCTTCTGTAATACCATTAATCCAAGTTGTCTCAACCCGATCATTTAATTCTAGAGGCAAATATCTATTATAAGTTTTTTTATCATCTGGTTTATATATAGATATAGATAACAAATCATCTCTTATAGAAGATAAGCCATTCGTCTCAACATCTAAAACAACATATTTTTTTGAGTCTATCATATGAATTACCTCCTGAATTAAGTGAAATTTATAACATTATTATATCACAATTTTTTTTTTTTATTATTTACTAGAAAACCAGACTTATGATATTTAATAAGAGCAAATTGCAAGAAGGAAAGTTATTCTTTTTTATATGCAGAAAATTGACAAAATATGATATAATGAAATTACGAAGAAGTTGAGGTCGCATGATTTTCAACTTTTTTTAGGAGAAAGTATGAAAAAAATATTTAAAAAAATGAAAATAATATATAAAAAATCAGAAATTATTATTGATTTTATATATAAAATTATTTTTAGTATCATTTCAATCTTTATTTTATTAAACACCAATAAATTGACAAGAGAACAAGTTGAGTTAAATAAAGAACTTACATCTCCTACGTTTATAATTAGTCAGGAATCTTATAATGATGATAAAATTAAAATTAAAAATTTGGGAGGAAAAGTATCTCATTTGTTTATAGAAAGAATTGATGAAATATATGTTAAATATAGACACCAAAAAATTCTTGTTTCGATTAAATTATATAATAATAATATTTCGACAAAAAATAAAATATGGCACTTCGTACCTAGTTCAAAAAAATATGATTATTATGAATTATATCATAAAATTGATTCTAATTTAAAAGATAAAAGTGGTGTTGAATACGTTTTTCCAAATCTTTCGTACTACAAAATCACATATATGGATTATAAGAATGTTTACCATCAGGATTACTATGAACTATATGGTAATGAAGGAAGATATGTTAGTTCTAATGAATTTAATAAAAGAAAATTTGCGTATCGTTATGATTTTTTCGTATTAGATGATGATTATTTGAATGAAACATATGAAAAAATCTTATACTCTTTAAATAAATATATTGATTATAGTAATAATAAATTGAGAATTACAACTCAAAACTAATCATATTTTTAATAAGAACGGAGGCAAATTGTGAGAAAAAAGGATTTGTTTAATTATTTAAAAAAGCCAACCATTAAAGAATTTAGGAAGAAAGATTGTATAGATGATTTTTATGGTATACCCAAATTAAATATACCAAAATACTTTTTGTTTTCATCATCGAAAGACTATTTAATTAATGATAGTATCGTTAATTACAATAATGAGGTCATAGTTGTAAAAACGTATTATTCTTTTGTGAAAAAACATTTAAATTTATATAAAGAAACTGGCGATGAATATTATGAATTTTGGGCAAGAAAATTTATAGAACAGACAATTAAGCAAATGTATTCCATTTATGATAAGTCCATTCACATTATAAATTATATATATGATTTACAAGTAGAACCGAATATCGATTTTAAAAAAAATGTAAAAGAAAAATTAAAACAACTAGATCATAAGTTTTATCTAAAGATAAAGTCTGTATATAGTAGATTGTATGGCAATAAATATATGAATTTAATTAGAGATGATATAACGCATAATATGAGTCAATTGTTTTTTAGATATATACCAATTTACAGAAAAGATGGAAAAACATCCTGGAGAACAGAGGAAGGAATGAAAATAAAACAAGCATTAAATATAATTAAAGAAATAAGCGAATTATTAGAAGAACAATATAATCTGATAATAGAAAAGTTAAAAGAATTTTATCCTAAAAAGGGAACAAAAGAATATTATGAAAAATTAAAAATTAAAAGGATAGAATTAAATAAAAAAATAGGAAGATAAAATTAAATGTTATTATGAAAAAAACGACTTTAAAAAGTCGATTTGCTTTCAAATGGCAGGGGATGAGAGAATCGAACTCCCAACAGTGGTTTTGGAGACCATTATTATACCATTTAACTAATCCCCTAAATGGAAACAAATAAATTATAACATAAAATTGTATTGTTTTACAATATGTAATTAAAATTTTTGGTATTTATGAATATATTTAATTGGTGATGATAGTGAAAGTTAAATTAGATATGCCGTATCCAAAGGTACGTGTAGAAGAAAAGAATCCTTATTATGCGGATTTATTAAGCGAAGATTATGCTGGAATAAAAGGAGAACTTACTGCAATTACTCAATATTCCTATCAACATATGGAGAAGTTTTCTAGTAACATTGAGTTCTCTAAAATAATGGAAGAGATAGCAAAAGCTGAAATGATACATCTTGAATTATTAGGTAAAACAATAAAACTTCTAGGAAAAAATCCTATATATTCAACTTGTGAAGCATCTAGGGGAGACTGCATTATGTGGAATAGTAATTTTGTTAATTATTCTACTGATTTAAAAGATATGTTAAAGATAGATATATCGTCCGAAGAGGCTGCGATTAAAACATATACTCTTCATAAAAAATTAATTAATGATAAATACATTAAAGAAATGTTAGATAGAATAATTATGGATGAAAAAAGACATTTAGAAATATTTAATTATTTGTATGACGAGCTTTGTAAAAGTAATGTGTAAAGTTTATAAAAACATAGTTAATTTAATATTATAATTCAAATTATTTTGATAGAATTATAATAGGTGATGGTATGACAAATTTTATAATTAACTTTGGGAAAACTGAACTTTTAATTTTACTTGCTATGCTACCATCCATAGTAATAGGATTTATCATATATAAAAAAGACATAATAGAAAAAGAACCAATAAAATTATTATTAAAACTATTTTTATTTGGTATTTTATCTACAGGGGTAGCTTTATTTTTAGAGATATATGCGGAAAAAATATTTCCTTTTTCTTTACAAAGCAACATAATTGGTATTCTTTTTAGATCATTTATAATTATTTCTTTTTGTGAGGAATTAGTTAAATGGTTATTTACTTATGTAATATGCTGGAAGGATAAAAATTTTAATTATGTTTATGATGCAATTGTTTACTGCGTTTTTATATCACTAGGTTTTGCAAGTATAGAAAACTTAATTGCTATTTTATCTAATTCTGGTGGTTTTACTCTTGCACTTCAAAGAGGGTTAATTACGGTTCCTGCTCATGCATTTTTTGGAATAATATCAGGTTATTATTTAGGACTTGCTAAAAAATATGAAGCAAGAAGGTGGAATAAGAGAAAAAGAAAATACATTATTTTAAGTCTTTTAATTCCTATAATAGTGCATGGAATGTTTGATAGTTTATTATTCTTATCAAGTACGGCTTCTCTTTTGTTTGCTACCGCACTAATAGTTTATTTATATTTATCTAGTGCTTTAAAGGTTGTAAAAACATCTAGCGAAGCTAAAAAAATAACAAGAAGGTAATATTTACCTTCTTGTTTCATAATATTCTTCTAAAGTTAGATTGTTTTTCTTTAAGTATTTTGCAAGTTCTTGACCAACATATCTTAAGTGCCATGGCTCATAATTATAACCCGTTATTTCTTCCTTATCCTTTGGATATCTTATTATAAAACCATAAAGATATGCTATGTTTTCTAAGTAAAAATACTCATCACTTTCGTAATTAGTCTTAAGTGAATTTTTATTATTTGTTATTATAAAATCAAATGCAAGACCAGTATTATGTTCAGATGTTCCAGGCTTTGCAACATATTTTTTAGCGTAATTTAAGCCTTTTTCTTTTACATAAGAATTATATATGTTACTTTAGTCATTAAACGTTCTAAAACCGTTTCTTATATTAATATAATAACCACGCTCTAATAAATTATTTTTAAGTTTAAGGTAGTTTAAGTAAGTTTCTTCTTCAAGCTTAATGCCTTTAATTGCGTTATCGTAAACATCAACTATTGTGTATTCTTTAATTATATCCTGACTTACAGCATTAGCTTTGTTAATTATTATTTCATATTTATTATTGCTTAAATTATTAACATAAATTAATTTATTACTTGAAGAATTCATTTTTTCATCAAGTCTAAGATTATTTTCTTTTTCTATTGCTGAGGCCTTTAACTTGTATATTTCAGCAGTTTGTTTTGTGTTTATAACATAAACTGTAGTTAATAAGAAAACGGATAATAAAAGACCATTTCTAATTATTTTTTTATATACTTTGGGCTTTTTTCTCATTGCTTCATTAATAGCGGCTTTTTCAGCATCACTTTCAAATAAAAACTCGGTCTTTGATTCATTTAAATCATAGAACTTTATATTACTCTTTTTCATCAGAACTACCTTTCTATCATTATGCATTATATCATAAGAACATAAAAAAAGAAAACACTTTTAAAGTGCTTCTACTCCTCATCAGAATCCTCATTATCAGATTTAGATATTTTTTCATGTTCCCAGGTTATACTTACAATTCCAGGATTAGTACTTATTTCATTTATTACCATTTCAACTTTGCTTGGTGTAGATGTTATCATAATGGCTTTAAGTTTTATTTCATCTTCTGTTATTTCACTACGTTCTAAGCTATTTAATACTAAGTCATTATTATCTATTATTTTAGCAAAATTAGTTCTAACTTTCTCTTCCTTGGCCTTTTTACAATTAATTTTAATTGTGTATTTTTCTTTTTCTGTCGCTTTTAATTTGTTCATTATAAATAGTGAAACTAATCTTAAAATAACGTTTGACAAAAGAACGAATGCCGTTCCTATAGTAGCTTCTACAACAAGTCCTGCGGCACATAAAGTACCAATTGCTGCAACACACCATAAAGTAGCGGCGGTATTAAGTCCCTTTATTTTACTTCCATCTCTAAGTATTACACCAGCACCTAAAAAACCAATACCAGAAACTACTTGTGCTGCAATTCTAGTTGTATCAGAATTTACTATATTAGCGCCAAATGATAGGTAAACGAATAAAAATGCACCAATACAAACTAGTACGTTAGTTCTAAGACCTACCATACGGTGTCTTAATTGTCTTTCTAACCCTATTAAAATACTTAGTGCAAAGCATATTGTAATTCTAATTAAAAAAGTTGTTAAATCCATAAAAATCATTCCTTTCTTTGTGGAAACTAATTATAACATATGTTATAATTTATGTACAGGATGTGAATATATTAATATGAAAAAAGATTTATTAAAAATAAGTAAAAAGAAAATAGAAGATAAAATAAATGAAATTTTAGATAAAGAAATAGAAAAATATAGTGATAATGAATTTATTAAAGAATCTATAATTGAACTTAAAAGATTATCTAGTGGTGGTAAAAGAGTAAGAGGATACTTAGTTAAATTAGGTGCAATGTTATTTGGAAAAGATGATGATAGCTATATAGATTTAGCAGCAGCTCTAGAAATATTTCAAACGGCAATTTTAATACATGATGACATAATTGATGAAGCTGATAAAAGAAGAGGGCTTGAAACTATTAATGCCAAATATAAAGGCCATATTGGAGTTTCAAAGGCTATATGTATTGGAGATTTAGGATTTTTTATTTCTTATAGAATAATTAATAATGCAAATATTAGTAAAGAACTAAAAGATGAGATAATAAAGATTTATTCTAAAACTCTTCATAATACGGTAAATGGAGAGATAATAGATGTTGAATTACCTTTAAAGGACATTAACTATCACAAGAGGATGAATGATAGTATTATATATGATATATATCTTAATAAAACGGCTTGGTACACGATAATAGGACCAATACTTATAGGGGCAGTCTCAGCTTCTGCTAGCACAGAAGATAAGGAAAAGCTTACTGTAATGGGCTCTTATCTTGGAATAGCATTTCAAATAAAGGATGACTTGTTAGGATTATATTCTACAAGTAGTAGCATGGGTAAAACTTTAAATGATGTAAAAGAAGGAAAACAAACAATTATTTATAAATATGCAATAGATCATGCAAATTGTGATGAGTTGAAAATTATAGATAAGTATTATGGAAATCCTAATATAAGTGCTGGTGAGACAAAAATGATAGCAGACTTGTTTGAAAAGTTGGGTGCAAAAAGAAATGCTGAAAAATTAGAGATAGAATACACTAATAAAGGTACTCAAATAATAAATAGTATGGATGTTCAAAATAAAGATTTATTTATGGATTTTGCAAACTATCTGCTTAAAAGAGATAAGTAACAAGAAAAGCTATGACATAAGTTTATGTCGCAGCTTTTTTTTAATTATTTTCTAATTTATAGGTAGTAAGCATTAAACTTAAATCACTTACATATTCTAAAATGAATTTATCGTTTCTTTTTGATACTATTATACCTATCGTATTTTTATGATTCTTTTCTTTTAATGTTTTATCTATTATTTTAATATAATTTAGAGTTTGACCTATATCTCTTGCATTTACACTGTTAAGTTTTAATTCACAAACTATAAATCTGTTTAGCTTGTAATTAAATAGTAATAGGTCTACATAATAATTTTTATTATCATATGATAGTTTGTATTCGCTCCTTACAAAGGTAAAACCAGTACCTATTTTAGTGTTTTACAATTTTAATATAAATGAATATTAAAAAATGCGGATGATTTAAATAATTAAGCTTATATTAATGCGTAAACATAATATTTTTTATAATAATTAGCACTCTTACTTGACAAGTGCTAATTATAGATATATAATGTATCTAGTGCAAATAAAAGATGCATAATATTATTTATAAGGGGTGATATTTATGTTTAATATGAATGAAGAAAAAGAAGAAAATGTTTTAGAAAAATATGGTAGAGATATTACTCAATATGTTAAAGATGGAAAGGTTGACCCAGTAATTGGTAGGGATGAAGAAATACGTTCTATAACACGTATTTTATCTCGTAAGACGAAGAATAATCCAGTTTTAATTGGTGAACCTGGTGTTGGTAAAACCGCTATTATAGAAGGCCTTGCTGGGCGTATTATAAAAGGTGATGTACCAAGTAGTTTAAAGGATAAAACCATTTGGGAACTTGATATGGCAGCTTTAATTGCGGGTGCTAAATATCGTGGTGAATTTGAAGAAAGGCTTAAAAACGTTTTAAATGAAGTTAAAAAGTCAGAAGGTAACATAATTATGTTTATCGATGAAATTCATATGATAGTAGGTGCTGGTAAATTAGATGGTGCAATGGATGCTGGAAATATGTTAAAACCAATGCTAGCTAGAGGAGAAATCCACTTAATTGGTGCAACAACTTTAAATGAATATCGTAAATATATTGAAGATGATGGAGCCTTAGAGCGTAGATTTCAAAAGGTATTAGTAAAAGAACCAACTGTATCAGATACAATTACAATACTTAGAGGTTTAAAGTCTAGGTTTGAAGTTCATCATGGTGTATCTATTTCTGATGCTGCATTAGTTTCTGCTGCAACACTTTCAAATAGGTATATAACAGATAGATATTTACCAGATAAAGCAATTGATTTAATAGATGAGGCTTGTGCAACAATTCGTGTTCAAATGGATTCAGTTCCAGAAAACATAGATAGTTTAACAAGAAGAATTATGAAACTTCAAATAGAAAGAGAAGCTATTAAAAAAGATAAGGATGATATTAGCCGTGAAAGAGTAAAAGAACTTGATTCTAAAATAAAAGAGATGAAAAGTGAAGAATCTTATTTAAGAGGTAATTGGGAAAAGGAAAAGGCTGTTCAAGTAGATATTAAAAAGACTAAAAAAGAGTTAGAAGAAGCAAGATTTAAACTTGAAATGGCTGAAAATAATTATGATTTAGAAAAGGCTGCTGTATTAAGACATGGTACTATTCCAGAATTAGAGAAAAAACTTGATAATTTAAAGAAATCTAATAATAATAAAATACTAAGTGATAGAGTAACTGAGGAGTTAGTTGCATCTGTTATTTCAAGATGGACTAATATTCCAATTTCAAAGCTTACTAAGGGTGAAAAAGAAAAGGTTTTAAATCTTGAAGAAAACATGAAATTAAGAGTCAAGGGACAAGATGAGGCTTTAAAATTAGTTAGTGATGCTATTATAAGGTCAAGATCTGGTATTAAAGATGAGAATAGACCAATTGGTTCATTTATGTTTTTAGGACCTACTGGTGTTGGTAAAACAGAAGTTGCAAGAACACTTGCTTATGAATTATTTGATGATGAAAAACACATGGTTAGAATTGATATGAGTGAGTATATGGAAAGTCATTCTGTATCTCGTCTTATAGGAGCGCCTCCAGGATATGTTGGTTATGATGAAGGAGGACAATTAACTGAAAAAGTAAGAAGAAATCCTTATAGTATAGTTTTATTTGATGAAATAGAAAAAGCTCATAGAGATGTTTTAAACATTCTTCTTCAAATACTAGATGACGGAAGAATAACTGATGGACATGGAAGAGTAGTTGATTTTAAAAATACTATTATAATAATGACTTCAAATATAGGTAGTCAGTATGTTTTAGATGGTAAAGTAGATGAAGATATGATGAATGCTGAATTAAAAAACTACTTTAGACCAGAATTTCTAAACCGTATTGATGAAATAATCGTCTTTAATGCATTAAGTAAAAAAGTTATTTATGAAATATTAGATAAGTTAGTAGATGATTTAAATAAAAAAATAAAACATCAAAGAATAAGTATATCTTTAACAGAAAAAGCTAAAGAATTTATTGTTGAAAACGGATATGATCACAATTATGGTGCAAGACCACTTAAGAGGTATCTATCCAAAAATCTAGAAACATTACTTGCTAAAAAACTTATATCAGGCGATGTTATATCAGGTGATAATTTAACAATTGATACATTAAATGATGAATTAGTTATAAAAAAGTAAGAGTTACTTAAAAAGGTAACTCTTTTTTTGAATAGATTTTTATTATTTAGAGCATAACCTTAATAGTAAAAGAGGTGTAAAATATATCTTAAAAATGTTTTAATTACATGCTTTTATGTTATTATTATAATAGATTATGATAAAGGAGTTGATAATATGGCTAAAAAGGAAGAAAAAAATCCAGTTGGAAGACCAAAGTTAGCTGATTCTGAATTAATAAAGGATTCTTGGTGCAAGATAGTTGCTAGTTTATTAATTGTTTTTGTACTTACAATATGCGGATTAGGTGTTCTAACAGCTAGAACTCCACTACAAGTGTTAACTTTTCAAAATCCAAATAAATTACAAGGTAGTGTATCTAAAACAATAACTTATAAAAAAGTTATACCAGCATCTAAAGTAAAAGTTATACCAGCAGAGCATGCAGAAACTAAAAAAATAAATTCAGATGGAACGGTAACCAGGGTAATACCAGCTATTAAAACAAAGACTATAAGTGTAAGTAAATAAGCATCATTGATGCTTTTTTCTTTTGCATATAAAAAATAAATGCTATAATATACAAGGAAGTGATATTTTTGAAAAGCGTTAAGAATATTTTATTTATTTTTATTTTTTCATTAGCATTGTTTTTTTCATTTAATATAAAAGCTTATGCAAAAGAGGCAAACGTGTATGTATTTTATGGAAAGACTTGTCCTCACTGTGAAGAAGCGATGAAATATTTGGATAAGATTAAAAATAAATATGATTTAAACATCATTAAATATGAGGTTTGGTATGATCAAGATAACCAAGCATTAATGGATGAAATAGCAGACTTTTTAGATGTTAATGCAAGCGGAGTTCCGTTTGTTATAATAGATAATACTCCTATCTTTGGATATTCTTCTGGCGTTACAGATGATACATATAAATATCACATTAAATTAGCTAAAAGAAAAAATTTCAAAGATAAAGTTGGAATAAAATTAGGCATTGTAAAGGGAAGTTTAACGGAAGATAAAATAAAAGATAATAGCACGCAAAAAAAGAGTTATGAACTTTCTATTTTTCAGGATAAAAGCATAGATTTTGAAAACATAAACATTTATTTATCAAGCATTATATTAGGACTAATAGATGGAATAAATCCTTTAATGTTGTGGGTTTTTGCTGTCATACTAGCTACTATACTAGATGAAAAAAATAATAAAAATAAGATTATTTTATCAGTTGTTTTATTATTTTCTTTAAATGCATCTTATATTATATTTATTAATAATGGTAGTTTTGATAATGTTATTAACTATGCTTCATTAGCAAGACTTTTATTATCCGTAATACTAATTTGTTTTGGTACAGTAAAACTTATACTTTATGCAAATTGTTTAGATGAAAAACCAAACGTAAAAGAAAGTAAGATGGAAAACTTTTTAAAAAATAATAGTTTGTTAATATTATCTATCATCATGATAATATTTGGTGTATTATCTAATTTTGTTAGAATATTAAACGTAAGTGATGCATCCATTTTATTTAGTGATTTATTAAAGTTAAATGGTTCGTTAAATAAGATGTCAGCTATAATTTTATATGTATTATTTTCGTTTATTGTAAATATTATAATGTTTTTGATATTGTTATTATTGGTGAAATTATTTAATAAAACTAAAATATCTAAAGCATCTAAATTAATTAGTGGAATACTATTTTTCATAATAGGAATTCTTATGATTGTTAAGTATTAAAAATATATTTAAGGAAGTGGTTTATATGGGAACTTTATTTGTTGTTGCAACTCCAATTGGGAATTTAAATGATTTTTCAAAAAGAGCAGAGGAAACATTAAGACAAAGTAATTTGATATTAGTAGAAGATACAAGACAAACTATAAAATTACTTAACCATTTTGATATTAAGGTAAAAATGCTTTCCTATCATAAATTTAATGAAAAAGAAAGAGTATCAGAAATAATAAAACTTTTAAATGAAGGTAATGATATATCATTAGTTTCTGATGCTGGAACACCTTGCATATCAGATCCAGGCTATATATTAATAAAAGAAGCTTTAGAAAATGATATTAAAGTAATTGGTATTCCAGGTTGTAGTGCTGTTATAACATCTTTATCAGTAAGCGGACTTGATACTTCATCGTTTGCTTTTTATGGCTTTGTTCCAACGGAAAATAAGGCAAAAAAAGAATTATTTGAACGTATAAAACACGCATCTGTTAAAACTAAAGTAATTTATGAGTCACCAAAAAGAATAATAAAGTTATTAGAGTATATAAAAAAAGAAATACCAGGATGTGTGGTTAGCGTATGCACTGAACTTACTAAGGTTCATGAACACACTATTTACGGTAAAATTGAAGAAGTATATGAAAAAATGAAGGATGACCCTAATAGTCTTAAGGGTGAATACGTAGTTTTAATTAATAATGAAAGAGAAAAAGAAAATGAAAGTGACGTATCAGTTGAAGCATTATTAGTTGATTTAATTATTAAAAATAAATGTTCATTAAAAGAAGCAATAAAACTTTTAAATGAAGAAAATAAAGATCTTAGCAAAAAAGATATATATAATGCAAGTTTAAATTTAAAAAACATACTAAAAAGATAGCAAAAATGCTATCTTTTTAATACATATGTTTTATAAAGCATATTATTTGAATTGTCGTCAATAAATCCCTCTTCGATAGATAACTGATTATTTTTAACTAAACTATCCATAAATTTTTGGACATTTTTATCTCTTTTTAATGTTTCTTCATTATTTTCGCCAGAAATTAAAAAACAACAAGGAACACCCATGCCAGCCCAAGCTTTAAATCTTTTGCCAAGACCATTTAATTTTTTAGTAGTTATAAAACATCCTGCATTATAAATATCTTTTATCATTTTTGGTGTTATTAAATAATCATATATGCCATATGGATTATTATATGTGGTTTTAGTAATTGTTAATCTACCTAAAGTTTTATCTTCTTTTATATTAGGCGTTATTATATTAGCAGACCTATCTTTATCTGTATAGCATTGTGAAATGGTAGGTGATAATACCCATTTTCCGGAACTATTTACATATCTTAATTCATCGTTAAATTCAGTTATCATATCAGTTTCAATTATGCTATATAAAAGATTTGATAAAATGATTTTTTCTTCTTTTAATTTTTCTAATTCAGATTTATTTAAACTTCCTTTAAAATATTTACTACACGCATTTGTGTAAGACACTTTTGTCATCTCCTTTTTTAGGCGAACGTGAAAAATAATAACACAATTATACTAACACTGTCAAGTTATTTTTTTTGTCATATAATGTAATATGAGAAAATATATTTTATTTAATTTTTTAGTTCAACTTATTATTCTTTTTATATCATCTAATTTATTCTTTGAAAGGCAAGATGTTAAATTTGTTTATTCACTTGGAATAATCGGCTTAATTTTTGTTCCGACTATTATAGAATTTAATTTAGAAATCAAAATAAAGCCACTACTTCACTACCTCATAACTATATTTTGTTTACTATTATTCATAATTTTAATTGCATTTTAATAACTTTGTTATATAATTAAAGTATAAGATTAAGATAGGAGACATTATATGAACAGTAATTACAATGATATAATTGATATTATTTTAACGTTTACGAGTGATGAGGAACTTTCAGGCGATATTGCGGTATCAGGTAGTATAGTGCCTTACTTAGTAACTAATAAGGAATCTATGGAGTATCACTCTGATTTTTATATACTAGTTAAGAACAAGAAAATAAACTTAGTTAGAGATAAGATAAAAAAACTAACAAAGGAGTATGAATTTGACTTTATATCTGATTCTAAAAAGTATTCAAAGGAAGATTACGGTTTTAAAGTTAAGTATCAAGGTACAACGGTTGGCTTCTTTCCATATTCTTTAATTGATAATAATTTAACTATAAAAACATATGCAATAAATAAGGATAATACTAAGATAAGTCTTAAGAAGAAAATTATTCCTGATGTTAAAAAAAGTAGCGTAATAAGATTAATTAATTTTTCTAAACAAAAAATAAGAATAATGAGCCCAGAATTTATTTTAGCGGATAAAGAAACTAAAGAAAAAAGAATTGGTAATCCAACAGATGAAACGATGTACTTATTAAGTAAAATAAGTGATGAAAGTGTTTTGAAAGTTATAAGGGAAAGCATAAGTAATATGGAAGTTAAAATAGATACAAAGGAAACTAAGAATAACGATTATATATTAGTTATCATTTTAGCAGCATTATTTATTCTTCTTTTAGTAGTTGCGTACATTTGTTTTAAAAAATAGTCCCGAATAGGGATTTTTTTAGTATAATAAGAGTAGAGGTGATAGAAATGAAAAGAATAATATTTCACATAGATGTTAATAATGCATTTCTATCTTGGTCTGCGGTTGAAATGTTAAAAAATGGTAGCAAATTAGACATAAGAACCATACCCGCGGTAGTTTCTGGTGATGAGAAAAAAAGAAGAGGGGTTGTTGTTGCAAAAAGTTTTCCTGCAAAAAAGGCTGGAATAGTATCCGGGGAGCCACTTTATATGGCAAGAAAAAAGGTTGATAAGCTATACGTTGTAAAATCTGAAAGACAAAACTACATAAAATATTCGGATGCTTTTTATAATATACTATGTAAATATACTCCGGTAATAGAAAGGTATTCAATAGACGAATGCTTTATGGATATGACAGGAATGGAAATGATGTTTGGTGATCCTGTTAAATTGGCTTATAAAATAAAAGATGAGATTTATGATACACTTGGATTTACGGTAAACGTAGGTGTTGCAAATTCTAAAGTGTGTGCAAAGATGGCTAGTGACTTTGAAAAACCAAATAAAGTTCATACTTTGTTTGATTATGAGGTAAAGAAAAAAATGTGGCCTTTAAAAGTAGATGATTTGTTTATGGTTGGTAAAAGTTCTAGTAAAAAGTTGCATGAACTAAATATTAATACAGTAGAAGATTTAGCAAAAGCGGATATAAACATGCTTACTAGATATTTTAAATCTATGGGCCGCATGATGCATGAGTACGCAAATGGTATAGATGATTCACCGGTTGAAAGACCACTTCCTAAAAATAAAGGAATAGGAAACTCGACGACACTTCCTAAAGATGCAATTGATATTATGACGCTTAAGAAGGTAGTAAAGAAATTATCTTTTATGGTTGGAATAAGGTTAAGGGAAGAGGAAAAGTATGCAACTGTTATAGCAGTTCAACTTAAAAATAATGATTTTATAAATTTTGTTCATCAAAAAAAATTGGTTAATCCGGTATCTTCAGATGATGATATATATGAGAATGCTTGCGTTTTACTAAAGGAAATGTGGAATGGGGACCCTATAAGGTTAGTTGGATTAAGGGTAAGTGATTTTACTGATAAATCATATGAACAAGTATCGTTATTTGAAAGGGTAGGAAAATCAAATGAAAGAGATAAGATTCAAAGGGCAATGGATAAAATCAATAAAAAATATGGTAATAACACGATTAAAAGTGCTGCTTTGTTTGAAGAAGATGATTAAATTGGTATAAATATTTTAACTTATACTTGATTTTATTTTATATGTTTGTTAGAATACTATTAGCGTTTTAGAAAAAAATGCTAATAATTTATATTTTGGCGGAGTTGGTGAAGTGGTTAACACACTGGTTTGTGGCACCAGCATTCAAGGGTTCGATTCCCTTACTCCGCCCCATTGTGTTTATAAGGTACCGTTTTGGTACTTTTTTTATGCCACAAACCTTATAATATATTGCGATTTATTAATCAATTATCTGATATAATACTTATAGTTAAAACTTATTGAAATGAGGTGCTATTGTGAATATTAAAAACATACAAAAAGTATTGTTAGAATGCTACTCAAAAGATTTATGCTATCCTAAGGTTCAGTGTGATTGGAATGAAAATAATAGGTGCTTTGGAATGTGTGCAATAACATCACTTATTATTAATGATTATTTTGGTGGTGATATTTGCAAAATTTATGTTGATGGAATTAGCCACTATTTTAATTTAATAGAAAATAATATTGTAGATTTAACTAAAGATCAGTTTAACCGTGAAATGGATTATAAAGATTATAAAATTATGGATAGAGAAAAAATATTAACTGATGATACAAAAAATAGATATATAACATTAAAGGCAAGGTTAATAAATAAGTTATTAAGACAAGTTGATAAAAAGGTATATTCTTGTAAGTCTTGCGATAAATTAGTTGATAAGTTTCCTGATGATGTAACAGTATTTCTAGGCAAAGATAATGACATAGTTTTAGTTGGAGAGGCTCCTGCGAATAATGGATGGAGAAAAAGTCATAAATTGTGGATTGATCTAAATGGTAAGGTATTACCTAGCGGACTTGTTTTACAAAAATTATTTGATATTATTGATAGAAATATTTTTGAAACTACATTTTTAGAGTCAGTAAAGTGTTATCCACTTGAAAGAAAGAATTTGAAAACTTGTTCTAGTAATTGTAAGAATATAATGTTAGAACAATTGAAAATATTAAATCCTAAATTAATTATTACGTTAGGAGAATTTCCAACTAGAAATTTACTTGATTTTAAATTTAATAAGTTTGCGGATGTAGTTGGTAAGATATATGAAGTTAACGACTACAAAATATTACCTATATATCATCCAAGCCCAATATCTCCAAAAAGTTATACGGGTAACATTCCTATATTTGAAAAATTAAGAGATATGTAGTAATTTGTAGGAATATTTGATATAATAGTTTTATATTTAAAGGGCTAGTACAGACTTTAGTTTGTATTAGCTTTTTTTAGTAGTGTAAAGGAGTAATTGAAGTGAAAAAAGTAGTAATAGGAGTATTTATTTTTATCTGTATATTTTTTAGTATAGATAAAGTTTTAGCAGGAAGAGGTTGTTGTTCATACCATGGAGGTCAGGCTTATTGTAGTGGTGGAAGATGGGTTTGTAAGGATGGAACTTATAGTCCAACTTGTACGTGTAGTGGTGGTGCTGCATCAGATGGAAACTCATCTTATAGAAGAAGTGTTACAACAACTGCTAAAAAAGTTTATGGATGTACGAATAGTAGTGCCATTAACTATAATTCATATGCAAACGTATCAGATGGAAGCTGTAGATTTGAAAAAACTGAAACATCAACGGAAACGATTGAATATGAAACAATAACTAATGGTGATAAGACAAATGGAAGAAAAGAAGTTGTAGCTAGTGGTAAAACAGGAGAAAAGAAAATCATAAAAAAAATCATAACTGATGAGACCGGGCATGAAGTATCAAGCGAGGTAGTTAAAGAAGAAGTTACAAAAGAACCAGTAAATGAAGTTATAGAATATAAAGAGATAAAAACAACTACTACAAATAAAAGTATTTCTGATAAAAAAGATACTGATGAATCATCAAATAAAACAATAATTTTTGAAATAATTTTAATTATAATTTCTGCTATTTATAGTAGTAAAAATAAGGGTGCTAATACAATTATAAATAAAATAAAGAAAACTAAGTCTTGGCTTAAAGTAGTTTTATATTTCTTATACTTTATATTTGTTATACCTCCATTTATAGATATAGTGTTAATAATAATTAGCGAAATAAAAAAAGCAAAAAAGTAAGGTTCACATTAAGTGAACTTTTTTGTATAATAAAAAAGGTGAAATAAATGAAATCGGATGTTTATAAAATAAATAATGCTGTGGAAAAAATCAAAACAGGTAAAAATACACAGTTTTTGGATGGAAGAGAACTTAAAATAGTAACAGGAAAGTTAAAAAAGAATGAGTATAACGTATATTATCCTTATAAAGATAGTGAAAAAGTAATGTTATACACAGGAAAAGTTCCAAAAGTTAAGTTATTTAAAATTTATACTGTGGAAAACGTTAGACATCAAGATATTTTAGGTAGCTTATTTGCACTTAACATAGATTCATCATACTTTGGTGATATAGTACTTTATAATGATTACTATTATGTTTTTGTTAGCGAAGATTTGGCGTTATACATAAAAGATAATTTAAAAATGATAGGTAATAAAAAGGTTTCATTAGAAGAAGTAGATTTAAGTGTGTTAGATAATTATGAAAGAAAGTATGAAGAAAAAGAAATGATAGTATCAAGTTTAAGAATTGATAATATTATATCAGGCATAATTAACACATCAAGAAAAGTTGCACTTGATAAGATAAAAAATAAAGAAGTAATAGTTAATTATGGCGTTATGAATAAAAACTCATACATACTAAAAGAAAGTGATATATTTAGTATAAGAAGATACGGAAAATATAAATTTGTCGGAATAGTTAAAAGTACTAAGAAAAACAACTTTATCGTTAGATATTTAAAGTATATTTAAAAAACTTACACAAAAATAAAAAATGTGTTATAATTAACTTCGCAAATGAGTTGCTAAAAAAAGCGTAAATCCGGTTTGTTTAGCAATTCTTTTTTATGTAAAGGAGGAAATTATTTTGAAAAAAGAATTAAATCTAGGAAAGGACAAAATTGGTAGTCTTTTACTTGCGTTTTCAGTTCCTTGCATAATAAGTATGCTTATAAACTCTATTTATAACATAGTGGATCAAATCTTTATTGGTCAAGGAGTTGGATACTTAGGAAATGCTGCAACTAACGTAATATTTCCAATTGTAATTTTTTGTAACGCAGTGGCAGGTTTAATAGGAAATGGATGTGCTGCTAACTTGAGTTTAAGGCTTGGAGAAAAAAAGGAAAAGGAGGCTAGTAAGTCAGTTGCATCAACAATTGTATTTACAATTATATTAGGAGTAGTAATAAGCTTAATTTTATACTTATTGCTAGATAAATTAGTTTTATTTTTTGGATGCACAGAAAAAGTACTTCCATATGCTATTTCTTACGGTAAAATAATACTTTTAGGTGCTCCTTTTATGATTATATACTCAGTATTATCACAAATAATAAGAGCGGATGGTTCTCCTAAATACTCAATGGTATTACTAGTTTTAGGAGCGGTTATTAACTTAATATTAGATCCAATTTTAATAATGGGATTTAATATGGGTGTTAAAGGTGGAGCTATTGCAACAATAATAGGTCAGATAGCATCAGCCATTATGGCACTTATGTATATCGGAAAATTTAAACAAGTAAAAATAGATAAAAAAGATTTTAGGATAAATAAAAATATATTTAGGGTAATGGGATATGGCTTATCTAGTTTTATTACTCAAATGACTATCTTAGTTTTATTTATATTCATGAATAACATAATGACTAAATATGGAGCATTATCTAAATTTGGTAGTGACATACCACTTTCAGCATACGGAATAGTATCTAAATTAAATAGTTTATTTGTCTCTTCTGTTCTTGGCGTTTCAATAGGTGCACAACCAATTATTGGATATAACTATGGAGCAGGGAACTATAAAAGAGTTAAAGAAACCCTTAAAAAAGTGCTAATAATTAACTTTTTAATAGGGATTATATTTAATTTATCATTTCAACTATTTCCAAAGTTTTTAATAGGAATATTTGGTAGTGCAAATAATAGTTTATATGTTACGTTTGCATGTGATACATTAAAAATATTTCTTATGGTGTGCTTTTTAAATGCGTTTGAAATGACTACTAGTATAGTTATTCAGTCACTTGGAAATGTAAAAAAATCAACTGCAGTATCATTTATTAGACAAATTATGCTTTTTATTCCGCTTGCCATTTTATTAACTAGTAAGATAGGTTTATATGGGGCTTTATATGCTGGGCCAATTGCAGATACTATATGCTTTATATGCGTTATATTTATATTTTTTAGTGAGTATAAAAAGCTTGGTAATATGAGCGAGGAATCAGAAAAAGATACAAATGAAAAAATTACATCTAAGGGTAAAAATAAAGTAATTATTACCATAAACAGAGAATATGGTTCTGGTGGTAGATTTGTAGGAAAAATAATAGCAGATAAATTAGGTATACCATTTTATGATAAAGAGTTGATAAATGAAATATCAAAGGAAAGTGGATTATCTAAAAAATACATAGAAGAAAATGAACAAAAGAAACATTCTCTAGGAAGCTCTATATATAATAATGAAGATGCTTTATTTATCGCGGAAGCTAAAGCAATTAAAAAACTAGCTTCAAAGTCATCTTGCGTAATAGTTGGTAGATGTGCAAATTACATATTAAGCGGTAAGAAAAACGTTTATAAAGTATTTTTATACAGCTCTTTATATAATGAAATAAAACGTGCAGTTAAATATTATGGTTTATCTAAAGATAAGGCAGAAAAACAAATTAAAAAGATTAATAAGCAAAGAGAAAAACATTATAAGTATTATACTGAACATAACTGGAGGGATTTTTCTAACTATGATATTTGTTTAAACGTAGATGAAATAGGTGTAGAAAATACTGCAAACATAATAATTGATATGATTAATAAAAGATAATAAGATTTTATATATAAGAAGTCTTTTGAGTAATGGCTTCTTTTTTTGTAAACTAATGAAAGTAAAAAGTAGATAATAAGTAACAAATTTGCTATAATTTATTAAGAAAGGTATGTAAATTATGGAAGAAAAAGTATTAGCACTAACATATGACAATAAAATAGTTAGAATACCAAGAGAAAAATTAGAAGAGTTTAAAGAAAATCAAGCAAAAATAAAGAAATTATTAGAAGAAGGAAAGACACAAAAAGAAGTGCTTGAGGTACTTAAAAATGACAAATAAAGAAATAGAGGCCTTTAATAAAACATTTGGTATTGAAACAGTATTTTATTATGATGATAAAAGTATTTGTGGATATGAAGAAAATAATACAATATACCTAAATTTAAATAGCAAGAAAGACTTAAAAAATGTAAATATGCATGAATTATTACACTTTTTTGAAGAAACAGAAATTTTTAATAAAATAAAAGAAAGAGTAATAAAAAGGTTAAAAGAAAATAATATCTTTGATGAATTAAAAGAAGAATATGAATTAAAATACTTTGGTATATATAGTCTTGATGAAATAGAAAAAGGAATAATAGATAACGAAATAGTAATAGATGTGTTAGTAGGAGACTTTCCATACTTTAAAAAAGAAGAGTTAGAAGACTTATGTAAAGAAATACTAAAAGCAGAAAAGAAAGAAACTGATAGTAGAAGGTATCTTATATTAAATATGAATAATAATATAGGAAATATGAACATATCAAAATGGGAAAAAATATTTGCATCAAACTATTATAAAAATAAAAATTATGATGGAAAAACTCCAGCATTTCCAAGTAATAATAAAGAACAAGTAATAAAAGAAGATATAGAAAAAGAACTAAATAAACTATATAATTTAGATAAAGATACTTTTAAAATAAGTTTAGATAGCCAATCACTAATAAGAGAATATGAAAGTGAGTTAAAAGCATTAGAACAAAGAGGAGAAAAAGATAAGGCTAATTATATAAGAAATAATAAAACAAAGGCTTTGGAAGAACTATCTAATATTTATAGTGAAAAATTATACGAAGAATATAAACACATAGTAGGCTTTATAAAAAACGCTAATTATGAAGATGCATTTAAAGCGTTAATGCTTAGAGAAACATTATTAAAAGTATATAAAAAAGATGATACTAAAGTAATAGTTAAACAAAGAAAATTAAATGAAACAATAGAAGGACATATGCTTTTAAATGAAAAAGTATTAAACGTAATATATAATAATTTAGATACATATGAAAACTTTAAAGAACTATATTATGCAGGAGTAGCAGAGTTTAATAACATAATAAAAGATACATCTGAAATAACACTTAAAAACGTAAATACATATGGCATTGGAAAATGGATTAAGTTTGATGGAAGAGCAAACGATAGCAAGAATTATGCAGAAAACGTAATAAAACTAAAGACACTAGTACAAGATACACCATGGTGTACAAAAACACTTGCATCAACACAGTTAGAACAAGGAGACTTTTACGTATTTATAGATAATGATAATAAACCACATATAGCAGTTAAGATGAATGGAAATGAAATAGATGAAGTAAGAGGAATAAAAAACGGAAATGCGCAAGAACTAGAAGAAGAATATAGAGATGTTGCAATATCATTTTTAGAAAATAATAAAGATATTAAAAATGGAAAGAACTGGCTAGATAAAGAAGAGTGGAACAAAAGATTAATAAGATATAGTAAAGAAATAGATGACGGTACATTTAACAGTGAAGAAACAAAACAACTTGTAGAAGATTTATTTCGTTCTGATTACAAAAGTCATTTTAATGCAAATTCTAATTTAGAAGAGTTAAAGAAAAAGCTTCCTAAGGCAAAAAGGTATTTGGCAGAATATTATAATTGTGCTGAAGAAGAAATGTGTTTAGATAATTATACTCCAATAAAAGAAACAAGATATCCTTATAAGGTGATATTAGGAGATTCAAATTTTAGATATTCTAATGTAACAAACTTAGGTAATTTACGAATTATAGGAGGAAATGCATACTTTGACTCTTCTAAAGTAACAGACTTAGGTAATTTACGAATTATAGGAGGAAATGCATACTTTGACTCTTCTAAAGTAACAGACTTAGGCAAATTACAAATTATAGGAAGAAATGCATACTTTAATTATTCTAATGTAACAGATTTAGGTGAATTACAAAAAATAGGCGGAGATGCATACTTTAATGATTCTGAAATAACAGACTTAGGTGACTTACAAATTATAGGTAGAGATGCATACTTTAATTCTTCTAATGTAACAGATTTAGGTGATTTACAAAGCATAGGAGAGGATGCATACTTTAATTCTTCTTATTTAACAAATTTAGGAAAATTACAAAGCATAGGAGGAGATGCAAACTTTAGAAATTCTAAAATAACAAATTTAGGTAAATTACAAAGCATAGGAGGAAGTGCATACTTTGAAAATTCTAAATTAACAGATTTATGCGAATTACAAAGAATAGGAAGACATGCGTACTTTGACTTTTCTAAAGTAACAGATTTAGGTAATATAGAATATATTGGGGGTAAAATAATAATTGACGAAAATAATAGTTACTTAAAAGAAGAATATGAAAGAAGAATTAATGGAAAGTCATTAAAGTAGTATTTGATAGGTTAAGCAAAAAAGTCTAATTTGACTTTTTTATTTGTTTTTGCTATTATACCTAACATTAAAAAAGGGGGGGTTTTAATGGAATTTTCAAGAAATATGGATAAGGAAGATATAGAATATGTTAAGTTTATAATGGAATATGGTGATGGCTATAGTCCACTTCTTTTACAGAATTTAGGTATGAGTTTTTCTGATTCTAAGCATAAGAAGGATGACTATGTAGCTTGTGTAAGATCGTTTTTAAATCTTGATTTAGAAGAAGGAGATAGATATAAAGCATATTTTAAATTTTTAAAGGAGAACTTTGATCTTACTGGTAATATTTTAGAGATAGGAGCAGGTACGTTTCCTACTTTAGCTCACTATATAGATAAAGAACAGCAAGTAAAAGAAAGTGGAAGTATAGAAATATATGATCCACTACTTGTCACGATGAATTTAGGTAATATAATTGCTAACAAATCATTATTTGAAGATGATAAAAAGGCAAAAGATAAAGATTTATTAATAGGAATGACACCTAGGGGTGCTACTGAGGTAATAGTTAGAACTGCTAATAAATATAAAATACCATTTAGTATTTTAATGTGTCCTAATATTAAAAAAAGTAGTAAGTATGATGAAGAATTGGATGCTCTTTTAGAATTGATTAATAGTACTAAAAATGATTCTTATAACGTAGGTGTTTCATATTTAGATAAAAACTGTTATTATCCTTATCCTATAGTATATAAAAAATAATAAATTAAAAAAGGAAATAAATTTGCTTATTTATTTCCTTTTACTATGTCTAAAATTATTTTACTTACATCATCTTTTGTTGATATGATATTTATTTTTCCACCTTTTTTATTTAACTTATCTTTTATAAGGTCATATACTCTGTTTTTAATGCCATGACTTCCATCAACAAACGTAACATTACCTAAAACCTTTGCAATGGCATTTTTTGCAAGTGGGAAATGAGTACATCCTAAAACTACAACTTCATATCCTTTGTAATCTTTTAATAAATCATTTAAATAGCTATAAGTATCCTTATTATTTTCTATTAATGAAGCAAGTAGAGGAGCTTCAACTAAAACACAGTTTTTTGTTTTATAATTTTTAAATAACTCTTTAAATCTTTTACTTTCTCCAGTACCTTTAGTAGTTAATATAATTGCTTTTTTATCTTTGTAATGATCATGAACTACTTTAACAGCAGGTTCTGTTCCAACAAAAGTTATGTCCTTATATTTCTTTCTAATATCATTTAATACAACTTCGGTTGCGGTATTACAAGCACATACTATTAGTTTAGGATCATACTTAATTAAATTATCCACAGCACAACATACTATATCAAATAATTCTTTTTTAGTTTTATTACCGTAAGGATTATTTTTGCTATCTGCATAATATACGTAATTTTCGTTTGGTAACTTTTTAATTACTTCTTTTAATATTGTAGAGCCACCAATTCCCGAGTCAAAAAAACATATTGGTCTATCATCCATATTTACACCTTCATTTATTTGTTAAATTCAAAATATTAATTTATGCTATAATTATAGATGAAAATGAACAATATATCAATGTTTTAGGAGGATTATATGAAAGTATTATTAGTAAATGGAAGTCCACATGAATTTGGTTCTACAAATAGAGCATTAGAAGAAGTTAAAAGTTCTCTTAGTAAAAATGGCATAGAAACTGAAGCTTTTTGGATAGGAAATGATGCTATAAGAGGATGCTTGGGATGCGGTTCTTGAATTAAAAGTAAAAGATGTTTTATAAATGATAAGGTAAATGAGTTTTTAGAAAAAGCTAAGTGCGCAGACGGATTTGTTTTTGCAAGTCCCGTTCATTATGCTGGACCTACTGGTTTTATAAAGTCATTTATGGATAGGTGTTTTTATGCTAAAACAGATATCTTTAAGTATAAGCCAGCAGCAGCGGTTGTATCAGCAAGACGCGGTGGGTGTGCTAGTTCTTTTGATGATTTAAATAAATACTTTCTAATGTCTAACATGATAGTTGTTGGAAGTAATTATTGGAATCAAGTACATGGTAATAATAAAGAGGAATGTGAAAAAGATTTAGAAGGACTTCAGACAATGCGCACTTTAGGAAACAATATGTCTTGGGTGTTAAAGTTAATAGAAAACGGTAAGAAAAACAACATAGATATGCCTCTTTTGGAAGAAAAAATTAAAACTAACTTTATAAGATAAAAGAATTCTAACTATTTTAGAATTCTTTTTTGCTTCTTAAAATAAGCTTCTTATTGTTTAGTAATCTTTTATTATTAGGTTCCATCTTTATTGCTATATCAACCCATTTTAAAGATTCATCTATTTCTCCTAAGTAAAACGTACTTATAGAAAGTAAGTCATATATTGTGTAATCAAAACTAAAGGGTTCATTTATGTATGTTTTTTCATGAGTTTTAATATTTAGTGCCAAAAGGCAATATTTTTTAACAGCACTAAAGTTATTAAGCTCATACTCTAAAAATGCCATTTCAACATATGCATCTCTTAAATAAGGAGCTTCATTAATTGCCTTATTAAGCCACATTTTAGCTTCTTCATATCTTTTTAAATATTTGTAGCATCTTGCTATAAAACGCATAGAAGCTGCTCTTTCATCTTTCCATGTTGCAGACTTTAGTGAAAGATGATAAATAAGTGTATCTATTGCTTTATTAAATTTTCCATAATACATATATTCCCTTCCTAAATAATGAACATTCCTATCATTATAAGGATCTTCTTTTACAGATAATTCTAATAAAGGAAGATAACTACTTCTTGATTTAGAACTATCTGGATAATGATCAACTATTATGTCATTTGTAGTAGCCCAAACTTCATTACTCCCAGTATATTTTAAAACTTCATGAACCGGATTTATCCATTTAAAATTTTTTCTTGCATGTATTTTTTCATAGTAAAAACTTACCTTAGGATTCTTATTTTCATCATGACTCCAGTTATAAATATATCTTACGTGATTTACTTTTTCATTTTCTAATATTTCTTCTAGTTTTTCTCTCCAATTAGGACTTATTACTTCATCAATATCTATACATACACATATATCAGCATCAAGTGGTACTAGCTTTAAAGATTCATTTCTTGCAACATCAAACCTCCAAGGTTTTATTTCTTTAGTAGTTACTTTAGCTCCTAATTCTTTTAATATTTTAACAGTATTATCAGTTGAACCAGTATCTAAAACGTATATTCCGTCAGCACTCTTAACTGACTCATACCATCTTTTAGCAAATTTTTCTTCATTTTTACTTATGGCATAAACATATATTTTTTTCTTTTTCATAAAAATATCCTTTCTTTTATTTTCCTAAATATTCTATGATTAATGTTAAACTAGAGTTTGTAAAGTAAGAATCAGAATCAATGTTTTGTAAATCTGGTGTATTAAGGTAAATATTTCTTTTTGACAAATTAGATAGTTCATATAAGTCATTAGTACTATCTATAGATAAAATTCCTTCGGCGTGAATATGTGAGGTCTCTTCATTTCTATAGAAGTTACTAGCGCCTACATAAATATTATCAGTTCCAACCTTTCTAAATGCAAGGGTTGCAAAATCTATCTTTGAATCAAATTTTTCGTTAAAGTATGGAACTCTTACGTATGCATTAAAAGATACCTTATAATATCCTTCTTTATTAAACTTAATGGTATTATTATTAGAATCTAACTCTACTATGTTATTTGTATCAATTTCTTTTCTTTGAAGAGGAAGTCTTTCTCCTTTTAAGATTTCATATCCATCATCTAAGTAATCTTTATTAAAAGCAACTATGTATGCTGCATTTATTTTATTTGGAATGTTTTCACCATCTAATCCATCTTTTCCTTTTGGAATCATAAAGGTTAAAATATGGTTATCATTAACTTTATTATCAATTACTTTTGCACTAGTATTAGAATCTAACGTTATCGTATCTTTAATTGTAATTGTTTCTGATTTAGCTAGAACGTATCTTGGTCTATTTAATTTATTTTTATTAATTTCATTAATAGCATTATTTAATATGTTGCTACCACAATTACTTTTTTTTATAAAATTTTCATTCATATTAATTATCTCCTTTCTTTAATATATTATTAGTTAACAAAAAAAGTAATAATTTTATATTCCTATATATTGCTTTAATTTAAATATAATGTTTTTTTTTGTTATAAATTAATTACACTTATACTTAAATAATTAATAAGCTATAATGATTAATTTAAAAAGATAAGGAGGATAATAATATGTATAAATGTAATGATGATTATGAAAACATAAAAAGAAAAATAGAAGAGGAAAGAAAAAAATACAAATTCTGTTATATTAAAGGTCCGACAGGTCCAAAAGGGGATAAGGGTGATATGGGGCCTAAAGGAGAAAGGGGTTTTCCAGGTCCTACTAGTATTGATGTTGGAATAACAAAAACAGTAGAACCTTACGAACTTGCCAAAGTAGAAAATGTTGGAACAAAAAAAGATGCTATTTTAAACTTTAAAATACCAAAAGGGGATAAAGGAGATACAGGTCCTAAAGGAGAAAAAGGACTTACAGGTCCAAAAGGAGATAAAGGTGATACAGGTCCTAAAGGAGATATGGGAGAAAAAGGAGAAAGAGGAGAGCAAGGACCTTCTACTATACAAATTGGAAATATAAAAACAATAGAACCAGATGATAAAGCAGAAGTTATTAATGTTGGAACACCAGTAGATGTAGTTTTAGATTTTAAGATACCTAAAGGAGATAAGGGTGATATGGGCCCTAGGGGACTTCCTGGTGAAATTGGAAGAACAGAACATATTGCAATAGATGAAACAGAAACGTTAGAACCTGGAGAAGATGCAACTGTTATGGATACATTTGAAAATTGGGTACATCATCTTTCTTTTTCAATTCCAAAAGGCCAAAAAGGCGATACAGGCCCTAAAGGAGATATAGGTCCAGCAGGCCCTCCAGGAAAAGATTTTACATCTTCATATGGAATAAGATATTCTAATACAGAAACACAAATAAATTTACCTCAAGCTGTTGATACAGCACTTCCACTACCTGAAAAAGGAGCAGCATTATTTACCGAATACATAAATGATAATTCAATTAAAATAAAAGAAAATGGTGTTTATTTAATATCGTTTTCACTGTGTGGTGCAACAAATGAAGATTGCTCTTTAACTACTTCTGTAAGGGCGAACGGTTTATTACAACCTGCTACTAATATTACTAGTGAATTTCAAGCTCAAATAATTAATTGTATGAGTGGTTCTACCATTGTATCTCTTAATCAAGATGACCTTATTACATTAAATATAAAACCATCTATGACTGTTAATATGATATTTAATGGAAGTACAAGTGCAATGTTAAGTGTTGCAAAAATACATTAAGAGTAGATTAATTCTATTCTTTTTTTATGCAAATTAATTATTTTAAAATTCATTTAAAACATAACTTATAAAGAAGGAGGAAGATAAAATGCAAATTATAGATGATAATACGGTTGTAGTTTATAGTAGCAGCGAACTAAAACAGGTTTTAAGTGAAGCAAATAATTATAATTATGTTTATTTAGGAAATGATATTAGTCTTGAAAGTGGTTTTACAATAAATGCTAATAAAATAAACGTAACAATAGATGGAACTTATAATAATGTTAAGTATACTTATACTAATTATTTAACTGATAATGCAGATGTAATAAACGTTAGTACCACAAACAAAAAAATTACTTTAAAAAATATGAATATAATAAGTTCACATACTTATGGAGTAGTTTATGTTCCATCTCATCCAAACTATTCTAACTTAACTGTTTTTTATAACAACGTTAATTTTAATGGTGTAGAGCTTTCCTGTAATTATTATGGAATAACTAAGATAGTCGACTCAAATATAACAGGTGAAGATACAAATTCAGTTACTGTAAGAAAAATATGTGATTCTAATAGAATTATAATAGGGGGAAATACAACAATTACAAGTAGTTCAAATACTAATACTATTTTCTTTTTTAATGATGTTATTCCATCTTATATTAAAATAGTACCTAATAGTAATGTTAATATTACAACAAACAGGGAACTTATGAATGGTACTAATAGACTTGATTTAATAGTAGGTCATGGCTCAACTTTTCTATTAACTACTGGAAATGGTTTTGCAATAACAACAACACATGGTGCTAGAAACGTTTTAATAGAAGAAATGGCTAATTTTACCTTTATAGAAAAAAGTCATCAAAGAGTTCCAATGTGGAATGTATTTGGGGATTTTAAGGTTTTAGAAGGTGCTAGTGTATCAGTTATAAATACGTATATGAATACACCAACAGATAATTATAATATTTATTTTAAAGGAACAAATCAAAAGTTTATATTAGATAATCCAAAATACATAAATATTTATACTAAAAATGCAAATGTAGTTTATACGAATAATCCGGTTGAGTTTTCATTTAAATTTAGCAGGATAAACATGTGGATATATGCTCTTGATTATAATTTAGCATGTACACTTGATGATGCCCCAGCTTTTTCTTGGTTTAAAGAAAATACACCTTCAAAAATAACAGGTACATTAAATAAAGATAATACGGTTATTTCATCTCATAATTTTACGGATAGTGAGTTAGCTCTATTACCAGATATAAGTAATTTCTCATTTCAAAGTAAAAAAATATTAACGATAGGAATGCTAAAGATGAACGTTCATCCACTTACTGCTACTACAAATACTATATCAGGCCATACAATACCTTATTCTAATGTAAAAATAGAGTATGATAATAAGAGTTTAATGCTAGAAGCAGATGAAAATGGTTTATTTGAAACTAATATTAATGATAATATTTTAGATAATACGAGAGTTAAAATAACTGCTTGTTTAAATGCTTGTTTTTCAGAAAGAAAGGTAATAACTCCTTTTAATGGTGAATTAACACTTCTAAACGTAACAGATAACATTCCTTTTAGCATGATGCCATCATCTATAAACCCCGTTATTTTACCTAAAAAAAATAAAACTGTAATAACTGTAGTAGATAGTAGAGTAAATAGTACTAGTTGGAAACTTTACATAAATTATTTAAATCCTATGATTGAAAAGGAAGGAAAAGTATTAATAAATTCACTATTATTTAAAAAATTTGATAATGAAAAAGTTAATATAAATGTAAATAAAAAGATGATATATCAATCAAATGATAATGGTGGAAATATTTCAGTAAGTAATGTTACTTTTTCTACTGATAAAGGATTGCTTTTAAAACCTAGTAAAAGCTTGTTAGAAGATGAAGATTATTCTACTTTAATAATTTGGAGTATAGAGGAGTAATGCCTTTACAGAAAGGTATAATTATTCATAAAATATACCGTGATGAGGTGAATTATGGCAAAAGAATATATTTATGTTAAACTTTATAATAATAGTGGTCTAAGTTCAAATAATGTAAGAGTTAAGTTAAAGAATAAATGTAATAAGATTGTTTTTGATGGAAAAACAAATTATTTTGGAAAGATAAAAATACCAGTTTGTAATAATAAAGTATATAAATTAATTGTCTATTATAATTTAACAAAAAAAGTAATACCTTTAATTGCAAGAGCAAATGAGGTTTATTGTATAAATATTGGTAGTAATAAAAATAAAAAACATCTTATTGCAATTTTATTAAAGGATAAGAATTATCCAAATATAAGAATAGAAGGAGGCATGATGACATTATGTCAAGACACACAATCCCTATAACGAATGGTAAAGGAAGTATTGAACTTGTTACTGGAACTTATAATGCACAAGCAGTAGCAGGAGGATATGACGCTTCAACGTTAGATCCTAAAAGCGTTACCATAATAGATGGAACTGATACATATGCTTTTACAATAAGTGCAAAAGGTACGTTAACACTTCATGTAACAGATACAGGAGAAGCTAGTACGGGAGTACAAATTGTTGGTGCAAAGTTCATAAGAACTGATAGTACTGGAACAATAGTAGGAAAAGAAATAACAACTAATGATGATGGTAATGCGGTATTTGAAAATGTTCCGTATGCACAAACTGGAAGTAATGCAATTTATTATAAACAAATATCTGGAGATGGAGGGCATACATTTGATGATACAGTAAAATCAATTACAATGACACAAGAAAATGAAACAGTTGAAATTAAAAACCCAGATGCACCAATTAGAAACTTTACTTTAATGGATGCAAGTTTTCCAAACATCCCAGTTATAGATGGACAAATAATACTTGATGATAATTAAAAAAGCAAATTTTTTAAAGTATAACCTATAAAGTGGCTCTAACAAAATAGACTCACTTTATAGATTTTTTTAATCTATTGTTATATAATATAAAAAGATAAAAAGGTAAGTTAAAAGCTTCTAAATGATATTAATGAAAATAATTTTGTTTTTATGTTATCAGAAGAAAATTAAATATGAAATTGCAAATGATAATTCTTTTATGGAGTAATAAATTATGAAAAGATGTGCGTGGTGTAATTTAAATAATGAAATTTATGTTAACTATCATGATAATGAGTGGGGAGTTTTAAACCTTGATGATACTTATTTGTTTGAAATGCTTATATTAGAATTATTTCAAGCAGGATTATCTTTTGAATGCATCTTAAATAAAAGAGAGTATTTTAAAGTGGCATATGATAATTTTGATGTTAATAAAGTTTCTTTATATAATGAAAATAAGATAAATGAACTTATGAATAATAAAAATATAATAAGAAATAAACTTAAAATAAAAGCTAGTATAAATAATGCTAAAATATTTAATAATATAAAAAATGAATATGGTTCATTTCATAATTATTTAAAGATGTTTACTAACGATAAAATTATATATGAAAATGATAAAACAACATCTAAATTATCGGATGCTATTTCAACTGATTTAAAAAGAAGGGGTATGAAATTTATTGGAAGTACAATTATTTATGCTTATTTGCAAGCAGTAGGGATTATAAACTCACATGATGATGGTTGTTATAAACATGCAAAAAAGGCTTCTTAAAAGCCTTTTTAATTATGCTAATTTTACTATGTTTAAATAAGCACTTGTTCCGCTTGTTGGAGTTACTGTTGCGTTAGTGCTAGATTCAAGTGCAAGAGCTATTTCATCACCATTTTGAAGTGTTACAATAATACTTCCTTGAAGTGATTCATCACTATTAGCAGTTACTTCTTTTGTTATTGTAGAACCTGCTATTTGTGTTGTATTTTTTGTTACGTCAAGTGTTAATGTTGCAGCTGCATTAGATGAGCCTTGGAATAGATAATCTATTTTATAAGTACCATCAGATGTTATTGTTAATGTATTAGCATTATTACCTGTTATGTTTTTTAATACTCCTGTTGTTGTAAGAGGTACTACAGTTTGTGTACTTGCTGTTAAGTTTATGGTGTTTTCAGTTGCATCATATTTACTTGCAAATGCATCAAGTGCATTTGATGCAGCAGGCCCAGTAGGCCCAGTAGGACCAGTAGGTCCGGTTTCACCTTGCGCACCAGTATTACCTGTTAAACCTTGAGGCCCTATAGGTCCAACAGGCCCAGTAGGACCAGTAGGTCCGGTAGGTCCAGTTGCTCCAGTAGGTCCAGCGGGACCTCCTGCAGGCCCAGTAGGCCCAGTTGGCCCTGGAATGTATCTTGGACAGCAACATTTGTTTTTTTTCATTTCTAATAAGGCAGCATTTAAAATATTACCTTCATAACATTCGTTATTCATATCAATTTTCTCCTTCCAAAGTATAATATGAACTTAAAGAAATATTGCTTATTATGTTTGCTTTAGAACGTGTTTTACTTTTCTTATATAAGGTGTTATATTAATAATAGATTATAAAAGAGGTAGTGTATGAAAAAAGGTAAAAAGATATTCTTAATAATTTTGGCTATAATATTTATAATTATGTTTTTAATAGGTGTTATGGTAGTAAAGGACTTAAAAGAAGAAGATAAGTTAAGAGATGATATTTCTAGCATAAATGAACTTATAAATAGTGATAATCCTGATGTTAAATTAATTAACAAAAAACTAAAAACTTATGTTACAACAGGAGACAACTTATCACTAGAAAAAGCTGTTAAAAGATATTATTTAGATTCTTATGACTTGGTTAAAAAATATAATAATATAGTCAATGTAGAAAAAATAAGTAATCTTGTATCAATAAATAATTTTATGTTTGATGGAAAAGATTTTAATATTTCAAAAAATTATATTAATGATATAAATAATAACTTAGATGAAGTAGTAAATGAGGTTAGTGAACAATTATCAGATAAAAATAGAAATAAATATTTTGAAAAATATAAATTAGATTCATATTATAAAGATTTATATAATGAGCTTACTTTATCATTTGACTACTTTGGTTCAGAAAAGAGTTTTAGAAAAAATGTTAATGAACTAAAAGAACTTGTTGGTTTAATTAGTGATACGTTAAATTATTTATCCGATAATAAAAGTCATTGGTTGATATCAAATGATACAATTATTTTTGATTCAAAGGAAAAACTAAGTGAATTTGGAATACTATTATCAAAAATAGAGGATAATAATGAGTATATAAATCAAAAAGAAATCACTAAGCAAGATGAAACATTATAGGCATAAATTGATTGGTTTATGTCTTTTCTTGATATAAAAATAAAATTGTGATATTATCTAGTTGCAATAAAAAGGAATGATTATTAATGAAAGATATTATATTAGATACTTTGTTAGATTCTGTTAAATTATTACCATTTTTGTTTATTACATTTTTAATAATGGAGTATATAGAACATAAATTTAGTAAGAAAAGTAAAGAAAAAATTTCTAAAGCAGGAAAATATGGGCCTGTTGTAGGAAGCTTTTTAGGAGCTATCCCGCAGTGTGGTTTTTCTGTTATGGCAACTAATCTTTATGCTACTAGAATAATAAGTGTTGGAACACTTATTTCTATTTACTTATCAACGTCTGATGAGATGCTTCCTATTTTAATATCGGAAAAGGCTGACGTGCTTATAATAATTAAGTTTTTAATTATTAAAATAATAATTGGTATGTTATGTGGTGTATTAATAGACTTTATTTTAAGGAAGAAAAAGAATTATAAAAAAGATAAAATTAAAGATTTTTGTGAAGAACATCATTGTAATTGTTCACATAGTATAATAAAGTCAGCCTTAAAACATACTGTTAGCATAACGTTATTTTTACTTGCTATAACATTTATTTTAAACTTAGGATTTCATTACCTAGGTTATGATAAAATAAGTAAATTATTTTTAAAAGATAATTTGTTTGGATCATTTATATCTAGTCTTATTGGACTTATACCAAATTGCGCATCTAGTGTTATGTTAACCAAACTTTATTTAGAGGGCGTTATTTCTTTTTATTCTTGCTTAGCTGGACTTCTTACGTCATCTGGGGTTGCATTACTTTTACTATTTAAGGTGAACGAAAATAAAAAAGATAACCTTAAAATATTATTAACCGTTTATTTGATTGGTGCTTTATCAGGTTTTATAATGGAATTGATATGCTCTTTATTTTAACTTCTTTATATAAGAAGTTTTTTTTATGTTATAATAACCATAGGAGATGATACAAATGAAATTAGTATTAGTAAGACATGGTCAAAGTGTTTGGAATTTAGAAAACAGATTTACTGGATGGACTGATGTTGAATTATCGAATAATGGTATTAAAGAAGCTAAAGAAGCAGGAAAATTATTAAAAGAAAATGAATTTACGTTTGATGTAGCCTACACATCCGTTTTAAAAAGAGCAAATGAAACTCTTAATATAATACTAAAAGAATTAGGAGAAGAAAACATTCCTATACACTATAGCTGGAAGTTAAACGAAAGACATTATGGAGCTTTACAAGGATTAAACAAGGATGATACAAGAAAAAAATATGGAGATGAGCAGGTTAAAATATGGAGAAGAAGTGCATTTGTAAGGCCACCATTGTTAAACGAAGAAGATGATAGGTATCCGGGTATGGATGATAAATATAAAGATTTGAAAAAAAGCGAGTTGCCACTTGGAGAATGCTTAATGGATACCTTAAAAAGGGTAATTGACTATTATGAAACAGAAATAAAAAAATCATTATTAAGCGGTCAAAATGTTATTATAGCAGCACATGGTAATAGTCTTAGAGCTTTAATTAAGTATTTAGAAGACATATCAGACGATGATATTATGAACGTTGAAATACCGACTGGGAAACCTTATGTTTATGAATTAGATGATAATCTTAACATTATAAATAAGTACTATTTATAGTATTTGACAAATTACATTTAACTGTTATACTTTAAAAAAGAGGTGGAAAAATGGCTAATCGTAAAAAAAGTAGAAATAAAAAAAATAATAAGTCAAAAAATAATAATACTAAAAAAAATATTATAATAGTTTTATACATTATATTAATAGTTGTAATTATAATGGTATTATCTGCGGTACTTACTAAAAGCAAAATTACATGTACTAAAAGCGTAAATGGCGATGTTTCTATAGATAGTAATGCTACATTTTATTTAAAAAAAAATAAAATAAAATATATTGAAGTTAGTAAAAAAATTTCGGTGAAAGATAATAATTCTATTAATTATTTAGATGCAATTAAAACATCTTTAGAAAATAATTATAAGAAAGAAGGTATTTCTTATGAAGCTTCAAAGTCTGAAGGTAAGTTAAATGTTAAATTAAAATATATAAAAGAAAAAGAATATATATTAGATAATTTATTTATAGAAAAATCTAATGATGGAATAAATATTAATTTGCTAAGTGAAGATAAAGAAAATAATTATGGCACTATTGATTTATCTAAAGAATATAGTGAGGAAAAAATAATAAAAATATTAAAAAAAGCTGATTATACATGTAAAAAGTGAAAAAAAGTTAAAAACTCGAAAAAAGTCGAAAAAATGCTTGATTTATTGATTAAAATATAGTATCTTATTAGTGGAAGTACTCAATAAGAACTTCCCTTATTGTTTAAAGAACACGGATCTTACCCACTGTGTTCTTTTCTATTTGAAAAAAATCATACATTAACTTGTATGATTTCTTTTTCTTTTATAAACTTTACCTCCTTTTAAATCAATGTTAGACTTCTTTTCTTAACGCTTGTTTTAAAATTTCCATACTACTACTTTACCTTTTATACTATTTATAAAATAGAATTGCTATATATTTTACGTAATATGTTATAATATTTTTATAGAAAGGAAAATACTTATGAAAAAGATATTTATAGCATTATTAACACTTATAATTACGGCTTTAATATGTTTATTATCAGTTAGTTTTTGTATTAAAGATATAATAGTTGATACTTTATCTAAAGAAGTTGTTTCTTTAGAAATAAAAGAAAAGGTTACAAGTGAAATAAAAAAGGAATATACTGATATAGATTATGATACCTTAAGCAAGGTAGGAGACTCCATCCAAACTAGTAGTGAGGTATATAATATAACAGATAAGTATTTTGATAACATAATAGAATCTGTTATTAAAGGTGACGATGTAGACGTTCCTAAAACAAAAGAGGAAATATTAAACTTAATAAATGAAAATGAGAGTATACTAACAAAAAATGGAATAGAAGTTTCTGATTCTAAAAAAGAGGAAATTGCAAGTGAGCTATCTGATGGTGGAAAATTAGATAAGATATATAAAAACGTTAGAAATAGTGTTAAGAAAAATTTAAGTACTAAGGAAATAGAACTAGTTAAAATGTATGATAGGATGACTAAACCTTTATTTAGATGGATTATCATAAGTATTATCTTAATTGCAACCATATTAATTGCGGTTTTAAAGAAAACTTATTACAGATGGACTCTTAACCTTGGCGTAAGCTTCCTATTATCAGGTATAGTTTTAGCTCTTTTAACCCCTTTAATAACGGATGATTTATCTTATCGTATAACCGAAAAAGTAATAGGAAAAGCATCTAGTATAAACGTAAATGCTTTAACTAATATTGGATACGGATTTTTAGCTATATGTGCTTTATTAATAATAATTTATGTTGTTGGAAATAAAATAATGGGTTATAAGGAAAGAAAAGAAAATTATTAAACGAAAAAGATGCTACAGACTAGTTATAGCATCTTTTATTTTTTTAAATACGTTGCCTAATTTATCATGGATTACTATATCTGCTTTATAATCACTTTTTGTTTCTTCTTTATTAATTAAGATGATATTTTTTCCATTAAAATAATTAATTAAAGAGGCTGCCGGGTATACCAAAAGACTGGTTCCTCCAATTATCAACGTGTCAGCTGATTTTATCTCATTTATAGCCTTATCTAATGTTTCATAATCGAGTGGTTCTTCATACAAAACAACATCAGGTTTGATTATGCCACCACAACTGCATAATGGAATTTCTTTGCTTTCTAAAACGTATTTTAAATCATATTTTTTATGACACTTTGTGCATGTATTTGAGTAAACTGTCCCGTGAAGATTTAAAACGTTTTTGGAGTGTGCCATCTCATGCAAACCATCTATATTTTGAGTTATTATAGAAGATAGTAATCCCTTTTCTTCCATAAGTGCAAGTGTTTTATGAACTACGTTTGGCTTATATCCTGTTGGGTTTAGTTTTTCTTTATAAAACTTGTAGAAATATTTTGGATTAGTATAAAAGAAATGATGGGATAAGATTTCTTCTGGAGGAAATGCATATTGTTCACTATATAATCCATCCTTACTTCGAAAGTCCTTAATTCCACTTTCTGTTGATACTCCGGCACCACCAAAAAATACCGTTTTTTTAGATCCTTTAATTATCTTTATTGTTTTTTCTATATCATTCATAATTATCACTACCTAATTTTATTATATAATTTAATAAATTATAAGTAAAGCGTTTAGATATAAGACAAACACCAGGAAATGTTGGTATAAATGAAATGCATAATTTGAATTAATAAATACAAAATTAATTGACTTAAATATTTAAATATGTTAACTTAAATTCAGTAAATAAAGAAAGGTGTATGATTAATATGAAAATAAGATTTACTAACAAATTTATATTATGCAAGGTTAATCACGCACTATTTATGTAACTTTTTTATAAATATGAGTGTTTGTTTAATCTTGCTTAGAAAAATAAAGCAAGATTTTTTCTTGCCTAAAAAGGGAAGGTGATTTTAATGATGGAAAATAAAGATAAGAAAAAAAGTATAAAAGAATTTAAAAATATATATAAACTTATAAAAGAAGATAAAGGAAAGCTGATATTTGCATTTATTTGTGTGTTCTTAAGCTCTATGCTTTCAATAACAAACGGATGGTTGCAAGGTAAAGTAACTGAAGAAATAGTAGCTAAAAACCTAAAAACATCACTTATTTTCTTGCTTATATATTTCATTATAGACATATTATTTAATAACTTATTAAGTAACATAGGTGTTATGATTTCAAGCAAGATAGAAGCTAAACTCTCTAAAAAGTTAAGTATCATGGTTTATAAAAAATCTCTTAACTTGCCAGCTTATGCTTTTGAGGAAAAAACAAGTGGTGAGTTAATAAATCGTATAACATCTGATACAGAAACTTTATCAAATACGTTTAATAGTATTATTCAAACTCTTATAAATGCATTTGGATGTTTACTTATATTGATTTATATATTCTTTAATTCAATTGTTGTTGGAATGGAAATAGTTATATTTTTAATAGTTATTTTTGCAATAACAAAAATATTTAATCCTAAGATTAAAAAAATAAATCAAGAATTAAAGGCTAAAAAAGATGATTATACTGCACTTTCTGCAGAATCTATAAGAGGTATTAGAGAGATTAAAACTTTAGGTATAAAGAAAAATTTAATAGGTGAAATATCATCTTTAAGAGAGTTGATTTATAAGAAAGATACTGAAGATATAAATTTACACAGAACTTATTCAATTATTATGTGGGCAATCAAAATATTATTAGAGTCACTTGTATTTGCAACTTGTGTTATTGGTATTTACCTAGGTAAAACATCACTTGGATTTTTTATGGCTATGACTTGGTATGTTTACAAATTTACTTGGCTAATTGATAATTTAACTAATATGAATAGAATGTATCAAAGATTATTTGTATCAATAAGAAGAATAAATGAGATAATAGATAATACGTTATACGAAGATGATAAATTTGGCACTTTATCTTTAAAAAACATAAAGGGTGAGATAAGGTTTGATAACGTATCTTTTGGTTATCCTAATGAAGATGCTACTTTAAAGGATTTTTCTGTTTCGTTTGCGCCTAATAAGAAGATAGCGGTAGTAGGTAAATCTGGACAAGGTAAGTCAACACTATTTAACTTAATAACCAGAATATTTGATGCAACAAGTGGGAATATATACTTAGATGATGTTAATTTAAAAGATTTAAGTGAAGAGTCCTTAAGAAGAAACATATCTATAATAAGACAAGAACCATTTTTATTTAATAGAACTATTAAAGAAAATTTTACAATTGTTAAGCCTGATATTACGCTAAAGGAAATAAAAAAATATTGTAAGATGGCATACTTAGATGATTATATTGAAAGTCTTCCTGATAAATATGATACTAAGTTAGGTGAAGGTGGTGTTAACTTATCAGGTGGTCAAAAACAAAGGCTTTCGATTGCAAGAGCACTTGCTAAAGAAAGTAAAGTAATCTTATTTGATGAAGCGACAAGTGCACTAGATAATGAATCACAAGGCTACATAAAGAAAGTTATAGATTCTTTAGTAAAAGATCATACTATAATAATAATTGCACACAGACTATCAACAATAATAGATTCAGATATTATATACGTTGTTGATGATGGAAAGGTAAGTTGCTTTGGAACGCATGAAAGTCTTTTAAAAACAAGCAAAATATATAAGAGTTTATATGAAAGCGAAGATAAAAATTAATCTTCGTTTTTTTGTATATTTACGCTTTATTTTACATAAAATAAAATGTATAAATATTTTTAGCACTCTTGCTTGACAAGTGCTAAAAATAGTGGTATAACATAATTAGAAAGGAAGATGAGATATATGAGTTTAATCCCAAGAAATTATTTCGGTGATATTTTTGAAGACTTTATGCCAAGTACAAAGGAAGATAATATGAAGTGCGATATCTATGAAAAGGACGGTGCTTACAATATTGAAATGGACGTTCCAGGATTTAATAAGGATGAAATAAAAATCGAAGCTAAGAAGGATTATTTAACTATAACTGCTGAGAAATCTGATGAAGTAAATGATGAAGATAAGGACAGAAACTACATTCATCGTGAAAGAAGTTATGGTAAGTATCAAAGATCTTTCTACTTACACGACTTAGATTCTGATAAAGTTGATGCAGAATTTACTAACGGAGTACTAAAAATTACTGTTCCTAAAAAAGACGAAGCAACTGAAAAAAAATACATCGAAATTAAATAATAACATGAAGGTGCTAGAGGCAGCATCTTTTTTTGTTGTAATTTGATAAAAACTATGCTAGAATATGTAGCTGATGTAGTATTAAGTAGTAAAAATAAAAAATATTTTAGATGAAGTTATATATGGAGATATGGGGGAATTATGGTGAAACAAGAAAAAATAAAAGAAGAGCAGGAAAAACTAAAGAAAAGAAGACAGTATAATATAGATCACAATTTACCTTCTGAAGAATTAGAAAACATAAGAAAGAATTTGTGGTTACACAATACTTTGTATAAAATAATGAGTTTTTTTAACACAATTAGTGGATTTGAAAAAGATTTTGAAAGATATAAATTTAATTTTAATGGTAGACCAATTATTTTTGCTTTTAATCATGTTAGAATGCAAGATATAGCAATTGAAATGGAGGCCATAAAAAATCATATGGTATTATTATCTGGTGATTTTAAAAACGTCCATCCGGATATTTCAGGTAAATTATTAGAAAAAAATGGTGTAATTTATTTTGATATGAAAAATCCATATGATAGCTCTGAATTAAAAGAACAAAGAAAATATTTAGAAGAGATAGAAAGCTATTTAAATGATGATTTAAGTGGAGTACTAAAAGAAGAATATAATAGGGCAAAAGGTGAATATGAAACCAATTTGAAATCACTTATAAACGATAGACATAATGTTAAAAAGGTTATAAATGATGTATTACAATCTGGGTATAATATGCTATGGTTTTATGAGGGATCTTGGAATTTATCTGAAAATAAACCATATTATGAAGGTTATAATTACATGGTAGAAGCTGCATTAAAAAACAATGCAATAGTAATTCCTGGAGCATTTGAAATAATAGATATACCAGGTAAGAGAAAAAGACGAGCAATAGTAAGATTAGGAAAACCAATTGACTATACCAAAATGTATGATATTAATACTCTTACTAAAGAAGATAAAATAGAAGGCTTAGATTTAATAAAAGGTCAAATAGGAAAATTATTATTTGATATATGGGATAAATATTCAAATGTTTCAAGAGAAAAGTTAGAAGAAAAATATGGAAAAACACTAACTGCTGAAGATTATTTTGTGCCTGATTATAAAAGAAAAAGCCCGCTTATAAAATGTTTTGAAGAATATATGAACAAGGTATTAAGTGAGTGGAAATTTAGTCTGGAAGATATAGAAGAAAAACATTTTGTTGATAAAAACATAGTAGAACAAAGCAAGGTTTTCGAACACCTTGATAACTTAAATTTAAATAAAAATAATGCATTTTTATTATCAAAGAGAAATCATCATTAATTTGATGGTTTTTTATTTGCAAAGAGGCTCATTTTCATGTTATACTCTAGTTATAAAATAGGAGGCTTTTATGAATAACTTATATTTTCCAATATGTGCAGTACTTATAAACATTTTAATTGTAGTAGTATTTTTTAGTAAGAAAAGAATTCATAGTGATGAAACAAGAGCATATTCTAACCTTATAATAATTGCGTTGTTAGAGTCCTCTTTAGCGTGCCTTTTAGTGGTATTAATGAACCTATATGGAATTCCTAAGTATATCTATAACATCCACAGAATAGATTATATTTTAATATTGTTTTGGGTATGGGCGTTATTTAACTATGTGCTTATAGTTTCTGTTTATAATAATAAAAAGTTAAGAGGGGTAATTCAAAAGTCTACTTTTATAGTAAATATTTTAGTTTCAATTTGCTTTTTCTTTTTAAACGTTAATGTTATAAACAAAGATGGAATAATTGATACTAATGGTAGTGCGATGAACTTACTTGTAAGCATGTTAGGAATTTACGTGATATTAATCTTGCTTCTAGTATTTAAATCATTAATTAAAAATATTAAAAGTTCTAATAACAAAAAATTTATACCATTATTTTTTCTGGCATTATTAGGAATATTGTCTCTTGTAATTAGAAGGTTTGCACCAGAAATATTATTAATTTCACTAGTTGCAGCATATGCTGATTTAATAATGTTTTTTACAATAGAAAATCCCGATGTAAAAATGATATATGAGCTTAACAGAAATAAAAAATTATTAGAAAGCATGAGTGAAGAAAAATCTAACTTTTTATTTAGTATGACTCAAGATACTAAAAAGCCTATTGATAATATTTTGGAAGTAAGCAAAATACTTTTAGATGATAAAAATAAGGAAGATATGAAAACAGGTATTAAAGTTATAGAAAATAATGCTAGAGGTCTTAAAAACATCATTAATAACGTATTAGATATTTCAAATATATCATCTAGTAAGTTAGTTGTTTCAAACGAAACTTATAATGCTATTTCGCTTTTAAATGAATGTATAAAGAAAATAGAAAAAGATGTTAATAAGAACGTTACAATAGAAACAGAAATAAGTAAAAATATACCAGGTGAATTATACGGTGATAGCGTTAAGCTAAAACAAGTAATAATGAGTATTTTAATTAATGCTTCTAAGTATACTAAAGAGGGCTATATAAAGGTAAGTGCTAATGAAATAGTTAAGTATGATGTATGCCGTTTAATTATTGAGATAGAAGATAGCGGATGCGGAATGAGCGTTGATAAATTAAATGAACTTTTAAAAACTAATACTGATTTAGAAGATACTGACCTTTTAAAACTTAATAGTTTGGATGTAGATTTAAAACTTGCTTTTAAAATAATTAGAAAATTAGGTGGTTTTATAAATATTAGAAGTGAAAAAGAAAAGGGAAGTACGTTTACTATAATTTTAGACCAAAAAATAAAAGTTAGTAAAGATTATTATAGTGAGTACATCTTTAATAAGAAAAAGGTAATGGTTGTAAGTGATAAATTGCAAACTTTAAAAGATATAAATACTTTAGCTAGCAAGTATGACATAGAACTTTTAACTACAATGCATAGTAATGATATTATAGAAAGAGTAAAAGATGGTGAGAGTTTTGACTTAATTCTTTTAGAAGATGATATGAAGCCTATAAGCGGGTTTGGTACGCTTGGAAAACTTCAAGAAGCAAAAGAAGGATTTAATGTTCCAACCGTTATAATGCTAAACAAGAATAAAGAATCAATAAAGGATCATTATGTTGAGGATGGATTTAGTAATTACATAAGAAAACAAAATCTAGAAGAAGACTTCGATAAAGTAATAAAAAAATATATATAAATAAGGTGCTTTTAGTATCTTATTTTTTCTTTTGTTATGATATAATCATTATAGAATAGGAAAAGAGGTTAGGTTATGACAGAACTAGAAAGATTAGATGGCTATTTTAGAGCGGCTAATTATATATCGGCTTGTCAACTTTATTTGCTTGATAATCCACTTTTAAAAAGACCACTTAAAGCATCAGACATTAAAAAGAAAATAGTAGGTCACTGGGGAACTGTTCCAGGACAAAACTTTATTTATACTCATCTAGACAGGGTAATTAATAAATATGATTTAGATATGATTTATATATCAGGCCCAGGTCATGGTGGTAACTTTATGATTGCTAATACCTACTTAGAAGGTAGTTATACCGAAAAGTATCCTGATATTACTCAGGATGAAGCAGGTTTGCAAAAGTTATTTAAACAATTTTCATTTCCAGGGGGTGTTCCAAGTCATGTTGCACCAGAAACTCCAGGTTCAATTCATGAAGGAGGAGAATTAGGTTACTCACTTAGTCATGCTTTTGGAGCGGTTTTTGATAATCCAAATTTAATTGCAGCGTGCGTAGTAGGAGATGGAGAAGCAGAAACAGGGCCACTTGCAACAAGTTGGCACGGAATAAAATTTTTAAATAAGAAGACTGATGGTGCAGTACTTCCTATACTTCATTTAAATGGTTATAAAATAAGTAATCCAACTATTTTCTCTAGAATGAGCAACGAAGAACTTGCTAGTTTCTTTTATGGATGTGGATATAAAGCTTATTTAGTAGAAGGCTCTGACGAACTTTTAATGCATAAAAAAATGGCATCAACAATGGATGCGGTAATTAATGATATTAAAGAGATTAAGAAATCAAATGATGATGAAAAGCCAAGGTGGCCAATGATTATTTTAAGAACTCCTAAAGGTTGGACGGGTCCAAAAAAAGTTGATGGTAAAAATATAGAAGGCTCTTTTAGAGCACATCAAGTTCCTGTTTCTATGGACAAAAAAGAACATATTAAAATACTTGAAGATTGGCTTAGAAGTTATAAACCAGAAGAATTGTTTGATTCTAATGGAAAATTAAAAAAAGAGTATGAAAGTGTTTGTCCAAAAGGTGATAAACGCATGGGTTCAAGTTTATATACTAATGGAGGTTACTTAAGAAAAGATTTAATTATGCCTGACTTTAGAAATTATAAAGTTGATGTTCCTTATCCAGGTAGTGTTAAAAATCAAGATATGCTTGTATTAAGTTCATTTATAAAAGATATATTTTCTCTTAATGATGAAAACAAAAACTTTAGAATTTTTGGACCAGATGAAACCATGTCAAACAGGTTATATGATGTTTTTGATGTAACTAATAGAGATTGGCAATTAGACATAAAAGAAAATGATGAATATTTATCTAAAGATGGTAGGGTAATGGATTCAATGCTTTCAGAGCATATGTGTGAGGGAATGCTAGAAGGTTACCTTTTAACTGGTAGACACGGATTTTTTGCTAGCTACGAAGCGTTTATAAGAATTGTTGATTCAATGGCAGCACAACATGCTAAATGGCTTAAAGTATGTAATGAAATTTCTTGGAGAAAACCTATTTCATCACTTAACTTTTTGTTAGCATCAAACGTATGGCAACAAGATCATAATGGTTTTACTCACCAAGATCCAGGCTTTATGGATCATATTGCAAATAAAAAGGTAGATGTTATTAGAATATATTTACCACCAGATGCTAACTGTTTGTTATCTTGTATGGACCATTGCTTAAAAAGTAAGAATTACGTAAACGTTGTTATAGCATCAAAACATCCATCTTATCAGTGGCTTAATATGGATGATGCCGTAAGGCATTGTACTAATGGTATTGGTATATGGAATTTTGTTAGTAACGACACTAATCCAGATTTAATAATGGCTTGTGCAGGTGATACGCCAACTGTTGAAGCAATCGCAGCAACAAAGATACTAAAGTCTTATTTGCCAGATTTAAAAATAAGATTTATAAATGTTGTTGATTTAATGAAGTTAGATTCTACAACTAATCATCCACATGCTTTAAATGATATAGCATATGATTATTTATTTACTAAAGACAAACCAATTATTTTTGCATTTCATGGGTACCCAACATTAATTCATGAATTAACTTACTTTAGACATAATCATAATATACATGTTCATGGATATGTTGAAGAAGGAACTATTACAACTGCATTTGATATGAGAGTTAAAAATAAGATAGATAGATTTAACTTAGTAATAGATGCTGTAAATAACCTAGATTTAGGTAATATAGGTGAAAAAATAATTAGTGATATGAATAAAAAACTAGAAGAACATAATAATTATATTAAAGAATATGGAGAAGATTTAGAAGAAATAAGAAATTGGCAATTTTAACATAAATGTTAAAATAAATTGACAAAATTCCACCTTAAATTGCTAGACTTAAATAAGACTAAATGGTAATCTATTGTCATCAAATTTAAATTTGAAAAAAGGAGAAAGTATTTTATATGAAATTTTATGAAAAGTTAATTATATTAAGAAAGAAAGCTTTGTTATCTCAAGAAGAACTTGCTGAAAAACTTGATGTTACAAGGCAAACCATTTCAAAATGGGAACTTGGTCAATCAAAACCTGATATTGATAAATTACAAATGATGAGTAAGTTATTTGAAGTTGATGTTAATACACTTACTAATGAAGAAATATCTTTAGAAGATAAGGTTGAAACAAAAGAACATAAAAATAATAAAAAAGAAGATGGTGATAGAAAGTTTATTCTATATATATTAATAATTATTTTTATAGCATCACTAGCATTTTTAACATATAGAGTAGGAACTGATATAAAAGCTAAAAAAGATGAAATAAAAGAAGAATTAAGAAAAGAAAAAGAAAAAGCTGAAAAGAAACAAGAAGAGGAAGAAAAAAAGCAACAAGAACTTGAAGATAAAATAAAAAAAGAACAAGAAGAATACCATGAAAATTTTAGCAAAGATAGTTTTAATAGTACTTTTGAAATAAATCAAGGAACAAAAAGTGGCATGTTTGCAAAGAGTCAAGTTGATAATATTATAAAGAATAATAAGAAAGATAAAGAACATTTAATTGAGGTTATATTTGATGGAACATCTTATGGAACTGATCCTTCAAATATAAGTAATGTAAAAAATAATCTTCGAGAATTTAATGGAAATAAATTCCAAGAATATGAAATATCACTAGATTATGATGATAATGGTTATGTAAATAAAGTAACCATAGAAACTAGATAGCGAGGTGGAATAGCAATGATAATAAATATATGTTTAATAATAGTTATAATAATAACAGGAATTCTACTAATAGATTATAACCGTTTCGTAAGAAAAAATAATAAGGTTAAAGAAAGACAGTCACACATTGATGTTTTACTTAATCAAAGATTTGATTTGATACCAAACATAGTAGAAACAGTAAAGGGCTATGCAAAACACGAATCAAGTACTTTAGAAGAATTAGTCAACTTAAGATCATCGTATAACAATAAAGGATTTAGTATTGAAGAGACAGAAAAAGTAGATAAAAAATTTAATAACATAATGATGCTGGCAGAAAGTTATCCTGATTTAAAGGCTAATACTCAGTTTCTAAGTCTTCAAAATAGTTTAAATGATATAGAAAATAAGCTTAATTATGCTAGAACTAGTTACAATGATGCGGTAACTTCATACAATAACTTGGTTGAATCTGTGCCATCTAATATAATAGCTAAAATGTTTTCTTTTAAAAGAAAAGAATTATTTAAAATTGATGAAGAAAAAAGAAATAATGTGAAAGTTAATTTCAATGATTAAAGTTAAGTTTATGCTTAACTTTTTTAAGTTCTATTATATAATATTAATAGGAGAATGTTATGGAAAAGATATTTGATTATGTTAATAAATATGGAAATTATGATTTTGATGAAAAAGCACTTAGTGAACTTGATATGCTTATATTTTCTCATCTTTCTTACCTTGACTTATCAAACTTTAAGGATGGATTAATCTATGATATAGGATCAAGTTTAAAAAATTATGACGCATCTAATTTAGGTGATTCGGTAAAGACGGCCTATAAGTTGTTATCCTTAATATATGATAAAAAAAGATATAAAAACATAACCATGTTTAACTATAAATACATATTAACAGATGATGTTCAAGTTGGCATATTATCTTTAAGACTTTTAAATAATGATATTATAATAAGTTTTGAAGGAACTGATAACACATTTATAGGTTGGAAGGAAGACTTTGCACTATCTTATGAATATCCAACTAAGTCACATCTAATCGCAAGCAAATACGTAAGTGATACATTAAATAAAAATAATTGTAACATTTATTTATGTGGACATTCTAAAGGCGGGAATTTAGCATTGGTATCAGCACTTAGACTTCTTCCGTCTAAAAAGGGTAAGGTAAAGAAAATATACTCATTTGATGGACCAGGGATTCCAGATGACATATTTAAATCCATGGATTACAATATGATTAAAGATAGCCTTATTAACATAATACCTAATTATAGCATAGTTGGAGTCTTACTTTATCAGGAAAACTTAAATGTAATAAAAAGTGATGCAATAGGAATTATGCAACATGAAATATCAAGCTGGAAAATAGAAGATGACCACTTATTAAGATGTGAAGAATCTAGCTTGAGTAAGGAACTTGATGTTTCAATAAAAGTTTGGCTTATAAAAACAACTCGTGAAGAGCGAAGACAAATAATTGATGAAGTATTTGATATCTTTGTTAAGTCTGGTATAAAAACAACTGATGATATAAAAGAAAATAAGATAAAATCTGTAAACATGCTTTTAAAAAATTTAAATGGTTTTTCAAAGGAAACAAGAACTTTATTTAATAATTATATGAAGATGTTAATTGGTGAAGTGGGTACGAATATAATAAATGATAAAAAGAAAGTTATTAAAGAAAAAATAAGTGAGTTAAAGGATAAATACGATACTTAATATAAATGATTTAAATGGTAAATACACTTGTAAACAGTGTATTTTTTTTCTATAATATCATTGAGATGAGGTGTTAACTTTGAAAAAAACGGTACTTATAACAGGAGGTTCTAGAGGAATAGGTAAGGAAACTAGCATAGAATTTGCAAAAAACGGATATAACGTTGTAATAAATTATGTGAGTGACGAAAAGTCTGCACTTTCCTTAAAAGAAGAATTAGAAGAAAAATATGATTCTGATGTTATGCTATGTAAGTGTGATGTATCAAATGAGATAGACATAAAAAAAATGGTAAGTGATGTAATTAATTACTATGGAAAGATAGATGTACTTATTAATAATGCTGCTATTGCTTTAGATTGTGTGTTTGAAGATAAAAAGGTAAGCGATTTTAAAAAAGTATTAGATGTTAATTTAATTGGCCCATTTACTTTATCAAGAGAAGTTGGGAAAAACATGCTTGAACATAAAAGTGGTGTAATTATAAACGTATCTTCTACCAACGCGATTGATACATATTATGAATATGGCTTAGATTATGATGCATCAAAGGCAGCACTTATTTCTCTTACTCATAATCTATCTAAGCATTTTGCTCCTTACGTAAGAGTAAATGCAGTGGCACCCGGCTGGGTTAACACTGATATGAATAGAAACCTAGATGAAGACTACATAAAAGAAGAGGAAAAAAACATTTACTTAAAGAGATTTGCAGAAGCTAAAGAAATAGCTAAAGTTATATACTTTTTAGCAAGTGATGATGCAAGTTATATAACAAACGAAGTAATAAGGGTAGATGGCGGATATAATCACGGGTAAATTATATAAAAATAGGAGTTGATATAATATGTATAATGAATTTGGTATAAGTGATAAGGCAAAAAACTTGGTATTAAAAGCAGAAAAAAGCCTAACTGAAGAATTTAAAAAAATAGATGATATATGTGATATAAATAGTTTGAAAGTTTTAAAAGCATTTAATGATAATAAGATATCGGAAGCACATTTTGGAAGTACAACAGGGTATGGTTATGATGATATAGGTCGTGATGCAATAGAGCGTGTTTTTTCGTCCGTACTAGAATCAGAAGATGCCATTGTTAGAAGTCAGTTTATTTCTGGGTCACATGCACTATGCGTTTGTTTATTCGCGTTTTTAAGGCCTGGGGACTTAATGCTAAGTATAACAGGTACTCCATATGACACTCTTCATAAGGTAATAGGAATAAAAGAAAATAAAAGTTCTTTAAAATCATTTGGCATTAAATATGATGAAATAGATTTATTAGATAATGACTTTGATTATGAAAAAATAGAAAATTATATCAAGAATAATAAAGTAAAATTAATAGAAATTCAAAGAAGTAAGGGATATTCTACTAGAAAAAGTATCGTTATAGAAAAGCTTGAAAAAGTAATTAAATTAATAAAAAAAATAGATGATGACATAATAATAATGGTTGATAATTGTTACTGTGAGTTTGTTGGTGATAAAACACCAACAAAAGTTGGAGCAGACATAATAGTTGGTTCGTTAATTAAAAACTTAGGTGGCGGAATAGCTCCTAATGGAGCTTACGTAGCAGGAAAAAGGAAACTTATTGATTTGGTAGGTGAAAGACTAACACTTCCTGGTGAGGGAAGAGAAGTTGGCCCAACTCTTGGAATAAATAAACAAATATTAGAAGGTATTTTTATGTCTCCTTCTGTTGTTGCATCAGCTCTTAAAACGGCTGTTTTAACAAGTAAAGTACTAGAAGATTTAGGTTACAACGTGGAACCTAAATACAATGAAGAAAGAGCAGACATTGTTCAAAATATAGTATTTAATAACGAAGAAGACTTAGTTAAATATTGTGCGGGTATTCAAAGTGCATCTCCAATTGACTCATTTTCAAAACCTCTGCCTTGGGATATGCCAGGATACGATGATAAAGTAGTTATGGCAGCGGGCACTTTTACGCAAGGCTCTTCAATAGAACTTTCTTGTGACGGACCTATAAGACCTCCTTTTATAGCATATCAACAAGGAAGTCTTACTTATCCATATGGTAAATTAGCAGTAATGCGTGCGGTTACAGAATTATTAAATAAAAAATAATTTATTTTACGCTTTTATTTATAGTTTCAAAAACACGTGTTATAATAAATTGTAAGGAGTAAGAAATGAAAAATAAAAATGATATTATAAAAAACAAGGGATTAATCTTAATAATTATTTTTTCTTTTTCTTTGATATTTTCACTTGTATACGTAAACTTTTATGCAAGTAATATTTATGTTAAAGACTTTAAAAGTACCGAGAAAATAGAAGTGTTTAAAAAATATAAAAACAGTAAAATAACCGCTTGTTATGGAACTAGAATAAGATGCAAGAAAATTACTTACAAAATAAAGGGGAGCGTTAATACTAAAAGAATTGGTACTTATAACGTAACTTATAAGATTGATTATAAAGATAAGCACGTATCTAAAATTAAAAAAGTTACCGTAGTTGATACTAAAAAGCCAGAATTAGTAATTGAAGGTTCCTTCTTAAACGTTTGTCCAAACGGAAAAACAAGTGATGTTAAGATAAGTGCAACTGATAATTATGATGGTGACATAACAAAAAATGTAAAATATAAAATAGAAAAAAATAAAATTAAATATAGAGTATCAGATTCATCTGGTAATATGGCAAGAAAAGAGTTTGATGTTAATATTATGGATAATGAAAAACCTAGTTTAATTTTAAATGACGAATCTATTATATATTTAAGTGTGGGTGCAAAATACGTAGAACCAGGCTATGTTGCAATTGATAATTGTGATGGAAACATAACGGATCAAGTTTTAGTAAGTGGTACAGTAGATACTAAAAAGCCTGGAACTTACGTTTTGACATACAGCGTAAAAGATGAAGAAGGAAATTTAAGTGAAGCAAAAAGAACCATAAAAATTTTCCCTAAAAATAACTATAAACCAGGAGTTAATACCGCTAAAACAATTTATTTAACGTTTGATGATGGACCTGGAGCACATACGGCAAGACTACTTGACATACTTAAAAATTATAATGTTAAGGCAACCTTTTTCGTAACGGGATATAATAACAATTACAATGATTTATTAAAAAGGGAAAAAGAAGAAGGTCACACGATTGGTCTTCATAGTTATTCACATAATTATAGTCTTATTTATACATCAATTGATGCTTATATGGAAGATTTATTAAGTATACAAAATAAAGTTAAGGAGTATACTGGCGAGGAATCCAAAATAATAAGATTTCCAGGAGGTAGTTCTAATACGATAAGTAGAAAATATAGGACCCATATAATGAGTGATTTAACAAGTAAGGTAGAATCCCTTGGATTTAGATACTTTGATTGGACAATTGTATCAGGTGATGCTGGAGATACTAAGGATTCAAATAAGATAGTGTCAAACGTAACTGGTGGGATTACGGAAGATGGGTTAAACGTTGTTTTAATGCACGACATAAAACCTTATACGGTAGATGCTATTGAAAGAATAATTACGTTTGGTCTTTCTAATGGATATACGTTTGCACCTCTTACGATGGATAGTCCGGTTGTGCATCAAAAGGTTAATAACTAAGAGAATTTATTTTATTCTCTTTTTTTGTAGTTTAAAGTTTATTCATAAAATGATTAATTGCATTAAATATTAGTGAAATAAGGGGGAAAAATTTATGCAAAAAAAAGGAATTGACATAAGTCACCATCAAGGAGACATCGACTTTGACAAATTAAAAGGAAACATAGATTTTGCAATGGTAAGAACAAGTTATGGTTCGTTTTATGAAGATAAAAAATATAAAAGAAACATAAAAGAGTTAGAAAGAGTAAAAATTCCGTACGGATTATATCACTTTTCTTATGCAACAAATGTAGAGTCTGCAAAAAAGGAGGCTACAGGTTTTATAAACATAATAAAAAAATATAATCCTTTATATCCAGTTGTAATTGATATAGAAAGCTCAAGCAGAACATCTAACGTTAGGAATGATACATTAGTTGATATAACATCTACCATATGCTCTATGATAGAAAGTGCCGGATATTATGTAATGATATATGCTAATAAGGATTATTTAACTGGTAAATTAAATAGTTCAAAATTAGATAGATATGATAAGTGGCTTGCCGAATGGAGTAGTAAACCTACGTATAATAAAAACTTTGGTATCTGGCAGTATTCATCTAAGGGAAGCTTGCCTGGAATAGTAGGAAACGTTGATTTAAACATCGCTTATAAAGATTATCCTAGTATAATTAACAATAAAAAACCAGATGCATCATCTAGTGATAGAAAAAAAGAAAGTAATTCCGTTATAAATTACGTTGTTAAAAAAGGAGATACGCTAAGCGCTATTGCAAGTAAATATAACACCAATTATAAATCTTTGGCAGAGTATAACAACATTAAAAATCCTAATAAAATTTATCCTGGACAAATAATAAAGATACCGAATAAAGAGGCTTCTGCTCCAACAACTTACATTGTAAAAAAGAAAGATACATTAAGTGCTATTGCAAGTAAATATAATACTACTTGGAAAAAACTATATGAAAAAAATAAAAACGTAATTGGTAAAAATCCTAATAAAATATATCCAGGAATGGTATTAAAAATATGATTTTGGTTAACACTACATAGTGTTAACCTTTTTAGTTACTATTGACTTTGAAATAAAATAAATGTATTCTATATTTAGATAATAAAGGAGAGGAGATTATAATGAAGAAACAAAGTATAGCAATTATTGGTGTTATAGCATTCGTTTTAGCAGTTGTAGTTGGATATGCATTATTTAGTGATAATTTAACTGTTAGTGGTAGTGCAACCGCAACCGGTGATTTTGATGTTGAGTTTACTAGTGTAGGAGAAATTACTAAGGTAGGTTATACAGCAGTTGATGCAACTGAAATAGCAAAAATTTCTGAAGATAAAAACACGTTAACGGTAACTGTTAATAAGCTTGATTATCCAGGTGCTTATGTAACAATTCCTGTTACTATAACTAATAAAGGTTCAGTTTCAGCCAAATTAAAAAACATTAATGAAACTGGGTTAACACAAGATAATAGAGCAATAAAAGTTACATATACAGGTGTTGCAGCAAGTGATACGGTAATAAAAACTAATGATACCCAAGAAATGAATATTAAGGTAGAATGGGATCCTTCTATAAATACCGGATCATCAGACGTAACTTTCCAAATCACTTTGGAATACGAACAAGCAAAGTAAAAATAGGTCATCCTATTTTTTTTAATATGTGAGGTGGATAAAAATGAAAAAACAAAACATGATAATAATAGTCGTGGTTGCTTTTTTGCTTACGATAACAATTGGTTACGCATTATTTAGTGAAAGTTTGAGCATCAATGGAACAGCTTTAGCAGAAGGAACTTTTGATGTTGAATTTACTTCTGTTGGAACACCTACGTGTATAGGTTTTACCGGAACATGTGATTCTAATACATTAACTGGTATTTCATCTGATAAAAATACGTTAAACGTGACCGTTAATAAATTGGAATTTCCAGGTGCTTATGTTGAATTTCCTGTTACCGTAACTAGTAAAGGTACTATTCCTGCGGTTTTGGAAAGTATTTCAGAAACAGGACTTGAAACTGATGATACCATAAAGGTAACATACACCGGTATATCCGAATTAAAGGGCCAAAAATTAGAACAAAACGGGACTCAAACTTTTAGTATTAAAGTTAAATGGGATGAAAATTCTAATAAATCTTCTGAAAACGTACAATTTTCAATAAAAATGAATTATAAACAAATTGCAGAATAGTTATTGCTTAGAGGTGGAAGTAAATTCCGCCTTTTAAATTGAAAAAAACTGCTATTTATGATAGTATTTATATGTAAAAATAGAGATAAATATGATATGACATAGAAGGGGTAATTTATGGAAACACATTCAAAAAATAAAAAAAGTTTAAAAATTATTAGTGTTATAGTTGCAATATTGGTGTGTTTAATGAGTGTTGGTTACGCCTTTTTTAGTGATTCTTTATCTATTAATGGAGTTGCATCAACCGTTGATTACTATAGTGGTACAATGCTTCCAACAAACCCTATTATGTTAAAACCTGAAGATAATTTATATAGTACCTATGATACGTCTAGAAGTAAACTTTCTTTAAGGGAAGAACACTGGGTGGGAGACACTTTTATAGTAATTTGGAACAAGGGAGTAGGTATTTCAATATCAAGAAAGACAATTACTTATACAATTTCATTTTCTAATCCAACTGAACTTCCATATACGAATGGACAAGTTACTACTAAAATAGAAAATAATGGTTTAGGTTATATAAAAAGTGCAACAGGATCACTTTCTAAAACTACATTACAGCCCGGTGAGGCAGTAGAAGTTAAACTAACTATTACATCTAATTTTTTATCAAGACTAGATGATCAAGATATAACTGCTACAATTTCATATGAACTTCAAGGGGAGACAAAGTATTTTTACTTTGTAGTTAAGTATCGCGGTTGGGATAATGATTAGTATATTTAGGAATAAGGGTGGTGAAAGAGTGAAAAGAAGGTTAAAAATAATTTTATTGTCGATATTAATTTTAATATCGGCAGCACTTGAGTTTGCGGGCTTATCAGCTCATTTTGGCTCTTTTTATTCTTATGTTATAAAACCAATTATTTGGGTGTTTATTGGCATAATAACGTATTTTTTCTTTAATGACGATGTTATTCCAAATCTAAAGTATAAAAAAGAAGTAGAGTTTTATACAATAGTAACAACACTTATATACTTTGTAATATATTTTGGTTTAGGTTATATAAAAGGTTTTGCACATAATCCATATGACTACACGCTAAAGGGAGTATTAAATAATTTATGGGTGTTTGTTCCTGTTGTAATTGTAAAAGAATACGTAAGATATTACATGATTAATAATACTGGTACAAAAAATATATTATTACATGCATTATTAATTTCTATTTTACTTACTATGATAGATTTAAATATATACAAGCTTAACTCTTATTTTTCAACGTCACTAAGCGTTTTTGAATTTATAATTCAAAACTTTATCCCGAAATTGATAACAAATTTATATTTAACATACATATCATACTATGCTGGATATAAAACTACAATTATTTATGCTTTCATACCACAATTTTTGTTGTATGTTTTACCAATACTTCCAGATTTGGATATGGCAACAATGTCTATTCTAAATTCATCTATTCCATTTTTCTCTTATGTTTATATAAATTATATTATAAATAAGCTAGAGAAAACGTTGGATAGGAAAAGAAATAAAGTGGTGGGTATAAAAGGATATGTATTAATGATTTTATTTGTTATCATCATGATTTTATTTGGGCTTGGTATATTTAGTGTTCAACCGCTTGTTATTGCAAGTAATAGCATGTTACCTAGTATAAGAAAGGGAGATATTGTAATAATAACAAATAAGAACACCAAAAAAATAAAAAAAGGAGAAATAATAAGATATAGGATTGATAATTATTATGTTGTCCATAGAGTTGTTTTAATAAAAAAAGATGAAAGAGGAAACAGAACGTTTATAACTAAGGGAGATAACAATAGCAACATTGATCTTTTTGCGGTAAAAGAATCTCAAGTAGACGGGGTTGTTAAAGTGGATATTCCTTATTTAGGTTACCCGACTTTATTGTTTAATAAACTACTAAATACTGGAGTAGATAAAAGGGTTATAATTGATAAAGGAAGAATAAATTAATTGTAAAATAATGACAAATAATATCATAAATAAACATAGTTTGTCTGATATCGTTGAAGTTTATATTAATTGTTGTTATAATTTTTTAATAGGAGCATATAAAAATATATGAAAAAACAAAATCTGTTAATTATATTGATTATTTTTTCTTTGCTTGTTATGCTTATTGGATATTCGGTTTTTAAAATGAGTACTAATATAAGGAATGTAATGACATCTAATAGTGATATAAACGTAGAGTTTAAAAGCATCGGAAAAATATATGAAAGTGGAAGTGTTGGTGCTGATGCAGTTATATCAAAAGATAGAAAAATAATTTTTATAAACATTCCTAAATTAACTTATCAAGGAGCCTACGTAATTATACCAATAATGGTAGAAAACGTTGGTACAACACCTGTAAGATTAAGTTCTATTTATGAATATGATACAAAAGATAGTGACACAATAAAGGTGTACTATGATGGTATTGCAATAACTGATAAGGTTTTAAATCCAGGTGATGTTGAGGAATTTAGAGTCAAAGTGATATGGGAAAATAAACAGGATAATAAACCAATTAAAATGAATTTTTACTTAAAATTAAATTACGTTCAAGAATAGGAGGTATATGACATGAAAAAGCAGAGACTTCATGGTAAAACTATAAAAAAAATCGCTGTATCTATTTTATTAGTTTTTGCTTTGGTTGTACAGTTTGCTTTTTTAAGCTATTTATTTAAGGCAATATCTCCAAATAATGATAAAAGTAATGTAATTATGGATTATACATCAAGTGGAAATTTAGATTATAAGGTATATTTGAAGCAAAATGATTTTATTGATAGTACTTATCTGAACGCTGGTGAAGCTTATGTTTTGGATTTGATTGATCACATAAAAATAATTTCACTTTATGATTTTAAATCAACAAATAAGACAAGCGTGACAGGAACTAATAAACTAATTTCAAAATTAAAAGTATATTATAAAGAATCAACCGACAAAAGTAGTAATCCTGAAGTTATGACTAAGCAAAAAACATTAGATGAAAAAGTAATGAGTTTTAATGACAATAAATTTATTTCTTCGGGTGAATATGATTTATACTTGGATGAATATATAAATATAATTAAGGAATTTCAAAATAAAGTTAAGATAGCAGTAGATGGATATTTAGAAGTATCTGAAGTAAATAGCTTTTCTGGCAAAGTAGGTGGTGCATCTTATGGGGATACATATTCTAATACAATAAAGATACCTTTATCATCTTCGGTTGTTAAAATAGAAAGTGATGCATCAAATCCAAAAACAAAATCCGTATACGAAAGTGACCTAGTTAAAACTAATAAAATAGTTTTGAACTATATCGTAATAGCAAACATAGTTACTTTCATAATAATTTGTTTCTTACTTAGAAAGTTATTTACGTTTACTAATAAAACTGAGTATGAAAGAGAACTTAATAAGATACTTAAGAATTATGATGATATAATTGTAAATACTAGAACAATGGTTGATGTATCTGATTATAAGTTAATCAAAATAGAGGATTTTAAAGAAATTCTTAATTTATCTAGGGAACTTTTATTACCAATTATGAATTATGAAATAGAAAAAGGAAAGGCAACGTGTTTTTATGTTATTAAAGATGATATACTATACACTCACTTAATTTATGATAAAAATGCGGAAGAATATAAAAATAAAATATATAAAGAGGGCTATTAGCCTTCTTTTTTATAAATTATATTGTTAAATATAAAAAAATGTATTATAATTATTTTTGTAAATTGCCCTGTAGCCAAGTGGTAAGGCATCTGACTCTGAATCAGACATGCACTGGTTCGAATCCAGTCAGGGCAACCAATTATGTATGGCCCGTTGGTGAAGGGGTTTAACACATCGCCCTCTCAAGGCGACATTCACGAGTTCAAATCTCGTACGGGTCACCAAATTTGAATTTTAAAGGTTAGTTTTATTGACTAGCCTTTTATTTATCATAAATTTTTGATATAATTTAAATGTTTAAGAAAGGAATGATTTTATGACTAATAAAGATTTAGCAAACTTGATATTTCCTAATATTACAAAAACAATAGAAGATTATGAAAAAATGTATCCGGAAAGAAACTTACCAGATGATGCGATAGTAACTCGTGCTGCTCCATCTCCAACAGGATATACCCATATGGGAACGTTATTTCAGGCCTTTGTTGCAAGGAAAGCTGCAAAAGATACAAATGGTGTATTTTATATAAGAATAGAAGATACTGATAGAGAAAGATTGGTTAGTGATGCGGTTGATGTTATCACAACTGACTTAAAATACTTTGAGGTAACTCCAGATGAAGGAGTAATATCAGGTAGTGAAGAAAAAGGTGCATATGGTCCTTACACGCAAAGTAAGAGGAAAGAAATTTACCAAACATTTATGAAATATTTAGTTGAACAAGGTCTTGCATATCCATGCTTTTGTACTAAAGAAGAAAAAGAAGAGATGACATCATCTCAGGAAAAAAGAAAAGATAGAATAGGATATTATGGAAGATATGCTAAATGTCGTAAGATTCCTGTAAGTGATGCATATGAAAGAATAAAAAATAAAGAAGCTTTTACTTTAAGATTAAAATCTCCTGGTGATTTTAATAAGAAAATAATCGTTAATGATTTAATAAAAGGAAAAATATCTTTCCCAGAAAATGATATGGATATCGTAATAATGAAACAAGATGGACTTCCAACTTATCATTTTGCACACTTAGTAGATGATCATTTAATGCGTACAACCCATATTATAAGGGGAGATGAATGGTTATCATCACTTCCAACCCATATACAATTATTCCAAGTATTTGGTTTTAAGCCTCCTAAGTATGCTCACATATCTCCAATTTTAAAGGAAGATAACGGAGTTAAAAGAAAGCTTTCTAAGAGAAAAGATCCAGAAGCACAAATGAGTTACTATAGGGAAAAGGGAATTCCAGTAAAAGCTGTTGAGTTATATTTAATGACACTTGCTAACACTAACTTTGAACAGTGGTGGGATGCTAATAAAGATAAATCATTAGATGATTTTAAATATGATTTTAAGAAGACTAGTAAGTCTGGTGGTTTGTTTGACGTCGAAAAATTGCATAACATTTCAAAAAATTATTTAGCAAGGATAAAAGCAACAGAATTTTATGATATGTTAGTTAAATATTCTAAGGAATATGATAAAGATTTTTATGAATTGATAACTAAGTATAAAGATTTTACAATAGGGCTTTTAAACATTGAAAGAGAACAAAAAAAGCCAAGAAAAGATTATGCTTCATTTAGTGAAGTAAAACATCTTGTTTGGTATATGTATGATGAATTATTTGAAAAAATGGAAAAGAATTATGAGTTTAATGGTATAACTGATAAAGATGAAATACTAAAAATAATGAATACATACGTAAATGAGTATTATAATGAAGAAGATGAACAACAAGAATGGTTTGAAAAAATAAAAGATTTATCTGAGGCTTTAGGTTATGCAAGAGAAGTTAAAGAATATAAATTAAATCCTGATAAATATAAGGGACACGTAGGAGATATTTCAATGGTAATTAGAGTTTCTCTTACAACAAAGAGCATGACACCTAATCTTTATGATATTATGAAGCTACTTGGAAAGAAAAGAATATTAAATAGAGTAAAAGAATTAGAAAAAAACATCTAATTCTTTTTAATTTTTAAAATTTTATAATTTTTTTAGGGATTTTTATTTTTTTTAGGGGGTATTTTAAAAAAGTGTCTAACTATAGATATGAGAGGACCTAATAGTTTGGGTAGTTATGCTTTCCACTTTTTATTTTTCTAAATAGAAAGTTAGGTGATAATTATGAAGAAAGAAAATAAATTTCTTAAGATAATTATTGTTCTTTTAATTTTTCTATTAGTACTACTAATATTTAAAATATAAAAGAAACAGCATATACCCAAATGGTTTAAGTGGGATATGCTGTTTCCATGACAAACTTATGGAAAGCAAACTAACCTTTATTGTTAGGTTCTTTCACTAATTAAATTATACATAATTAGTTTATTTATGTAAATAAGAAAGCGTGCAATATATGAAAAAAATAAATTTTAAAAAATTTGAAAAATTGGATAAATATCAATTCAAAGCGGTAACTTCTAAGAGAAATGTCACTCTTGTTTTAGCGGGTGCGGGTTGTGGTAAAACATATACAATAACATCCAGGGTAAGATATTTAATAGATTATTTAAATGTTAATCCAAAAGACATTTTATGTATTTCATTTACTAATGATGCGGTTAATAAACTAAAAGATGACTTAAATCATGAAATAGAGGTACTAACATTTCATAAACTAGCACTTAAAATAATAGGAAGAAAAAAAGAAGTTTTGGCAGAAGATATGTTAACTGACATAATAATTAATACTTTTTCTAATGATAAATTATTTGGATTATATAATATGGGTAAACAAGATATGTATACTTTAATTAAAACTTTTATAAATCTTTTTAAATCAAATAATTATAAACTGGATAAATTTTATACTTTTATAAATAAATCTAATGCTAAAGATAAGATGTTACTAAAAGAAATAATGAAGTGTTACATATGTTATGAGTCTTATTTAAATAAAGAAAATTTGATGGACTTTAATGATATGATAAATATTGCAATAGAAAAGTTAGAAAATTCAAACGTAAGATATAAACACATTATAGTAGATGAATATCAAGACACATCCTACACCAAATTCTTATTATTAAAAAAATTAATAAAATTATCTTGTGCTTCTTTTTTTGCGGTTGGAGATGATTTTCAATCAATCTATAGGTTTGCAGGTTCTAACATAAAGATGATTACGAATTTTAGAAGATATTTTCCGTTTTCTAAAATAATAAAACTAAAAAATACTTATCGTAATTCTAGTGAATTAATTAAAATAGCAGGAAGATTTATTATGAAAAATCCATTTCAAATAAAAAAGAAGTTAAAATCTTCTATAAGTGTTAAAAATCCGGTACAAATAGTTTATTATGATAACTTGAATAATTCTTTAGAAAATGTAATTTCAGAAGATAAAATAGATGATTTATATATTTTGTCTAGAAATAATAAAGATTTAGATAATATTAAATTAGATAATGTTAATTGTAAAAAAATTAGTGTACATAAATCTAAAGGCTTAGAATCTGAAAATGTTTTTTTAGTTAACGTAAGCTCATCTAACAATGGTTTTCCTAATAAATATGTAGATCATAATATACTAAAATACGTTAATAACTATAGGGAATACTATCCTTATGAAGAAGAGAGAAGACTTTTTTATGTTGCACTTACAAGATGTAAAAATAAGGTGTATTTATTTGTTCCAATACATAAAGAATCTATTTTTATTAAAGAAATAAAAAAATATAAAGGCGTTACCATAAGACAATCATGTGTTTAAAAAGTAAAATATTGTCACACGAAAAAAATTATATTTATTAAACATACTTACTACTATTTATTAGGAGGTTATTATGAATAAATATAATAAAAACGGACTAAGTGATAAAGAAGTTATTAAAAGTAAGGAAAAATATGGTACTAATGAAATTAAAAAAGGCAAAACTAATAGCTTTCTATCTTTATTAATAGAGTCTTTAGGAGACCCTATAATTAAAATATTGTTAATTGCACTTGCGATAAAAGTGGTTTTCTTATTTAGAGACTTTGATTGGTTTGAAACACTTGGAATTTTAATAGCAATCTTTTTAGCCTCTTTTATATCAACTATTTCAGAGTATGGAAGTGAAAAAGCCTTTGAAAAACTAAAAGAAGAATCATTAAAGTTAAAATGTAAAGTTAAAAGAAATGGGAAAACAACAGAAATTTCATTTGATGAAGTTGTTGTAGGGGACGTTGTTTTATTAGAATCAGGTGATAAAATACCTGCAGATGGTGTTGTTATAGATGGTTTTTTATATGTTAATGAATCATCCATAAACGGTGAATCAAAAGAGGTACATAAAGAAAAATATTCATATGGAAACATAAAAGATAAAAACAAGTTATATAGAGGTTGTGTCGTATGTGAAGGTGCCGCATTATCAGTTATAACGGATGTTGGTGATAATACTTTCTATGGCAAGATTGCTAGGGAGCTTCAAGAAAAAAAGAACGAAAGTCCTCTTAAAATAAGGCTTAGATCACTTGCTAAAGTAATTAGTACGTTTGGTTATATAGGAGCTTTTTTAGCATCTGTTTCATATCTTTTTTCCAATATAATCGTTAGAAATAATTTTAATTTAGGATTAATAATGGATACCATAACAAACATTCCGCTTATGATGAATTATGTTATATATGCTCTTACGCTTGCGGTTACCATCATAATTGTTTCTGTACCAGAAGGGCTTCCAATGATGATAACCCTTGTTTTATCATCAAATATGAAAAGAATGCTTAAGAATAATGTTTTGGTAAGAAAAATGGTAGGTATAGAAACAGCGGGATGTATAAATATATTATTTAGTGATAAGACAGGTACAATAACAACTGGTAATTTATCTTGTGAAAGTATATTAGATGGTAACTTAAGTGTATATAAAAAAGAAAATGAACTTAAAGATAACACATACTCAAAAATATTAAAAACATCTATGGTAGTAAACAATATGTCATCATACGATAATGATAAGGTAATAGGAGGAAACATAACTGATAGATGCTTATTATCGTTTTATAAGCCATTTAAAATAGATGGTATAAAAATAATTAAACAGATACCATTTAATAGTAAAAATAAATATATGATTACCGTTATAGATGATAAAATGATTAGAAACCTAATAAAAGGTGCACCAGAAGTATTATTAGATAAATGTAAATATTATTATGATAAAAATGGTAGAAAAGAATTATTCTTAAATAAAAGTAAGATAGAAGAAAAAATAAAAAACGCTACATCAAATGGAGTTAGGGTAATTGTTTTAGCAAGTAGTGATAACATAAATGCTACTATTTTTAATGACTTAGTTTTTGTAGGGGCAATATTTATTAAAGATCCGGTAAGAAAGGAAGCAAAAGAAGGAATTAAATTAGTTAGTAATGCTTCTATTAAAACGGTTATGATAACTGGTGATAATAAAAATACGGCAGAGGCTATCGCAAGGGAAGTAGGGCTTGTAACTGATAGTAGTGATGTTATTATTACGTCAGAAGAGTTAAACGCTTTAAGTGATAGTGAAGTAAAAAGAATGCTTCCTAAATTAAAAGTTGTATCACGAAGTCTTCCACAAGATAAATCAAGACTAGTTAGACTATCAAATGAAATGGGACTTGTAACTGGCATGACAGGGGATGGGGTAAATGATGCACCAGCACTTAAAAGAGCGGATGTAGGTTTTGCCTTTGGCTCTGGTAGTGAAGTTGCAAAAGAAGCAAGTGACATAGTAATACTTGATAATAACTTTTTATCAATTGCTAAGGCGGTTTTGTTTGGCAGAACCATATTTAAAAGCATTAGAAAGTTTATTATATTTCAGTTAACCGTTAACTTATGTGCACTTAGTATATCAATAATAGGCCCTTTTATCGGTGTTGAAACTCCTGTTACGGTAATACAAATGCTGTGGATAAATATGGTTATGGATACGCTTGCAGCCCTTGCATTTGCATTTGAACCTCCTTTGCTAGAATACATGAATGAAAAATCTAAGAAAAAGGATGAAAGTATAATTAATTCTTATATGGTAAGTGAAATAGTTATAACCGGAATTTATACTACATTACTTTGTATTTTGTTTTTAAAACTCCCATTTATTAAAGAATTATTTTTAAGTGATAAATCATTTATGACAGCATTTTTTGGCCTTTTCATATTCGCGGGCATATTTAATTGTTTTAATGCTCATACAAGTAGAATTAACATACTTGCTCATTTATATAAGAATAAGATGTTTATAATTGTTATTTCATTTATTGTAATAGTTCAAATAATTCTTATGTATTATGGTGGTGATATGTTTAGAACAAGTCCTCTTACGCTAAAAGAATTTATAATTATGATATTAATATCACTTTCGGTAATACCAGTTGATGTGCTAAGAAAAATTGTTTCTAAAAAATATGGTAAAACTGGAAGCGTGTGATTTTGACTAAAACATGAAAAAATGATAATATATGCACGTAAGAGGTGATATATGTGAATCCTGATGTTGATTTAAATGATGTAGAAGCAAGAGAATATATAGCTTTATTATTTGATGGATATGAAAAAAGAAAAAAAGAAAAAAAGCTATATAAACATGATAATGTTCCTGAAATTATAATAAAGACATATTATACTTATGTAAAAAAACCCTCATTTGACAGACTTCTTTATAATTTTAAGAGACGATATTTATATAATGAGAACAAAATGGAACAGGTTCATAGCATAGAGGAACAAAAAGGGTTATCTTGCGTGTATGATTATGTTAATAAAAGAAAGGATGTAGAAAATATTTCGATATATGATTTATCATATATTCATGAAGCACTTTATTCAAAAGCAAAACATCCAGAGTTTGGAGGAAGGTATAGAAACCAAGATATTTATTTATTAAGTGAGGATGATGGCATTATTAATGGTGGTAACGTGGAACTTTGTCCTTACTGGAATATAACACATGAAATGAATCTTTTAAGACCAGAAGTTGATGAATTAGTTAAAAGTGGTATTAGATTGGGACAAAATTCTGATCCAAATGAAATATTAAAGTATATAAATGATTGTGTTATATTAAAGTGCAAATTAATAAAAATACATCCGTTTAGAGATGGCAATGGAAGAAGTATTAGAGCATTTATTAATCTTTTATTTAAACTAGCTAATATACCACCAGTATATATAGAAAATAAAGAAAAATATAAATACCAAGAAGCAATGAATAACGCACTTGTATTAAATGATTATACCGATATTTTTGATTTTTATAATTTTAAGATTTGTGATTCTATAATGGCTTTAGATCTTGCAGTGAAAAATGATATATCATTCAATGATTATGAAGAATCAAAGAATAAGGTGAAATAATAATGAAATTATTATTACATACTTGTTGTGCACCTTGTAGTGTGTACTGCATAGAAGAATTAAAAAAAGAAAATATTGATATAACAAGCTTTTGGTATAATCCAAACATTCATCCATATAAGGAATATGAAGCAAGGCTTGAAACGTTAAAAAACTATGACGAAAAAATAGGTATACCATTAATAATTGATGATTATTATGGCCTTAGAGAGTTTTGCAAAAACGTAGTAGATAAGTTGGATAATAGATGTGGTTATTGCTATTTATGTAGATTAGAAAAGACTGCTAAATATGCTAAGGAAAATGGCTTTGATGCTTTTTCAACAACCCTTTTAATTAGTCCATACCAAGACCACGAATTATTAAAAAAGACAGGAGATATGTTATCTAAAAAGTATGGTATAGAATTCTTATACAAAGACTTTAGACCGGGATTTAGGTATGGTCAAAACAAAGCTAGAGAATTAGGCCTTTATATGCAAAAATATTGTGGATGTGTATTTAGTGAAGAAGAAAGATACGAAAAATTAATAAATAAAAATAAAAAAATAAACGATAGTTATAAATAACCCTTAACTAAAAATAAAATATTTGTTATAATTAAATTGTAAGAGGTATTAATATGATAGTAAATGAAATATTTAAAAATTATTTTGTTATGAATTTATTATCTAATACTATTACTATATATTTTGATTTAAAGAACTAACACTTTTTTTGTGTTAGTTTTTTATATTTTGGAGGGAGTAAAATATGAGCAGTAAGTACGAAGATGAACTAGGTCTTATCGTAATGGATAATTGCAAGGAACTTGGCGATAAAATAGACCAAAATATTATGCAAAGAAGGAGTAAAAAAGATAGTTTTATAATACCTACAAACTTGGTTAGGTTTAATAATGGTGAAGGTAAAGCAGTTATAGAAGATTCTGTAAGAGATAAAGATTTATACATTATATCTGATATAGGGAATCATAGCATGACATACAAAATGTATGGGTACATAAATCATATGGGCCCTGATGAACATTTTATGGACATTAAAAGGGTTATATCTGCAGTTAGAGGACAAGCAGATAGGGTAACTGTTGTTATGCCACTTTTATATGAATCAAGGCAACATAGAAGAAAGGGAAGAGAATCACTTGATTGTGCACTTGCACTTCAAGAATTACAAAATTTAGGAGTAAGTACAATAGTTACTTTTGATGTTCATGATCCAAATATTCAAAATGCCGTACCAACTAGTATGTCATTTGAAAATTTTTATCCAACAAATACCATTTTAAAGGAGTTTATAAAAAATGAAGAGTTTGATCCAGAAACAGTAAAATTTATAAGTCCGGATACAGGAGCGATGGATAGAGCTAAATATTATGCTAATATGTTCCAGGCGGATGTTGGTATGTTTCACAAAAGAAGGGATTATAGCAAAATAGTAGATGGTAAAAACCCAATAGTTGCGCATAACTATTTAGGAGGTAATTTAGAAGGTGAAACAGCGATAGTGGTAGATGATATGATTGCATCTGGTACATCTATGTTGGAAGTTGCAGTGGATTTAAAGAAAAGAGGGGCTAGAAAGGTGTTTTTAATATCAACTTTTTCTATGTTTACTAATGGGCTTGAATGCTTTAACAAAGCTTTTGAAGAAGGTTTATTTGAAAAACTTTATTCTACTAATTTGACATATGTAGATAAAGATGCTCTAACAAAACCTTGGTATGAACAGATAGATTGTTCTAATTACGCATCAGATATAATTAATACTTTAAATACAAGTGGTTCTATTTCAGAACTTAAAAATGGTAAACAAAAAATACTTACTATGTTACAGAAAAAGAAAAATGGAGAATTATAATTTAAATTCTTCATTTTTTGTAGTATAATTAAGTGGTAGGAGGGATATTATGACATTATTTTTATTAATTTTAATTGCAGTAATGACATTAGTTACTATGGTATGCTCAATAATTGTTACCATCATAGAAGTAAAAGATAAAAAGGCTCAAGATCTTGTAAAAAAAGCACTTGGAATAACTAGTATTGTACTTTTAGTAGCTTTGGTTATAGGTGCTTCTGTTGGAGTTTCACATATGGATAAGACGAAAAGTAACAATAAAACAACTACTACCGAATCATCATCAGATTCTAGTCAAACCGCTTTAGAACAAGCAGGATTTAACAAGGTTAGTATTGATGAATATTTAAATCTAATTAAGAGTAGTGATAAGCAAATTATCTTAATTGCAAGACCTACTTGTGGATATTGTGAAAAATTTACCCCAATATTAAAACAAGCTATGGAAGATATGAATTTAACTATTAACTATGTTAATACTGATAATTTCTCTAGTGATGATTGGTCTAAATTTCAAAATTCACTTGATTATTTAGCGTCTAATGAATGGGGTACACCACTTACTTTAATAGTACAAAATGGTAAAATTGTGGATAAAAACAATGGTTATGTTGAATTAGATGCAATTAAAGAATTTTTTACTAAAAATGGTTTAGGTAAATAATTATGAAACAAGAAGTTTATGAAAGTTGCAGAAATTTTATAAAAAAATATCCTAGAACAGTTGCTTTTAGAATAAAAAAACATTCATCTGTTGTAGAACAACATATAAATGATGATGAAGTTGTTTTGTATAGTTTTGTAGGTCAAAAAAATTCTAATTTATTGCAACCATTTTTTACAACAGTAGTGGTTTTTACTAATAAAAGAATGCTGCTTGGTCAAAAAAAATATTTGGGAAGATATTATTATACTTCTATAACACCTGATATGTTAAATGATTTTGAACTTAAAACCAGTTTGTTTTTTGGTTCTGTAGAAATAGACACGGTGAAGGAACATTTTTTTATAAATTGCTTAGATAAAAGATCACTTCCATCAATTGAAGATGCTTTATCTAAATATATGGTTAATGAAAAGTTGAAATATTTAAAAAAGAACTTATAAGAAGTTCTTTTAATTTACAAAAATTTAGTTATAATATATAATTAATGTGAGGTGGTTAAACGTGATACGAAAAAGAAAACAAGAAGAGGAATTTTTAGAAAAAAGTAATAGAGCATTAAAAATATTAAGTGTCATAACAGGACTAATTTTGACATTATTTTATTGCATTAATGGTGGCTTTTATTCTTTATTATTTGATCTTAAAGAATCTAAAACCGTAATTGTCTATGCTGTGGTTATAATATTGCTTTTGGTGTTATTAATATTATGCAATATGACTGACGAACCTGAGAATTTAACTGAAAAACAAAAGGATAAAAATAGTTATATTACTGTTGGTATCATTATTTTGATATTATTCTTTGCAATATTATTGATATTTACTTTGATTGATTTTTTCTTGCCATTAATAGTTTTATCTATAATTTTAATAGTAGCTTATTTTTTAGTTACTAAATTAATTAAATTTTTAGTAAAAAAGTATGGTGTTAAATAAACTTATAAAGATTATAGAAAAATAGAGAAAATCGCAGAACTGTTTAGAGTTGAGGAACAATTATTAAGGTGCAGAATAAATGAAGAGATAAGAAGTGAAAATAATAAAAAAATATATACAGATGAATCAACTGTAAAGCCAAAACCTGATGTGAAAATTAAAAAATAAATTAATTTAAGAAAAGAATAATATAATTAAATTATAAATTTTTTCTATCTAGAGGGGATTAAATTGGATGAAATTGCTAAAAATATAAAAAATACAAAAAGAAAATTAAATTATTTTAGTAATTTTTTCTTTTTTTGTATAAAATAAAAACTTACGAACAGTTAAGTTCGTAAGTTGATTTCAAATGGAGCAAGTGAGGAGAATCGAACTCCCGTCTCAGCCTTGGCAAGGCCGCGTACTAGCCGTTGTACTACACCTGCAAATAAATTGGAGGGGCCAGCCGGATTTGAACCGGCGATCGTGGAGTTGCAGTCCAATGCCTTACCAGCTTGGCTATAGCCCCATTTCTTTTCGTGCAACAAAATTATAACATATAATACCAGTAAATAGCAATAGTAATTCTCTATATTTTATGTAAAAAAATATTACAAATTGCTATTTTTTCTAATAAAAAATTCATATTTTGTAAATAATATTACTAATAATGAGCCTATATAATCAATTTAACCTTGCAAGGTTAATAGTTTTTGGCCTATTAAAGATAAAATTGTAATAGGTGGTACAATTATGAAAAAAAGAAAGGTAATAGAAGCTATTGCAGAGAAAATTAATAATATAGTAAATGAAAGTAACGGAAAACTTACGGTAAATAAGATAGCATCTAAAAGTTGTCTTACCCAAAGTACTGTTCAACATATAATGGATAAAAGCTACAAGGATGTTAAACTATTAACCATTGTAAGATTATGTGATGGATTGGGACTTACTTTAAAAGAATTTTTTTCTGATGAACTTTTTGATAATATAGATAGAGATGACTAAGTTAAAAGACTTAGTTTTTTTTATTAGAAGAATATGATATAATTAACCTTGTAAGGTTAACTTTTTTGGAGGTAAGTTATGTCAACAGAGTTTAAATTATACAACGTGGATGATGAAGATTTATATAGAAATAAGTCGCCAAAGGAAAAATTTGAGATACGAAAACAAATGATTGTTATGGCAAAAGAAAGGGGAATTAAACCAACAGCTAGATATTTTAATACTTATCCTGCAACTGTTAGGAGAATAATTAGGTTATATAATGAAAAGGGAGAAGAAGGACTTATTACTAAAAGATAGTAAGTTTTTTTATTTGACATTCATTTTAAAAATGTGTAACTAAATATTTGAAAAATTCATAATAAATAATATAATAATATTATAGGAGATGAAACTTATGAAATATATTATAGATACAGATCCAGGGGTTGATGATGCAATTGCAATTATGTTAGGTATAAAAAATAAATTAGACGTAATAGCATTTACTTTAGCAAGTGGTAATATTCCAGCTTCTAAGTCGGAAAAAAACATAAAAATAATTCAAGAATTTTTAGGAACTAATATAAAAATGTATAGAGGCAAAAAAGAAAATAAATGTAATCATGAAACAGCTGAGTATGCACATGGTAAGGATGGATTAGGATATGCTGTTTTTACTGATTCTATGATAAGGGGCAAGTTTTCTAAAATGAAAGCTGAAGATTTGATAATCAAAGCATCTAAAAAGTATAAAGATGATTTAACGATTATTTGTCTTGGACCTTTAACAAACATAGCAAATGCCTTAAAAAAAGATCCTAAATTAGCTTATAGAGTAAAACACTTAGTTATAATGGGAACGACTTATGATCCAGAAGTTAAAAAGCCATACTTAGAATTTAATGTTAACGTGGATCCAGAGGCTGCAAAAAGTGTTTTAAAGGCACCTTTTGATGATATAAAACTAGTTACTCATGAGATAGGAGTTAAGTCATTTATAGAAAAAGACTATGTTTTAAATTTACGTAATTCCGATAATCTTTTATCAAGATTTGTTGGTTTGATATCGGAAAAATACATAGAATTTAGTTATGAACATTATAAAACTATAGGTCTTGGTACACCTGACCCTACAACGATAGCTAGCGTAATAGATCCAAGCATTGTTACGTTTAAGCCTTGTAATGTAAAAATTATATCTAATGGAAATGGAAAAGGTGAGTGCTTTATAACGCTTGTTGATAATAGTAACGTTAAAGTATCAACCGGTTTTGATTTAGAAAAATTTAGAAAACTATTTAAAGAAACTTTTAACTAAGACATTTTTTAATGTCTTTTTAAATATACTTAATTAGGTGATTTTTTTGACTGATGAAAATATTTATTTAACCGCATATATAAAAGGTGATATATCTTCACCTAATTTAAATGGAATAGCATATTTTAAACCTTTTAAAGATGGGGTAATGGTAGAAGTAGAAGTATCCGGACTTCCTGGGTATAAATCATATGAACTTTTTCCAATTCATATTCATGATGGTAAAAATTGTGAATTATCAAGTGATGGTACGTTTTTAAACGTAGGAAAGCATTATAATCCAACCAATACTAGTCATCCTTATCATGCTGGAGATATGCCTTTATTATTTTCTAATAGTGGTTATGCATACATGAAGTTTTATACAACAAGGTTTAAAATTTATGATATAGAAGGTAAACTAGTTATAATTCATGAAGCTACAAGTGATAATAATGCTAAAACTTTTGGAAGAAAAATAGGATGTGGAAAAATAGTTAGGCATAATATATAAAAAAATATCAATTTGTATTTGATATTTTCTTTTCTTTTAAACACTTTATAAAAATAATTGTTAAAATTATAAATATAGGAATAGCAATAAAAGGAACATAATAATTTTTTATAATCATAATAGAGTGTGGGATGTTTCCAAATAATGTATTAGCAATTATAATTGATATTATACTTATTAAAATAATTAAAATATAGTTAGTTTTTTTAGAAATTTTAAAAGTTTTTAAATATGTATTAATTCCAAAAAAGGATGTGTAACAAAGAGCAAGTATATAAAGTAACCATCTAAATGCAAGTAAGTTTTCTATGTGCAGTCCAGATGATGTTATTCCAATTTTTTTAAGTAAAATATATTCTGGATATCTAAATAAAGTAGCCATATTAAATCCAAAGCACGAAACTACATAAAACATTACAACAAGTAAAGCTATTTGAGATACTAAATAGAAAATTAAAAACGTTTTATTAAATCTTTTTTTATCTATTATTTTATCTTTGTTAATTGTTAAAAGTAAAATAGATAATAAAGCTGAGGAACAAGCTTCATATATAGCGGCATCTATTATTTTAAATACATATTTTTTATTTATTATAATAGGTAGTATATTATCTATTTCTATATAATGAAAAAGTAGAACTTCTATTATAATTACTAAGATTAAACTTATTATAAATGAGATTTGTGATATTCTAGATATTACTTCTATGCCCTTTAAGCCGATTATAAAAACGGTTATTAAAATAAGTATTCCAACAAAATAAAATGGTGTGTTTTGTAGGTATTTACTTGTTACAAATATAACTGATGCTCTAATTGATACGATAAATAAAAACAAGTAAAATAAAAATATTAATGCATTAAATATATTTGCTATTGGTTTTTTAAAAAGTTTTTTATTTTTTTCAAATATATTAAGATTTGTATGTGTATTATTTATTTTTAAATACATTAGTATGGGAATAAGTCCTATTATAGCACCAATTATAATTCCTATTAAAACGCCATTATTAGCTTTTCTAAGCAATATTACATCACTTAGACCTATATACATACTTAAACATATTAAAGTTAAAAGCATGCTTATTTGAGTACTTGATACTTTATTATTCATAACTATTTTCCTTTCTAACTGATTTTATAGAAAGCTCAGTTGATTTTATTTGTACATTAGTATTAAATTTAAAACTTATTTTATTTAATATATCTTTATTTTTATAACCTAATTTTTTAGTTTCTTTGTATTTTTTACTATAGAATTTTTCTGCATATTTAAGTACATCAGCTTTTTCTTTAACATATAGTTTATCTATTGTTTTATTCATTAAGGTATTAATTCTATTTTTTGCTTTAATCTCTAATTTTTTTATTACTTTATCATTATTTAAAAAGTCTGATTTACAATTATATTCTAAAAGATCAGCATCAATTTTTGTTTTAATATTTACTATTGGATTATTATTTTCATAATAAAGATTTTCTTTAAAATTGCTGTTATTAAGTCTTAATGTTGCGTAATTTTTACTGTCGCATTTAACATTTACGTAAGTCTCTTTAGCAACATTAGCTAAAAAATTATATCCAACACTTTCATTAGTAGTTAAATAACCTTTAAGTTTATTATTTTTAAAGTATCCAAGGGTATCAAATGTTAATTTGGTATTAGGATTACTTTCTTTTATATTGTCCATCTTTTCACCATTATTTATCTTTCCTTTTATTTTTACAGATGGAATAATTGCTTCTGTTTTTGAATTTGATAGATCAGATATAAATTCATCTATTGTAACAACTGTTAAAATACCACTAAAGTTATCTGCAACCGACAAAGTTGATCTTAGGTTTTTAGATGGAAGTGTTTCAAGTGGCGTTATTACCTTTAAAATGCTAGATGCATCTTTTTCTTTTGAAACCATAACTGCAGAATCTTTTTCGGACCCTGGGTCTCTCATAAAGTAATCTAGATAATTAAGTGGATTTTCTTTTTTTAATAATTCTTCACTTATTACAACAACTTCATTATGACCTAAGTATAATTCTTTTGGAGAATCAAGCATTATTTTTTCAAGGGCATCATATATTGTTTTTCCACTAGCTTCATAAAATGTTATTAAACTACTATCTGATTCTTCATCTTTTTTAGCATTCATTATTTGTATTCCTACTTTATATTTATTTACACTTTTTCCTTTATTTTCATCAATTGATATACCTGATACTATTGCATAATCATTTATTTCTTTGTAATTAAAACAACCACTTAAGGTAAATAGGATAATTATAAAAACTATTGTATTAAATATCTTTTTCATCATAATCCTCCTTAGTGTATATGTTTTTAGGATTTAGTTTAACATCTTTAAACTCTAGTATTGCATCTTTTTGTGCTTCTTTATTAAATGGTTCAAAAGGAGAGAGGTAAGGCTTTCCACAAGATTTTTGTGATGCCAGTATTGCAATCATTATAATAAGACCAAACATCACGCCAATAAAACCAAATAGGGATGCTAAAATAATTAGTATAAGTTGCCACCATCTAATTGAATTTATTAATTCTATCGATGAAAAGGCAAGGGATGCAACTGATGAAATACCAACTATTATAATCGTAATAGGTGAAACTATTCCAGCTTCAACAGCAGCTTGACCTAAAACTAAAGCACCAACTATTGAAATAGAACTTCCGCCTTTACCAGGAAATCTTAAATCACTTTCTCTTAATACTTGGAACATAAAACTCATAACTAATATTTCAAATACCGTGGTAAATGGAACGCCATCTCTTTGAATTGAAAAATTAATTAAAAGACCACTTGGTATAGCTTCTAGATTGTAAGCCATAAGAGATATGTAAATAGCGGGCGTTAGAAGACTTAATAACATAGATACAATTCTTATTACTCTGCTTGCAAATACGTTAAGACTTTTTTCGTAATAATCATCTGGTGTTTTAAAAAAATCAATAAAGGTGCAAGGTAATATTATAACTTCATTTGAATTTTCACACATAAGAACGCATCTTCCCTGAAGAAGCATTTGGCACGCTAAATCAGGTCTTTCAGTTGGAAGTGTAATAGGAAATATCGCTCTATTAGAATTACTTATGGCATCAATTATATAATTAGAATTTCCTACGTAATCGATTTTTATATTTTTAATTTTTTTATATATTTTATCAACTAATTTTTTATCACATACACCATTTAAATAAAAAAGAGCAACTTTTGTTTTACTTTTTTCACCAACAGTTACTTCCTTAATCCATAAATCTTCCGTTTTTAGTCTTCTTCTTATCATTCCGATGTTTGATTGATAATTTTCGGTAAAGGCATCAAGCGGTCCTTTAAGACTTTTTTCATTTTCACTTCTTTGAACACTACTTGTTAGATTAGCTTTATTTTCAAATGCAATTATTTTCTTTTCATCATCAAATAAAACTAGGGTAAAACCATTAAAAAGATAATATAAAGCATCTTTTATTGTGCTTATTAAGATAGCAGTATTATTTGGAATATAATTTTTAACGTATGAAAAGATATTTTTATCTAAAAGTTTTACACCTTCTTCATCTAATCTTCTTAAGATAAAATCATTTATATCATTTTGACTACTTACACTATTTGAATATATAAGTGTAATTATTTTATCCCCAATTGGGTAATTTTTGTATGTTACATCAGGTGCGTTTCCAGTTCTTTTTTTTATTTCTTCAATTATTTTTTCTTTTGTTTTTGGTATTGTCATATTATCCCTCTTTTTTAAATAGTATTAACTAAATTTTAAAAAAAATTCAAAAAAAAGGAGATCACACGGTTTCCCATGCAATCTCAAAAAGAATAAAAAGGGGTTGGCTAGTTGTGATACTAGCGCCAGCTATGGTTTTTCCAGAGCTGGTGCCATTTATACTAATCGAAAAGGGTGTAAAAGTCAACCTTTTTTTATTATTTTTTTAAAAAAGTTTAACGCATGATTGATTTTTCAAACATTCGTTTGTTATAATTGTATTAGAAAGAAAAAATGGTGATATCATGGAACTTGAAAAACTAGATAAGATAGGACCTAAAACTGCTAAAACATTGAATAATTTAGGAATATATAGCTCAGAAGATTTAATAAGAAATTACCCTTATCGTTTTTTAATTTTTGCAAAAAGAGACATTAATAATTCTAAGTATTATGATGAATTTGTAAGTGATGGGATAGTAGAGTCTATGCCAACTTTAAATTTTTTTAGAGGTAAAATGAATAGGTTAACATTCAGGTGTAATGTTCAAAATAAAATAGTTAAAGTTGTAATATTTAATAGAGCTTTTTTAAAACCAAATATTATTATTGGAAAAGAAGTTACAATAATTGGAAAATATGATCCTAAAAAGGAAACTATAGTAGCTACAAATATAAGGTTAGGAAATTTAAATAAAGTTGAGATAGAGCCTGTTTATCATCTATGTAAAGGTATTACATCTAAACAGATGAATTCGTTTATTAAGAAAGCGTTATGTGTGGTTAAAGAAAATAATAATATACCTAAAGAGTTAATTAGTAAATATAATTTAATGAGTGAAGATGAAGCAGTTAGAATAATTCATAATCCAAAGGATGAAAATAGTTTAAAGACTGCACTTAAAACGCTTAAGTATGAAGAGATATTTACCTATATGAAAAATATTAAATTGTTAAAGAAAAAAAATGAGATTCATAAAGACGTTTATAAAAAAGAAGTATCTTTAAATATGGTTCATGACTTTATTAATTCTTTGCCATTTAAATTAACTATTGACCAAGAAAAGATAGCTTTTAAAATGCTTGATGAAATTTGTGGTGACACATTAATGAACAGACTATTACAAGGAGATGTTGGTTCTGGTAAAACAATTGTAGCATTTATCATTTCTTATGCTTTATATACCGGTGGATACCAAACTGCTTTTATGGCACCTACTGAGGTTTTAGCACGTCAGCATTATAAGAATGCTTGTGATTTATTTAAAGATACAAACTTTAAGGTAGGCCTTTTAACAGGTAAAATGACTTTAAAAGAAAAAAGGAAAGTATATGAAAAGATAGAAAAAAATGAAATAGATATGTTAATTGGAACGCACGCACTAATAAGTGATAAGGTGGTGTGGAATAATTTGGGTCTTGTCATAACAGATGAGCAGCATAGATTTGGAGTTAATCAGCGCCAGACTTTAAAAAACAAAGGTTTAAACGTAGAGGTTTTAATGATGAGTGCAACACCAATTCCAAGAACTTATGCTTTAACTATTTATGGAGACACTGATACGTCAAGTATTAAGACAAAACCAAGTGGTAGAATCCCAGTTATTACCAAGGTAAAAAAAGAAGATGAAATAAAGGATGTTTTAGAGGGAATATATAAAGCCTTGAAAAATCAAAATCAAGTATATGTTATTGCACCTATGATAGAAGAAAATGATGATAGTAATTATGCTAACGTGTATGATTTAAAGCATAAGTTTAATCTCGCTTTTAAAAATTATAATGTAGAAGTATTACATGGGAAAATGACAAATGAAGAAAAAGAAAAAGTAATGGATGAGTATGCTAAAGGAAATATAGATATTCTTATATCAACTACCGTTATTGAAGTCGGAGTAGACGTTAAAAACGCAACTGTTATGGTTATTTTTGATGCTGATAGATTTGGACTTTCTACGCTTCATCAATTAAGGGGAAGAGTAGGTAGAAATAGCCTTCAGTCTTACTGCTATTTAGTAAGTGATAAAGATACTAAAAGACTTAAAATAATGGAAGAAGAAAATGATGGTTACAAAATAAGTGAAGCAGACTTTAAACTAAGAGGACAAGGAGATTTATTTGGAAGTAGGCAAAGTGGGGCTTTATCATTTAAATTGTCAGATGTAAGAAAAGATTATGATTTGTTAGTAAAGGTAAGAGATGACGTTAATGAATTGGTTAAATAGAAAAGAAGGGATGAATGTTAAAATGTATCATAAAATTTTAAAAGAAGTTATTAATAAACTTAATCAATATAAACTTGCAAGTTACATTAGTGATGTACAAAATTGGATTAATTCGCTTAGTAGTGTAGGACTTAAAAACTTTTTGAGTCTTGATATTTTACCTACAAGTTGTATTTTGTCCAATAATACTATGCTTATTAATCCTGTGTTTTTGGAAAGTAAATATTTTAGTCAAGATAAGGATTTAATAAATAAGGCTTCTTTAGAAGATATAAAAATTTCTCTTTTAAAGTTGGCTGGAAATAAAGAATCTATAAGAAGTTTATACCATGAGGCTGATATGCTGTTGATATATAATTCTAAAACGAGAGATAAACTTATATCCTTAACTTTTTTGGCACAAAATAATGCTTCATTATTGAGCGAATATCATTTAATAGACATGAATTTAATTTCAAACAGCAAGATATATGATACATTTACATTTTTCTTGATAGAAAAAGAGGCGACTAATAAAGAGTCACTTGATAATCCGGATCATGAAAAGCGAATGCAATCTATTATTTTTAAAGATAATCAATCCTTTGAGAAAATGGAAAATAAGAATGTTAATATTAAAAATTAGGGTGTTGATATAATATTATTATTAGGGGTTTACAAGAACTCCTTTTTTTCATATAATATAAATATATAAAAATAAAAGGAAGTACTTGGAGGATACTTATTTATTTAGCGCCAGACCCAAAAGAGGGTGACGAGGACTATGGTTATCGAAATGTTCGGCGGATGCCATAGCGGATTTGTGAATCGTAAGAAATACTTTTAAAAGATAAAATCAAAATTATAACAGAGGAGTATTTCACACAGTTGTTTTTATTATACATTTTTTAAAAGGAGAAAAATAATATGTGTGGAATAATAGGTTACGTAGGGAGTAATGGAGGCTCTGTGCGTGTTTTGATTGACGGCTTAGAACGTCTTGAATATAGAGGATATGATTCAGCTGGAATTGCCTTTATAAAAGATAATGGTATAGAGGTAATAAAAAAAGAAGGAAAAATAGCAAACCTTAGGAAAGATGTTAACTTTGATGTTAAATCAAACCTTGGAATAGGACATACAAGGTGGGCTACTCATGGGAAAGCAACATCTTCAAATGCTCATCCTCATAGAGTAGGAAAAATTACTATAGTTCATAATGGAATAGTAGAAAATTATGATAAATTAAAAGCGGATTTAAAAAATAAAGGATATGAGTTTAAGTCAGAAACTGATACTGAGGTGGTTGCGGCCTTAATAGATTACGTTTATAAGACAGAAAAAGATATGTTAAAAACAATTAGAAAAGTAAAAGAGATGTTAGAAGGCTCTTATGCTTTAGGTATTATTTGTGATGATGAAAAAGATGTGTTATACACAATAAAAAATAAAAGTCCATTAATAATTGGAATAAATGATGATGAAAATTATATAGCATCAGATGTTCCTGCAATACTTAATAAGACAAAAAAACACATTGTTTTAGAAGATGGAGATTATGCTAAAATAACTAATGAAAATGTAAAATTATATAAAGATGGTAAAGAAAAAGATTACGAAATAAAAGAATTTAATTTTGATAATAATGCAATAGATAAACAAGGTTATGATCATTTCATGTTAAAAGAGATGCATGAGCAGCCTGAGGTGTTTAAAAAAACTACTGAAAAATACATATCAAATGGTATGGATAGCTTGATAGAGAAAATGCCGGATTTTTCTAAATATGGAAGAATAAGAATAGTTGCGTGTGGTAGTGCAACTCATGCTGGCTTAGTTGGAAAACAAATGATTGAAAAGTATGCTAACGTAGAAGTTAGAGTAGATACTGCAAGTGAGTTTAGATATGGGAAGCAATTTTTAAAAGATGATGAATTAGTAATTGTTGTATCACAATCGGGAGAAACAGCAGATACATTAGAAGCTTTAAACATTGCAAAGAAAAATGGTAATGATACATTAGGAATAGTTAATGCTAAAGGAAGTACTATAGCAAGAGAAGCTAAAATGGTGCTTTATACAGAAGCAGGGCAAGAAATAGCAGTTGCAACAACTAAAGCTTACTCAGCCCAAGTTGCATTATTATCTTTAATAGCGCTTAACTTATCTTATAAAAAGGATTTAACCAATAAAGATGAGATTATTGAAATATTAAAAGATGCTAAAAAACTTCCTGATTATATAGAAGAGTTATTAAATAGAACAGATGTTTATAAAAAAATAGCAGAAGATATAAAAGATCAAAATGATATATTCTTTATAGGTAGAGGTGTTGATTATGCTCTAGCAGAAGAAGGTTCTTTAAAATTAAAGGAGATATCTTATACTCATAGTGAAGCTTATGCTGCTGGTGAATTAAAGCATGGTACGATATCACTAATAGAAGATAAAACTCCTGTTGTTGCGGTAATAACGGATGAGAGAATAGCACCTAAGACAATTAGCAATGTAAAAGAAGTAAAATCAAGAGGTGCAAACGTAATATGTATAACTAGTTGTGATTCTCTTGGAGAAGATGTTTGTGATGAAAAAATAGTTATACCAAAGGTTAATTATTTGTTTGAACCACTTCTTGCGGTAATTCCACTTCAGATGATTGCATACGAACTTGCTAAGATAAAAGGCTGCAGTATTGATAAACCAAAGAACTTGGCTAAGTCTGTTACGGTTGAGTAAAATAGACACAAAAAAATCATTGACAATTTGACTAAAAGTCTATATTATTATAATAGCGTGATGATATCACGCAAGGTACTTTTACGATTTAGTTGAAAGTACAACCAAAACCCCCTTGGAGCCTTAAGGCTCCTCTTTTTTTATTAAAACAATCATATTATGTTATAATTGATGTAAGGATAGGTGATCAACATGAAAGATAAGGATTTAATAAATGGTTTTAAGGATATAAGAATGGTTGATAATTTCTATCAAACATCAAGCTTTTTTCCAATGCCAACAACACTTATTTCAACGTTAAGTACTGATGGAGAAACAAACTTAGGAGCATACTCGCTTTGTTTTCCATATTATATTGCGGGTAAAGATTATTATGCAATGGTTTTATGTTGTAGAAATTCATCTAATACTTGTAAAAATATATTAAGAACGAAAAAGTGTGCAATTAATTTTATAACAGGAGAAGCTAAATATTTTAATGAGGCTGTAAGACTTGGTTATCCAGGTGAAACAACTAGTGAAAAAATGAAAGATTGTATATTTACATTAACCGATGGAAAAAGAGCATTAAGTGATAGTAAAAATTCTTATCCAAAAGTTATTAAGGAAGCTTATCAAGTATTTGAATGTACATGGATATCAGAATTAGATAATGCATCAAATGATAAAGTAATGGATGAATATAATGCACCTTTTCATGACTTTAATGGTATAACAAGTAAGTTTGGAGCACATTTTATTTTAAAAATAGATAATATACTAATAAAACCAAAACAATATGAAGCGATAATAAATGGTGTTAAGGCATCTAGTTTTCCTAATATTCCGGTTGATTATGGATATCGTGATAATAAATATTTTTGGTATGTTAAACCAAGAAGAGCTAAAAAACGTGCTATTCCAAAATCTAAAGGAATAAGCTTAGATACTGTTAAATATGCTGCTTCAAGAGTAGATGATAAAGTAAAATTTACAGATGATGCTTGTAAAAGATTGATTAAGGTTCCAAGAGTATTTTTAAATACGGTTTTAAAGGGATGCGTATCTTGGGCAAAAGAAAATAATGTTACATTAATAACAGAAAAGGAAATGGAAATAATTCAAGATAAAAGAAGTAAAGAAAAAAGATAGGAAAAGAATTTATGAATCAAGATAAAATATCAAAGTTAATAAAAGACTTGCGAAAGAAGAATAATTTAACTCAAAATGAGTTTGCCAAAGAATTTAACGTTACGTATCAAGCAGTTTCAAAATGGGAAAATGGTAAAAATCTTCCTGATATAAACGTATTAAAAGAAATATGTGATAAGTATAACTTAAACATTAATGACTTTCTAGAAGGAAAAAGCGTTAAAAATAATAATAAACGAAACAAAATAATTGTCATTTTAATTATGATTATACTTTTATTAATTTCGGTTTTTTCCATTATTTTTAGCATTAAAAAAAATAGTACTTTTGAATTTAAAAAGCTTCATGCTGAGTGTGAAGATTTTAATATAAAAGGAGTTATTGCGTATAACAATATATCATCATCAATATACATATCAGAAATTTCTTACTGTGGGAAAAAAGACAAGAAATTATACAAGAATTTTAAATGCACTTTATATGAAATGGAAGGCGACATAAACAAAAGAGTTAGTACGTTTGAAAAATCTAATAAAGAAGGTTTAAAATTAGATCGTTACTTAAAAGACGTTTCATTTAATATAAAATACGATAAAGTATGCAAAAATTATAAAAAAGGCAGCGTTTATCTAGATATTGAAGCAACTGGCATGGATGATGTTATAACAACGTACCACGTACCTTTAAACATAGATGAAAATTGTGGTAAGTAAAACTAAACCTGTGCTTTAGTAAATTAAACTGCCTCTTTATTGAGTAATATGTTAAGTTATAATAAAATTATCTTGTAGGAGGGATAATAATGAAGAAAATAAAAAAACAAAAGAAAACACCAGTAGTAATTTTAGTTATTATATTAATTATTTTAGTAGCACTTATTTTGCTTCAAATTAGAAACATTAAGTTAACTAATAAAAATAAAATAAAAGAAACTAAAAGTATGGTAACTAATCAAGCAGAGTATGAACGAGATTTTGATAGTAAAGGTTACACATTTGATAATCCAAAGGTTTTGTTAAATCCTTATAAGGTATCTCCTTTAACAGCACTTGTTATGTTTGAAACTGGAAATGATTGTTCTGTTAAAATAACAATAAAAGGTAAAGATGATTTAACAACTTATACAAATACTTTTTCTAAAGCAAAGTCTCATTATATTCCAGTATATGGATTATATGCAGATTATGAAAACAAAGTAATACTTGAATGTGGTACAAATAAAAAGGAACTTACCATAAAGACAGATAAACTGCCAGATAATTTTGTATTACCAACAAGTGTTAAAAAGGATACATCAAAACTTACTAATGATTTATACTTTTATACACCATCAGCTAAAGGATATACTTTGGCATATGATGTAAATGGGGATGTTAGATGGTATTTAACAAGTTATGCTTTGTGGGATAATACAAGACTTAAGAACGGTCATATGTTAATTAGCACTGAAAGATTAATTAATACTCCATATTATATGACTGGTTTATATGAAATTGATTTGTTAGGTAAAATATATAATGAGTATTCTATTAAAGGTGGATACCATCATGATTATTTTGAACTTCCAAGTGGTAATCTTTTAGTAGCAAGTGATGATTTTGGTAATAAAAATGGTACGGTTGAAGATTATGTTGTCGAGTTAGACAGAAAAACAGGAAAGATAGTAAAAACATTTGATTTAAAAAACATTTTAAACATGGATGATGGTAAGAGCGAAAACTGGATAGAATATGACTGGTTTCATAATAATTCAGTTTGGTATGATGCTAAAACAGATTCTATAACGTTATCTGGAAGACACCAAGATGCCGTTATTAACATAAGTTATAAAACAGGTAAATTAAACTGGATAATAGGAGATAGTACCTCTTGGAGCAAAGAATATCAGAAGTATTTCTTTAAACCTATAGGTGATAACTTTGAGTGGCAATGGTCGCAGCATGCTGCTATGATAACACCTGAAGGATATGTATTCATATTTGATAATGGAAACAATAAATCAAAGATTAAAGAAAACTATGTATCAGCAGATAAGTCATATTCAAGAGGCGTTATGTATGAAATTGATACTAAAAATATGACTATAAAACAGGTATATGAATACGGAAAAGAAAGAGGAAGTAAGTTTTATTCTCCTTACATATCAGATGTTGATTATATAGATAGTAATCATTATATAGTTCATTCTGGTGGTATTGTAGAAGTTGATGGCATTCAGTCTAACAAGCCAGCAGGATTAACAAGTGGAAATACTAAACTTACATCTGATACAGTAGAGGTTTTAGATAATAAAGTTATATTTGAACTTGTACTTCCAACTAATAATTATAGAGTAGAAAAAATGAGTTTATATAGTAATTCAGATGAACTAAAAATTAAAAGTGCAAAACGTCTAGGTTCTCTTGGAAAAACAGACGTAACTAAAAGTGAAATACTTTCATTATATAGCGTTAAAAAACAAGATAATGAATATAAAAAACACAATATAAAACTTGTTAAAGAAGAAGATAGACTATCTGTTACAGGTAAGTTTAAAAGAGGATCTGATGTTAACGTAATACTATATAAAAACTTAAAATCTTCATATTATAAAATAAACGTAAGTAAGCATCCTTACACAGCATTGTGTGTTGATGTGTTTACTGAAGAAGAAAATAAAAACGGAATAACGGTTACTAAGTATATTAATAGTGAAGGTTTAAGTGGTACTTATTCAGTTTATATTAGTATTGATGGTAAAGTTTATAATACAAATAAAAGCGTAGAGTTTTAAAGAGCATAAAAGCTCTTTTTATTTGCTTTTTTCTTTGTATAGTTTATAATTAGTTTATATGGAAGTGAAAGTTATGGAAAAGTATAAAGAAATAGAAAGAAGTATAATAAAAACATATAGAAAAGAGATATGGAGTAAGTTTGTTAAAGCAGTAAGTGACTATGAACTTATTAAAGAAAATGATAATATTATGGTTTGTATATCCGGTGGTAAGGACTCTTTTTTGCTTGCTAAGTGTATAGAAGAATTACAAAAACATGGACGCTTTCCATTTAAAGCGCACTACGTTGTAATGGATCCAGGATATAATGAATTAAATAGAAAAATGATAGAAGATAACGCCAAAATATTAAACGTTCCAATAGAAATATTTGAAAGTAATATATTTGATACTGTAAAAGATATAGAAAAAAGTCCTTGCTATTTATGTGCTAGAATGAGAAGAGGATATTTATATAGTAAAGCCAAAGAATTAGGCTGCAATAAAATAGCGTTAGGACACCACTTTAATGACGTTATTGAAACAACTCTTTTATCAATGTTTTATGGTTCGGAAATTAAAACAATGATGCCTAAACTTCATAGTGATAACTTTGAGGGATTAGAACTTATTAGACCGCTTTATTTAGTTAAGGAAGATGCTATAATTACGTGGAAAAATTTTAACAAATTAACGTTTATAAACTGTGCTTGTCGTTTTACTGAAAATTGCACGATACTAGATGATGGAACAAGTAAACGAAAAGAAATGAAAAATTTAGTTAAATCATTAAAGAAAGTAAATCCTAACGTCGATAATAACATCTTTAAAAGTATGGATAACGTAAACTTAAACTGTATTTTAGGAACTAAAAAGGATGGGACATATAAAAGTTTTTTAGAAGATTATGATGATAGAAAATAGTTGATTATAAATTGGATGGTGATGTGATAAAATGAAAAAATATAATGTAATAGTGGTTTTTAATAAAAACTTAAGTAAAACTTTGATGTGTAAAAGAGCAAAAGAGCCATATAAAGGTATGCTTAACTTAGTAGGAGGAAAAATTGAAAGAGAAAATGATGGCGTAAATGAAGCCTATAGAGAACTAAGAGAAGAAACTAATATTAATTGTGATGATATTACATTAGTACATTTTATGAATATTGAATATGTAACTTTAGATAAATATCTTGAAGTATATTATGGCATATTGAATAAAGACGTAAGATTAGTAGAAGAAGTAAATAAACTTGATTGGATTGATATGAATGATAACTTTTTTGATATGAGAAAATATGCTGGAGAAGGTAATATAGGCCATATAATTGAGGAGATAAAAATTGAATTAAATAATAAGAATTAGAAAGATATATTATGAGTGATAAACGTGATGGAAAGTGGTAATTAGAATATTAAATTGGATAATAGAGGTGGTAAAATGAACATTATTTTTATGAGACATGGAAATGCAACTGATAATGTTAAGGAAATAATTTCTGATAAAGAAATTTATTGGTCTACTTTAACAGAAGAAGGTAGAAAAACCGTTTTACAATCCATAGAGACACTACCTAGTAAAATTGATAAAATCTATGTTTCACCACTTCCTAGAACAATTGAAACCGCACATTTAGTTTCACAAAAGTACAAGACTTCAGATTTTATAATAGAAAAAAGAATACGTGAGATAAATAATGGGAAATATTCTGGAATGAAAAATAATGAAGACCTTGATAGAACAAGAAAAATGCAGATTGCTGGAGATTATTTCATTAGATTTGGAGAGCATGGTGAAAATAAGTATGATATAGAACTTAGATTATGTAGCTTTTTAAAAGATGCTTATATGAATAATTTTTCTAGTAATACAATAATGATCATTTCTCATGGTTCAATTACTTCATATATGAAAAGGATATTAAAGATTAAAACTCCTCATATTAAAACAGGTAAGATAGAAGAATTTACCAATGTCGATTTTAATCCACTTTTTAAACATATTAAAAAATTAAATGATATTAAGTTAGTAAAAATAAGAGAACGAATTAATCAAATTAATTCGTTAAATATAAATACCAATTTAAAAGAAAACTTAATTAATATGGTTAAAAAAGAGTTTAATAATGTAGAATTTTCTGATGACTATTTTTCAAGTTTTATATCTGGATTAAATGAAAAAAAGTTAAGTATTAAAAAAAGTGCAAAATTTGATAGTGGTATTATCTTAGTTTGTTTTTATGATAATTTTGAAAATTTTGCTAAAAGATGGATAGAACATTATATTAGTATGGGTATTAGAAATTTTGTACTAGTTAATAATAATTCGATGGATAACTCGTCAAAAATCTTAAATAGTTATGCAAAAAAAGTTAATATCTCATTTTGGAACATCAAAGAAAATTGTAACTGCATTAAGCTTTGTGGGTTAAAGCAACAGATTTTAGAGTTTTATGGCACTAATCATAAATTCCTAATGATTAATCAAGATGAATTACTTATATATGAAGACTTTTTACACACTAAATTTGAAGACTTTATTAGAAATAAGAAACTTACGTGTATAAAAGCATTGACGCTTGATGTTTATAAAGATAAAAATAGAATAGATGATCTTGAATTTGTTGATAAAGGAACATATAGAATTGATGATAGGGTTCCTTACAAGAAAGAATTTTATGGAGGTCCTATATATAGAGTTTTTAAAGAAAAACAAAGTTTACAAAAAATCCCATATGTTTTATACACTGGCAAAGAAATATATGTAAATGATCATTATTACTATCCTTGGAATATAAATGAAAAAGCAAGTTTTTGCTCATATTTATTACGCTATAAATTATTGAAAGATAATAAAGATAAAACATCATTTTATAAAGAGGGAATCTCGGTAGCAGTAAGCGATATCCCTTTTGATTTTAAATAATAAAATTATAGAGACTGACTTAACTTTTAGCCTCTTTTTCTTTTACCATATTAATTATTACTTTTATAACTTCTTTTTTCATTATGTCATAATTTATTTTCTTATGCCTATGATATACAACTTCATGGCAAAAATTATCTAAGATGTTTGTTATTATGTGAACTTTTTCTAAAGGATTAGAAATATTTATATTGTTTTCTTTAAGTAAACCAACTATTTTTTCTGTTGTTTTAATATCTTGCATCTTTAAAATGCTAGAAACGTCAGTATCCATATGACTCATTGCAAGTAATTCTTCGTGAGCTTTTTTAGACATAGTATGTGCTTTAACTAGTTCATCTATCATTTTATTTACCGTTTCATCTATGTTTTCTAAATCTACTTTTTTACTTTCTAAAACACTTAAAATAGGGTACATTATTTTCTCTGAATAATTTTTAACACCTTCCATAAAAATGTCTTTTTTATCAGTGAAATATTGATATATAATTCCCGTTGATACATTTGCGTATTTAGCAATATCATTGGTATTTGTTTTATAGTATCCATTATCGCACATTAGCTCAAAACCTTTTTCTATTATCTTTAATTTTTTTTCTACTGAGCGTTTCTGCTTAGGTGTTCTAACCGTTTTCATAAGACCAAGTCCTTCCTTACCACCATTATACATTTCAAAAGGTAATAAATCAATTGCTAAAATGTGAGAAATTATTCATATTTCGTTGACTCATAAAATAAATAAAAGTATAATAAAATCGAAATGTGATAAAAGTTTCATATTTAGAAAGGGATAAATCATGAAGAAATTAATTGAACTTAAAAACGTTACTAAAACATATAACGTTGGTGAAAAAAAACTTAATGCCTTAGATAATGTATCTTTTGATATTAATAAAGGCGAGTTTGTCGTAATATTAGGGCCTTCTGGAGCGGGGAAATCAACCTTATTAAATCTTTTGGGAGGTATGGATACCGTAACTAAAGGAACCATAAAGGTAGATGATAAGTTAATCTCTAGCTATAACGATGATAAACTTACCCTATACCGCGCAGAAAACGTAGGGTTTATATTTCAATTTTATAATATTCTTCCAACTCTTACAGTACTTGAAAACGTAAAATTAGTAAATGACATAGTAAAAAAGCCTAAGAACGCTAAGAAGATACTAAAGGAAGTAGGATTAGAAAAACACTTAAATAAGTTTCCAAACCAACTATCAGGTGGTGAAATGCAGCGTGTTTCAATAGCGCGTGCAATAGCAAAAGATCCAGTTTTGCTTTTATGTGATGAACCAACAGGTGCGTTAGATAGTAAAACAGGAGCAGAAGTACTTAAACTTTTAAAGAAACAATGTGATTTAAAAACAGGAGAAAATACCGTTATAATAGTTACTCATAACTCGTTAATTGCTGATGTAGCAGACCGTGTTATAAGACTTAAAAATGGTAAAATAGAGTCAAACAAAGTAAATAAACATCCAAAAAATATAGATGAAGTAGTGTGGTAATATGTTAAAGAAGAAAATGATAAGGGATGTTTTAAAAAATAAATCCCAGTTTATTACGATACTATTAATGGTTATGGTAGGTGTAATGGTATATGCAGGAATAGAGGCATATATGGATGGTATGACTGATACTGCAAATAGATTTTATACCAGAAATAACTTACCTGATGTAAACGTAATTGGTACGTCTTTTACGAAAAATGATTTAAATGACATAAAAAGCATAGATAACGTAGTAGACGCTGAAAGAAAACTTACGTTAACTATGAATGATGCTAAAGATAATGATAAATCATATTTGGTTAATGTAATAGAAGAAAATAACATATCAAAGTTTTATGTAAAAGATGGTACATCATTTGATAAAGAAAAAGGTGGTGTATGGTTAGATTACTTTTATGCGAAAGAAAACAACATAAAAGTAGGAGATAAAATCTCATTTAAATATGAAGAGTACGTGTTTAATGAAAAGGTAAACGGTCTTATATATGTTCCGGATCATGTATATGACGTAAAAGATGAATCACAAATAATGCCTAATCATAAAACTTATGGATTTTTATACATGTCATCAAATGAACTTGAAGGGTTTATAAAAGATGAGGCTAAGAATAAGTTAAATAGTAAGTTAGGAAAAAACTTAAGTGATGAAGAGTTTAATAAATTAAATCCTACGTTTAACTTTGAAGATAACATACCATATAATTACGTAATGGTAGATGTAAAAACAAAAAAAGATGTAAATAAAGTAAAAGATGAAATAGAAAGGAAAGTAGAAAATGCAAAGGCTACTATATCTATTGAAAAGACATCATCGTATGCTATGTATCAAGGTGAGATAGATGAGGGAGCGGCATACGTTGGAATATTTTCTGGATTATTCTTATTTATTGCGATGCTTTCTGTTATAACAACAATGACCCGTATTATTAAAAACCAAAAGTTAGAAATTGGTACCCTTAAAGCTTTAGGATTTTCTAAACATAAAATAACAAGGCATTATGTTGGATATGGCTTTTGGGTTGCTTTATTAGGTGCATTACTTGGAATACTTCTTGGTAGATATTTTTTAGGAAGCGTATTTTTAAATATTGAAATGTCATTTTTTGAAATGCCAGAAGGAAGGGTATTTATTAAACCACTTACTTATGTTGCTTCGTTATTAGTTGTTATAATAACTTCTATAATTACGTTTTTAACTTGTTATAAAGAACTTAGAAAAAAACCGGCCGACAGCCTAAGAAATGAGCTTCCAAGCGTTAACGAAAAAAGTCTTAACATAACAACTAAGGGTATTTTTAAGAACATGAGTTTTTCTAGTAAATGGAACTTAAGGGACATAATAAGAAATAAATTTAGAACCATAACTGGTGTTATTGGTATTGTTGGATGCTGCACGTTAATAGTTTGTGCACTTGGTATGCTAAACAGCATGAATAACTTTATTAAAATACAGTTTGATGATTTATATAACTTCGATTATAAACTTAACTTAAAAGAAAACGTAAAGCAAAGTAGAATAGATGAACTAACGGATAAATATGGTAATAATACTAGTATGACCCTTAATATTGAAATAAAAGATGATAATGATAATAGGGAAGCTAATACATTATTTGTAGATGATTCTAACGGATATGTTCGTTTTGCAAATAAAGATTATAAGTTTAAAACGTTAGATAGAAATGACGGTGTTTACATAACTTATAAATTTAGCAATAAGTATAATTTAAAAATAGGAGATAAAATATCTTGGCGCGTGTACGGAAGTAAAACTTATTATAAATCAAAAATCGTAGGTTACATTCGTGATCCAGAAGTTCAAGGTGTAACTGCTACTAGGTCTTATATAGAAAGTATAGGAATTAATTATAAACCAGATTCAATTTATACCAATAAGGATTTAAAAAAAGTTAAACAAATAAATGGTGTAAATGTGGTTCAAGGAATAGATGAACTTAAAACCGCAATTAAAAGTATGCTATCAATGATGAGAGAGATGATTATCATAATAATATTATTTGCTATTTTACTTGGAGTTGTAATAATTTATAACATGGGAATTCTTTCATATTCAGAAAAAGAATATCAGTTTGCAACACTTAAGGTATTAGGCTTTAACTCTAGAAAAATAAAAAATATATTTACTAAGCAAAATAGTATTATATGCATAATATCAACTATAATAGGACTTCCTTTGGGATACTTTTTAACGTCATACCTATTTAAAGTTTGCTTAGATGAGAACTATGATTTTGGAGTTTACATAAAACCTATAACTTATGTTTTAGCATTTATTGGTACGTATTTAGTATCATACTTTGTATCTAAGTTTTTAGCTAGAAGGATAAATAAAATAGATATGGTAAGTAGTTTGAAATCTAATGAATAGTTTAAAATAAATACCAATTTTAAAATTATTGATGTATAATAATTAATTAGAAAGGAAATTTATATGATAACTATAAAAGATGAAAGAGAAATAGAGCTTATGAGACATGCTGGAATGCTTGTTTCAAAGATGCATAAATATTTAAAACCATTTATAAAAGAGGGCATAACAACTAAAGAACTTGACCGTTTAGCAGAAGAGTTCATAGTGAAAAATAAAGGGGTTCCATCATGTAAGGGATATGAAGGGTTTCCAGCTACTTTATGTACTAGTGTAAATGATATGGTAGTTCACGGTATACCAGATAATACTAAATTAAAAAATGGAGACATAATTACAATTGACGTTGTAATAGGTTATAAAGGATATCAAGGAGATGCTGCTTGGACATATGCTGTTGGTAATATATCGGATGAAAAGAAGTATTTAATGGAACATACCGAAAAAGCTTTATATGAAGGTGTAAAAATGGTAAAACCAGGTAACCGTATAGGAGATATATCACATGCTGTTGAAGTGTATGCAAGAAATCATAATTTAGGTATAGTAAAAGAATTATGTGGTCATGGTATTGGAACTGATATGCATGAGGCACCTGATATTCCAAACTATGGAACAAAAGGTACTGGCCCTAGATTAAAGGAAGGCATGGTAATATGTATTGAACCAATGCTTAACTATGGTGGAAAAGATGACATATATTTACTTGATGATGACTGGGGAGTTAAAACATTAGATGGTAATCCAGCAGCCCATTTTGAACATACTGTTTTGGTTACAAAAGATGGATATGAAGTGTTAACGCCTAGACTAGATTAAAAAACATTTTGCAATTAGTGCAGAATGTTTTTAATGTTTACAGAAATTTACACTTATTTTGTTTATAAAATGGTAGAATGTTGACCATGAGTTATAGTGGTGTTATTATGGGTTTATAAAATAACACGCAGTATTGGTTATCTATGAATTACAGTCATAAAGAAAAGGAGAATTAAAAAAATGAGATGTACTAATTGTGGTAGTAATTTAAATTGGAATGACAGAGTTTGTCCAAATTGTGGAGTTGCTATAGCAAACAGCCAAAACTTTGATGCAAATAATACTTTTCAAAATAATCAAACTCAAATGTCATCAAATATTAACCAGAATATGGAAGGTGGACAAAGTATAAATCAGACGGACTTTTCAAACAATAATTTTCAGTCTAATTATGTAAATTCAAATGAATCACTTACACAAAATATTAATGCAAAACAGCAAAATAATATAGATCAAGGCTTGGATTTACAACAGCAACCTTTAAATACTAAGAACAATGATTCAAAAGTATGGTTAATAATTTTAATAATATTAGGATCTTTATTTTTGATTTTTGGCGGAATAGCTCTTGTTCTTGTAGTGGCACAAAAACAAGTAAATAATCAAATAACTGATTCTAGAACCAGGCGATATTTTGAAGATGTTGTGATTGTAAGAAGAGCTGCTAGAACCGCTTGCGCTAATGATGGTTTAAATACAATTGAACAATATATAGAATCTGATGATTTAAATGTTGAAATTCTTAATAACAATGTAATTGTAACAGCTAAAAATGATGGAAAGTATGTTAATCTTAATACTAAAGTATTAAAATCGGAAAATTCTAATGGTATAAATGTTAGTGATGCAAGTGCTAAAAATAATTATAAAGTAATCATTGAAAATCCATGCAATTATTAATAATAAGTTAAAATTAACTTATTATTTTTTATAAAAAAGTACTTTACATAGAGCTAGGTCTAGGTAGTATATTTAAATTATAAGAAAGGATGGTAATAGATATTAGATAAGGTAAATAGTTCAAGTGATGTAAAGATGCTTAATAAAGATGAATTAAACACTTTAGCAGACGAAATAAGGAAGGTAATAGTTGATAATCCTGATATGATTATAAGTGTTGGTTATTGTGTTAAATCCAAAAATGGTATTATATTTAGAAAATTGAGCAAATAAGATTTTAAGGGATTACATGGCTATGCAGTTAATAAAAAATATTATAAATTATAAGAGATAAAAAAAGATGAAAAAATTAGTAGTATATTATTCATACAGTGGAAATACTAAACAAGTAGTATATATGATAAAAGAAAAAAAGAACTTTGATGTTTTGAAAATAAAACCAGTAAACGATTATTCTGATGATTATCAAAAGGTAGTGGATGATGAGGAAGCTAAAATGGATATGAATGAGATAATTGAAATTAAGGACATTAATGTTAATTTAGATGAGTATGACAGAATATTACTTGGAACAGGTGTTTGGTGGTACAAGATAACTCCTGCAATTAGGAGTTTCTTAAATAAGTATGATTTAAAGGATAAAGTAATAGTTCCTTTTATAACTAATGGTGGCTGGTTTGGTGAAGCATTAGATGACGTTAAACGTTATGTTAAAGAATGCAATATAAAAGATGCTATTACAATGAAAAATAGTAATAAAGTTAAATCTTGGATTGAAGGGCTGTAAAGAGAACTTTTTAGTTCTTTTTTGTATGCTTGCAAAAAAAGCTAAAACATATTATAATTATATTATAGAATATGGAGGGTATTATAGTATGAAAGAATTAGAAAGTTTGAAAATAGTTAATCAAGAAGGTAAAGAAGTAGAAATTAAGGTTATTACGATTTTAAAGAAGCCAGATGGATCTAAATCATTTTTAATATATACTTTTGATGACAAAGCAGATAACGTTGATATATATGCATCTGTTATAACCGAGAATAATGATACATATGTTTTAGATGCTATAACAGATAAGGAAGACTGGGAGTTAGTACAAAAAGCTATTAAAGAACTATCTGAAGAATAGGAGTTTTGATATGAACACAGAATATTATAATGAACTTAAGGACAAAATAGAAAAATGGAATTATAAAAATGTAGGTGTGACTTCTGCTGAAAGAAAAATTTCACTTACAAATTTAATGAATTCTAATTTTACAGCGTATGCAGATAAAAATGTGGCTGCTATAATCGCATTTTATGAATACACAAAAGATAGAGATGAGTTTGATTATCTAAACGAGCATTATACCAGAATATTATCCAGTTATTTTTCAAGGGAAAGCATAGATAAAGATTTTGATTATTTGATTTCACCAGAAGGAGAAAAGACGCTAAAAGCCTTAGTTTCCTTAGGAAATGATGATGTAAGAGAAAATCTTATTACAATAGCGTACCGTAAGGCATTAAATAACCAAACGTATAAGCCATTCTATGATTCTTTATGCCAATTATATAAGCAAAATAATATAAAAATAGGCAATATTTTGGATCTTGAACTATCAAAAGATGATAAAATTTATTCAAAAAAAACAGAAGATTTATTGAAGTCTTTAGAATCTTTTAATAAACCTGTAGAAGTTCAAAAGTTTGAAGCACAAAAACCAGACAATCATATTTTAGAAAGCTTTGAAGCCAGAGTAGAAGAAGCTAAGAAAAACATAAATGATGTTATTGCAAAAGATGGTGCAGAACCTATTTCATTTGATAAACCTTTAGATAAATCAGTCAATTTAAATTCTTTTTCATCTGATGATGTTAATTCTGAAGAAAGAGAAAAAAGATATGATGAAATGTATGAATTAAGAAAGCAAGCAAAGGAAAACGTTGATAATATTGTTCATAATAATGCTAAAGAGTTAAACGTTTCTGATGAGGCCGTTTCAAACGTAATTAAAAAATCGGGATTTACTCCATCAAAGATAGATACTGACACGATTGTTATTAGTGAACTTATGGAGTCAAAAATTGCATCTAGAGAGTCAATTGCTGAGTTAACTAAAACACAGTATGGTAAATTTATAACAAAATTATTTGATAAATTACAGTTTAAAGCTGCAATGAAAGAGTTTACTGTGTCAGAACTAGATAAAAAGAAAAAAATTATTGTTAAACCTGGTACTCAATTTCAAAGAATAGCAAAAGCTGAAAAAAGATTGTTATCTGTTCAAAGATTATCCCAAAGTATAAAGAAGATGTTTGTTGATACAAAAAATAATGTTGCTATGACAATTAAGCATATATTTGATAAACAAAATAAAAATACGGACGCTATTGAAGAAACAAATGAAAATTCAATATCTGATGTAGAAACTTCAAGTAAAGGATTTGACTTAGACATAAATAGTAGTGAAAATAAAGAAAAATTAAGAGAAGCAACCGATTTAAATAAATATAAAACCGATATACCTAAATTAAAAACGCTTAGTAAATCTGAGGTGATTGAGTTGCTATCATCTATGCAGAATAAAAACGTAATAGGTGATTCTGGTGCTCTTGTGACATCTAAGGAAAATCATGCTCAATTAGAAACAGCAAGACATATTTAAATGGTATTAATAATGATATTTCATACATAATAAAAATGGTGGTTTATTATGAAGAAGTATCTTTTTTTGTTGTTTTTAATTGGTGTTTATGTACTTATTTTATTTAATAATAAAGATAATAAAACAAGTAATGTTGTATCTTATCTAGATAAAAATAGAGATGGGGCTATATCTGTTAAAATAAATTTTAAAGACGGAATAAATAGTAATAATTTAAAAAAGTTATTTTATACATATGACAAAGATTATTATATATATAACATATATACTGATAGAGAAAATATCAAGGTTAACTGTGATTCTATTGATTGGTGTATAGATAGTGTTTATGAACAAAAAGATGATTACTTTAATAAATCTAGATTAACTAGTGGTTTTAAAGTAGATTCTATTAGCTTGTTAGCTTATAAAGAAGATATAATACCGTTTATAAATGACAACAATTTAGAGTGCGAAATAAAATAAGAAACGAAATTTTAATCGTTTCTTATTTCTATTAAAAATGGTGCGTTTTTATTATTTGTATTTTTATATATAATGTAGTTAATATTATTTTTATCCAAATAATTAATTATGGCTTTAGATTCTTTTATACCTTCTTTATGAGGATAACAAGTAACTAGTATAATTCCTTTTTTGTTAAGCATTTTAATGCTTTCTTTAATAGATTTTAAACTGGTTTTGGCATTTGTCATAACAACTTTATTAAAATTAGGCAAATATCCTAAATTAAACATAATAAGACTAACTTTTTTATCATATTCTTTTAAGTCTTTTCTTATATTTTCGTTGCTATCATTTATTAAGGTAACATTACATACGTTATTATCATCTAATAGTTTTTTTGTTCTTTTAATAGCTTCTTTTTGAATATCGAAAGCAAATACCTTTTTAGATAACTTAGATAGTCTTAATGTATCAAATCCATTACCACAAGTAGCATCAACCGTTATATCACCAGTTTTTATAAACTTTTCACATATTAAATTAACTCTGTTTAATATGCTCTTATTAAAACCTTGGTAAGTTCCACGTTTTTTAAGTTCCTTATCTATGTCATTTAAAACTGATACCTTTTTAAGAGTCCAAATAGGTGCTACTAAATCATCTTTAGCACCATCTCCGGTTAATCTATGAATAGTTATGCTATCATTTAGTTCTTCTATCTGATCACATACTATTTTTACATATTCTTCTTTTGTTAGAATATGAAAATGATTTTTGTTATACATTTTTTCTAACTCTGTGTTTTTAAGTATGTGAAGCATATGTATTTTAATTCCATCTATTTTTAATTTATTTAAGTGTCTTACGGTATCCATCATCATATCATAAGTTTCGTAAGGAAGACCATTTATTATGTGAACTACAACTTTAATATTATTTTCTTTTAGCTTTTTTACGCAGGTATCAAAACATTTTAAATCGTGACCCCTGTTTATTAATTTAAGAGTTTTATCATGCATACTTTGAAGACCAAGCTCTACCGTAAGATATGTTCTTTTATTTAGTTCCTTTAGATACTTTAAACATTCATCTGTTATTGCATCTGGTCTTGTTCCAATATTTAATCCAACTACGTTAGGAATTTTTAATGCTTCTTCATACTTTTTCTTTAAAACAGAAACAGGAGCATAAGTATTTGTATTAGCCTGAAAATACGCAATGTATTTAGTATCAGGCCATTTATTATTTAATTTTTCTTTAATTTCAATAAATTGCTCTGTTATGCTTTTGTTTTTATCTCCAGCAAAATCTCCAGATCCTTTAGCAGAACAAAAAATACATCCCGAACCATTTTTAAAATTAGGACAAGAAAAATTACCATTTAAACTTACTTTAAATACCCTTGTATTAAAAGTTTTTGTTAATTCATAATTAAGCGTATGATACATTTTATTATCTAAACTATACTTAAACATTTTCATTCACCAATAAAAATTATAACATGAATTAAAAAATGTATAAACGGTTATTATAGTAAAAAGAAAGTCTTTAGTATGGTTAGAATTATAAGAAAGTTATTAAAAATTTGCTTTTTTTTAAAAGAAATGTTATATTATCACTGCAGTAAATAAAAAAATATATATTTTTTATGGGGGAAATATGGAAAAAATGACAGGTAAGCCATCGATAGATAAACCATGGCTTAAATATTATGATGAAGAAGTATTAAATAAAAAATTACCGGAAAAGACGATTTATGAATATATTACAGAAAATAATAAAAAATATCCAAATAGAATTGCCTTAAACTACTTCGGTAAAAAAATAACCTATGGACAATTGTTTAAAAATATTGATCAAACAGCAAGGGCCTTTAGAGCTTATGGTATAAAGGAAGGGCATATAGTAACTATTTGTATGCCAACTATTCCAGAAACCATATATGTTTATTATGCGTTAAGTAAAATTGGTGCGATAGCCAATATGGTTGATCCTAGAACAAGCAAGGAAGGAATAGAAAATTACATTAATGAGGCAAAATCAAAAATGCTTATTATGATTGATGTTGCAGCTGATAAAGCAAGGGATGCAAAGAAGAAAACAACTATAGAAAAAATAATTACAGTATCTCCAACTGATTCTTTACCACTTGGTATTATGTTAAAAAAAGCTTCTAAAGATATAAATAGTATATATGAAGATAAAAAAGAAGCAGCTAAAAGTAAACATGAAAAAGAGCCAAAGAAAAAAGACATAATATTAGACTACTTTAACGATATGAAAAAAAATGAAAGTAGTTTTTCAAAAAGTGGTGAATGTATACCTTGGTCTAAGTTTTTTAAGGCAGGTAAAAAGGAAAATTATGAACCATATCCAAATTATGAAAAAGACAAACCATTGTTAATAGTACATACCGGTGGAACAACTGGCCCATCAAAGGGTGTTGTATTATCTAATTTTAGTGTAAATGCTGCTTCGTTTCAATGTGAAAACGCAGGTTATGATTTTAAAAGAGAACATAGTTGGTTAAACATAATGCCACCTTTTATAGCATATGGAATTGGTAATGGATTACATTTACCTCTTTCTTGTGGTATGGAAGTAATTTTAATTCCGCAATTTGATCCTAATAAATTTGATGAATTATTGCTTGAAAATAAACCAAATCATATGGTTGGAGTTCCATCTCATTATGGCAATATAATACATAGTAAGAAATTAAAAAATGAAGATTTATCTTATGTAATTGCACCAACTGTTGGTGGTGACAAGATGGATGAAAACTTAGAGAAGGAAACCAATGAGTTTTTACGTGAACACAATTGTGAATATAAGGTTGTAAAGGGTTATGGTATGACGGAGGTTAATGCTGCCGTAGCAGCATGTACATCAAATGAAACAAATAAAATAGGAAGTGTAGGAATACCATTTCCTAATACAACTATATCTATTTTTGATCCTAAAACAGGAGAAGAGCTTGGATATAATGAGAAAGGTGAAGTTTGCATAACTGGACCTAATACTATGCTTGGTTATTTTAACAATGATGAAGAAACAAATAAAATTTTAAGGAAACATGAAGACGGTAACGTATGGGTTCATTCTGGTGATATTGGATATATGGATGCTGACGGAAATTTATACATTGTAGATAGATTAAAAAGAATGATAATTAGACCAGATGGTTTTAAAATATTCCCAAGTCTAATAGAGGATGTAGTAGTTAAACATCCTTCGGTTCAATCTTGCAAGGCTGTTGGATTAAGAGATTTTTCCTTTTCTCAAGGAAAGCTTCCTAAAGTTCACGTAGTATTAAATGAAACAGATCGTAATCCAGAGGCTATAGAAAATGAAATACTTATGCTATGTGAAGAACAATTGCCAGAATATTATTGGCCGTGTGAAATTGAGTTTAACGAGTCTTTACCTTTAACTCCAATTGGTAAAATAGATTATCTTAAATTGGAAAAAGAAGATTATGAAAAACAATTAGCAGCTACTAAAAAACTAGTAAAAAAGTAATGAATATTGTATATAAGATAGGAACAACCTATCTTTTTTGTTATATATTTTATTAATTTACACTATCATATATACATGATATAATGTAAGTGTAGTATAGTGGTAGTAAATATTTATGATGGAAGTGATGACATGATAATTGGAATAACTGTTATTTGTTGCATGCTACTTTTTTGTTTACTTGTAGGAACTGTTTATTTTTCAAAGAGTAAAATAAAAAGCACAGAAAATAAGTTGTATAGCAGGCTTGTTATTATTACTATGATAGGATTGGTAACTGAGCTTTTATGTTTTTATTTTGTAGCACATAAAGATGTTTCTAACGCATATAAAATTTTAAATGAGATAGTAAATAAAGGATTTTTAGTTTATTTATTATTGTGGGAGTTTTTGTTTACCGAGTATATGTTTTTTATATCTTTTGAAAGTAGGTTAAAATTTAATAAGAAATTAAAAAATAATAAGGGAAAAATAATTGGTGTTTTAACAGTAATGTACTTAATAATGTCTATAATTATTATTAATTTACCAATATATTATTTTAATGATGAAAATTATATATATTCTTATGGACCCGCAACTAATGTATTACTATTAATGGGAGGTATATTTATAATTGTTGATATTTTTAGTGTTCTATCTAACATAAAAAATATAAAAGATAAGAAGTATTATCCTCTTTTCATGCTTATTATAATGATGGTATTTGTATTTATAATAAGACAGATTAATCCAGGTATAACAATTATTAATTCGGCTTTTGCTTTTGTTACGGTACTTATGTACTTCACAATAGAAAATCCGGATTTAAAAATGGTAAATGAATTATTAAGAAATAAAGAGCTAGTTGAAAAGCAAATGGAAGATAAATCTAGGTTTTTATTTGAAGTGACAGAAGATATTAAAGAACCGGCTAAAAATATTTTAATGTTATCTGATAGCTTTTATAAATTAAATGAAAAAGATCAAAAAGATGCCATAAAAATCATTAGAAATAGTGCAAACGGAGTATTATTTAAAATAAATAATGTGTTAGATATATCTTCAATGGATGCAAGCAAAATTAAAATATTTAACAACGAGTATAACGTTTATACCTTGTTTGAAGTGGTAGAAGGTATTGCAAAAACTTTAAATAAAAATGAAAATGTATCATTAAAATTCGATATAAATTCTAATATACCAGCTATTCTTTATGGAGATGACGTAAGATTAAAACAAATTTTAATATCAGTTTTAACTAATAGTATAAATAACACCAAAACTGGGTTTATAAATGTAAGTTTAAGTGCGATAGTAAGATATGATGTTGCAAGATTAATTATAAATATAGAAGATACTGGATGCGGAATGAGCATAGATAAAGTAAATACGATTTTAGATGATAATAGAGAACTTTCTAATGAAGAAGTTGTAAAACTAGATAAACTTGATATGGATTTAGTAGCGACAATTAAGTCCATAAAGTTATTAGGAGGAAGCTTTAACATAAAAAGTGAAGAAAATAAAGGCTCAACTTTTACAATTATAATAGATCAAAAATGTGATATAAAAGAAAAAACAGATGTAATGAAAGACATAGAAAAATATTCATCAGATGTATTTGGCAGAAAAAGAGTTCTTATAGTTGATGATGATAAAGAAGAGTTATTTAAAATTTCTGATACATTATCAAAATATAACGTTGATATTAATACTACTATGAGCGGTAAAGACTGTATTTATAAAATAAAATCAGGAGAAATATACAACTTGATAATAATAGATGATGAGCTTAAAAATGAATCTGCATTAGGAACTTTAGAAGAATTAAAAAAGAATAAGGAGTTTAATTCTAAAGTTATTGTTATGTTAGGAATTGGTAAAAAACACTTAAGAAATTACTATATAGAAGATGGATTTACGGATGTAATAATAAAAGAAAACTTAACGGATGAATTAATTGAAAAAGCAGAATCAAATTTATAAGTGACAGTTTGAAAAATAAAACTTAAATCATTAAAGCCTTGAATTTAAAAACAAAATATAATATACTATTAAGTGTTAAAGCGTTGATGAAGAGTATTAGGCTATTTATTTCTTTAAAGAGAACTTATGGTTGGTGTAAATAGGTAAGAGATGATTGCTGAACTAGCTTCGGAGTTATTATGTGAAACAAGAGTAATATAATACGGTTTACCTCGTTACTGGTAATTTAAGCGTATACTTATTTAAGTATAAATTAAGGTGGTACCGCGGTTATTAATTATTAAATCGTCCTTTATTAAAGGATGATTTTTTTTAAAGGGAGGATTATTATGGTAGAAGTAGCTAAAACAGTGTTAGAATTTTTAATAGTATTTTTAATTGTTTATTTTGGTACATATTTATTTTCTTTTAAAAAGATTAAGAAATATAACAGGAATAAAATGCCTGCAAACATTAAATACCTGGTTTTTAAATATAATATTGATGTTGTAAAATTAGGTTATAAAAGAGTTTGCAAAACCCTCTTGCTATTTGATTCATTAATAGTTGCAATACTTTTTACATCAACGAAAATGATTGATAACATATACATAAGATTATTAGTAGCGTTTATATTGGTATTTCCGCTATTCGCAGGAGTATATCATTTAATTGCAATGTACTATAAAAGGGAGAGTGAAAGATAATGGAATATAATTTTAAAGAAATAGAAAAAAAGTGGCAAAAATATTGGGAAGATAATAATAGTTTTAAAGCCGTAACTGGTGATAAAACAAAGGATCCTTACTACATATTAGTTGAGTTTCCTTATCCATCAGGAGCAGGATTACACGTTGGACACGTAAGAAGTTACACGGCGCAAGATGCAATTGCAAGAATGAAGAGAATGCAAGGCAAGAACGTTTTATATCCAATGGGATGGGATGCTTTTGGAGCACCAGCAGAACAATATGCAATAAAAAATCATATTCATCCTAAAGAAGCTGTTAAGGAAAACATAAAAACTTTTAAAACGCAAATGAAAACACTTGGTTTTTCATTTGACTGGTCACGTGAGTTTTCTACAACTGATCCAGAATATTATAAATGGACACAGTGGCAATTCCTACAATTTTATAAACATAATATGGCTTATAAAGATACCATTCCTGTTAACTGGTGTCCTACTTGTAAGACTGTTTTATCAAATGAAGACGCAGCAGGCGGAGTATGTGAAAGATGTGGTTCAGCAGTAGTTCAAAAAGAAAAGAGTCAGTGGATGCTTAAGATGAGTAGTTATGCTGAAGATTTACTTAAAGGCCTTGATGATACTAATTTTGCTGAAAGAGTAAAACTAGGTCAAATAAACTGGATTGGTAAATCAACTGGTGTTGAAGTTGATATAGATATAGTAGGGGGTGGAAAGTTTTCTATCTTTACTACTTGTATAGAAACTATTTATGGTATTACTTTCTTTGTAATTGCACCAGATGGAAAATTAATAAAAGAATTAATGCCAAGGGTTGAAAATAAAGAAGAAGTAGAGGCTTATATTAAAGAAACTTCTATGAAATCTGATATGGATAGAACCGAATTAAATAAAGGAAAGAGTGGTTGTCTAGTTAAAGGTATTGAAGCTATAAACCCAGTTAATGGTAAAAAAGTTCCTGTATATTTAGGAGACTTCGTATTAGGAAATTATGGTACTGGTGCGGTTATGGCTGTTCCAACTCATGACCAAAGAGATTTTGAATATGCAAAAGAACATAACATAGAAATGATTCAAGTAATTGATGGACGTGATACAACACTTTGTGCTTTTGAAAAAAATGATTACCTAGGTAAGGGTTGTAAACTTATAAATTCTTGTGAATTTGATGGTCTTACTGTCGAAGAAGCCAAACCTAAAATTACTGAGAAGTTAGTAAATATGGGAATTGCAAGAAAGGTAAACAACTATAAAATGAGAGACTGGATTTTCTCTAGACAAAGATTCTGGGGAGAACCAATTCCAATGATTAACTGTCCTAAATGTGGATGGGTTCCAATGGATGAAAAAGACTTGCCGCTATTACTTCCTGATATTGCAGAATATGAACCAACTGATGATGGAGAAAGTCCGCTTGCTAAAATAACAGACTGGGTAAATTGTAAATGTCCTAGATGCGGTGCTGATGCTAAACGTGAAACTGATACTATGCCTAACTGGGCAGGGTCTTCTTGGTATTTCTTAAGATTTATGGATCCACATAATGATAAGGCTTTTGCATCAATGGATGCTATGAAATACTGGAACAGGGTAGATTGGTATAATGGTGGTATGGAGCATACTGCAAGACACTTACTTTATGCTAGATTCTGGGTACAGTTCTTATATAACATAGGATTAGTACCACATAAGGAAATGATTTGGACACGTGTATCTCACGGAATGGTGTTAGGTTCTAATGGTGAGAAAATGTCTAAGAGTAAGGGTAACGTAATTAATCCAGATGATATTGTAAGTGAATATGGAGCAGATACTTTAAGAGTATATGAAATGTTTATGGGAGATTATAGACAAGATGCACCTTGGAGTACTGAATCATTAAGAGGATGTAAGAGATTTATTGATAAAGTAATAAGATTATATGATAAGTTAAACGATAAAGAAGGTTTAACAAAAGACTTTGAAGTTATTCAAAATAAAACAATTAAGGCTGTTACAACAGACTTAGGAAGAATGGGTTATAACACTTATGTTTCATCTCTTATGATTTTAACAAATGAGTATGATGCTAATGACTCTATAACTAAAGAAGACTTTAGATTATTACTTACTTTAATGAATCCGGTAGCGCCTCATATAACTGAAGAATTAAACGAAATGATGGGTTATAAACCATTATGTGAAAGCAAATGGCCTACTTGGAATGAAGATAAACTTACTCTTAAAACATTTGATATAGCAGTTCAAGTTAATGGTAAATTAAGAGGAACTATTACGATTAACATAGATGATACTGTAGATGTTATAAAAGAAAAAGCATTAAGTAATGATAACGTTAAAAAACATACTGAAGGAAAAGAAATAGTTAAAATAATAGTTATAAAAAATAAAATAGTTAACGTAGTTGTAAAAGGATAGCTTATGCTATTCTTTTTTGTTGATAATACAAATAAGATATGCACATTTGTTGACTTTGATAAGGCTTTTTGATAGTATATAAACCTGTTAAAAAGGAATGAAATTGTTATGAAAAAATATAATAATAGAAAATTATCAGATAACTTTTACGAAGTATATATAGGAGATAAAAGAAGAGATGTTAAAAACAAATCGGCTTATATTTTATCTTGTGCTTTGTTTTCTCAAATTTTATTTGGTAATGAAAAGTCTTTTAAGTTTTCTGTTATAATATCTAGTATATCTGGAATTATAACAGTAATAAGTAACACGATGTTTAACATTAATGAAGATGATTATAAAGAAAGCATAGAAAATCTTGATAACGTGACTAAAGAACTTATTCTTTTTGGATATGATTTAGATGATGATGCATTATATAATGGTATTCTTTATACAGATGGAGTAATTGAGTTTTCTGATAAATATGATAATAATTATTATGTTTATGAAAAGGAAGAAAACGGGTATTATAAATATTACACGCTTGCAAATGGAGATTTAGATGCCTGCTTTAAAGATGAAATGATGCATAATGATGTCACGAAGGTAATAAGAAGAGGTCTAAATAAGAGTAAACAAGATAAGAAATAAGTCTTATTTTGTTTTATTTTTATGATAAAAATGTTATAATATGTAAAGAAGATTTAACCATAATAGGAATAGGTGATTAACTTGGATATAAATGGACAATATGTAAATTATTTAGATTACGGAAATAAAAAGAAGGACGCTATTGTATTGCTTCATGGATGGGGGCAAAATATAGAAATGATGCAAATGCTTGGGGAACCTTTTAAGAATGAATACAGAATTATAATAGTGGATTTTCCTGGCTTTGGGTTAAGTCCTGAACCAAAAAGGGTAATGGATGTTAATGATTACACCATTTTAATAGAAGAATTATTAAAAAAGTTAAAGGTTAAAAATCCAATATTAATAGGGCACTCATTTGGTGGTAGAGTATCAGTTAAGTTTGCTTCTAGAAATGATGTTAAAAAAGTAATACTTCTTTCTCCAGCACTTAGAGGACACGACAAGAAAGGACTTAAAACAAAGATTTTAAAATCATTAAAAAAAGTTCCAGTTATAAAAAACTTAGAAGGTTGGGCTAAAAATCATATAGGTTCAAGAGATTATAGGGCAGCAAGTCCTATAATGAAGGACGTTTTGGTTAAGACAGTTAATGAAGATTTATCAGAGGATGCTAAAAAAATAAAGGCTCCGGTAATTTTGATTTATGGAAATATGGATAGTGAAGTTCCAGAAGAAGATACAAAAGAATACGAAAGATTAATACCTGATTGTGGTCTTATCTTGTATGAGGGTTGTACCCATTATGCATACTTAGAAAGACTTAATCAAACAATAAACATAATAAATAATTTTATAAGGTAAGGATGTGTAAGAAATGTTTTATATAAGTTTAATACCATTTATAGTTTTGCTTATTTATGATTTTAAAAAATCACTTCATATGGCACAGCAAAATCTATATAATGATGATCATAGGTTTTTAAAATGGACAATTAAGGATATGAAAAGCTTTAAGACGCCTCTTAAGTGCTCACTAGTTGTAATAATTACGTATTTATTACTTATTTTACTTAAATTAGATTCAAGGATAATTACGGAAATTTACTTTTTTGTTGTATCTTTGATTATCTTAATTATAAAGATAAAAGAAGACAAGTCATCCGACACAAAAATAGCTCTTAAAGTTACAGCAAGAGTTAAAAGGTTAATTGTAACTAACGTAATAATACTTGCACTTATTTCGCTTGGTCTATATTTCGTTAAAAACGTAAACATAATTTATCTAATTTTATTTATATATGAAATATTGTTAAATTTTATTTTAATGATATCGATAATAATTAATAAACCAGTTGAAAAGTTAGTTTACTTATCATATAAAAATAAAGCTGTGAGTAAGCTTAAATCCATGAATAATTTAAAGGTTATAGGAATTACTGGAAGCTACGGAAAAACAAGTAGTAAAAACATATTAAGTGATATATTAAACGTTAAGTATAATGCACTTCCAAGTCCTAAAAACTTTAATACTCCATACGGACTTATTATAACGGTTAATAATTACTTAGATAAGTTTGATGATATATTAATTGCGGAAATGGGAGCTTATAAAGTAGGAGAAATAAAAGAGTTGTGTGACCTTGTAAGGCCCAAATATGGTATTTTAACTAAGATAGGTACGGCTCATATAGAAATATTTGGATCTCAAGAAAACATACAAAAAGGAAAATTTGAACTTATTGAAAGTCTTCCTTCTGATGGTGTTGGCGTTTTAAATGCTGATGATGAACTTCAAGTTAATTATAAATTAAAAAATGATTGTAAAATTATTTGGATAGGTATTGATAATAAGGATGCTGATGTAAGAGCCCTAGATATTAAAACTTCTAATAAAGGTACAACATTTAACGTTGTCTTTAAAGGTGATAAGAAGAAATATTCGTTTACAACTAAACTATTAGGTTATAATAATATATATAATATTTTAGCATCACTTGCACTTTCAAAGGAATTTGGTCTTTCAATAGAACAAATGCAAAAAGCAGTTTTAAATGTTCGAAGTGTAGAGCACAGACTAGAGCTTAGAGAAGCTGGAAACATAACTTATATAGATGATTCTTATAACTCTAATCCGGTTGGTTCTCATATGGCATTAAACGTACTTGAAAGTATGCCAGGACTTAGAATAGTTATGACACCAGGTATGGTTGAGCTTGGAGATAAGTCTTATGAGCTTAATAAAAAGTTTGGTACTTATATGAAGGGTTCGGCCGACGTAGTAATACTTGTTGGTGAAAAAATTACAAAGCCAATTAAAGAAGGTTTAAAAGAAGTTAAGTTTGATAGCAAAAATATATATGTTGTAAAAAGTACTAAAGAAGCATTTGCACTTGTTAAAAGCTTATCTAGTGGAAAAGAAACTTACTGCTTAATAGAAAATGATTTACCAGATATATATAATGAATAGGAGTTGATATTATGAAAATAAGAGTTGGAGTTTTATATGGTGGAAAAACAACAGAACATGAAGTTAGTATAATAACTGCTGTACAAGCAATGGAACATTTAAATAAGGATAAATATGACATAGTTCCTATGTATTTAACTAAAGAAAATGAAATGTATACAGGTGCACCTCTTAAGGAAATGGATGTATATAAAGAACCAGATTTATTAAGACGTTATTGTAAGAACGTTGTATGTTATAACAAGGATGGAGCATTAGCTCTTCAAAGTAAAAAAGGATTATTTAAAAGAATAGTAGCTACCGTTGATATAGTAATTCCTTGCGTACATGGTTATAACATGGAAGATGGTAACGTACAAGGTATGCTTGAGACTTTTGGCGTTCCATATACTGGTAGTGATATATATGGTTGTACTATAGGACAAGATAAGGTTTTCCAAAAACAAATATTAGAAAGAGAAGGTGTTCCTGTTCCAAAATATACTTGGTTTTATGATAACGAGTACTTTGAAGATCAAGCAAAGATACTAGCTAATATTAAAAAACTTGGATATCCAGTAATAGTAAAACCAGCAAGACAAGGTTCTAGTATTGGTATTGAAGTTGCACATGATGAAGAAAAGGTAAAAGAAGCAATAGAAGATGCTATAAAATATGATGACAAAATATTAGTAGAAGAAATAATTCCAAACATGACAGAACTTAACTGTAGTGTATTAGGTTCAAGTTCATATGCTGAAGCATCAGTAATAGAACAAGTTATGGGACATGATGAAATATTATCATTTACAGATAAGTATATTGGTAATGGTGCTAAAAAAGGCTCAGCTAAGAAAAGTGCTCCATCAAAGGGAATGGCATCAGCATCAAGAATTATTCCAGCTAATATACCTGAAAAACTAACTAAGGAAATAGAAGAAACTTCTAAGAAAGCATTTAAAGTATTAGGAGCAAGTGGGGTAGTTAGAATAGATTATTTATATGATAAAAAGTCTAAAAAATATTATGTTAACGAACTTAATACCATTCCAGGAAGTTTAGCATTCTATTTATGGACACCACTTAATAAAGAATACGATGAACTTTTAGATGACATGATAAATATAGCAGTTAAAAGATATAAGAAAAAGTTAAAGAAAACTACTATTTTTGAATCTAACATATTACAAGGATTTAATGGTACTAAGGGTACTAAAGGCTTTAAAGGTAAGTTAAGATAAAAAAACACCAATTGGTGTTTTTTGTGTTTATTATTCATCATCTTTTTTAGATTCTACGTCTTTATAGTATTCTAAACCATTTTTAGTAGTTTCTATCTTTTTATCTATTACGTCTTTTTTTGAACAATTTTTGCATTCTTTTTTCTTGTTTTTGTTTTTCATAATATCAATCCTTTCTAATATTATTTTTAACAAATTTTAATATATTATTCATTTATTGTTGACGTTTAAATAGTTAATAAATATAATAAAATTAATGGGGAGTTTTGTTTATGAAAGAAAATATTAATGATATCATAAGAAGTAGGATATCAAAAAAATTAGTAGGTAAATCAACAATAGAATATGAAAAAGAAATAGAAACTTTTTATAATGAAATAAAAAATAATCCAGAACGAAATATACTAAGTATAGATGTATTGTATTCAACATCTTTTATGATAAATTATTTGACTTATAGTATGTTTCCAGATGATTATGTCGTTAAAAATGAGATGGCATGCTTGTTAGGTTTTTCATCGATTTACGATTTTGTTCGAAAAGTTGATAAAAATACCTTTAAAAAAATGTGTGAAGACGTTATTAAGTTTTACGATAGTTGTTATTTTGTTAGGAAAAAATATGTTTTAAAATCATTAGAACAAAATGAAAAAATAATAAGAATGGCACCTAATTATTTGATGGATGTTTGTACATATAGTAAAGAGTTTAATGTAAATGATATAATTAGTGAGTATAATAAATCTTATCAATTCTGTAATGATAAAGATGAGGCTTTAGAAGATACCATTTGTTATGCAATTGAAATTTTATTTTTGTTATATGATAATGATATAGAAAATTATAAAATAATGATGCATAATATAACAAACGTATATTATGCATATAATAGATATCTATTATTAACTGGATCTGAAATGGATGAAAATGCAAGAGATATTATGATTGCTTTGGAAGATGATGTTGATAGTTCTATTATGTATTTATTAAATGATAATGAGGCTTTAGAACCTATTATAAGGGATTACTTAACGTACGAGATTTTAGATGAGGCAAAGAAAAAAGAAATACATGCATTTAATAAGAATCCATATTCAAAAAGAGAAAATGAAATAGTTAACCCAAACGATAGAGTAAGAAGTTTTTTGAAAAAGCTATATTATCAAATTAATCCATCTAATAATCCATCTAACGAAGAGGATTTAGAAAAAAATGAAACGTTAGAAAATTTAAAAGATAGTCCTTATTTTGATTGTGTTGTAGATGTTTTGTATATTGATAGTATGTATATGGCGTATATGGATTATATGGCTTCTCTCTCTGATGAAGACAAATATGATTATGAATATATAAAAGATATGAATTCCATTTCCGAATTTAAAATGTATTTATTAGATAGTAATGTGATATTGTTGGATGCAATTTTAAAATCACTATCATTTTATGATTTTTCGTTGATGAGTAAAAAAGATGTTATTAGTTCATTAGAAAATGGGAATGTATTTGATAATTTTTTAATAACAAATTATGTGTTTGATAAGATGTCATACAATAGAAATTTTGATTTGAATGATGCTTTTGATATTTATATTAATGAACTTATATCAATAAAGGATAGAAAATTGGCAGTTGCAAATGCAACTGGTGCTTTGCAAGCGGATTTACTTGATTTAAGTGTAATGTATCCAAAGAATTATGAAGATATGCTTTATGATTTATCAAAAATATATTATGAATATAATAAGTATTTATTTGATAAGGAAAATAAAAGTGATGCATTAGATGATAATATGTTAAAGTCTATTGATAAAAATTTAGATGACTTTTTGATGCGATTGAAGGATGATGAAGAAGTTTTGGAAAGGGTGGTTAATACTTTTTATGAATATGTAAGTTTTGGAAATTTAGATAAAGATAAAATAAAAGTTTATTATGAAAACTTATGTAAAGAAGGAAAAGCAAAAGTATTTAGTAAAAAAAAGCGTGGTTCAAATCACTAAAACGTTTATATAAAATAAAAAAATCTCTAATTTAGAGATTTTTATTTTTAATATATATGGCGGAGTGAGAGGGATTTGAACCCTCGCGCCAGTTGCCCAGCCTACACCCTTAGCAGGGGCGCCTCTTCAGCCTCTTGAGTATCACTCCACTGACAAATTAATTTTACACTATATTAATTAATTGGTCAAGTGAAATTCGCTAATTCTTGTATCCAACTGAAGCTTTAAATAGACTTATATCAATTTTATTGTACAATATATCAAATGTTTTAGCAGATAGTAGGGCCTTTGATAAAAGAGGAAGAATAAAACTTGCTATATAAACTAAAATGGCAATTATAGCAGGCATCATGATGTTTTTGTTATCACTAATTGCCTTATCAAATCCATTAGTAAATATAGTACCTATAACTAAAACGGCAAGAATTCCAAAAATAGGGGATAAATATCTATAAATTTCTCTTATCATAATACTACCTAAAGTTGTTACATAAGCTATTACAATTATTAAACATTTTATTATAAAGCATAAAAGACTTTCTAATAAAACTCCAGTAACACCTATTACTTTTCTAAACTTTGATACTCTTGCATATTTAAGCCATTCTTTTAAATATTGCCATTTAGTTACCTTTTTATCTTCATAATTCTTTTCTTTTTCATTAGCACTATATTCTTCTTTATTTTTCTTTTGTGTGTATCTATTATATGTTTCATTAACTTTTTTCTTTAAATATTCGTCATAATCATATCTTTTAATAGGATCTAACAAGATTTCTTTAGCTTCGTTTATTCTAGAAGATATATTAACAGCATTAGGATCCTTATTAATATCAGGATGCCATTTTTTCATTTGTTTTTTATAAGCTTGTTTTATTTCATCTTCCGTAGCATCATTTTTAACACCTAATAATTCATAAAAACTAAGATTAGTATCCATATTTTATCACCTAAATTAATTATATATTAAAAAGTATGTATTGTAAAATAATGTTTGAATTGTTATAATGAAATTGTAAAGTAAAGGAGGTTAACTTATGGATGTAAAAGATGTAAACGTAAAGGAAAAAAAGAGTAAGAAAGGAATAGTTATATTAGTATCAATTATAATTTTAATACTAGCATTACTAATTAGTGGATACTTTTATTTAAGTTCACCAAAAAGAATAATAACTGGTTATACAAATAGTCTTTATAATTCATTTGAAAAAAATAGTGGTGTTAATTATGATTCTATAAGTATGAACTTAAAAGTTGTTCCAACTGTAAATAATGCTAATGATAAAAATTTAGAAACAATAATTAATAAAATAGAATTTGCGTTATCTGGAGCGATAGATTATAAAAATAAGACGTTAAAATATAATCTAGGACTAGATTACGATAAGGGTAGTTTATTAGATGTTGATATGCAGTATAAAAATGATTTATACGTTAAATTAAATAATTTATATGACAATCCAGTAAAAATAGAAGATAATGATTTTTCTGATGTATTTAAAAAGTCAGATACGAAAGATCTAAAAGTGGTTGTAAAAGGATATATTGATGCTTTTAATTCATCATTAAAAGATAAATATATAACTACAAAAAATAAAGATGGTTATAGAGTTGTTACAATTGATTTAACGGGTGATAACTATAAGATGATTTCTAAAGATATATCTAATAAATTACTTAACAATAAAGAGTTTATTAAGTCATATGCAAATATGAATGATGAAGAAGAATCTGAAGTAAAAGAAGATTTAAAAGATATAGACGATGGAGAATTTAATGGCATTAAAGTATCTTTATATACTAAAGGATTAACATATGATACTAAAAAAATATCTTTAGAAAGTGAAGATACAAAGGTAGAAGTAAAGTTATTGGATGATAACAATTATAAAGTTAAGATAACTAATGGTGATTTATCAATTGGATTAGACCTTAAATATACTGTAAGCTATAATACAAAGGTAGAAATAGAAGAATATAAAAATGCAGTAGATAGTGCAAAGCTTAGTGAAGATATCTTAAGTATATTAACTAAATTTACTAGTCAAGATAGTTATAAAAAGTTAAATAATGATATGAAAACTATGACTGGTACTAGCATAGATGAATTATTATCAAGTTACATAACAAGTAATGAAACAGATAATGACTAATAATGTAAAGTTACGTATAAAAAACGTAGCTTTTTTCTTTATTTTGATTTTTTTCGCAAATGTAAGATGTTATAATATAATTAAGAAAGGTAGGCAAAAATATGAACGGAAAGAAAATATTTCAGTATGGCTGTGGAAAGATGAGCGTATACACCATGCGCTACGTAATGGAAAATGGTGGAGAAATTATAGGAGCTGTAGATGTAAATGAAAAAGTAATTGGTATGGATATTGGTGACATTACCAAAACTGGAAAGACAGGAGTTTTAGTAAGTGATGCTAAAGATGCAGAAAAATTACTAAACGAACTAAAACCAGATTGTGTTATTGTAACAACGATGAGCTTGTTAAGCGACTTAGAAGATGCACTTTTAACTTGTGCTAAATGCGGATGCAATGCAGTTACTACTTGTGAAGAAGCGTTTTATCCAGAAAACTCTAATCCAACTTTAACTAAAAAAATAGATAAACTTGCTAAAGAAAATAATTGCACTATAACAGGTAGTGGATACCAAGATGCTTTTTGGGGTAATTTAATTACTTGTATTATGGGAGCAAGTCATAACGTAACAAAAATAAAAGGTAGTTCTTCATACAACGTAGAAGACTACGGAATAGCACTTGCTAAAGCACATGGTGCAGGTTTAACAAAAGAAGAATTTGAAAAAGAAATTGCATCTAGTGATAACATTTCAGATGAAGAAAGAAATAAAATAATAGAAAGTGGCAATTATGCTCCGTCATATATGTGGAACGTAAACGGTTGGCTTTGTGATAAGTTAGGGCTAACAGTTACGAGTCAAAGACAAAAATGCGTTCCAACGTTTAATAGTTATGACATAGAATCAGAAACTCTTGGCATAACCGTAAAGGAAGGCATGGCAACTGGTATGAGTGCTATTGTTACAACTGAAACTAAAGAAGGCATAACACTTGAAACAGAGTGCATAGGTAAAGTTTATAATAAAGATGAATTTGATAAAAACGAATGGACTATTTATGGCGATTGTGATACTACACTAGTTATAAATAAACCGAATACGGTAGAACTTACGTGTGCTAGCATAGTAAATAGAATTCCTGATGTAATAAATGCACCAGCAGGTTTTGTTCCAACTTCACGTATGGGAGAATTAAAATATATAAAGAAGGAATCTTAGGATTTCTTTTTTTTTAAATATATAGTATTATTTTATTAGGAGGGTATGTTTTATGTTAATTGGAATTATTTTAATTTTATTAGGAGTGTATTTTATAGTAAAGATGTTATGCCCAGGTTTTGATATTGATATAAACTGGAATATTATATGGCCTGTTATTTTAGTGGTTTTAGGAATAGAAGGAATAATAAGAACAAAAAAACTAGATTTGTTTAACGCTATTTTAACCTTAATTGGTGTTATATATTTGTTATCAGGACTTAAAATTATTGGAAATATAAACGGAAGACTTATTTTTGCTATTATATTAATTGGAGCGGGTATATCATTTATTTTATCATCACTAGGTAAAAAGAAGGTTAAAAAAATAAGTAAAGATAAAATGATTAATTATAATGGTATATTTGGTGGTGTAAAAGAAGTTGTTAAAACTAAAGACTTTAAAGGCGCTAATTGTTATTCTATATTTGGTGGTATAAAACTAGATTTAAAAAACACTTCATTAAAAGATGATACAGTAATAAATTGTTATGCAGTTTTTGGAGGAATAGATTTAACTGTACCAGATGATGTTAATATTATTATTCATTCTTCGTCTTTGTTTGGTGGTGTAAATAATAAAACATCAAATAAAAATAGTGACAATAAAAAAACAATATACATAAACGTAACAGCCATATTCGGTGGTGTAGACGTAAAAGAGTAGCTTATTTTTAAGCTATTTTTTTGTTTTATATGCATAGCCATGTTTATATTTGCTTTCATATTATACAGTGGTGATTATATATGTTTTCTTTTATTAAAGACCAGATAAAGACAATAAAAATAAAAGATCCTGCTATTAAAAGTACGTTAGAAGTATTTTTATATCCGTCATTTAAAGCACAGTTTTATCATAAGATATCAAACTTCTTTTATAGACATAAACTATACTTTTTGGCTAGATTAATATCAGAGTTTGCAAAAAGAAGAACGGGTATAGAAATCCATCCTGGTGCAACCATTAATAAGGGCTTATTTATTGATCATGGCTTTGGTGTTGTAATAGGTGAAACAGCTATTATTCATGATGATGTAACAATATTTCATGGTGTAACTTTAGGAGGAACTGGAAAAGAAAAAACTAAAAAAAGACACCCAACTATTTTATCTGGCGTTTTAATAGGAAGTGGAGCTAAGGTGCTTGGTAATATTACAATTGGTAAAAATGCTAAGATAGGAGCAAACGCGGTTGTTCTAAAAGATGTCGCTAATTGTACAACGGTTGTAGGAATTCCAGGATGCGTAGTTGAAAAAAATGTAAATAAATGATTTATTTTGTAATATAATGCTTGCATTTCTTTTTAGATTAGATATAATTAAAGTGACGTTTTTGCAAGAAAGTTATATATTTTATACCTACTGGATAGAAATATCTGGCTTTTTTGCTGTGGAAAGGAAGTGATAACATATGGCTTTATCAAAAGATGAGTTAAAGCTAGAAGAAAACTACCTTGAAAATACATCGAAGGAAATATCTAATCAAATAGATGTTTTAGGAAAAGAAATTCACGTTAAAAAAGAAAAGTTAACTGAATTTAGAAAGGTTTTATGGGAAGATAAGGGAAGTATTGATGCATCTGAAATGCAAACTGGTCTTATGTCATCAGAATTTGAAGCAAGTTTTATGCTTATGAAGATGGATTACTATAGAAAACTCTTAAAAATAGAGTATTCTCCTTACTTTGGAAGAGTTGATTTTACGGAAAATGGGTGTGATTTAAGAAAAGTCTATATTGGACTTACTAATGTAGAAAAAGACTTGGATTACATAGTTTATGACTGGCGTAGTCCAATTGCTTCACTATTTTATGATTATGGAATAGGAAAGGCAAAGTACGAGGCACCGGAAGGAGAAATTAAAGGTGATATATCACTTAGAAGACAATATAAAATAGAAAATAATAAATTAGTTAGAGTATTTGATAATGACCTAAACGTAGTAGATGAGTGCTTACAAGAAGTACTTTCAGAAAAATCATCTGATAAGATGAAAAACATAGTAAACACAATTCAAGAAGAACAAAATGAGATAATAAGAAATACCAAAAATAAACATTTAATAGTGCAGGGGATAGCAGGTTCAGGAAAAACGTCAGTTGCACTTCACAGAATAGCTTTTTTACTTTATAAAATAAAGAATTTAAGGTCATCTAACGTTTTGATATTTTCACCAAATAACGTATTTTCTGAATATATCTCTGATGTACTTCCAGAACTTGGTGAAGAAAATACTGGTGAAACAACGTTTCATGATTTCGCGATAAACTACATAAAGGAATTTAAAAGCGTAGAGACATTTACTGACTTTATTGAAAAATACTATACTAAAAACGAACCTAATGAAGAGTTTGTAAGATTTAAATTATCAAATAAAATGATTCCTATAATAGAAGGATACGTAAAAGAAATAGAAGATAAAATAATGATAACAAATGATATAGAAACTAAGTTTGATACAATAGAAAAAGATTATTTAAATTACCTTTTAAAAGAAAGATATAATAAGATGCCACTTTTTTCTAGAATAGAATTGATGGCAGAACACTTATGTAATAAATTAGGGTTAAGTATTGGTAAGATGAAAAGAACTTTTATAAAAAACATAAAAGAAAGTATTAACATAAAACCAGATTATAGAAAATTATATGCAGAACTTTATATAAGCAAATCATTTGTAAGTGTTTATAAATGTGAAGAAAACATAAAACTTAACATTAAGAAAATAAATTATGAGGATGCCTTATGTTTTATTTACTTAAAAGGATTACTTAATGGTTTTCCATATAGTAATTTAATAAAACAAATAGTAATAGATGAAGCTCAAGACTATAATGAAATGCAGTATGTAATATTAAGTAAAATATTTAAAAGAGCGTCATTTACGATATTAGGAGATGTTAATCAGACAATTAATCCTTATCAAAAGTATGAAACTTTAGAAGTTTTAACAAATATATTAAATGATAATAGTAAGTATGTAGAGCTTAATAAAACGTATCGTTCATCTAAGGAGATAATAGAGTATACAAATAAAATATTAGGTTTAAAACACATTAGTGCAATAAGACGAGAAAGTAATATCCCAGTTAAATTTAGAGATGATATAAAATATTTAATAAATGATATTAATAATTTAAAGGATAAGTATAAGTCTCTTGCTATTATAACTAAGGATAAGGAAGAAGCTATAATGCTTTATGATTTTCTAAAACAACAAATAAATGAAATTAGCTTGATGGAGGATAAAGATAAGAAATTTAATAAAAACTTAGTTATAGTACCAAGTTATTTAGCGAAAGGATTAGAATTTGATTCAGTAATTTCATACACTTCTAAAGATAATATGTATACTAAAAAAGAAAGATATTTATACTATGTTGTTGCAACTAGATGTCAACATGAACTTATTATTTATAACGCACCTAAAAGCCTTTTATAGGCTTTTTGTTATGTTAATCTTGAAAATAATAAGAAAAATGTATTATAATTAGTTATATAAGGAGGGTTTACTATGAAAAGAGAAATAAACATTTTACCAGCGGATACTTTTGTAGTAGTAAACCGTACTATACTAAACGAAAGCGATAGAAAAATAATAAGCATGCTATACCAACCAATAATAGGTTGTATTGCAACTGATTTATATTACACTTTATGGACTGATTTAGATAAAACAGAACTATTAAGTGGCGAATATACTCATCATCATTTAATGACTTCACTTAGAGTAAAAATGGATTCAATAGTAACAGCTAGAAAAAAACTAGAGGGTGTTGGACTTTTAAAAACCTTTGTTAAAAAAGGTGATGTTAATAATTATGTATATGAAATGTTTTCACCAATTTCAGCATCTGAATTTTTTAATCATCCAATACTAAACATAGTTTTATATAATAACGTAGGTAAAAAAGAATATGAAAACTTACTTAAATATTTTAAGGTTCCAAGAATTAATTTGTCTTCTTATGAAGAACTTACAAGTACCTTTGATTCTGTATTTGAAAGTGTACCGGCATCTTCTTATGATAACTTAAATGAAGATTTACGTGTTAATAAAGTTGGAGAGATAAGAATAGATAAGGCATTTGATTTTGATCTTTTAATGTCGATAGTACCAAGTGGTGTTATAACTAATAGAACGTTTAGTAGGGAAGTTAGGGAACTTATTAATGAACTTTCTTTTGTTTATAATTTAGATGCTAATGATATGAAGTCTCCTATTTTAAATTCCATTAAAGAAAACGGACTTATAGATAAGGTTTTATTAAGAAAGAACGTAAGGAATTATTATAAATATGAAAATGATAATAAACTTCCTTCATTAATATATAAAAGTCAACCTGAATATTTAAAGAACCCGGTAGGAGCAGATGATAGACGTGCTAAAATGATTTATGTTTTTGAAAACACTACACCTTATAATTTTCTTAAGGGAAGAAGTAATGGTGCTAAACCATCTTCTAGAGATTTATCTCTTTTAGAAACACTTTTAAGTGACTTTAAACTTAATCCCGGTGTCGTAAATGTTTTAATTGACTACGTATTAAAAATAAACAATAAAAAATTAACCAGAGGCTTTTTAGAAGCAATAGCGTCCCAATGGAAAAGACTTAACATAGAAACCGTTGAAGAAGCGATGAAGGAAGCTGAAAAAGAATACAAAAAATCTAAAAAGATAAATGCTCAGTGTAATTTTAATGCAAGAAAAAACGTAAAAGAAGAAGTACTACCTGACTGGTTTAATCAAAGTATAAAAAAAGAAGAAATAAGTGCCGATGATGAAAAATCATTAAAGGATATGCTTAAAGAATTTTCATAGAAGGGGGGGATTCGTTATGGAAAACATTAATAACACTATTAAAGGTGTTAAGGATTTAAAATATAAGTTAAAAGTAGCTTATGAAGAAGCAAAAAAAGATCCTTATTTTAAAGAACTTACTAATAGTATTAATTTAAGTGATGATGAACTTATGAAACATACAAGTTTGTTTGAAGATTCTAAAGAAGAATATAAAAATTGTAAATCTTGTAAAAATTTAGCAGCATGTAAAAATAAAATGACTGGTTTTTGCTTTTTGCCAGTATTAAAAGAGGGAAAGTTAAATTTTTCTTATGTAGCTTGTAAATATAAAGAAAAGTATTTAAGTGATTGTAAGTATCAAAAAAACGTTACTAGTATGGACGTTCCAAGAGAAATAAGAGAAGCTAAAATAAAAGATATTTACACTGATGATAAGCAAAGAGAAAAAGTAATAAAATGGATTTTAAATTACATAAAAGAATACAAAAAAGGAAACTTTGGTAAAGGTTTATATTTACATGGTAATTTTGGATGTGGTAAAACTTATCTTCTAGCAGCAATGTTTAATGAACTTGCAAAAGAAAACGTTAGAAGTGTAATAACGTATTGGCCTGAATACTTAAGAAGTTTAAAATCTAGTTATTCATCATCATCATCTTACGAATTTAAAGATAAATATAATGAAGTGAAATATGCTAAATTACTTTTAATTGATGATTTAGGAGCAGAAGGGGTTACTTCATGGTCAAGGGATGAAATATTAGGTACAATACTTCAGTATAGAATGCAAGAACATCTTCCAACTTTTATTACGTCTAACTTGAACTTAAAAGAGTTAGAAGAACATTTAAGTGTCTCAACAACTAATAAGTCAGAAAGAGTAAAGGCTGTAAGAATTATAGAAAGAATAAAACAATTAACTATAGATGCTGAAATGATAGGGCAAAATAATAGAAAATAGAGGCTCAGCTTTGAGAACCTCTATTTTTCTTTGTTATCTAGGATATTCATTTTAATATCAGGTAAACTATTATAATCTAAGTTAATGTTTAGTGCTTGTGCAAATAAAAGATGCCTTTCCCATAATGGATAATCATTGTTTTTTAACTCATTCATTCTTGTGAAATCTTTTAGAAATTTTTTGTAAGATTTTATTATGTATTTATATGCCCAACCCTTATCCGAAAACTTTAGGTTTAATGTTTTTGTTATTCTATCTATTTGTGATAAAAATATGCTTGGAAAGTTAAGCAATATAAATCCTGTTACCACAGAAATATTCAAATCCCAATTCTTATATAATGAACCTAAAAAGAATGAAACTGAAAAAGCCAAAAATACTAAACAGCTAAGAAAAAAGTAAAATTTAAAGAAACTTAAATCCTTTTCGTTATACGCCAAACATTTATTTAATACGTCTCTTTTAACCATGTTAGTATAATTAATATAATTAAAATTATCTTTATCTTCACTAGTTATATAATCACATATATATTTTTCAGCGTATGAAACCATGAATTTTTTATCTGATTTTGTTATTATTGTTTTGTTATTTTCGGTTTTGATTTCTAATACACCCTTAAGATATAACTGCATTATTATTAGTTTAATGTTTTTATGGCTCCAAAAACTTGTATGATTTAAAAACATAATATCATTAACGTCTATGTAATTTGGAATTTCTCTTATGTATTTAAAATTAAAATTTAATTTTTGAAATGCTCTTTTTTCTCTTATTTTATTTCTTATAATAACTATTAAAATTGTTATAGAAAGAACTGAAAAACCTATAAGGAAGGATGTTAATCCTCCAAAAATTAAATATAATATGTAGTATCCTATAAAAAAGGCCCATAAAACATAAGGATTATTATTGTTGTTAGAATTCATATTATCACCGTAAAGATTATACATAAAATATAAATAAAAAACAATAAGTATTAATTGACTTATATTACATTTTGTAGTATTATTTTGGTATAAATACATTGATGAAGACAAGATTTTATAACGATGTTTTAAAGAGAGTCTATGATGGTGAAAAATAGACAAACTAATTATAAGATTACTACTTCTAAGTTGGACTCGAAAGAGAATCCCGTGCAATAAGCACGTTATCAAATTAAGTTAAATTAAGGATGGTACCGTGCATTTTGCACTCCTTTGGTACTGTCCTTTTTGTTTTAAAGAAGGTGGTAAAATGGTAGAGAAATGGAAATTAGCCTTAAGGGAGTTCTTAAAAAAGTATGAAGATAATGATGATGTTACTGGTGCAATTTTATGTGGTAGTTATGCAACAAATACCAATAACGAGTATTCTGATATAAATGTTTATTTGGTATTGAAAAGTGGATGCTACTATAAGGAAATGGGATGCACCGATTCTAATAGTTATCTAATAGAATATTTTATTGATACTTTATCTGGAATAGAAAAACGTATGGAAGAAGAATATTTAAATGGAAAACAAAAGACTGCTAATATGTTAGCATACGGAAAAGTAATATATGATTTAGATGGCAGCGCATCACGTATTCAAACTAAAGCACTAGAATATATTGATAGAAAGTTAGATAATATAACAGGCCATAAATTAGGTATGAATAACTATCACTTATGGAATTATTTGGATGAACTTAAGGTTTCATTAAAAGAAAATAGTTTTAATTTTAACTTGATATACTATTCTTTATTGGGAGATGTTTATGATAAGTATGCTGAGTTTTTAGCACTTCCAAAGCTTCCTAAAACAAAGATATACAAGATATTAACCGATGAAGATTATAGAAGAGAGTGCCACGTATTTAATTTGCCCGAAAGAGAGTTTATTAAATTATACGTAAAGTGCTTTGAGATGGATAAACCAAGTGTTATGTATAAAAACATAGAAAATTTAATAAATTATTATTATGAAAAACAAGGTGGCTTTAACATAAGAACATTTAAATTAAAAAATTAAGTAGAAGGGAATGATTACTAATGATAAACATAAAAGAAAATGAAAAATTAAACGTACTTAATCACTCTTGTGCACACTTACTTGCACAAGCTGTAAAGCATTTATATCCTAATGCTAAATTTTGGGTAGGTCCAGTTATAGAAGAAGGATTTTACTATGACATAGACCTAGGAGATAAGACTTTAACTGATGAAGATTTACCAAAAATAGAAAAAGAAATGAAAAAATGTGCTAAATCTGATAAGAGAATTTATAGAGAAGAAATATCTAAAAAGGAAGCTTTAGAAAGATTTAAAGATGATCCATATAAAATAGATTTGATAAATCGTATGGACGAAGATAATACTGTTATTTCTTGTTATACGCAAGGAGATTTTACTGATCTTTGCCGTGGACCTCACGTTGAGACAACAAAGAAAATGAAGTATTTTAAACTAATTAAACACTCTGGCGCATATTTTAAGGGTGATTCTAAAAACAAAATGCTTCAAAGAATATATGGTGTATGTTTTGAGACGGAAGAAGACTTAAATAATTACCTAAATGAACTTGAAGAAGCTAAAGAAAGAGATCATAGAAAAATAGGAAAAGATTTAGGCATATTTATGACTAGTGATTTAGTTGGAAAGGGAATGCCTATGTATTTACCAAATGGTTATATAATATGGCAAGAACTAGAAAATTATATTAAAGGTAAAGAAGCTAATTTGGGATATATGCACGTTATGACACCTTGTGTAGGAACAGTTGATTTATATAAAACATCAGGTCACTGGGATCATTATAAAGAAAATATGTTTCCTATGATGAAGGTTGATGAAGAAGAGTTTGTACTTCGCCCTATGAACTGTCCACATCACATGATGATTTATTCTAATAAATTACATTCATATAAAGATTTACCAATTAGAATTGGAGAAATTGCACATGACTTTAGATATGAAGCATCAGGTGCTTTAAAAGGAATTGAAAGAGGAAGACATTTTTGTCAAAATGATGCACACCTTTTTGTAACTCCAGAACAAATAGAATCTGAATTTAAAAATGTTGTTGATTTGATTTTTGATGTTTATAAAGATTTTGATATAACTAATTATAGATGTGTTTTATCTCTAAGAGATAAAGAAGATAAAGAAAAATACTTTGATGATGATGAAATGTGGGATAAAGCAGAAAATGAGCTTAGAAAAGTATTAGATGATTTAAAAATAGACTATAAAGAAGAGATAGGTGAAGCAGCTTTTTATGGACCTAAACTTGATGTTAATGTTAAACCTGCGGTTGGAGCTGAATATACTTTATCAACTTGTCAGTTGGATTTTTGCCTTCCAGCTAAATTTGATTTGAAATATATAGACAAAAATGGAGATAGAAAAACTCCTGTTGTACTTCATAGAGCAATATTAGGATCGCTAGATAGGTTTATGGCTTATATATTAGAAGAAACTAAAGGTGCTTTACCAACTTGGCTAGCTCCAGTACAAGTAAACATCATTCCAGTTAATAATAATTATCATTTAGAGTATGCAAATGAAATATATAAAATGCTAAAAGATGCATCCGTTAGGGTAGAATTAGATGATAGAGATGAAAAATTATCATACAAAATGAGAGAATCTCAAACTAAAAAAATTCCTATTACCTTAATTTTAGGTGATAAAGAGCGTGATGAAAGCTTAGTAAGTTATAGAAGACATGGTTCTAACAAAACTTACTCAGTTCAAAAAGATACATTTAAAGATTTATTATTGAACGAAATAAGGTCAAAAAAAAGTAATAAAAATCAAGAAAATAATTAACTTTCTTGATTTTTTGCTATTTATATAAAAGTGAGATTCTTCTTCCTTTAGTTTCAATAAAACCTTCTTCTTTTAGGTTTTTAAGTTCCCTTGACATTGCGCTTCTATCAACCGCAAGAAAATCCGCTAGATCTGTAAAACTAAATGGTAGGTAAATTATTTTTGATGCGTGTTTTTTTCTATATATATTAAAATATTCTAAGAGTTTATCCCTTATTGTTTTTTTAGTTAATATTTCAATTCTATCGTTTTTTTCTTCTATTATATTGGTTGTTATTTCAAGCAAGTTTTTTATAAACTGATTATAATAAGAGTAATTATTGTTTTTTGATGAGATTATTAAGTCATAATCAATTATTAAAACCTTAGTTTCCTCTTTAGTTATTATTTCACATTCATCGCTTGATAAAGAGGATATGGCAGTACCAAATACGGATTCTTCTTCAAGTTCTTCTATAATTGTTCTGTTTCCATTGTAGTCCGTTCTAATTATTTGAGCTTTACCTTCTAATATTATTCCTATTATGTTATCCCTTACTGATGATAATATTACCGTATCTTTTTTAAATGTAAGGACACTTGTCTCTAATAATTTTAGTAGTTTACGCTCTTCATTTACACTTATTTTACCAAATAACCTACGCATTTTTAATCACCTAACAAAATAATACCATTTTTTTAAAAAAGTTGCAATTGCAACAATACGTATTTTAATTAATGTGCTATATTTGAGTTGTAATAAAAATAAGAGGAGTACATTATGAAGGTAATTAAAAGAGATGGACATATGGTTGATTATTGTCCAGAAAAAATTGAAATTGCTATAAAAAAAGCAAATGAAGAGGTACAAGAAGAAGATAGAGTATCAGATACTCAAATAAAAAACATAATAAAATACATAGAAAGTTTAAAGAAAAGAAGAATATTAGTTGAAGACATTCAAGATATAATTGAAATGAGACTAATGGCGTTAAATAAGTTTGCTCTTGCTAAAGAATATATAACTTATAGATATACTAGAGAGCTTGTTAGAAAAAGTAATACTACAGATCTTTCAATTAAGGAGTTAATTGATGGTGAAAGTGATTATTGGAATACTGAAAACTCTAATAAGAATGCTAAGGTTGTTACTACTCAAAGAGATTATATAGCAGGTATTACATCAACTGATATATCAAGAAGGTTTTTGCTTCCTGAAGACATCGTAAAAGCTCATGATGAAGGAATAATACATTTTCATGATATGGATTATTTTGCACAAAATGCACTTCATAACTGTGATTTAATTAATCTTGAAGACATGCTTCAAAACGGTACTAACATAAATGGTGTTATGATTGAAAAACCACACAGATTCTTAACTGCAATGACTATTGCAACGCAACTTATAACAGCGGTTAACTCAAGTCAGTATGGTGGTGCAACTGTTACAATGACTCATTTAGCACCTTTTGTTAGAGAAAGTTATAACAGATTCTTAGATAAGTATAAAAAAAGAAAGTTTACTAAGGCTCAGTGTGAAAAATATGCTAAAGAAGATTTAGCAAAGGAAATAACAGATGGTGTTCAAACTTTCCAATATCAAATTAATTCAATGACTACAACTAATGGTCAAGCACCTTTCTTATCAGTATGCTTGTATTTAGGTGAAACAGACGAGTATAAAGAAGAACTTGCCATGATAATTGAAGAAATATTAAAACAAAGAACAATGGGTATGAAAAACGAAAAGGGCGTTTACATAACTCCTGCATTTCCTAAACTTTTATACGTACTTGAAGAAGATAACATACATGAAGATAGCAAGTATTATTACTTAACAGAACTTGCTGCTAAATGCACGGCTAAACGTATGGTTCCGGATTACATATCAGAAAAAATAATGAAGAAATTAAAAGTTGATAAAAATGGAAACGGACAGTGTTTCCCTTGCATGGGATGTAGATCATTCTTAACTCCTTATGTTGATTCTAATGGGAAACCAAAGTACTATGGTAGGTTTAATCAAGGAGTTGTTACAATTAACTTAGTTGATGCCGCATTATCATCTGATAAGGATATGGATTTATTCTGGAAGATTATGGATGAAAGACTAGAGTTATGTCATAGAGCGCTTCAAGCAAGACATAAGAGATTATCTAAAGTAACTTCCGATGTTGCACCTATTTTATGGCAACATGGAGCACTTGCAAGATTAGGTAAAGGAGAAAGCATCCATGAGTTATTACATCATGGGTATTCAACTATATCACTTGGATATGCAGGACTTTATGAATGTGTTAAATATATGACTGGTCACTCTCATACTGATGGTGGTAAGGGTAAAGAGTTTGGTCTTGAAGTAATGAGAAGATTAAATGCTGCTTGTAACAAATGGAAAGATGAAGAAGACATTGATTATAGTGTTTATGGCACCCCAATTGAATCTACTACTTATAAGTTTGCTAAGTGTTTAAGAGAACGTTTTGGTAAAATTAAAGGAATTACTGATAGAGATTATATTACAAACTCATATCATGTACCTGTATTTGAAGAAATTGATGCATTTACTAAATTGAAACTTGAAAGTGAGTTTCAAGAACTTTCACCAGGTGGTGCTATAAGTTATATTGAAACACCTAACTTAACAAACAACTTAGATGCTGTTATGGAAGTTATTAAGTTTATTTATGATAATATCATGTATGCAGAATTAAACACTAAGTCTGATTACTGTCAGGAATGTGGTTATGAAGGAGAAATTCTTTTAGATGACGACCTAGAGTGGTATTGTCCAAACTGTGGTAACAGAGATCACGATAAACTAAATGTTGCAAGAAGAACATGCGGATATATTGGTACAAATTTCTGGAATAAAGGAAGAACTCAAGAAATAAAAGAAAGAGTAATTCATATTGATAATAAGGATGCTGATCTTTAATTATGAGATATAACAAAATAAGAAAAATGGACATATCTAATGGTCCAGGAGTTAGGGTGTCAGTCTTTATGCAAGGCTGCACTTTTAACTGTAAAAATTGCTTTAATAAGGAAACCCATGATTTTAATGGTGGAAAAGAGTTTAACGATGAAATCATAGATAAGGTACTTGAACTATGTGGTAAGGATTATATCGTTGGTTTATCTATTTTAGGTGGTGAGCCTATGCATCCTAAAAACATAGACGGAACTTTAAAACTTGCAAAAAAATTCAAAGAAAAATATCCTAATAAAACCGTGTGGTGTTGGACTGGATTTTTATTCGATAGAGATTTAAAGGACAAAGAAGTATTAAATTACATAGATGTTTTAGTGGACGGACAATATAAAGATGAATTACACGATTTTAGATTAAAGTGGTGCGGGTCATCAAATCAAAGGGTAATAGATGTTAAAAAATCACTAAAAAAAGGTGACGTCGTATTATTAGACGAAAGAAAGTTAGTAGGAGCGTAATTATGATTGATACTAAAAAAATAAATATTAAAAAATTAGAAAATGATGCAAAGATTCCAACTTATGGAACGGACTTTTCTGCAGGCTGTGATTTGTATGCTTGTTCAAAAGAAAAAATAAGCTTTAATCCTGGTGAGACAAAACTTATTAAAACTGGAATTGCTATGGAACTACCTGAAGGTTATGCAGGTTTAATATATGCTAGAAGTGGTCTTGCAACAAAAAGAGGGCTTGCACCCGCAAATAAAGTTGGTGTAATAGACTCGGATTATCGTGGTGAGATAATGGTTGCACTTCATAATCATACTAATGAAGTAAAAGAAATAGATGCATATGAGAGAATAGCACAACTTGTTGTAACACCATATATAAAGGCCATCTTTAATGAGGTTGATAAACTTAATGACACAATACGTGGTACAAGTGGTTTTGGTTCAACTGGTAAAAAGTAAAAGAAACGTAAATGTTTCTTTTTTTGTAATAAATAAAATTGACTTAAAATGCGCACAATGATAATATGAAGACAGGTGATAATATGAAAAAAGATAAAAATGGGTTTACTTTAATAGAACTACTTGCGGTAATAGTAATACTTGGAATAATAATGGTTATCGCAACTACAAGTGTACTTAAAAATATAAATGATTCTAAAGAAAAATCCAAGTATACGGCTGCTAAAGAAATAGTTGAAATATCAGAAGCTTATTTTGCGATTAATAGTGATGTAACCTTTGTTACCATTAATGATTTAAAAGACTATTTAGAGTCTGATGCAACGAATCCTAAAACGGGTGATAATGATTTATTAACAGAAGGAAAGGATCAAATGGTATGTAAAGGCTCTTATTCATCAGAACATCAAAACAAATATAGCAACAATAATGGAGAAGGGTATTATTTTGATGGATACTTTTATAGTTTAGATGGAAGTTGTCCTGAAAGTGTAGATTAAATATAAAATAAAAAATACTTCAATTTCTTAACTGAAGTATTTTTATTATGCTGCATTATTTTTTCTAAATTTTTTAGCTTCCTTAGCACTCATTACTACGGTTACACCATTTAAAGTAACTTTTTGCATGTTAACTTTTTGTCTCATTTTAGTTGTATTTAAAGCATGAGAACGTTTGTTTCCGAATAATGGTTTCTTATTAGATACTTTCTTAGCCATATTTAATTCCTCCTTAAAGTGCGTGTTTGCTATCTAACTTTACCATATTATGGCTAATTAGTCAAATTAAAATAGGAAAAAAGGCCTTTTTGTAGTAAAATATTATTAGAAGAAAGTGGTGATGCTTATGAACTATACTCCTTTATGGATAAAGACGGATTATTCTATATTATCTAGTTTAATAAAGATAGATGATTTAATAAGCATGCTAAGGAGTTTAGAAATTAAAAGTGCCGCAATATGTGATGATAATTTATATGGTGCAATGGAGTTTTATACCAAATGTATTAAAAATGATATTAAGCCAATTATAGGTCTTGAAGTTAATTTAGAAGAAACAATTTTATTATATGCTAAAAATTATGTTGGTTACCAAAATTTATGTAACATAATGACTCTTTTAAACGAGAAAAAATTAACTTATGAAAACATAGTAAATTACATTAATGATTTAATTGTGGTGCTTCCTTTTGAATCAAAAGAAAAAGAAGAATATTTTAAGGCTTATACTAGTGATGTATTTATTGGATACAAAGATTTGATACAAGAAAAAATGATAAGTGGTAATAAAGTTTATGTAAATAAAACGCTTACATTAGATAAAGAAAACACAAAGTATTTAAAATATTTATACAAAATAAAAGATGAAACCTTTGATTTAGATTATGACGTAAGTTTAGAAAGAAACGTGAGTATAGATGCTGTTAAAACAACTAATTATATTAGTGCTAACTGTAATTTAACAATTCCTAAAAAGGATGATTTGTTACCTGTTTATAATGATGATCCATCATTTGATGAGAAAAAATACCTAACTAATCTATGTATAGTTGGACTTAAAAAAAGACTTAACAATAAAGTTCCATTAAAATATGCTGAAAGATTAAAATATGAACTTTCCATAATAACAAGATTAAACTTTTGTAACTATTTTTTAGTTGTATGGGATTATGTTAAATATGCTAAGAAAAATAAAATAATGGTAGGTCCAGGTAGGGGTTCTGCGGCATCAAGCCTTGTTTCATATTCACTTGGAATAACTGATATAGATCCACTTAAATATGATTTGTTATTTGAAAGATTTTTAAATCCAGACAGGGTTACAATGCCTGATATTGATATAGACTTTGATGCTGAAAGAAGAGAAGAAGTAATAAAATACGTAGAAGATAAATACGGAAAATCGCATGTATCTGGAATAATTACTTTTTCTAATTTACTTGCAAAACAAGTTATTAGGGATGTTGCTAGAATATTTGATGTAAGTGGTTTTAAAATTGATAATTTACTTAAAAACTTTGATGATAAAAAAGATTTGTCTTACGAGTTGAAAAACATAAACGTAAAAAGAATATTAAATGATGATGAAGTTCTAAGAAAGATATATGATATATCGCTTCATTTAGAAGGGCTTAAAAGACATATTTCACAGCATGCAGCGGGAGTTATTATATCAAATAAAAAACTTTCTAATTACGTTCCTTTAACAATAAACCAAGAAGGTTCATATATTTGTGGATATACAATGAATTATATAGAGGACTTAGGACTTTTAAAAATGGACTTTTTAGGTCTTAAAAACCTTACTATAATAGATAGAGTAATAAAAAAAGCAAACATTAAATTTAGCGATATACCACTTGATGATAAAAGTACGTATGATTTATTTAAAAACGGTAATTTAGATGGTGTATTCCAGTTTGAGTCACAAGGGATGAAAAAGTTTATAAGTAATTTAAAACCAGAAAACATAAATGATTTAGTAGCAGCAGTTGCACTTTTTAGACCGGGACCTATGGAAAACATAGATACGTATGTTAAAAGACGTCATAATCTTCAGAAGATATCATATATTAATGAAGATTTAAAAGATATATTATCTTCTACTTGTGGAATAATTGTATATCAAGAACAAATAATGCAAATAGCAAGAAAGATGGCTGGGTTTTCATATGCTAAGGCAGATGAATTAAGACGTGCTATGAGTAAGAAAAAAGAAGATTTGTTATTATCATATAAGGATGACTTTATATCCGGCGGATTAAGCAATGGTTATGATGAAAAAACGTTAAACGAAGTATATAACCTAATACTTAAATTTGCTAATTATGGATTTAATAAAGCACACTCTGTTAGTTATGCAATAATTGGCTATAAAATAGCATATTTAAAGGTACATTATTCAGTTTATTTTGAAACAGAACTTTTAAATAATAGTATTTCATCTTCTAATAAAACTAAGAGTATAATTGATGAATGTAAAAGCCTTGGAGTAGAAGTTACAGGCCCAATTATAAATATATCAACGGATAAATATAACGTTATAGAAGATAAGTTAGTTCTTCCTTTATCTCTCATAAAAGGAATAGGGGTATTAACCGCTAAAGAAATAGTAAGAGAAAGGGATTTAAACGGAAGTTTTACTTCATATTTAGATTTTGTTAGAAGATGTTATAAATTAGGACGTGATGTTTTAAAAAATATTATATTATCAGGAGCCTTAGATTCGTTTGGAAAAACTAGAAAGACTTTAATAGAAAACTTAAATGATGCAATTAATTATGCTGATCTGTGTAATGATTTAGATGAGAGTTTAGTTTTAAAACCAGAATTAAAGGAGTATGATGAATACTCAAAAGACGAACTAACAAAGCATGAGGTTGCCTTATTTGGTTTTTACATAAGTAATCATCCAACTAGCAAATACATAACAAAATCAAGCATAACAACTAATATATTAAATAAATATTTTGATAAAAATATAAGCATGGTTTTATACATTGAAAGAAAAAAAGAAATTGATACAAAAAGAAATGAAAAAATGATGTTTTTAAATGCTAGTGATTCATATGGAACTGTAGAACTAGTTATGTTTCCTAAAACTTATAATAAATTCTTTAATATACCAATTCCTGGCGTTTATAAAGTAATGGGCAAAGTAGAAAAAAGATTTTCTCGCCTTCAACTGGTACTTTTTGATGTGGAACGTTTATCAAAATAATCACATAATGAAAATTTATGATCGAAAAATTATAGTATCTATTAGTTGATGTTGTAAATAAAAAATGATATAATAGTAGCCATAATTTTTTTAAAAGGAGTGTTAATCGTGAGTGATTATAATGCTAAAGAAGAGAAAATAATAGAAATGATAGAAAGTTTAATTCGTAATGGTGTAGATGCTGAATTAATAGTTAGTAGATTTGAATCTAAAATTTTTGATTTAAAAAAACCAGAATTATATTTTTGGTTTGCAAAAAATGTAAAAGGAATAGATATAGAATCTAATGAGCAAACAGTAATAGATAAAATAGATCCAGAGTGGAATTATAAATTTGCAAAAAATGTAAAAGGATCAGATATAAATGCTCATGGACAAGTAATAATAAATAGTTGCAATCTAGAATGGAATTATAAATTTGCAAAAGATATAATAGGAGCGGATGTAATAGCTCATGGTAGAGTGATAATAAATAGTGGAGATCCAGAGTTGAACTATATATTTGTAAGAGATGTAAAAGGAGCAGATGTAAGAGCTCATGGTCAAGCAATAATAAATAGTGGAGATTCAGAATGGAATTATCTTTTTGCAGAAGGTGTAAAGGGAGCAGATGTAAAAGCTCATGAACAATTTGTATTTAAATATGGTAATCAAATTGAATCAGAACTAGAGTCATTGGATAATTATTTAGATGATGCTATAGCGTCTTCAGAAAAAGATGCTTCAAAAAGTATGACAAAGTAAATTGATAAATTATAATACTTTTATAAAACTAGATTAAATCTAGTTTTTTTGTTATCCGACTAAAGTATTTAAATGACAATTGATTCTCTTTAACTAATACTTTATTTAAAGGTGGTTGACTTACAAATAAAAAATGATATAATAATAACCATGATTTTTTAGAAAGAGGTGTTAATTGTGAATGGTTATAATGATAAAGAATTTCAAATAGAAAAAATGATAGAGAATTTGATTAATAGTGGTGTAAGTGATCAATTAATAATTAGTAGATTTGAATCTAAAATTCTTAATTTAAAAAATCCAGAATTATCTTATTGGTTCGTACGAAATATAAAGGGAGCAGATATAAAGGCGCATGAACAAGTGGTGATAAATAGTGAAGATTCATACTTTAATTATTTGTTTGCTAAGGATATAAAGAAATCAGATGCAAGATCACATGGGCATGTTATATTAAATGATGGAACTTCATATTGGAATTATAAGTTTGCAAGAGATATAAAAAGAGCAGACGAAAAAGCTCATGGACAAGTAATAATAAACAATGGAGATACAAGATGGAATTTGTTATTTGCAAAAAATGTAAAAGGAGCAGATGTAAGAGCTCATGGTCAAGCAATAATAAATAGTGGCGATCTAGAATGGAATTATTATTTTGCAAGATATATAGAAGGGGCAGATGTAAAAGCTCATGGACAAGTAATAATAAATAGTGGCGATCTAGAATGGAATTATAAATTTGCAAAAGATATAATAGGAGCGGATGTAAGAGCTCATGGTAGAGTGATAATAAATAGTGGAGATCCAGAGTTGAACTTTAATTTTGCAAGTTATATAGAAGGGGCAGATGTAAGAGCTCATGGACAAGCAATAATAAATAGTGGAGATCCAGAATGGAATTATCTTTTTGCAGCAGGTGTAAAGGGAGCAGATGTAAAAGCTCATGAACAAGCAATAATAAATAGTGGAGATCCAGAATGGAATTACAAATTTGCAAAAGATATAATAGGAGCGGATGTAAGAGCTCATGGACGTGTGGTAATAGATAGTAGATCCCCAGAGTGGAACGAATTATTTGCAAGCAATGTAAAAGGGGCGGATGTAAGATCACATACTCAGATAATAATGGATATTAATTACCGAGAATTAAATTATAAGTTTGTAAGAGATATAAAAGGAACATATGGTATAGATAAAGATGTTGATTTGCATAATCAAATTGAATCAGAACTAGAGTCATTGGATAATTATTTAGATGATGCTATAGCGTCTTCAGAAAAAGATGCTTCAAAAAGTATGACAAAGTAAATTGATAAATTATAATACTTTTATAAAACTAGATTAAATCTAGTTTTTTTGTTATAATTTAGTGGGTGATAAAAATATGAAATTATTAGATAAATTTAATATTAAAACAAATAATATGCATATTTATGATACAGCCTTTTCACATTCATCATATTGTAATGAACATGACTCTTTAGAAGATTATCAAAGACTTGAGTTTTTAGGTGATAAAGTTTTAGATTTAATTATGAGTGATTATCTTTATAATAAGTTTGATTATGAAGAGGGAAAAATGACTAAAATAAGGTCAATGTATGTATGTGAAAATGCTTTATATGAGTATGCTAAACTTTTAGATTTTCCTAAATATGTAAAAGTAGGAAAAGGAGAAGAAGCACAAGGTGGAAGATATAGGAAAGCAACACTTGCGGATATGTTTGAATCCTTTTTGGGAGCAGTGTACCTAGATCAAGGATATCCTAAGGCAAGGGAAATAGTGTATGATGTTGTTATTCCATTTATTGAAGATAAACCGGAAACATTTTTTATGGATTATAAATCTAATTTACAAGAGATGGTTCAAACTACTAAAAAGTCAGTAACTTATGAACTTGTAAAAGAAGAAGGACCAGCTCATGATAGAACCTTTACCATGAACGTAATAGTAGATGGTATAGTACTAGGTACTGGAACGGCAAAATCTAAAAAAGAGGCAGAACAAGAGGCAGCTCATCACGCACTAGAAAAAAAAGCCTCTATAAGAAGGAGCGAAAAGTAATGTATTTAAAGGAGATTCGTACATCAGGCTTTAAGTCGTTTGCGGAAAAAACTAAAATAGAACTTAACAAAGGAATAGCGGGTGTTGTAGGACCAAACGGAAGTGGTAAAAGTAACATAGTAGATGCCGTACGCTGGGTATTAGGAGAGCAATCAGTTAAACAATTACGTGGTGAAGGCTTAATGAGTGACGTTATTTTTTCTGGTAGTAAATCAAGACGTGCAGCGCAGTCGGCCAGCGTAACTTTAGTATTTGATAATACTGATAAATATTTACCATTAGATTATACTGAAGTATCAATTAAAAGGTGTATTTATAAAACGGGTGAAAATGAGTATTACCTAAATAACGAAAAGGTAAGACTAAAAGACATTCAAGATTTATTAGTTGATACAGGTGTTAACAAAGAGTCATTTAACATAATATCACAAGGTGATATAGGTGCAATTTTATCTAATAAACCAGAAGAGAGAAGAATAATATTTGAATCTGCTGCAGGTACTTTAAAGTATAAGAAAAGAAAAGATGAAGCGTTAAGAAAACTAGATAGAACGCATGATAATATGTCACGTGTAAACGATATTATATTAGAGCTTGAAACTAGTATAGCACCATTAAAAAAACAAAGTAGTGATGCAAAAAAATATTTAGAAAATAAAAGTAAGTTAGATGAAGTTGAAGTATCTTTAATAGTAAGTGAAGTAGATAAGATAAATGCAGAATACCAACTAAATAAACATAAGATAAATGAATTATCAGAAGATGTAATAAAATTAGAAAAAGATAGTAATGTTTCTTCATCAAAAGTAGAAGAACTAAAACTTATTCAAACTAAAAAAGAAGAAGAATTATATAAAATGCAATCTCTTTTAACTAAAAAAGTAGAAGAGGCAAGGGATTTACTTGGTAAGAAAGATCTTATCGTAGAAAGACAAAAATACGATGCTAAAGATAGCAAGGTACATGATAACTTAGTTAATATAAAAGAATCTATTTTGAAAAAAGAAAATGAAATGTTTGGTATTAAAAACACAATAGAAATACTAAATAAAAAAGTAAATTCTATAGTTTTAAAATTAAACGAAAAAGAAGAAGAATTTATAAGTGTGAGAAAAACTCATGATGATAACGAAAATATTTTAAATAAACAAAACAGATTAGAAAACGAAACTAAATATAAAATTGAAATGTTAAAAAATGCAATAGAAAATAATTCAGGACTTCCTTTTGCTGTTAAAAACGTTTTAGATAATCCTAAACTTTCTGGTATTCATGGTGTTATAGGTGCCTTAGTTGAAACGGATAGAGAGTATACTACTGCAATATCAACAGCGCTTTCATCATCTTCAAACTTTATAGTGTGTGATGATGAGTTTTGCGCTAAAGAAGCTATTAATTTCTTAAAGGTAAATAAATTTGGTAGAGCAACATTTTTCCCTCTTAACATAATAAAGAAAAGAGAAATTGATAGGGATACATATAGGATTTTAAAAGATTTAAGTGAGTTTATAGGTGTTGCATCAGATTTAGTAAGATATGAATCAACATATGATAACATAATAAAAAATCAACTTGGAACAACCATAGTAGTTAGTGATATAGATAGTGCAAATAAAGTAGCAAGAAAAATAAATTATAGATATAAAATAGTTACGTTAGAAGGGGAATTACTTCATCAAGGTGGTTCTTTAACAGGTGGTAATACTAAAGCTACAACTAATTTAATAGCTCAGAAACATGACTTAGAAGATAATTTAAAGTATTTAGAAAATTTACAAATAAAAAGATCAGAAATAGAAGAAGCTATAAATAAAAATGATGATTTGTACAAAATGGTTTTAGAAGAAAGAAATAAATTATTAGAAGAAAAAACGAATTATGAAATATCACTTAAGTTTGAATCGGAAAGATATAAGTTATTTTCTGAGGAGTTAGAAAAGTTAAAAACAGAAAGTAAAACTTTAGATGAACTAGAAAGCGGAACACTTTCTAAAGAAGAAGAAAAAATAGTAGAAGAATACTATGAAAAAGAAAAAGAAAAAAATGAATTATCACTTAAGATAGATTCATTAAAATCAGAGATAACGGATTATAAAGATACAATATTTAACATTGAAAAGAATAATAAATTAAATAACCAAGAATATTATTCTAAAACAAAAGAATTAAAAGATTTAGAAATAAAGGTAAATAGAGCAGACGTTATGTTAGATAACTTACTTAATACATTAACAGAAGATTATTCTATGACTTTTTCTAATGCTAAAGCTAATTATTTCCTTGATATGGATCCTAAAGAGGCAAGAGAAATAGTAGATAAATGTAAGGCTGAAATTAAAAAATTAGGTGACGTAAATGTAGGTGCTATAGAAGAGTATGAAAGAGTTTCAAAAAGATATGAATTCTTAACTGCACAAAAATCTGACTTAGAAAAAGCAGAAGATACTATTTTAGAAATAATAAAAGAATTAGATGGAATAATGAAAGAAAAGTTCTTAGAAACTTTTGATGTTATTAAAGTTAAGTTTAAAGAGGTATTTAAAAAGTTATTTTCTGGTGGGGATGCTGAGCTTAAATTAACTAATCCAGAAGATGTTTTAACAACTGGTATAGATATAAAAGCACTACCTCCAGGAAAAACACTAAGACATATTTCACTTTTATCAGGTGGTGAAAAAACATTAACCGCAATATCACTTTTATTTGCAATATTAGAGACAAGACCAGTTCCATTCTGCATTTTAGATGAGGTTGAAGCAGCACTTGATGAAGTAAACGTAGATAACTTTGGAAAATTCTTAAATGAATTTAAAAATAAAACACAATTTATTGTAATTACCCATAAGAAGAAAACAATGGAATATGCTGATGTTTTATATGGCATTACAATGCAAGAGTCTGGTGTATCTAAACTTGTAAGTGTAAAGTTAGAAGATATAAAAGATGACAAGGAAAGTTAATTTATTGACCAATTCATATTTAAACTGGTATACTGATTATATAAGAAAGGAGTTTATGTTATGGCTAAATTTTGCAGAGAGTGTGGAAAAGAATTAGAAGAAAATAGCAAATTTTGTAAGAATTGTGGTACAAAAATAGAAGAAGAAAAAACAGAAGAAGCTAACACATCAAATGAAAATACTAATGAAAGTGCAGCAAGTAATGCAGGCACAAACGTAACTTATAACCAAACTTACGTAACTAAAAAGAGTAATGGTATGGCAATTGCAGGATTTGTAATATCACTTGTTTCACTTTTATGCTGTGGATATTCGTCTTGGTTAGGATTAATTTTCTCTATAATTGGACTTGTTAATGCTAATAAAAACGAAGGTGAAGGAAAAGGACTTGCGATAGCAGGTATTGTAATTAGTTCAATATTACTTATAATAATTGTATTATTAACTATATTTGGAGTTATGGCATCTGTTACTGATGATGTTTCTTCTAATTTAAATTTACCAACATATTAAACTATGATAATTCATAGTTTTTTTAAAATAATATGAAAAAAAGAATATTAAACGTACTAATAGGAGTTATTTTACTTTCATTTTTATTACTAATTACAATTAAAGTACTTGATCTTATACATTTTAAATGTATATTTAGAAAATTATTTAATATTTACTGTGCAGGATGTGGTACAACTAGAATGATAAAATGCATTTTGCACCTTAAATTTAAAAAAGCATTTATGTATAACCCATTTGTGTTTATCTTACTAATTTTATTTTTGATATACTTAATTTATTTTATAGTACTTTATATAAAAACTGGTAAGAAGGCATTTTTGAACTATAAAATATTAATGGTGTTAGCTATTACATTGTTAATTTATATGTTACTTAGAAACATACCACAATTATATTTTTTAAGACCATGAAAAAAGCAGGATTTAAAATCCTGTTTTTATATTGGTCTATATTTGTCAGCGTCTTTAAAAGGATTTTTCTTATCAATTTTATCAAAGAATAAAATTCCTTCTAAATGATCCATTTCATGTTGAACGCAAACTGCTAAATCTTCTCTAAGACGCATGGTAAATTTATTTCCGTTTATATCATATGCTTCAACCGTTACCCTTGCATACCTTGGAATTATTCCTACAACTTCACGGTTAACACTAAGACATCCTTCGCCTTGTTCAACGTATATCTTCTCAGTACTATTACTAATTATTTTCGGATTTGCAAAGAAGTAGTTTTTAAACGTTCCATCATCTTTTTCTTCAACTATTACGAACCATCTTTTTAAAATTCCTATTTGAACGGCACTCATTCCCCAACCAGCTCTTAAGTTATACTTTTTTGCATATTCTTCAATTTGACTATATTTTAAATAGGTCATAACATCATTAATAGTATCTTTTTCTTCCTTGCTAAGTGGGAAAGTAACTTCTTTACTTACCATTCTTAATCTTTTATCTTTTTCATCTAATATTTTAAAATTTCTAAACATAATATCACCACACTTCTAAACACAAGTTATTCTACCATAAAAAAAGAGGAAAGTAAAACTTTCCTTAGTTATTTCCTAACCATCTAGCACCGATTACTATAACAAGTAAAATAAATAGAACTAATATAATTGCAGAACCATATCCAGCTGATTGATTTGCACCATATTGTGGATACATATATCCTCCACAGCAAGGAGAATTATATCCGTATCCACCTTGATATCCATAATAATACATAAGATTTGCCTCCTTTTAATTTATCTAATATAGTTTACTCTAAATGTAAACAATGTGTTATATAAAACACCTATATTAAAAAAATAAAAAAAATGTGGTATACTTTTTATGATAGGTGATTATATGAGAAGAATAATTAACAAAATAGATAAACCACTATTTGTAATAACCATTATTAGTTTAATTTTTGGACTTTTAATGGTAGGTTCTGCTTCATCACTTAAAGCTTACATGGCAAGAAGTGATAGTTATTTTTATTTCAAAAGACAATTATTTTTTATAATTATTGGTCTTATAGGTTCGCTTTTTGTTCTTAAAATTCCAATAAAAACGTATAAGAAATACATAGGAATACTTGTTGTTGGAATAATAGGAGCACTTGTGTATGTTTTACTTAAAGGAGAAGTAAGTAACGGTATTACAGGTTGGCTTTTTATTGGAGGATTTGGTATTCAGCCAAGTGAATTTGCTAAAACTATTTTGATTTTATTTTTAGCAGTTACGTTTGAATCATTACTTAAGATTAGAAACTTAAGCAACGTTGGAAAAGCTTTACCATTTATAGTGCCATTTATATTTATATTTTTAATATTTGAACAGCCTGACTTTGGTACGATGATGGTTTTAGTAGGTATTACCGGAGTAATATTTTTTATGGTTCCATATGATAAAAAAACTAAATTAGTTATGGTTTCATTTACGCTTATATCAGTTCTTATTCTAGCTCTTGTAATGAGTATTACCGGAAAAGGTCTTAGTGCTTCACAAAAAAGCAGATTTAATTTTAAAGATCCTTGTACAAGGTATAGAGAAAAAACAGGATATCAGGTATGTAATGGATACATTGCAATAAATAGTGGTGGACTTTTAGGAAGTGGATATGGTAATAGTAAACAAAAATACTTATATTTACCAGAGGCTCATACCGATTTTATCTTTGCAATTATAATAGAAGAAATGGGACTTTTAGTTGGAATTTTAATAATACTCTCATATTTTATTATGATATGGAGAATCTTAATGATAGGTAAAAGGGCGTATAACCTTCAAGGAAGTATAATCTGTTATGGTGTTGCAACTTATCTTGCACTTCACGTTATGATTAATTTAGGTGGTGTATTAGGTGTTATTCCTCTTACTGGTGTACCACTTCCGTTTTATTCATATGGTGGGTCATTTATGATAAATTTACTCATTTGTTTAGCACTTGTACAAAGAGTATCAGTAGAAAATAAAATATTTGAACAAAGACACATAGTTAGATAAATAACTAGTGTCTTTTTAAGTTATAAGCCTACACTTAATATTTTTAATTTAATATTTTATTAATAGGAGGGTAAGGCATATGGTTAATTATATTAGTAATTTAAATCCTGTTTTACAGGCATTTATTGCAGCGTTATTTACTTGGATGGTAACAATATTGGGTGCTGCTATCGTATTTTTCTTTAAGAAAGTAAATAAAAACATATTAGATGCAATGTTAGGTTTTGCAGCGGGAGTTATGATTGCAGCATCATTTTGGTCATTATTATCACCATCAATAGATATGGCACGTAATCTTAAAATGATTCCTTGGTTAGTATCTTTTTTAGGATTTTTCTTAGGTGGAGTACTTTTATTTATAGGGGATAAAGTATTTGATAAAATGGATAAGAAAAGAAATAAAGGCACTAAAAAAAGTTTTAAAAGATGTTTATTGTTAGTATTTTCAATAACACTTCATAATATTCCAGAAGGACTTGCGGTAGGGGTTTCATTTGGAAGTGCAACATATGGTCTTAATGGTGCAACACTTGGAGCAGCATCATTGTTAGCACTTGGAATTGGTCTTCAAAATTTCCCAGAAGGAACTGCGGTTTCAGTACCACTTAGGACGGAAGGAATGTCTAGATTAAAATCATTTTTTTATGGCTCATTAAGTGGAATAGTAGAACCTATTTCAGCTGTTATAGGAGCTCTTTTGGTTTTAAAAGTTAGATTTCTATTACCATTTTTACTTGCTTTTGCAGCAGGAGCAATGATATATGTAGTAGTTCAAGAATTAATACCAGAAAGTCAATCTAATAAGAAAAAAAACGTAATGGCATTATTTACGTTAATAGGTTTTTCAATAATGATGATTTTAGATGTTGCTTTTGGATAGAAACAGGTAGCTTACATAAGCTGCTTTTTTTATGTAGTTTCATAAATTTTTAATTTTTTTAAGAATTTTTAGGTTTTTTAGTTTTTTTAGGGGGTATTTTGAAAAAGTGTCTAACTATAGATATGAGAGGACCTAATAGTTTGGGTAGTTATGCTTTCCACTTTTTATTTTTCAAATAGAAAGTGTGGTGATAATTATGAAGAAAGAAAATAAATTTCTTAAAATAATTATTCTTCTTTTAATTTTTCTATTAGTAATACTAATATTTAAAATATAAAAGAAACAGCATATACCCAAATAGTTAAGGGGAATATGCTGTTTTCACAAAAAAACATTGTGGAAAGCAAACTAACCTTTATTGTTAGGTTCTTTCACTAATTAAATTATACATAATTAAATTAATTATGTAAATGGTATTTGAATAAAAAAAGAAAGGAGAGAAAAAATGATTTATCTAATAAAAAAATACCTAAAGTATATTATAACGTTTTTTGTATGCATAATAGCCTTTACGTTTATCTATGCATATACAAATGATAAAAAAGAGGTTAATACTAATAGTGTTAAAAAGCTATCTATTACCAAGGCAGAAAAAATAAAGGAAAGTAAGACTGACTATAAAGAAAAAACTGTTTTCGTTGACGTTAAAGGTGCGGTTAATACGCCTGGTGTTTATGAACTTAATGATGGAAAAAGAATAATTGATGCTATTAACACGGCTGGTGGACTAGCGGATAACGCAAATACTATAAATATTAATTTAAGTAAGAAGTTAACTGATGAGATGTACATAGTAATTTATACAAAAAGTGAAATAGCAAATTATAAAAAAACTTCATCTGGCAAAATAGAGTGTGCCTCAAACGAATGCGTATGTCCTGATACTAATAATGATGGGTGTATCAAAAAAAACACTACTAAATCTAGTGATAAAACGTCATCAAATAAAGAGACTAATGGGAAAGTATCAATTAATACGGCAAGTAAAGAAGAGCTTATGACTTTATCTGGTATAGGAGAGGCTAAGGCTGAAAAAATAATTAGTTATAGAAATGAAAAAGGTTTATTTAATGCGCTTGAAGATATAAAAAACGTATCTGGTATAGGTGATGCTTTATTTGAAAAGATAAAAGATAACATAACCTTATAATGAAGAAAAACATTTATTTTTTAATTATTTTACTGTGTAGTATATCTTTTATTAGAGTTTTGTTTATCTTAAATGAAGAAAATATCCATATAAGTAAAAATATTGATATTTCTGCAATAGTAACTAAAATAAAACAAGATAAAGAAAAAACTATTATAGATGTTAAACATGGTAAAAAATATAGAATAACGTTTTATAAACAGATAAACGTTAACTTAGGAGATAAAGTTTTAATTAGCGGAAAGTTTAATACACCTAAATCTAATACTGTTTTTAATACGTTTAATTATAGAAAATATCTTTTATCAAAGAAAATTATATTAGTTAGTAATGAAGCTAGCATAACTATAAAACATAAGAATAAAAATCCGTTTTATAGTTTTAAAACATCTATTAAAAATCATATAGAAAAATATAAAAGTAAGGCATATTTAAAAGCCTTTATAATGGGTGATACATCACTTATCGAAGAGAATATAGTTTCAAATTATAGATTTCTTGGCATAAGTCATCTTTTTGCAATTTCTGGTATGCATGTTTCAGTGTTTGTTTTCTTAATAAATAAATTACTAAAAAAATATAAAGCAAAAGATATAATTATAATCTTATTTTTACTTTTGTTTTTGTTTATAACAGATTATAGTGAGTCACTTTTAAGATGCAGTACTTTTTTTATTATTTCATACTTAAACAAAGTATTAAAACTAAATATAAAAAACATATATTTAATTTTAATTTCAGCTTTTTTTCTTTTGCTTATTAATCCATATTTAATTTATAGTATAGGATTTTTGTTTTCTGTTATTATAACGTTTTTTGTGATAGCATCTAGTAATTTATTAAAGGATAAAACTTATTTTAAAAAATTATTTATAATGTCTTTAATATGCTTTTTAGCATCCGTACCAATTCTTTCATTTTACTTTTACAAGATTAACTTACTTACTATAGTATTTAATATGATTTTTATTCCACTTGTTTCATATTTGATATTTCCACTTGGTCTTATAACGTTTTTTTATATCCACTAGATAATATATATATGTTTTTTATAAATTTGTTAGAAGGTTTAAGTAGCTTTTTTCAAAATATTAATTTTTTATCATTTGTAATAGCAAAACCAAATATTTTTGTAATACTTATTTACTATATAATTTTATTTTTATCCATAAAAAGAAACCGGAAACTATTAATAATTTATTTTATAATTTTACTTATTAATATAAATATTAAGTACTTTATAAGAGATGTTTCGGTAACTTTTCTTGATGTTGGTCAAGGAGACTCTAGCGTAATTATACTTCCTTTTGGTAAAACCATTTTAATTGATACTGGTGGACTTTATTTAAGTGGATATAACATATCAAAAAACAAAACTGTTCCGTATTTAAATTCACTTGGAATAAGTAAAATTGATCTACTTATTTTAACACATGGAGATTATGATCATATTGGAGATACTATAAATTTACTTAATGAAATAAAAGTTGATGAAGTTTTATTTAATAATGATTCTTTTAATGATACTGAAAATAAAATAATTAAAATTTTAGATAAGAAAAACGTAAGGTATAGCAAAAACAGTGATGATTTTAGAAAAATTAGAAACTTATATTTTTTAAATACAAAAATGTACGATAATGAAAACGATAATTCTACGGTTGTTTATTTTACATATGAAAATTTTAGTTTTCTTTTTACTGGAGATGCTTCAAAAGAAAGAGAAGAAGATATAATGGAAAATTACAATATAAAAGATATTTCATTTTTAAAGGTGGGGCATCATGGATCTAAAACAAGCACTGGTTCTAGCTTTATAAAAAAAATAAATCCTAAATATTCTATTATTAGTGTTGGAGAAAATAACAGGTATGGTCATCCTAATAAAAACACGTTAAAAAATCTAAAAGATACAACAATTTTTAGAACTGATTTAAATGGTAGTATAAAAATAAAGTTGAAAAAAAATAAATATGAAATTAAGACTTGTGGTCCTTAAAATAAAAAGAGGTAAATGAAAGGAGAATAAAAATGAACGAACTAAAAGAATATAAAGAAAAAATGTTTGAAGATATAAAACATATTGATGAAAACGGTAATGAGTATTGGAATGCTAGGGAGTTAATGCCATTACTTGAATATACTGAATGGCGTAAATTTAAAGGCGTTATTATTAAAGCAATTATTAATTGTAAAAGTAGTAATTATAAAGCCTTAGACCATTTTGTCGGCGCCGACAAAATGGTTTACATAGGTTCTAATACAAAGAGAAATATAAACGATTATAAATTATCAAGATATGCGTGTTATCTAATAGTCCTTAATTGTGATCCAAGAAAGAAAGTAATTGCATTAGCTAAAACTTATTTTGCCATCCAAACAAGAAAACAAGAATTATCTGATAATGAATATAATGTGCTTACCGAAGATGAGAAAAGAATATATAGGAGAAATCAAGTAAAAAAAGGGAATTACAATTTAAATAAAACAGCAATTAATAGTGGGGTAAAAGATTTAGCTAGATTTCATAATGCTGGATATAAAGGACTTTATGATGGAAACACAGCTGATGATATTTTTAAAAGAAAGAAATTAAGATATAGAGAAGATATATTAGATAATATGGGAAGTGAAGAACTTGCGGATAATATATTTAGAATTGCACAAACTGATGCTAAATTAAAAAGGGATAATGTAGATAATGAATATACTGCAAATTCAGTTCATTATGAAATAGGTAAAATAGTAAGAAAGGCAATTAAAGAAGCAGGAGGAACTATGCCAGAAGATTTACCAACACCGAATAAGAGCTTGAAAGAATTAGAAAAAGAAAATAGAAATAATATAAAACTTCAAAATGTTTGTAAGGATTTAGAAAAATATACTTAATAAAATGTATATTTTTAAAGATAAAATGTATATTAAAAATGTTGTATTTAAAAAATATGGTTAACAAATTAGATTGGAAACCATATATTATTGTAGAACGCTTCAGCATGCAAAAGCGTTTTTAGATAGATTTGGAGAAACAAAAAAAGAGAAATTAGTGTTGTTTCTCCTTTTTTTATTTAAATGTATATATTTTAAAACTTTCTATAAAGACCAATTGCTTTTCCTAAAATGGTACAATTAGGAAGTATTATTGGTGCCATTGTATCATTTTCCGGCTGCAATCTTATGTGAGTTGCTTCCTTATAAAATCTTTTTAACGTAACTTCGTTCTCCATTGTCATAGCAACTACTATATCACCATTTCTAGCTACGTTTTGTCTTTGAACGATTACTATATCACCATCAAATATACCAGCATTAATCATACTTTCGCCACTTACTTTTAAAGTAAATACCTCTTCATTATTTGGGATTAAGTACGTAGGTAAGCTAAAATATTCATCTGGAGTTTCAATAGCTTCAATAGGAGAACCAGCGGTTATTTTACCAAGTAATGGTACTTGTGCTACATCTTCATTTAAGTATTCATTATTTCCAACAATTTCAAGTGATCTATATTTTGAATTTGTTTTTTTTATGTATCCTTTAGCTTCTAGCGCTGTTATGTGTGACTGAATAGTTGCAGGTGAGTTAAGCCCTAAAGCTGCTCCTATTTCCCTTACAGCAGGTGGGTATCCGTGGTTTGCAACATAACTTTTTATATAATCTAATACGTCTTTTTGACGGTTTGTTAATTTTTCCATAATGCCTCCCTTTTTAAATTACATTTATATAATATCACACTTACTTTACATTGTCAAACACTTGTTCGATTTTACTATTGACACATACGTTTGTTCGTGATAAGATTTAATTGTAAACAAACGAAGAGAAAAGGAAGTGGTTTTGATGAAATTATTTAAAGGTTATAAAGGAGTAGCTATAATTTATTTGGCTCTAACAATAATAAACGTAGTTTGGGTTGTTAATTATGAGAAACCATCTAGTGAAAAACAAGTAAGCGCTACAAGAGATGTTGTTTTAAATTCCTAATTATTTATTGATAAATAACCCGTTTTGTCTTATAATTAATTTAAAGATAAGAAAGGGTGTTTTTTTATGAATGATGAAAAAATAATTAATGCTATAAAAGCAATTTCAATAGCAGAAATATCAAAAGCACAAAGTGGTCATCCTGGAATAGCGCTTGGCGCAGCTCCAATACTATACACTTTATATAACAAACATATGAACATTGATGTAACAGATGATAAATGGATTAATAGAGATAGATTTGTTATGTCAGCAGGACATGGCTCAGCGCTTTTATATGCTACACTTTACATGTCAGGATTTAATTTATCAATTAATGATTTGAAGAATTTTAGACAAATAGATTCCATAACTCCGGGACATCCAGAATATGGTATAACACCAGGAGTTGATGCGTCAACTGGCCCTTTAGGTCAAGGAATAGCAAATGCAGTAGGTATGGCAGCAGCGGAAAAATACTTATCCGAAAAATTTAATAACTTATTAGATTATAAAGTTTATGCGCTATGCGGGGAAGGGGATTTAATGGAAGGAATCTCTTATGAAGCTTGCTCCCTTGCTGGAAACTTAAAACTAGGAAATCTAATTGTTTTATACGATTCTAACGGTGTAACATTAGATGCTGATGCTAATAAAACGTTTGATGAAGACGTACTTAAAAGATTTGATGCAATGGGATGGCATACGGATTTAGTTGCTGATGGTAATAACCCAATTCTAATAGATATGGCAATATCAAAAGCTAAAAGAAGAACGGATAAACCATCATTTATAGAAATTAAAACAATTATAGGTAAGGACTCCATTCTTCAAGGAACGAATAAAGTTCATGGATCACCACTTACTAAAGAAGATATAAGACAGTTAAAAGATAAATTAAAACTAGATACGAACCTTTTTGCAAACATAAGTTCTTTACGTAAAGAAATGGCTAACTTTATAAGAATTAGAGTAACTCATGATAAAAGAAAATGGGATACTAAATATAATGCTTATATTAATACTTGTGATGATGAAACAAAGAGATTTTTAGAATCATTAACGATTGATAAAAGATATGATATAACAAGATTATTTAAAGATAAAACATTTTCAGATGATGCACTTAGAAATATAAATGGAGCAGTTATGAATGAAATTGCAAATAACTATCCGGCTTTTTTAGGAGGCTCGGCAGACCTTTCATCATCTACTAAAACGTACCTAAATAAATTTGGAGATTTTAGTAGCACTAATTATGGTGGTAAAAACTTCTTTTTTGGTGTAAGAGAACACGCTATGGGTGCGTTTATAAATGGTCTTGCACTATCAGGACTAAGACCTTTTTGCTCTACGTTCTTATCATTTTCAGACTACTTAAAACCATCCATTAGAATGGCTAGTTTGATGAATCTTCCTTGCACTTTTGTATTTACTCACGACTCTGTTATGGTAGGAGAAGACGGTCCAACTCATGAACCAGTTGAACAACTTGCAATGTTAAGAAGCATACCTAATCATTATGTATATAGACCTTGTGATGCTAATGAAATAATTGGTTCTTGGCAAACTATTTTAAATAATGATAAACCATCATCAATTGTTTTATCTAGAAGTAAATGTAAAAATTTAGGTACTACAAATCCTTTAAATGTCAAAAAAGGAGCTTACATAGTAAGAAAAGAAGAAAAACGTTTATTTGGTATTATAATAGCAACCGGATCTGAGGTTTCGCTTGCAATAGATATAGCAGGAAAACTATCAAAAAAAGGTATGGAATTAAGGGTTGTATCAATGCCTTGTATGCGTTTATTTGATGAACAACCACAAAGCTATAAAGATGAAATATTACCAATTGGATATAAGACGTTTGTTATAGAGCGTGCTTCTAAATTCGGATGGCATAAATACGTATATAATGATAAATACATAATGGGTATTGATGAATTTGGATATTCAGGTAAAACAGAAGATGTTTTAAGAAAACTAAAATTAGATGATGATACAATTACAAAAAAAATAGAAAAATTACTTAAATAAATAGAAAAATTACTTTATCTTGATAAAAGATAAAGTTTTTTTGTAACAATTACTAATTTTGTGCTATAATTAACAAGTTAATGAAAAAAGAGGTGTATTTGTATGGAAGAAATAAGAAATGTTGCAATAATAGCTCACGTTGACCACGGTAAAACAACACTTGTTGATGAGTTATTAAAACAATCAGGTACTTTTAGGGAAAATGAAGAAGTAGAAACAAGAGCAATGGACTCTAACGATATAGAAAGAGAACGTGGTATTACAATTCTTGCTAAAACAACTGCAATTAATTATAAGGGCTGCAGAATAAACATCTTAGATACCCCAGGACATGCTGACTTTGGTGGTGAGGTAGAAAGAATAATGCATATGGTTGACGGTGTATTACTTGTTGTTGATGCTTATGAAGGAACTATGCCACAAACAAGATTCGTACTTAAAAAAGCTTTAGAAGCCGGAGTAAAACCAATCGTTGCAATTAATAAAGTTGATAAGCCATCTACCAGAATAGATGAAGTATTAGATGAAGTTTTAGAATTATTTATAGAATTAGGAGCAGATGATGAGCAATTAGAATTCCCAGTTGTGTATGTATCGGCATTAAATGGTACATCAAGCTTGGATAAGGATTTATCTACTCAAAAGCACACCATGGATCCAGTTCTAGATATGATTGTAAAATATATTCCATCTCCAGAACAAGACGTATCATCACCACTTCAATTTCAACCAGCCTTACTAGACTATAATGACTATGTTGGAAGAATTGGTATTGGACGAATTGCACGTGGTACTATAAGAGAAAATGAAAACGTATCTTGTGTTAGATTAGACGGAACAATTAAACAATTTAGAATTCAAAAATTATTTGGTTTTTTAGGACTTAAGAGGATCGAGGTTAAAGAAGCACACGCAGGAGAAATAGTTGCAATTGCAGGTCTTCCAGATATATCTGTTGGAGAAACTGTGTGTACTGTAGGAAAAGAAGAAGCTCTAGAACCACTTAGAATAGATGAACCAACTCTTCAAATGACGTTTTCTGTTAACAACTCTCCTTTTGCAGGAAGAGAAGGTAAGTTTGTAACAGCAAGAAAACTAGAAGAAAGATTAATAAAAGAAACTCAAAGAGACGTATCTTTAAGGGTAAGACAAAATGATACTGAAAGTTGGATTGTATCAGGACGTGGGGAACTTCACTTATCTATTTTAATTGAAAATATGAGAAGACAAGGATACGAACTTCAAGTATCTAAACCAGAAGTTATCGTAAAGGAAATTGACGGAGTTCCTTGTGAACCATATGAAGATTTACAATTAGAAGTTCCAGAGGAAAACGTAGGTGCTGTAATAGAAGCACTTGGAACACGTGGAGCGGAAATGATTCAAATGACAAATCACCAAAACCAAGTAAGATTAAATTATTCTATCCCATCACGTGGACTTATTGGATTTATGACTGATTATATGACCATGACTAAGGGTTACGGTATTATTAACCATACTTTTAGTGCTTATAAACCAATGGCAGATGCTGTTGTAGGAGAAAGAAAACTAGGAGTTTTAGTTTCTATGGAAAATGGTAAAGCATCAGCATATGGACTTGGTCAATTAGAAGATAGAGGAGTTATGTTTATTGAACCCGGATGTGAAGTATATGAAGGTATGATAGTTGGTGAAAACAATCGTGAAAATGATTTAGCAGTAAACGTTGTAAAACAAAAACAACAAACTAATACAAGAAGTGCTGGTAAAGATCATACGGTAGTATTAAAAAGACCACGTAAATTATCTTTAGAAGTTTGCTTAGATTATATTAACTCTGATGAATTAGTAGAAGTTACACCTGAAAACTTTAGAATGAGAAAGAAAATACTTAATACTGAAGAAAGAAAAAAATTTGATGCAAGAAAAAATAGTTAGTTTTTAAAAACTAACTATTTTTTTATGTTAATTTAATTGAAAAAGCTTTTCCTTTATCTTTTAATACACTATTTATTAGATACTCACTATCTTTAAAGAAATTTTGGATTTCATTATAACAGTCATTATTCATTATTATATTTTTTTCTTTTTCTATTTCGCAAAGTGCTTTATAAATGTTAGATTTTCTTAACTGCTTATTTGTAAAATTCATTATTTCTTCATATTCTAAGAGGTATGAAAATATATCTTGGCAGCTTGTTATTTGATTGCTTAAAAATGGAAAGAATCCGTATTTTTCCTCTCTTACTAAAATGGAGTTTTTAGATACGTTATCATATAATGGACAGAGTCTTGCTTGGGCTTTTCTACCATTTACCATGCCGTCTGCTGTAATTCCAAAATTATTTGGAAATCTATCAATATTGCCATATATTCTATCTACAAAGCAAGTTTTTAAGAAAAATGTTTCACCGCCATATTTTTTCATTTTGTTATATCCTTCTATTATGTTAGGACATTCATCAAAAGGTAGATTTACTTTCTCTTTATTTCTCAAAAAAGAAGGTGTAACTAAATATTCTTTCCCATTAAATGTTGCAACGTCATATTTAGCATGTTTTATATCAAGTTGCTTTAGAAAGTATGATATTAAAACTTCAAAATCATTTTCATTTGTGTCTCTATTTTTCTTTAATAATAACTTGGTTCCGTTGTTAAGTAATAACCAATTGATGTTTTCTTTTTCTAAATTAGATACTATAAATGGAATTTCTTCTAAAATTATTCTTCCGTTTTTATCTCTTTTAACCTCTGGAATGGATTGCTTATTGGTATGATTTTGTTTGTAGGTACCATAAAACTCATCCAATCTATTAAAATTTACATCAAAGCTTTTCCTGTTATTGTTCTCATCAAATAAGTGATTAGCTTTTAAAATAGTTTTAATTTTATCATCCATTTAAAAAACACCTCTTTTGCAAGCATATACTATAGCATATTCATATTATATTTGCAAATTTTTTTAACCTTTTAAAAAGCTTTATTTAATGGTATAATTTATTTATATAGTAAAGGAATGATTTAAATGAAAAAGTATAAAGTAATGGATGGTAATGAGGCTTGTAGTTATATATCTTATTTATTTAGTGAACTTGCTTCAATTTATCCTATAACTCCAGCTTCTGCTATGGCTGAAAAAGTAGATGAACTATCAAGTAAGAAATTTAATAACTTATATGGTAATCCTGTTAAAGTAGTTGAAATGCAAAGTGAAGCAGGTGCAATAGGAGCTGTGCATGGTGCTTTACAAGCAGGATGTCTTGCAACAACTTACACAGCATCACAAGGCCTTTTACTTATGATACCTAGTATGTATAAAATAGCAGGTGAATTGCTTCCTTGTGTTATAAATGTAGCGGCAAGATCTATTGCAACTCATGCTTTAAGTATTTTAGGAGATCATCAAGATATATACGCAGTAAGACAAACTGGTTTTGCAATGATTTCATCATCAAGTGTTCAAGATGTTATGGATTTAACTGCGGTATCTTATTTATCTTCTATAGATAATAGGCTTCCTGTTTTAAACTTTTTTGATGGATTTAGAACTTCTCATGAACTTAAAAAAATAGAGGTTTTAGATGGAAAAGATTTAAATTACCTAATAAATAGAAAAGCACTAGAAGACTTTAAAGATAACAGCCTACTTGCTAAAAAAGTAATTCGTGGTACAACCGAAAATGATGATATATATTTTCAAAATACTGAAGCTAGAAATGAAGTTTATGAAAGAATGCCAGACGTTGTAAATAGCTATATGCAAAAGATTAATGAAATAACTGGTAAAAATTATAAACCATTTAATTATTATGGTGATAAGTATGCAAGAAAAGTTATAGTTGCAATGGGATCTGTTTGTGATACAGTGCGTGAAGTAGTTCAAAATGAAGAGGGATTAGGTCTTTTAGAAGTTCATTTATATAGACCTTTTAGTAGCAAATACTTCTTTGATGTTATGCCAAAAACAGTATCTAAAATAGCGGTTTTAGATAGAACAAAAGAACCTGGAAGTGCTGGAGAACCACTATATTTAGATGTATGTGCTATGTATCAAGAAAAGAATATAAAACCTTTAATAGTAGGAGGAAGATATGGCCTTTCTGGTAAAGATACTGACTGTTCTATGATTAAATCTGTATTTGATTTTCTAGATGATAAACCTTTTAATGGATTTACCGTTGGTATAACAGATGATTTAACAAATAAAAGTATTAAGATTAATCCTTATAATATAAAACATAAAGGTACAAGAGAAATACTAGTATATGGTTATGGTTCTGATGGAATGGTAACAGCATCAAAAGATATTATTACCATACTTGGAAATTATACTAATGCATATGTTCAAGGATATTTTAAGTATGATTCTAAAAAATCTGGTGGTGTTACAATATCTAATTTAAGGGTATCAAAAGAAGATATAAAAAGACCATATTATATAAAAAAAGCAAACCTTTTAGTATGTACTAAAGATTCATATTTACTTAAATATGATATAGTAGATAAAATAAAAAAAGGTGGAACATTTATCTTAGTAAGTTCTAAAAAAGGTGATGAATTAATTAAATTTTTACCAAATAAAGTTAAGAAAACAATAATAGATAAAGAAATAAAAATGTATGTAATGGATGCAAATAAAATAGCAGAAGAATGTAACATACCAAATAAAATAAGTATGATATTAGAATCTGCAATCTTTAAGGTTGCAGGATTAGTAAACTATGATTTAATTATAGGAAAAATAAAGGAACAGATTAAAAAGAAGTTTGCTAAAAAAGGTGAGGAAATAGTAAATGCAAATTTAGAAGCTATTAAAAGGTCAGAAGATGCTTTAGAAGAAGTAGAAATAAACATGACTTCTTTAAATGCTGATGAAAAGATAAATCCTAGTTTAATAACCGATAAAGTTCTTCTATATGAATCTAGTTTAAAAGGAGATAGCTTAACTGTTAAAGACTTTATTAAAAATAAAGATGGTTCATTTAAACCAGGTACTTCTAAGTTAGAAAAAAGAGATATTGCAAAGATGCTTCCTTGTTGGAATAAGGAAAATTGCATAGAATGTAATATGTGTGCGTTAGCTTGTCCTCATGCCGTTATAAGACCTTTTGCACTAACAATTGATGAAGTTAATAAGTTTAACTTAGAAGGTAAGGTAAAAAAGATACCTGGAAAAGATGATTTATATTTTTACATGGCAATATCAAAAGAAAATTGTACAGGATGCGGTGTTTGTGCATCTGTTTGTCCTGCAAAAGAAAAAGCGCTTAAGATGAAGGAAGCGGTAAAAGTAGAACGTAAAAATGTAGACATGATTTTTGATACTGTTAAAAATAAGAATATTTTACCTAAAACAACTATAAAAGGTTCACAGTTTGAAAAACCATTATTCGAATTTTCTGGAGCTTGCGCAGGATGCGGACAAACACCTTACGTTAAATTATTAACACAACTTTTTGGTGAAAGATTAGTAATTGCAAACGCAACAGGATGTTCTTCTATATACGGAGGATCTCATCCAGCGATGCCATATAGCATATCTTGGGCTAATTCTTTATTTGAGGATAATGCTGAATTTGGATTAGGTATTAAAATGGGAGATATACTTCAAAAAGAAAAACTTATTCATATTTTTGAAAACAGTAATTTATCAGAAGAAAATAAAGAATTAGTAGATAACTGGATTAATAATGATTATGATTTAGAAAGTTCAAAAAAATTAATAAACAACTTTGATTTTAGTGAAGCTATTAAAGCAGAAAGATTGAAGAAATATATTTTACCTAAAACAACTTGGATAATAGGTGGTGATGGCTGGGCTTATGATATTGGCTTTGGCGGATTAGATCATGTTATGGCAAGTGGGGAAGATGTAAACGTACTAGTTTTAGATACAGAAGTTTACTCAAATACTGGAGGTCAAAAGTCTAAGTCTACTAGAAGTGGTGCAACTGCTAAATTTGCATCAGGTGGTAAAACTGGCACTAAAAAGGATTTGGCAAGAATATTTATGTCATATGATAACGTTTATGTTGCATCAATATCTTTAGGAGGCAATATGCAGCAGACAATAAAAGCATTAGATGAGGCTGAAAAACATAAAGGTCCATCAATTGTAATTGCATATGCACCTTGCATTACACACGGAATTAAAAGTGGTATGAAAAACAGTATAAAAGAAGAAAAACTTGCAGTAGAAAGTGGATACTGGCCATTATTTAGATATAATCCAGAAAATGATAAGCTAACTCTTGATTATAAGAACCCAAACTTTGACAAGTATGAAGAGTTCTTAAATAATGAAAACAGGTATCAGATGACAAAATTATTTAATGAGAAAAAAGCAGAAGAATTATTTAAATTGAATAAAGAATCTGCAATTAAAAGATTTGAATTTTATAAGAAAATATCAGAAGAAGAATAAGTCTTTACATTAAATACTTATTTTTCTTTTTCTTAATGTTAATATATTGTATAATTAAGAAGGTGATTAATATGATAAATACTTTAAAAATAGATGAAATATATGAAGCAGAAGTAATAGGATTAGAAAATGAAGGAAAAGGTGTCTGCAAAGTAGGTGGCATAATTGTTTTTGTCCCTAAAACACTAAAGGGTGAAAAAATAAGATTTAGAGTAACTGAAATAAAAAAGAATTTTGCAAAGGGTAAGTTAGTCCAAGTTTTAAAAGAATCTGATAAAAGAGTAAAACCATCTTGTCCTTATTATGAAGAGTGTGGTGGTTGTAATTTAAGACATCAAGAAATGAAAGAAAATCTGAAGTTTAAAAAGGAAAAAATAGAAAATGCACTTAAAAGAATAGGCAAGATAGACAAAAAAGTAGAAGATGTTATTCCGTCTTTTAAAAATGATAATTATAGAAATAAAATTAGTTTAAAAGTAGAAGATGATAAAATTGGTTTTTATGGAGAAGGAACTTACCAGCTAATAGATATAGATAATTGCCTTCTTGCGGTAAGTGAGATAAATGAAGCTATTAAAGTTATTAGAACATATATAAAAGGGTTTAAAAACAAGATAAAAACGGTTACCATAAAGTATGGTAATGCAATGGATGATATTTTAATAGATATATATTCTTTAAGCCAAAATGATGTAGGAATAATAAATTATTTAACTTCTAATATAAGTAATTTGAAAACGGTTATATTTAATGATAAGGTGCTTTTTGGAACAGGATATATAAAAGAGATATCTAACGGACTTATGTTTAATTGTTCTTCTAAATCATTTTTCCAGGTAAATGGTATGCAAGCTGAAAAGATGTATGATGAAGCTATTAAACTTGCTAAGTTAAAAAAAGATGATGTGGTTCTTGATTTATACTGCGGAACAGGTACTATTGGTATGATTTTATCAAGTCATGTTAAAAAGGTAATTGGAGTTGAAATAGTAGAAGATGCTATTATTAATGCAAGAGAAAATTTAAGAATAAATGACATAAATAACGAAAGCTTTATATGTGGTGATGCATCTAAGGTAGTAAGCAAAATAAAAGAAAAAATAGACGTTTTGTTTGTTGATCCACCACGTGCTGGAGTAGATAGAAAGGCTGTTGCAATAATTAAAAAAATGATGCCAAGAAAAATAGTTTATATATCATGTAACCCAGTTACTATGGCAAGAGATTTATCTTATTTAAATGACATGTATGACATTAAAAATATAGTACCATTTGATATGTTTCCTAATACTAGCCACGTTGAATGTGTATGTGTGTTGGAAAGAAAATCTAACTAACTTATAAATTAATAGGTCATATTTATTAAATATACCTCGCTATAAAAATATTATTTTGATATGATTTATATGTATTAATTAAGTTGCTAAGTATTAATATGACAATTTGGTCGACTAGCGTTTATAAGATAAAGCAACTAATCTTATATGCATGCATGCGGAGATATACTTTTATTTGGTATGTCTCTTTTTTAATTGATAAGGAGAAAAAACTATGAATAAATTAATGGAAAAAGAAAATATGATTTATAAAATTAGAAGAGTCATTTGATAAGTTTTCATCAAAAGAAAAAACGATTATTTATGAAGAAAAAATATATGATTCCTATAGTATTTTAATAGATATCTTTAATGAAGCAAATAATGAAATTATTATAATAGATAATTATTCTAATAAAGAGCTTTTTGATATATTAAAATTTGTCTATTTATTAACTGTTTATAATATAAAGTATAATAAAATAAAGGTTTAGAATTTTTCTAAACCTTATTTATATATTTCATACAATCTAACATCCTTTATGTTTTTGTTATAGAAACCTAAACCATAAATTTTATTATTTGATAACTCAAAGTAAAATATATTGTTTATCCTTTTTAGGTCATTACTTTTTAAATCATAAATTGATAGGTAATAATTATTTGCATCTTTCTTCTTTGAATATTTATAATTAATCCAATATAATTTGTTGTTTTTTAGTTCTATTTTGTCAAGATAAGCAAAATTACTAGAACCAAATGTATGTATGTTATTTATTAATTTTCCATCTTTGTTAAATAACGCAATTTTTTCAACACCACTTGTTTTGTAATAAACAGCATAAGTATCATTATTATATGAAACGGTATATGCAATTTGACTATATTCATTTGTATTTATTAATTTAGGAGAACTTTTTATATCATCTAAATTAAAATGTATGATTTCGAGTTTGTTATAATGGCTTGTTGTTAAAATTAAGTTTTTACCTTCAACGTTTAAAGTATTATATGAAAGTTCACTTTTATCTGATTTGATTTTATATATAAGTGTATCAGTGTTAGTTGATATATTTCTTTCATATACGTTTATTTCATCATTATCGTAATCAATTATTTCATAGTAGATATTATCTTTATAAAGTCCTATATTTGTAAGTTGTGGTTGTTCATTGCTAAATGGTAGTGTTAATAATTCATATGGTTGATTTTCTTGTTTATCATAGTAAGCATATATTATGCTATCTTTAGTAAATTCAGTCCAAGCTGCATAATTATCATTGCCGTATAAATTTGAAATTAAAACATCATCAATTTCATATACAACATTTATATCTTCAGGTTTATTGCTAACTGATAATTCATAGTGATTTGTATTATATTTTTTATTAAACATATACCATGTTTTATTAGCTTTTTTAATTAAGTTAGGTCTATTTATTTCATCATATATAACAATTGCATTCTTAGAGTATTCAGACCTTGAATATTTCGCATTAAATATATATTTATTTGCTAAAGTAGCGAATCCAACACCAATTAAAATCATTATAATTGATGTTATGATTTTTTTAATTGAAGATATTTTTTTCTTACCTTTAGTATTATTATGATATATATATGTTGAAAGAGCAACACTATAAAAACCATATCCAATTGTAAATGAAATATTACTAGTTAAATTTAGTCCAATTATAAATGTTCCAATTAATAAAAAAATTAAATATATATAAAATGCTTTTTCATTTTTATATTTATACTTTATTTTGCCCTCTTTTGATTTTGTTTTATGACAAAATACATCAAGACCAATTGCAATAATACATAAAATCATTCCTATTACTAACCAAATATCTTCTTTTTCCTGATTAATAAAGTAATCTAGGGTTGAAATCAAATAATTTATTGTAGAAAGTGATAAAAATGTGCTTATGCAATGTATTAGCGTATTTCTGTTTTGTCTTTTTATAATTCTGTATTTGATTTCTCTTTTTTCTTTATCACTTATTTTTTTATTATCGTTTTCATACTTATATAAAATAAGTTCTTCATCTTTCATAAAACACCTCCTGCTACTTTATAATTTGATTATAACATAACATAAGTAAACCAATCAAATTATTAATGACAATATCCATAATAAATGATAAAATTTTACTAGTTAGATAAAAGAGTATGAAAGGAAAAAAATATGAAAAGTAAGGTAATAGAAGCGTTACATTTTTATGGTATTAAAGATGAGAAATATAAAAAAAGATGTCTTGAAGTTGTATATGATATAAATAATAATGAAGTGTTAAAAAATAAAGTAGAAGAATTATTTTATAAACTATATGATAGAAATAAAGAAAGTCTTTCTAAGCTTTGGAAAGCGAAAAAGGTAAGTGAGTTATTTGGAGAATGTGACTTGTTTATAACATCAGTTATGATTTTATTAGGTTATGATATACACAGGAAAAATATGAGTAAATATAACTTATCGGACGAACAAAAAAGTATTCATATAAAAAGAGTTAAAAATGCACTATTAGATGATATATATATAAGAGGATATGAAAGCGTTAGAATATCTCAAATGCTTTGGGCTAGTTACTTTATTAATTTAAGAATAATTGAAGTAGGTGTTTTTCAGTACGAGTTAGTATCAGAAAATCCTATTACTAAAGAGAAGGAAGAATGCATAAAAATGCACGTGCCGAAAGGAGCTAGTTTAAATGAAGAAGACGTACGTAGTTCAATAAGAAAATCTACTTATGAAATAGAAAGATATTTTAATGTTAAAGATATTAATTATTACATAGAGTCGTGGCTTTTAAGCCCTGAGGTCTTAGCGTTATTAGATGATAATTCAAATATACTAAAATTTAGTAAGTTGTTTTCTATAAAATCAATGGGAGAGTGCACTAGAGATATTTTGGATTTTGTTTTTAATGACGTTTATATAAAAGACTATAATTTATTAGTATGTAAAACATCTTTACAAGTAAAATTAAAGAGTTTATTAATAAATAAAAAAGAAATTCATATAGGTATTGGAAAATTAAAACAGGTTGACCAAATTTAAGTGTTGTGTTAATATCATTTTAGAAAATAGGAGATATTCTTATGGAAGAAAAAAAGCAAAAAAATATAAAAAAACTAGCTGTAGTAGCATTTATAGTATCTATATTATCTTTGGCGATAGCATATACAGCAGTTAGTAAAATGATGATAGTTGTAAAAAGAAATACGGTAATATCTGATTCAAGATGGAATGTTCACTTTGATAATTTAGAATCTAAAACATCTGGTGGTGCCAAAATAATTAGATATCCAAGTCTAAAATATGATAAAACTTATATTGGTGATTTTTCTGTTTCACTAACAAAACCAGGTGATAGTGTTTTGTTTACTTATGATGTAGTTAACTCAGGAAGTTTAAGGGCAAAGTATCAAAAAACACTCGTAAATGACATGGAAAAGAAAAATAAAATAACATTAGCAATAGCTAAAACGATATTTGAGGAAGCTGATTTTGATGGTGATGGAAAAACAGATGATAATGAGATAGAAAAAGCACTTAATAGCATCAGAATAGAAGATAAGATATTTAAAGAAACACTTCAGCCAAATGAAGTTCATTCTTGTTATTTGAAAATAAGTTTTGATGGAAATGAACTTCCGAAGGGTAATATAAAGCTTAATTTAAATATTAAGTACATATTTGTACAAGAATGATTTTAATAATTTTTAATAATAATTCTATTGACTTATAAATAGCAAGTTGATAGAATTATTTTTGTTAGTTACCTTACAAAAGTGTGGTGAATATTATGGAAAGAAAAGTAGCTTTCGAAATAAAGAGACTTGATAATTTAATAAATAGGAAAATATTAAAGTATCTAAAAAAAGAAAACATAAAAAATATATCCCACGTACAAGCTGAAATATTAAGATACTTGTATGTAAATAGGGATAATACCGTATATCAAAGTGAAATTGAAAAGGAAGCAGATATAAGGCGTTCGACCGTATCTGGCATCTTAAAGACAATGGAGAAAAATGGTTTAATAAAAAGAATTGATTCCAAAAAAGATACTAGAAAAAAAGAAGTTACTTTAACTAATTTAAGTGTAAAAAGACATAATGAAATGAACATAAAAGTTAAAAAGTTTGAAAAAGAACTATTAAATGGCATATCATTAGAAGAGAAAAAAGTATTTTTTAAGGTGATTGATAAATTAGCGGATAATTTAAAATAAGAAAGGAAAAGATTATGACTAAGTTGTTAAAAGAATTTAATAAAAAAGATTATTTTTTAGTACTTGTATGTACTTTGTTAATTATATTTCAGGTATGGCTTGATTTAAGACTTCCTGATTATATGTCTGAAATAACAAAGCTAGTTCAAACAGAAGGAAGCAAGATGTCGGACATACTATCACAAGGTGGTTATATGCTTTTATGTGCATTAGGTTCGCTTATATCAGCATTTATAGTTGGATACTTAACATCTTATATTTCTGCAACATTCTCTCAAAAGACTAGAAAAACCTTATTTACCAAGGTACAAAGTTTTAGTATGGAAGAGATAAAAAAGTTTAAAACTAGTAGCTTAATTACAAGAACAACAAATGATATTACAAACATTCAAATGTTTATATCAATGGGACTTCAAATGCTTATAAAGGCACCTATTACTGCCGTATGGGCAATTCTTAAAATATTAGGTAAAAATTATAGATGGAGTATTGCAACAGGAGTTGCGGTAGTTGTTATGCTATCTGTTATAGGCACGTTAATGCTTATTGTTTTACCAAGATTTAAAATTGTTCAAAAGCTAATCGATAACATAAATGATAAAACCCGTGAGAACTTAACTGGAGTACGTGTTATAAGAGCGTTTAATGCTGAAAAATATCAGGAAGATAGGTTTGAAGATGCTAATCAAAAACTTACTAATACGCAGATGTTCAACCAAAGAATGATGTCTATAATGTCTCCTACAATGTATCTTATAATGAATTTACTTCCTCTTTCTATATATGTTATAGGAGCAGGCTTAATTAATAGTGCAGGTTTATTTGATAGATTAAACTTGTTTAGTGATATGGTGGTATTTTCAAGTTATGCAATGCAAGTTATTATGGCGTTTTTAATGCTTGCAATGATATTTGTAATGTATCCTAGAGCAAGTGTATCAGTAGAACGTATTATGGAAGTTATTGATACTAAAACAAAAATAACTGATGGAGAATTTTTAGGTAATACTAAATTAATGGGAGAAGTTGAATTTAAAAACGTATCATTTAAATATCCTGATGCTGATGAATATGTTCTTAAAAACATTTCTTTTAAGGCAAAAAAGGGAGATACACTAGCACTTATTGGCTCAACTGGATCTGGTAAGAGTACGATTGTAAACCTTATTATGCGTTTTTATGACGCAACGGAAGGTGAAATACTAATAGATGGTAAAAACATAAAAGAATATAAATTAGAAACTTTATATAAAAAGATAGGTTATGTGCCTCAACGTGCCGTTATGTTTAATGGTAGTGTTAAATATAACATTTCTTATGGTGATAAAAAAGTAAGCGAAAAAGATATGAAAAACGCTGCCCGAGTTGCACAAGCATCTGAATTTATAGATAAGATGCCAAAAGGATATGATGCAAACGTATCATCCGGCGGAACTAATATATCTGGTGGTCAAAAGCAAAGACTTGCAATAGCACGTGCGGTAGCGAAAGACCCAGAAATATTCGTATTTGATGATTCGTTTAGTGCGTTAGATTATAAAACCGATTATACCTTAAGAAAAGAACTTAAGAAAAATGCTAAAGATAAAACTAACATAATTGTTGCACAAAGAATTGGTACTATTTTAAATGCAGATGAAATAATCGTATTAGAAAATGGTTTTGTTAAGGGATGCGGCACTCACGCTGAACTATTAAAGAAGTGTAAGGTTTATAAGGAAATAGCTTTATCACAATTATCAAAGGAGGAACTTGAAAATGAATAATCGAGATAACGAAAACAAGGCGCCTCAAAGAAGAATGCATGGACCAAATAGAGGTGATTTCGAAAAACCAAAAAACTTATCCTTGACGGTGAAAAAGCTATTTAGTTATTTAAAGAGTTTTATGCCTTTTATAATAATTGCACTTATTTTTGCAGCGGCATCATCGGTATTTTCAATAATAGGGCCTAATAAATTAAGAGATTTAACTGATGAATTATCTAAGGGACTAGTTTTGGATAAAAATAAGATAGAAGTTATAAGCAAAGATATTTCATCTACCTTAAATGAAGAAAACATAAAAGAAATAACAACCAAAATATATAAAAATGAGGATATATCTGGTGTAAGTGATGAAGATAAAGCAACTTTTATGAAAATAATTTCTAGCATGGATAAAAATGATAGCAGTGCTATGATAAAAAGTATTTTAGATATGCCAAAATCTATTCAACGATTACTTCTTCCAGAAAGTACGATTAATAAAAAGAAAATAACAACTGATGATAAAGTAATATTCTTAAAAGAAATGAATGGTATTACTAAAAAATCATCTGCAAAAGATATTTATGCTAAATTAGATAAATTACCAAATAGTATATCTAGTCTTATTAAACCTTCAATTAACATGAATGCTGTTAAGAAAATAGTTATATTCTTACTTACTATTTATTTAGTAAGTGCGCTATTTAACTTCTTAGAAGGATTTATAATGGCTAGTGTTGCAAATGATTTTGCAAGAAATCTTAGAAGCAAAATCTCGGTAAAAATAAATCGTCTTGCATTAAAATACTTTGATACACATTCAAATGGTGACATATTATCACGTGTTACAAATGATGTTGATACGGTAGCGCAGACAATGTCTCAAAGTCTTGGTTCATTTGTTTCTGCAATAGCATTATTTATAGGATGCGTAATTATGATGTTTAAAACTAATTGGATACTTGCTATAACAGCTATTTTATCATCACTTATTGGATTTATATTTATGTCGTTTATCTTAAGTAAATCTCAAAAATATTTCTTAGCAAGACAAGTAGAGTTAGGTAAATTAAATGGACACATTGAAGAGATATATTCATCTCATAACGTAGTTAAAGCATATAATGGTAATTATGATGCATCAAAGAAATTCGATGAATTAAATGAAAACGTATTTGAATGTAATCGTATGAGTCAATTTTTATCTGGTCTTATGCCATCTATGATGAGTTTTATTGGTAATTTTGGATATGTGGCAGTATGTGTTGTTGGTGCGCTTTTAACAATAAATGGAAACATAAGTTTTGGTGTAATAGTTGCGTTTATGATATACGTAAGATTATTTACTTCACCATTATCTCAAATAGCACAAGGAATGACCTCACTACAATCTACTTGTGCAGCTGCAGAAAGGGTATTTGAGTTTGTTGAAGAGCCTGAAATGGAAGATGAAAAACATCTAAAGAAAAAGTTGGATACTAAGAAAGTTAAAGGAAACATTGAATTTAATCACGTTAAATTTGGATATGATAGTGATAAAGTAATCATAAATGATTTTAATTGTAAGGTAAAACCTGGTCAAAAAATTGCAATAGTAGGTCCAACAGGAGCTGGTAAAACAACGATGGTTAATTTACTTATGAAATTCTATAACATAAATGATGGTGACATATTAATTGATGGCGTATCAATTAAAGAACTAAAAAGAGAAAACATACATGATTTATTTATCATGGTACTTCAAGATACTTGGTTATTTAACGGAAGCATAAGAGATAACATTAAGTATAATAAAAAGAGAGTTTCTGATAAAATAATAGAAAAATCGTTAGAAACAGTTGGAGCACTTCACTTTGTAAAGTCTCTTCCTGGAGGACTTGATTATCAAATAACGGATAGTGAATCAATATCAGCAGGACAGAAACAGCTTCTTACAATAGCTCGTGGTATGGTAAAAGATGCTCCATTTCTTATTTTAGATGAAGCAACATCATCAGTAGATACAAGAACGGAAGAACTTGTTCAAAAAGCAATGGATAAGTTAACCAAGGGAAGAACTTCATTTATAATTGCACATAGACTATCTACGATTAAAAACGCTGATATAATATTAGTTATGAAAGATGGTAATATAATAGAGCAAGGAAATCATAAAGCATTAATGAAGAAAAATGGTTTTTATGCTGATTTATATAATTCACAATTTAAAAATTAATAATTATAAATATTAATCATTTATTTGATTAATATTTTTTTTGGAATAAAAATGAGTTATAATTATAATTAAGGAGAGTTGATATGAAAAAGGTAGAGTTACATTTACACTTAGATGGAAGTGTAAGAGAAAGTACGATAGCAGAACTTTTAGGTGTTAATGAAAAAGACATAGAAAATATGCTGCACGCAAGTGATTTTAATTGTGATTTAAAAGAGTATTTAACTAAGTTCGATATGCCATTAAAAGTTATGCAAACAAAGGAAAATTTAAGTAGAATTGCAATGGAATTAGGTGAAGACTTAGAAAAAGATGACATAATATATGCAGAAGTCAGGTTTGCACCACAATTGCATACAAAAAATGGATTATCATATGATGATATTGTGCTTTCCGTTATAGAAGGTTTTAAAAAGTGTAACATAAAAATAAACGTAATTTTATGTATGATGAGGGGTGCAAGTTATATAAATAATTTAAAAACTATAGAAGTTGCAGAAAAATATCTAAATAAAGGAGTAGTTGCACTTGATTTAGCAGGTGATGAAAAACACTTTAAAACAAAGGATTATGAAGAATTGTTTAAGGTAGCTAAAGAAAAAAATATTCCTTTTACAATTCATGCTGGAGAAGCAGATAATGCAAATAGCGTATTAGATGCAATAAGTTTTGGCGCAAAAAGAATAGGTCATGGAATAAGAATAATAGATGATAATGATGCCATAGATGAAGTTATAAAAAATAAAGTTACTTTAGAGGTTTGTCCAACAAGTAATTTTCAAACTAAAGCAGTAGAAATATATAAGAATCATCCTATAAAAAAGTTATATGAAAAGGGTGTTTTAATAACTGTTAGTACTGATAATAACACGGTGTCAAACACTACTTTATCCCTTGAGTATGAACGTCTTAGATCTTACTTTGACTTTACTGACAATGACTTTTTAACTTTTAACATAAACGCTATTAACGCGGCATTTATAAGTGATTTAGAAAAGAAAAAATACATAAAAATATTAAAGGGAGATTAATATGAAGTTATATGTAATTAGACATGGGAGAACCTTATGGAATGAAAAAGGATTGATGCAAGGCATAGAAGATATAAAACTTAGCTTAACAGGAAAAAAAGAGGCTGAAGATATAAGAGAAAAATTAAAAGATATAAACTTTGATATATGTATTTCATCTCCACTTAAAAGGACTTTAGAAACGGCTAATATAGTAACAAATGGAAAGTGCAAAATTATTACTGATGAACTTTTAATTGAAAGAAATTTAGGAGAATTTGAAGGAAAAAAATACAATGATTATCAAAAATTGAATTACTGGGACTATAAACTAAATAATGATTTATATGGTGTAGAACCGGTTAAAGCCATACTTAAAAGAACATCATCTTTTCTAAATAAGTTAAAAGAAAAAGATTTTAAGACGGTTTTAATAGTATCTCACGCTGCAACTATAAGAGCAATTAATTATAATATAATAGGTTATGATTCTAATACAAAGTTTTTAGAGTTTAAACCTGTTCATGGAAAGGTTTATGAATATGAAATATGATGAAGAAAAATACAGGTTAAGAACGATAAAACATGATGAAAAATATTTAAGGCAAACATCATCTGACGTGTTAAAGGGTGATCCTGATTTAAAACAGGAAATAGAAATATTATCTAATTATTGCAGAAGTAATGGTAATTTAATGGCTCTTGCATCAGTTCAAATTGGGATTCCTAAAAAAATTATATACATTATGAAAACTGATGAATATGACGCTTTAAAAGAAAATGATTTTGAAGACAAAAAAATAGTTATGATAAATCCATGTATATTAGAAGAAAAAGGAGAAACCTACTATTGGGAGGCTTGTGCTAGTTGTATGGATAATATGGGACTTGTTAAAAGACCTTACAGTATAAGAGTAGAGTATTTTGATCAGGATTTTAATTTGAAAACAGAGGTATTTGAAGGCTTTAAGGCAACGGTGCTTTCCCATGAGTATGATCATTTATTTGGTATATTACATATTGATATAGCAGAAAAAATATATGATATGCCGCAGGATGAAAGAAAAAAATTTAGAAGCCTTGATGAAAATAAATATTTAGTTGTTTCTAAAACAAAAAAGTATAAACATCCATTAAGATAATTTATATTTAGATATTAATAAAGGAAGTGGTTAAATTGATAAACATTTATACAACTGATAGCAAAAAGAAATTTAAAGAACTAGAAAATTTAAGAAAAGGTTGCTGGATAGATTTAATAAAACCAACTGATGATGAGATAAAAGAGGTATCAGAAAAGACAAATACGGATTTAGATTTACTTATGAAACTTACCGATGACGAAGAACTACCTAGAACTGAGATAGGTGAAAATGCAACTTTAATAGTAGTTGATACACCTTATATGACGGATTCAAGATATAAGCATAAGTATAATACTGATCCGCTTGGTATAATAATTAATAATGATGGATATTTCATTACAATATCCCTAAAAAAACAAACATTTTTAGATGACTTTAAAAATAATCGAATAAAAAATTTTGATATTAAAAAAAGAACGAAATTCGTAATTCAAATCTTACTTAGGGTAGCAGGTGTTTATCAAAAAGAACTTACCTCAATTAATAATTATATAAATAAAAAAGAAGAAACACTTCATAAGTCTACCGATAACAAAGAATTAGTTGACCTTCTTAACATTGAAAAGACATTGGTATATTTTTCTACATCACTAAAAGCTAATGACGTAGTGCTTGAAAAACTTGCAAAAGGAAACGTACTTACTCTTTATGAAGATGATATGGACTTGTTAGAAGATGCAATGATAGAAAATAAACAAGCAATTGAAATGGCTAGTATATACCGTGAAATATTAACTAGTATGACAGATACTTACGCAACTATAATTTCTAATAATTTAAATGACGTAATGAAGTTTTTAGCGGGAATTACAATAGTATTTTCAATACCTACCATGGTTTCATCATTTATAGGAATGAACGTACCACTTGGTTTTGTTGGAAAGTCTAGCATAAGTTTTATTTTGATAATTGTTTTTTCATTTGTTTTATCAATTATAATTGCAATTATACTAAAAAAGAAAAACATGTTATAATTATAGGGGAAAGTAGAAAGGAAATAAAATTATGACTAAAAAGTTAAAAAAACAATTAACGGAACTTATTATTTTTGCAGGTATAGTTTTATGGTGTGTGTTTAATTATAATATATTTTTTGATTTTATAAAATTCGTATTAAAACTTGCAATGCCTATAATAGTTGGAATTGCAATAGCATTTATAATAAATGTTCCTATGAAACAAATTGAAAGAAAGATATTTAATATTGATAAAAGAAAGCATAAGAAGTTTATAAGATTAATATCGCTTACGTTGTCTATTGCTTTAATCTTTGGTATTTTAGGACTTATATTATTTTTAATAATTCCTGAAGTTATAGAAGCAGTAGGACAAATCAGTCGTAACTTACCATCCAATTTTAACTGGGTAAACGACATATCAAATAAAGCTCAAGAATTATATCCAGGCTTTAAAGATTATATCAAAAACATTGATGTTAAAAATATATTATCAACAAGTGGAATTCATATGGGTAACATAGTAAATGTTGTAGTATCATTTTTATCAAGTACAATATCTAAAATAGTTATGTTCTTCTTTGGATTTATTATTGCAATTTATATTTTAGCAGACAAAGAAAACCTTGCTAGGCAAACAAAAAAATTATTAAAAGCATTTATGCCTGATAAAGTATCAAACGAAGTAGTTAGAATAGTTAAACTAACTAATGTTACGTTTACTAAGTTTTTAACTGGTCAATGCTTAGATTCCGCATTAACTGGTTTTGAATTCTTTATAATTTTATCAATAATAAAAGTGCCATACGCGCTAATACTTGGTGTGTTATTTGCGGTTACTGCTCTTATTCCATACGTTGGAGCATTTATTACTCTTGTTGTTGGAGCGCTTTTAGTTGCGGTATCAAACCCAATAAACGCATTATGGTATACGATAGCATTTTTTGCACTTCAACAATTTGATGATAACTTTACTTATCCTAAAATAGTAGGTAAATCAGTTGGACTTCCGGCTCTTTGGGCACTTGTTGCAGTTTTAATTGGAGGCTCTATATTTGGATTTGTTGGAATGATAATAAGTATACCAATATCATCTGTTTTATACACACTATTAATAGAATATGTTAATTACAAAATAGAGAAAAAATGTAAATAAAACCATTGACATATAATTTAATTTAAAGTATACTTAAGTAGTAATCATTACTATTTAGGAGTTATATATGAGATATTCGAAACAGAGCGAAGAAGTATTAAATGCGGTTTTAAATTCTAATAATCATCCAGATGCTAAAGAAATTTATGAACTAGTAAAATTAAAAATACCTAACGTAAGTTTAGGTACCGTTTATAGAAACTTAAATATTTTGGCAAATGAAGGTTTAATAAGAAAAATAGAACTTGATGATGGTAATGATAGATTTGATAAAACGTTATGTTTGCATAACCATTTAAAGTGCACGAAGTGTGGTAAGGTAATAGATATCACGCCAAAACTTAATAGCAAAGAAATAAAAGAAATAGAAAGTAAAACAGGTTTTAAAATTACTGATAGTAGTTTTAATATAAATGGAATATGTGAAAAATGTAAAAAAGAAAGGAATTATTAATTATGGAATTAAAAGGAAGTAAAACAGAAAGCAATTTAATGGCTGCATTTGCAGGAGAAAGTCAAGCAAGAAATAAGTATACATATTTTGCAAGTAAGGCTAAAAAAGAAGGATATGAACAAATAGCAGGTATTTTTGAAGAAACTGCAAATAATGAAAAAGAACACGCTAAGATATGGTTTAAACTACTTAATGGCGGAGATATTCCTTCAACAAAAGAAAACTTAAAAGCAGCAGCAGAAGGTGAAAACTACGAGTGGACAGATATGTATAAAGAGTTTGCTAAAACTGCAAAAGAAGAAGGATTTGACAAAATAGCAACTCTTTTTGAAGAAGTAGCTAAAATAGAAAAACATCATGAAGAAAGATACATAAAATTATTAGGAAATATAAATGATGATTTAGTATTTAAAAAGGGTGAAGAAACAGTTTGGATTTGCCGTAATTGTGGATACGTATACGTAGGAGATGAAGCTCCAAAAGTATGCCCAGTATGTGCTCATCCACAAAGTTTCTTTGAGAAAAAAGCAAATAATTATTAATGATTAAAGTGACATACATTGTCACTTTTTTCTTGAAAAAAATGATAGGAGTATTTTTATGAAGAAGAGGAAAAAGAAATTAGACATAATATATGAAGATAAAGAAATATTAGTTGTAAATAAGCCAAGTGGAATGCTTACTGTGTCAACTCCTAAAGAAAAGGAAAAAACACTATTTCATGAGGTGTCATCATATGTTAAAAAAAGTAATCCAAAAGCTAAAGTATTTATAATTCATAGACTAGATAAAGATACGTCAGGTATTGTTATGTTTTCCAAAAATCAAAGTGTTAAATATAATTATCAAAATGCTTGGGATAAATTATGTATAAAAAGAGGATATATTGCAGTTGTAGAAGGTATTTTAAAAGAAAAAAGTGGTATTATTAAATCTTATTTAAAGGAGACAAAAACACTTTTGGTATATTCCAGCAACGACTCTAAAAATGGAAAATTAGCTATTACTAAGTATAAGGTTTTAAAAGAAAGTAAAAAGTATTCTATGTTAGATATTGAAATAAAAACTGGTCGTAAAAACCAAATAAGGGTTCATATGAGTGATATAGATACTCCAATAGTGGGCGATAAAAAATATGGAAATAAAAAAAGTCATTTTAAAAGACTTATGCTTCATGCTTATAGCCTTGAGATCATAAATCCTAAAACTAAAAGAAAAATGAACTTTTTATGTGATGTGCCAAAGACTTTTAACGATTTATTTAAGGAGGATTAATTATGAATACTTTTATATGTTATCCTAAATGTTCTACTTGTAAAAAGGCAGAAAAATATTTAAAAGATAATTGCGTAGCATACGAACTTAGAGATATAAAACTAAATAATCCAAGTAAAAAAGAATTAGACTCTTTTATTAAATTATCTGGTAAGGACATAAAGTCATTTTTTAACACAAGTGGGCTTGTTTATAAAAACTTAAATTTAAAAGATAAACTTGCTAATATGTCATATGACGAAAAACTAGATTTATTATCGGGTGATGGTATGCTAGTTAAAAGACCTATTTTAGTTACTAAAGATAAAGTATTTGTGGGTTTTAAAGAAAAAGAGTGGTGTGAAATAATAAAATAGTAACAGGTGATGATATGAAAGATCTTGAATTTTTATCGCGCAGTTTAATTGCACATCGCGGCTATTACAACAATAAAAAAGGCATTCCAGAAAACTCTGTTTTAGCATTTAAAAAAGCGATTGATAATAATTACTTGATAGAACTTGATGTTCGTTTAACTAAGGATCAAAAATTAGTTGTGTTTCACGATGACAACTTAAAAAGAGTATGCGGCGTAAATAAAAGGGTTAAAGATTTAACCTATAGAGAATTATTAAGGTATAATCTTTTTGATACAACATTAAAAGTACCATTATTTAGTGATGTTATAAAACTAGTAAATGGTAGGGTTCCAATTTTAATAGAAACTAAGTATCATAATAGATATGGCGTTTTAGAGAAAATACTTATAAATGAACTTTCTAATTATAAAGGCCTTTATGCTATTCAAAGCTTTTATCCTATGTCTCTTTTATGGCTTAAAAGAAATACTAAAGATATTCCAATTGGTTTGTTGTCCAGTAATTTTAAAAATGATTTAAATCGCTTAAAAAGCATTATTGGAAAAACTTTGATACTTGATTTATTTTTTAAAACTGATTTTATTTCATACGATGTAAAAGGTCTTCCAAATAATTATTTATCATATAAAAGAAATAAAAAGAAAATAGTTATATGGACCATAAAGAATAAAAAAGATTATGATTTAGCTAGACAATATACTGATTCTTTAATTTGTGAAAATTTTGATTGGTTATAAAACTTGAAAAAAATCATGAATTTGTATTATAATGTTAGGTATGAAAGGTGAGTTTTAAATTGAGAGTAGCAAGAGATTGGAAGGATTATGAAATCCTTGACATGGCAAATGGTGAAAAGTTAGAAAGATGGGGTAATTATATTCTTCAAAGACCAGACCCACAAATAGTATGGCAAGATAAAAGTTTTAAAGATAAATGGAAGAAAGTAGATGCCATATATTACAGAAGTAAAAAAGGCGGCGGACACTGGGAAAATGTAAATAACATTAAGGCATCTTGGCAAGTTAAATATAAAGACTTAACATTTAATATAAAACAAATGGGATTTAAACATACAGGTCTTTTTCCTGAACAAGCAGTTAACTGGGATTATATGATAGATAAAATAAAAAACAGTAATAGAAAAATAAAGGTACTTAATTTATTTGCATATACTGGTGGTGCTACAGTTGCGTGTGCTTATGCAGGCGCAGACGTAGTTCACGTTGACTCATCGCGTGGTATGGTTTTGTGGGCTAAAGAAAACATAGAATCATCTAATCTTACAGATAGATACGTTAGATTTATAGTAGATGATGTTATTAAGTTTGTTAAAAGAGAAATAAGACGTGGTAATAAGTATGATGCTATTATAATGGATCCACCATCATTTGGAAGGGGTGCAAATGGTGAGGTTTGGAACATAGAAGAAAGTTTATATCCTTTAATTAAGTTATGTATGGAAGTATTAAGTGATAATCCGTTGTTCTTTTTAATAAATTCGTATACAACTGGTATGTCACCTAAGGTACTTGAAAATATTTTATATATGACATTAGATAAAAAATATAAGGGAAAAATATCATCTGGTGAGGTAGGGCTTCCTATGAAAGATAGTAATCTTATATTACCATGCGGGATATATGGTCTTTTTGAAGATGAATAATTTAAACGTATTATATGAAGATAACCACATCATAGTGGTGGAAAAAAAGCCTAACATATTATCTCAAAGCGATATAACTGGAGATAAAGATTTACTTACAATGGTAAAAGAATATGTAAAGGAAAAATATAAAAAGGAAGGTAACGTATATATTGGTCTTGTTCACAGATTAGATAGACCAGTAGGCGGAATAATGGTGTTTGCAAGAACATCAAAAGCTGCAAAAAGGTTAAATGAGCAAATAAAAAAACACGAGTTTAATAAAACTTATGTAGCAGTTTTAGATGGTAATTTAAATAAAGAAAAAGGAAAGTTAGTAAATTACTTATATAAAGATGAAAAATTAAAAAAGAGTTTTGTAACTAACAAAGATAATAAAAATGCTAAGTTATCAGAGTTAGAGTATGAAGTTATAGGACACATTAATTGCAAAACAATAGTTAAGATAAATTTAATTACAGGGCGCCATCATCAAATAAGAGTGCAGTTTAGTAACATAGGATATCCTTTATATGGAGACCAGTTATACGGAAGAAAAAATGAAAAGCAAATAAAACTTTTTGCATATAAACTAGAATTTATGCACCCAACTTTAAAGACTAAAATGCAATTTAAGCTGTTACCGAAATGGAAGGAGTTAGAAGATGAAACAATTATACATAGACTTTGATGGAGTAATATTAGATACTATGACTAAGTCATATGAAGAACTTAAAAAAGAAAATATTGATAGGAATGATGACGAAAAAGTAAGAGAGTTCTTTAGAAACACCGATTGGAAAAAATTAATAGAAGAAACCGAAGAAATTAATGATAGCATAAATGAAATAAAGAAGATATGTGACTCTAAAAAGTTTAATGTTTATATATTAACTCACGTTAACTCAACTAATGAGATGATTGAAAAAATTAAGTATTTACATAAGAAATTGCCTCTTGTAACGGTTGTTTCTGTTCCAAAGGAAATACCTAAAACAGAAGTTGTTAATCCATCTGCAGCAATATTAATAGATGATTATTCTGGAAATATTAAAGAATGGCAGAAAAAGCTTGGTATAGGTATTAAATTTGTAAAAGAATTAGAAGGTAGTGATTATCCAGAAATAACTCATTTATCTGAAGTAATAAATATGTTTAATCAGTAAAGGTTTATATATCTTTACTTTTTTTGTAAAAATATCATTTTATATTTATTTTTTCATATATTTATAATGACTAAAATATTAAGGAGGAAATAAATATGGAAACACTTAAAGTATCCAGTAAGTCAAACCCAAGTAGTGTAGCAGGAGCACTTGCTAACGTATTTAGAGAAAAAGGATCTGTAGAAATACAAGCGATAGGGGCAGGAGCACTTAATCAAGCTATTAAGTCGATTGCAATAGCAAGAGGTTTTGTTGCACCTTCAGGAAAAAACTTAGTATGCATACCAGCATTTACAGACATTGTAATTGAAGGTGAAGAAAGGACCGCAATTAAGTTAATTGTAGAAGCTAGATAGGCTTCTTTTTTTCTTTTTTAAAATTTTATGTTATAATCATTCTTGTTTGAGGGAAGTATTATGAATATTTTAAAGAAGAAAAATAAAAATGTTTTAGCAAGGATATTTAGAAAGAAATCAAAATTAGAAAAGTTTTATTTAAAAAATGAAGAGTTTATAAAGTATTCTTTTGTATCTACCGTATGTACTGGTATATTGTTTTTAGTATTCTTTTTGGTAGATTTAGTAACAAAAGGAGATTACTTGTTAGCAAACTTTTTATCATATACGATATCTTTTACGGTCTTATTTATTTGGGATAGAAAAGTTTTTAAATCAAAGCCAAAAAGGCGCCGTGATAAGTTAGCACAGCTTACATCTTTTATAATTATAAGAGTAATAGGCTTTCCACTTGATTCACTAGTACTATCAGTACTTATAAATAAATTTCATATAGCAAATATGGCTGCTAAGGTACTTGGTTCACTTATTATGTTTATGTATAATTACATAACTAATAAATTATTTGTATTTAAGAAAAACAAGCTTATATAATTTTTAATAAAATTAGGAGAATATGCTTTCTTCTTTTTTATGATATAATTTAAAATATAGGAGACATAAAAATGAAAATAGACTTTGAAAAAATAAATAAAATATATGGAAAAGATATACTAGATGGCTTAAGAGATAATTTAGATGAAGTAAATAAAAATATAAAATACTTATATGAAATAGGAATAGAGTGTATAGAAGAAGTATTTGAAAGATACGCACCAATATTTATATGTGATAATAAAGAGTTTAAAAATAAGGTAAATAAACTAGTTGGAAAACTAGGAAATGAATATGTAGAAATACTAGGAGAAAATGAAGATTACTGGAGTGAATTATTATGATAGAACAAACAGATTTAATGAAGCTATTAGAAAGCTATAAAATAGATTATAAAAAGTAATGACTGATAAGGTGTTAGATAAAGGAGAATACTTTGGAATAAAACACGTTTTAGAGTATTTGGTAAATGAATTAAAAATATATCCTAAAAACATAGAAAAATGTCCTAGTATATTATATTTAAATGTAAATGAAGTAAGAAAAAATTATGAGTTTTTAAAACAGCAAAAAATAAATATAAGTGATGTTGAAACTTGTCTTCACGTTTTAAGCACGGATAATAAAGATTTAAAAGAAACTTATTACTATGTATTAGAAAATTATGGATTAATGACAATTAATAGAACTACATCTATTTTAAGATGTAAAAAAGATAGAATAATAGATATAGAAAAATATGGTTTATCAAAGGACGTAACGATAAGTGCCTCAGTATCTAGAAGAACCATTTATGAAATAGAAAAGATAATAGAAATCTGCAAGAAATACAATATAGAAATAACAGGTAGTGTATTTATGAAGAGTGCAGACGAAATAGAAAAGATAGTAGAAATATGTAAGAAATACAATATAGAAATAACAGGTTCTGTATTTAATCAAAATGCTGAAGAAATAGAAAAGATAGTAGAAGTTTGCAAGAAATACAATATAGAAATAAAAGGAAATGTATTTAAGCAAAATGCCGACGAAATAGAAAAGATAATAGAAATCTGTAAAAAATACAATATAGAAATAACAGGTAGTGTATTTATGAAGAGTGCAGACGAAATAGAAAAGATAGTAGAAGTTTGCAAGAAATACAATATAGAAATAACAGGTTCTGTATTTATGAAAAGTGCAGACGAAATAGAAAAGATAATAGAAATATGTAAAAAGTAAAATATAGAAATAACGGGAACTGTATTTAGGCAAAGTGCAGATGAGATAGAAAAGATAGTAGAAATCTGTAAAAAATACAATATAGAAATAACAGGTTCTGTATTTTGTAAAAGTGCCGAAGAAATAGAAAAGATAATAAAAGTGTGTAAGACATACAATATAGAAATAAAAGGAAATGTATTTCTGAAAAGTGCCGAAGAAATAGAAAAAATAATAAAAGTGTGTAAGACATACAATATAGAAATAACAGGTTCTGTATTTCATAAAAGTGCCGAAGAAATAGAAAAGATAATAGAAGTATGCAAGAAATACAATATAGAAATAACGGGTTCTGTATTTTTAAAAAAATCAAGTAGCCTTCAAAAAACAATAGACTTTATTATAGAAAACTATGATGAAAGGTACTTAACTCCTTTAATAATTATAAAAGAACCTAAACATTTAAGTGAAGTTATGCCTTATCTAGATAGTTTAGGAGTGCTTGAATTTATAATAAATAGTGCAAGCATATTAACTCTTACAAAAGAAGAAATAGAAAAAAGAGTAGAAATAATAAAATTATTGGGTGAAGATATTGTCAAAAATGGTAAATTTAATTCAGTATTTGGAATGAATAAAACAAGATTAAATAAGAAGCTTAATAGTTATAAAGATAATGATGTTATATATCCTTTAATAGAAGAGTATATCGTAAGATGATATACTTTTTTAAATTGACTAAAACGATTAAAAAGTGTTATTATTATGTTAAGAATAATAGGAGGTTGTTATGGCTAATAAGAAGTATGTATTATATTTTAGAGGAAAAAACAAATATGGACATTATCATAAGTTTCCACTTGTTTCTTTATATTTAAAAACACTTGATATGTATACTAGTAACTACGTAGATTACGTTGATTTATTTAATAATTTACCAGTTGGCGTAAGTACTTTTATAAAAAATGAATTAGGTTGTGACGTAGATTTTACAAGTAACGATGATTTGGAAAAATGCTTTTTTATAACGGATAATGATTTAACTCCTATAATGAAGGTTTTATTTGAAGATAACATAGATGTCTTATATGTGGAACCAAAGGAATTATCAAAGTTGATGTGTAAAGTAAAAATGACGTACCAAGAATTTTGGTGTGCGAAATTAAATATGCTATCTTCTAAAATGGATAGAAAAAAATATGACTTTTTTAAGTATTTATACAATGTGTATGTAAAAGATAAAGATATTTTAAAAATGATTGACACTTATGACGTGAAAAGAAACCTAAGTAACTTAGATTATGATGATACTTTTATCGCTGCAATTGCAACGGATGAAACAAACATTATGGTACTAAGTAAAAAGCTATCGCAAACAATTGAATCAAGAAGAAACTTAGCATTTCAATTCAAAAGTTTATTTAACACGTTAAATAGTGATCGGAAGTTAATTGATTATTCAAAGATGATTGAAAGAAAGAACAAAGACTTAGACATGGACTTTGTATTAGATGAAATGAATGAAAGTTTAAATGAATTTAAAAAAGCTTACCTAAAGGAATATGATATAGCCTAAACTAGTGGCTTTTTTATTTGATATAATATATAAAAAATGATATTATATTTACAGATGTAGGTGGTATTATGAAGGATAAATACGTATTATGTTTTAAAGGGAAAAATAGTAGTGGAAAAGAAGAAATATATAAGATATATGAATCAAGTTTAAATAACATTGATATGTATACTTGTTATAAAGGATGTTATTCTAATAGAGATTTATATAATCTTTTACCAAGTGATATTCAAAAATATTTAAATTCATTTTCATGTAATTCTACTTTCGAAAATAATTTTTTTATAAGGAGATCTTGTAAAAATATAAGACGTGGAAGATTTGATTTGCCAATTTTATTTAAAAGTGATTCTGATATTGTGTATTCTAGCGAATCGGATATTTATATGGCACTTTTGAAAATGAAAATAAATAGCAACGATAATGATGAAGAAAAGAAAATAAAAACTAGTTTTTTTAATAAGATGTATGAAATGCTATTTTTAAAAGAAACAAAACTTAGTGATCAAATAGACAGGTATATAGAACACCTAGAAATTTCATTGCCAAGGATTGTTGGTATATCACGCATGCCGTGTTGTCTTAAAGATATTGCAAGATATGTGTGTAAAAATTATTTGTTAAAAAGAAATTTCTCTATTTTATTAAAAGAATATAAAAAGAAAATAGATGATTTAAATGGCGTTAAAACGAGATTGGTAAATGAAAAGGCACTTGAGGAAAGAACTAAAAAAAGAAGATTTTCATACTTTAAGGCAGAGGCCAACATGCTTAAAAATTTAAGAGATCAAATTATTGATACTAATGATTCTTCGAAACGTGAAAAAGAACTTAAAAAAGTAAAAGAAAGATTAGATGATAATCCTGATTATATTAGTTATATTACCTTTTTAGAAGAGAAAAATAAAAAGATTGCGGATGATGATTATTCGGATGAAGAGTATGATGATTTTTTAGGCCCTAGAAAACCCAATGATCATAGATATTGGAGCATTAACTAATGAATGATAGAATAAATGAATTTTTAAAGTATTTAAAATTAGAAAAAAATTATTCTTCTAATACGATTAAAAACTATGAAATTGATATAGATGAATTTAACAATTATTTATGTGCTGAAGGAGTAGATTATTTATCCGTGGATTATGATTTTATTAAAGGTTATTTAATGTATTTATATAATAAACAACTATCTAGAAATTCGGTTGCAAGAAAATTATCATCACTTAGAAGTTTTTATAAATACCTGTTTAATAATGACTTTATTAAAACCAATCCTTTTAAGTATGTTGCAACCCCTAAAAAAGAAAAGAAGTTACCTAAGTATCTTGGAGTTGAAGAGTTAGAAGTTATATTTGATACGCCAAATATAAAAACACCACTAGGCCAAAGAGACCGAGTAATTTTAGAAGTTTTATATGCTACTGGTATAAGGGTTAGTGAACTTGTTAACATAAAACTATCAGACATTGATTTTTATAATAAGGAAATAAGGGTGTTGGGAAAAGGAAATAAGGAAAGAATAGACCCGTTTGGTACTTATTGTTTAGATATGATTAATATGTTTTTAAATGATGGTAGAAATAAAATTCTAAAGAAGCATAATACTATTTGTGATTATCTAATAATAAATGAGCACGGCAGACAAATAACAACTCGTGGAGTTGAAAAAATAATAGATAACGTGGTAAAGGAAGCCAGTTTAAAAAAACATATATCACCACATATGTTAAGGCACTCTTTTGCAACACATCTTTTAAATGAGGGATGTGATATTAGAACAGTACAGGAACTTTTAGGACATGAATCTTTAGAGACGACACAAATATATACACATGTATCTAATGAACATTTAAGGAGTGTCTACCTAAAGTGTCATCCTTTAAATAAAACAAACAATAGTAAATAGTATATAATAGTTATGGAGATGTATTATGGAAGTAAATTATGTTGATAGTGATAAAATTATAAAAGCTGCTGTTGAAGCTGCTAAAGCAAGTTTAGAAATGGAAGGATTTGAAATTTCTGAAGATGAAGAAGAAGCATTAATTAAGAATTTGACTTCTAATTCTAAAATAAAATTACTGCTAAAAAAGGGGAATAAAAAATAATGAAGGATACATGGGATGATTATTTTATAGATAAAACAGATGTTTTAAAAAATAAGCTTGGCATAATAAGTAAGGCTGAGCTTTATTCTAAGGAAAAAGAAATAACGTTAAAAAAATTAGCGTATTTAGAGTTGTTTCCAATTGAGGGTGAGTTTGACATTAATCATTTAAAAGCAATACATATGTTTTTGTTCTCAGATATATATCCATTTGCTGGTAAATTTAGGACTTGTTCTTTAGCTAAGAAGACTCAGTTTTACGACCCAGATATGATAGAGGATGAATTAAGAAAAACATTAATTGATTTAAATAATGAAATAAAAGAAGTACGTGATAGAAGAAAATATGCTTATGTACTTGCTAAAGCTTATTATAATATAATGGCTATTCATCCATTTAGAGAGGGTAATGGAAGAAGCACAAGAGAATTTTTAAGAGAGTTTGTTTTGAATAAAAACAAGCTATTAACATTTAATGTTAAACTTAATTTTTCAAAGATGGATAAGAAATCTTTTTTAACAGCAGTTCAGTATAGGTATGTATATCCAAGCCTTTTAGAAGATGAATTTTATAAGGCAATTGTTCCTATGGAGCCAGAAAAGTTAAAATAGCTAAAATTTATTGTAAAATAATGGAAAAACATAGCATTTTTGTTGTAAGTGCTATTTTTTTTGTGCTATAATATCATTGTATTTACATGTAAGGGAGGAATATAAATGACAAAATGGGTTTACCTTTTTAAAGAAGGTAATGCTGATATGAGAAACTTACTTGGTGGTAAGGGAGCTAACTTAGCAGAAATGACTAACATTGGACTTCCAGTACCTCAAGGTTTCACAATTACAACAGAAGCATGTACTCAGTACTATGAAGATGGAAGAGAAATCAATCCTGAAATTCAAGCACAAATTAATGAGTATATCGAAAAGATGGAAGAAATCACTGGAAAGAAATTTGGTGATAAAGAAAATCCTCTTTTAGTTTCTGTAAGATCTGGTGCTAGAGCATCTATGCCAGGTATGATGGATACTATATTAAACTTAGGTTTAAATGAAGACGTTGTAAACGTTATTGCTGAAAAATCTAATAATCCAAGATGGGCTTGGGATTGCTATAGAAGATTCATTCAAATGTATTCAGACGTAGTTATGGAAGTTGGTAAAAAGTATTTTGAACAACTAATAGATGAAATGAAAGAGAAAAAAGGCGTTAAACAAGACGTTGAATTAGATGCTGATGACTTAAAAGAATTAGCAAGACAATTTAAGGAAGAATATAAAGCAAAGATTGGTGAAGATTTCCCAAGCGATCCAAAAGAACAATTAATGGGAGCTGTTAAAGCTGTATTTAGATCATGGGATAATCCACGTGCAAACGTTTATAGAAGAGATAATGATATTCCATATTCATGGGGTACTGCTGTAAACGTACAAGCTATGGCATTTGGTAACATGGGTGATGACTGTGGTACTGGTGTTGCATTTACTCGTGACCCAGCAACTGGTGCTAAAGGATTATTTGGTGAATTCTTAACTAATGCACAAGGTGAAGACGTTGTTGCAGGTGTTAGAACTCCAATGCACATTGCTGAAATGGAAGAAAAATTCCCAGAAGCATTTAAGGAATTCAAGGATGTTTGCCAAACTCTAGAAAACCATTATAGAGATATGCAAGATATGGAATTTACTGTAGAACATGGTAAACTTTACATGCTTCAAACAAGAAATGGTAAGAGAACTGCTCAAGCAGCCTTAAAAATAGCTTGTGATTTAGTAGATGAAGGAATGCGCACAGAAGAAGAGGCTGTAGCTATGATTGATCCTCGTAACTTAGATACATTACTTCACCCACAATTTGATGCTAAAGCATTAAAAGAAAGCACTCCAGCTGGAAAAGGACTTGGAGCATCTCCAGGAGCTGCTACAGGTAAGGTTGTATTTACTGCTGAAGACGCTTGTGATTGGGCTGCAAGAGGAGAAAAAGTAGTTTTAGTTAGACTTGAAACTTCTCCAGAAGATATTACTGGTATGAAAGCATCTCAAGGTATCTTAACTGTTCGTGGTGGTATGACAAGCCATGCTGCTGTTGTTGCTCGTGGTATGGGTACTTGCTGTGTATCTGGTTGTGGAGATATCCAAATGGATGAAGAAAACAAACAATTTGTTTTAGCAGGTAAGACTTATCACGAAGGAGATTATATATCAATAGATGGTTCAACTGGTAACATTTATGATGGTAGGATTCCAACTGTTGATGCTTCAATCGCTGGTGAATTTGGTCGTGTTATGGCTTGGGCTGACAAGTATAGAACTTTAAAGGTAAGAACAAACGCTGATACTCCAACAGATGCTAAAAAAGCACGTGAATTAGGAGCAGAAGGAATTGGTCTTTGCCGTACAGAACACATGTTCTTTGAAGAAGATAGAATAGCAGCATTTAGAGAAATGATTTGCGCTGATACTGTAGAAGAAAGGGAAGCTGCATTAGATAAGATTTTACCTTATCAACAAAACGATTTTGAAGCTTTATATGAAGCATTACAAGGATTCCCTGTTACTATAAGATATCTTGACCCACCTTTACATGAATTTGTTCCAACAGAAGAAGCAGATATCAAAAAACTTGCTGATGCACAAGGTAAGTCTGTTGAAACAATAAAAGCATTAATTGCTTCACTTCATGAGTTTAACCCAATGATGGGACACAGAGGATGCCGTCTTGCTGTTACTTATCCAGAAATAGCAAAAATGCAAACAAAGGCTGTTATTCGTGCAGCAATTAATACTAAGAAAAATCATTCAGATTGGAATGTTAAACCTGAAATAATGATTCCACTTGTTTGTGATGATAAGGAATTAAAATACGTTAAGAAAGTTGTTACTGACACAGCAGATGCAGAAATAAAAGCTTCTGGTATTGATTTAGAATACGAAGTTGGTACTATGATTGAAATTCCAAGAGCAGCACTTACTGCTGATGAAATTGCAAAAGATGCTGATTTCTTCTGCTTTGGTACTAATGACTTAACTCAAATGACTTATGGATTCTCAAGAGATGATGCAGGTAAGTTCTTAAACGCTTACTATGATAAGAAGATTTTTGAAAATGATCCATTTGCTAAATTAGATCAAGATGGTGTTGGTAAATTAATGGAAACAGCAATTAAACTTGGAAAACCAGTTAATCCAGACTTACATATTGGTATTTGTGGTGAACACGGTGGAGATCCTTCATCAGTTGAATTCTGCCACAATATTGGATTAGATTATGTTTCTTGCTCACCATTTAGAGTTCCTATTGCAAGATTAGCTGCTGCACAAGCTGCAATCAAAGCAAATAGTAATAAATAATAAAAAAGGCTAAGATTTTGAAATCTTGGTCTTTTTATTTGACTTTGATTAAACATAAATCAATAATAATTTTGACGAAATAACAAAACTAAGTTATAAAAATATTTATTATTACGGTAAATTTTAATTATTTTTCCTTTTAATGTAGTAAAAAAGAAAAAATATGTTATAATAAATACTCATCAAGTGAAATAATATAATATATAGGTCTAAGAATTTGAGGTGGTAATATGACTTATAGGGAAATAATAAAAGAAATAGAGAATTATGAGAAGAAGTGTAATTCTGCATTTCAAGTGTATGGTGATCATAAAAAAACGAAAGTCAAAAGAGATATGTTTGTCCGTGCTAAAAATGAAAAAGATATTGCACTTAGTGCAATATATGATTTTTGTGATATATATCGTTTTGCTTTAGAAGATGAATTTGTAAAAGAAAGTCTTGATCTTCATTTATCAGAACTAGAAGATAATGGTGAAGTAGATGAGGAAACAGCTAAACTTAACCAAATTTATTTAAAGATATTAGAGTCTTGTTTAGCGTTAGAATCCAAAGATCGCTTAAGAATACTAAAATATGGTATGGAAAAAAAAGAACAACATAGAAGAAAAGATATTAAAGATATGATTAGAAGAAACAAAAATATTGTTGCAAATCTAACCGATAGAATAAACTATGATTTTAAAAAATATACATCAGATAAGAGAAAAAGAGAAAATGTTGTTTTTCACGTTGGAACTTTACAGAGTGAAATAGATGCTTTTGTTAGTAAGCTTTCATTAGAGGAAGTTGAATATAACCTTTTAATTAGTGCAATAAAAGATTCTTTAGGAATTTCAACACAAAACGTATTAATTAGTGAAGGCTTAATTAAAAATAGTTTTGATGAAATTGATGTATTTCCAAAAGATTCTTCTAGTTATGTTGATGACTCTGCTTTTGAATTGAGTGCTAATGGATATGAGACTTATAAAAGCACATTTATAGATGTTTATCAATTGGATAGTAGGTATAAAAACCGTTTATGCAAAAAAATAGGTGGTAAATTAAAATAAAAGAGCAAAATAATTTGTTCTTTTTTGTTTTATCTTTTGTTATAATGTTTATAGAAGAGAGTTGATTAAAATGATAAATATTACTTATATTAAAAACATTAAGAATTTAAGTGATTATGAGATAATTGTTTCATCTAATTATGAGCTTTATTATAAAGAATTATTTGTTAATGAAAACATTACATTTAATACTGTTAGAAACTTTTTAATAAATAATTATGATGGAAGTAAAAAACTTATAAATGATACTCAAAAATACATTCTTATGAAGCAGGCTTTTAATAGTGTTAAAAAAAGTCTTTTAGTTTATAAAGATGTAACATCTTCTAGATTTATAACGGATTTAATAAATACTTATGATGATTTTAAGTCATATACTTTAATTAAAAATGCTAAAACAAGTGATTTAAGTAAAATCTATGGTGAGTATGAAAAAATAATTTTAAGTAATAATTTAATAAACGAAAAACTACTTTTAGATGAGGTTATGAAAAATAATCATTTTACATCTAAATATTTATTTTTAAGTGTGCAAGTGCCAAACCTAGATACACTTAAGTTAATTAACAAAATGAAAGATGAAGGTTGTGTACTTTTAGATTGTGATACCATTAATAATAATTATTTAAAATGTAAATTGGGCGTTGATCAAAAGGATGTTTCTTTAGAAAATGAAACTTACTTTAAAGCATTAAATGACATATATGATGAAGTGTCATTTGTTAATAATCTTATATCAAAAAATATATATGAGGGCTTATCTTATGATGATATTTTAATCGTGTGTGATAAAGATACTTATATTCCATACTTTGATTTACTACTTAATCATCCGTTTAATAATAGTAAAAAAACAGGTGTTTTAACAAACAGATTTATCAAAATATTATGTGATATATTAAGTGGCTGTTTTTCTTCTGATAATTTTATTAACTTACTTAAACTAGGACTATTTAATATCTCTGATAAGAAAATAGATAGCTTAGATAATTATGTTTATTCTTGGAATTTGGAAGATAAAAACTTTTATGAAGAGTTTACTTATAATCCAACTGGTAATAAAAAGAATTTTTCAAGTTTTGATATAAAAAAATTAGATTCTTTAAACAAAATAAAAGATGATGTTATATCTCCTATTAGAACGTTGCTTGAAAACGTAATTAACGAAAGTGATAAAACCCAAATTTTAAGATATTTTTATATGTATCTTGATTGTGAAGGAATAATGGAAAAATTATTTGAAAAGGATAGCGAAGGTGCATTAAAATTAGTTAACGTATTTAATGATATGAATAATTATTTGAATTCTAACGCAAGTTTTAGTGAGGTAATAGAGGTTCTTAAAAACATTTCATTTGAAAGTGATAAGACAGAAGTATATCAAGATACCATTACGATTAGTAATTTAGAAGATTTTGTTTTAGAAGGTAAAAAAATAGTTTACTTTCTTGGAGCGACAAACGAATTTCTACCTAAGGAGTTTAAACCATCACATTTAATAAGCACATACGACATAGATAAAGATAACTTAAATGAACTTGTTTTAGATAATAAGAATAAGTGGGATTATTTATTTTCTCATCTTATCTTGTTTAAGAATGTTTATGTTACAACGCCTAAGTTAGGAAATGACTTAAAATTAAAAGAAGCCTCTGTTATGTTAAATAAAGTGATAAAAAAAGATATAGAAATAGCTAAAATATATGATAGAAAAAGCATGATTAAGGATTATGCAATCAAGCTTTCAAATAAGAAGATAAATAAAGTATGTGACGATTATTTCTGCAAGATAAACGAAGTAAACCATCATAACTTAAATTTAAGAATACCAAGCGATACTGCTTTAAAACTTTACTCTAAAACTTTAAACGTAAGTCCAAGTAGCATAGAAACGTATGCTAAGTGTCCTTTTTATCATTTCATTTTGTATGGATTAAAACTTAAAATAAAAGAAAAATATCTATTTGATAGTAGAGAAGTAGGTACGTTTGTACATTACTTGTTAGAAAACGTAATTAAAAATGATATAGATAACATAAAAGAAGGAAACACATACGAAATAATAAAAAAATATTCATTATCATACCTAAAAGATAATGGTAAAATAATTGATAATAAAACGAAGTACTTAATAGAAGAACTTTCAAAATCAACGTCAAACGTTATAAATATGATTGTAAGTGAGCAGGAAAAATCATTGTTTAAACCTACGTTTTTTGAGCTTAAAATAGATGATAATTCAACTGTTGCGCCACTTTCTGTTAAACTTTTAAATGGAACTTTAAACATAAATGGAATAGTAGATAGAGTAGATACTTATCAAGATGATGAAAACTTTTATTACCGCATTATAGATTATAAAACGGGTGAGAAAAAGTTTAGGTTAGATGAGGTTTTAATGGGACTTAATCTTCAGATGCTTATTTATTTATTAGCAATTAAAAATAGTCATTCATTTACAGATAAAAAAATGATTCCATCCGCACTTTTATATTATCCGGCACTTTTAAAAGAATCTAAGTCATCTAGAGGATTAACTTTAGAAGAAAAGGAAAAAAGTGTTTATGATAGATTAAAAATGAATGGTATTATTAATTCTTCTAGTGATGTTTTAGATTTATTTGGAGAGGATTTAAAATGCTATACTGATTCTTTTATAAGGGATAAATTATCTTTTGAAAAAGTCTTTAGTATGGATGATATAAATAACGTTTTTGAATATATGATAAATACCATAAAAACAATTGGAAATAACATTTTAGATGGTAAAATAAGCGTAAGTCCAGTAGAAGATGGATGCAAATACTGTAAGTTTAGTAGCATCTGTAAATTTGATAAAAAAATAGATAAGACAAGAAAAATAAAGTCTTATAAGAATACCGAAGTATGCCAAATGTTAGAAGGTGATAATAATGCCTAATTGGACAAAAGACCAGGCGTTAGCGATTAATAAGCGTGGTGGTAAAATAATTGTTTCAGCAGCAGCAGGATCTGGTAAAACAGCGGTTTTATCAGAAAGGGTAATAGAGTTTATTTTAAATGGCGGGGAAGTAAATCGTCTTTTAATTGTTACTTTTACAAAAGCAGCAGCAGGAGAAATGAAAGAACGTATTAAAAAGAAAATAGAAGAGGCCTACTTAAAAGACACTAAAAATGAACATTTAAGAAAACAGATCAATTTAGTTGATACGGCCTTAATAACTACCATGGATGCTTTTTATGCAGACGTTGTAAAGCAAAACTTCGAAAAACTTAAAATAGATAGAGACTTTGACGTTTTATCTAATGAGGAAGAAAAAATATTAAAGGAAAAAGTAGTAAATGATGTTATCGAAGATGCATTTGACAACGTAGGAGACTTTAAGTTATTAGTAGATTTTTTTGATGGAATCGAAAAAATAAAAACAAATATTTTTAAAGTATCAAATCATTTAGATACTGTGCCTTTTAAAGATGAGTACATAAAAAAAGCACTTAGTAATTATACTATAGAAAATAATTATTATAAGGATGCCTTGTTAAAAAACATAAAGCTTAAGATGAAGTCATATTCTTATATGTATGCTTCTTTATATGAGGATTTATATAACGAATCAAGTGATTTTGATAAGGTTTTAGAGGTGCTAAATAAAGAAAGAAATTACATAAACGAGTTTTTATGTTTATCGGATTTTGATTCTTTAGCATCATTAATTAGGAGAATATCATTTGATACTTTAAGAACGCCAAAGGGACATAAAGATGATGCAGCATTAGTTAAGTATAAGGTTATAAGAGATGAATTTAAAGAAGAAATAAAAAAGAAGTTAAATGAGCTTATGTTTGTAAGTGATAGTTTATATGATGAAGAAAAAGAGAAAATGAAGGCCATACTTACTACTTTATTTGAAGTAGTAAGTAAGTTTGATAAAAAAATGATGGAAGAAAAGAAGAGAATATCATCTTTTAGCTTCTCTGATATAGCGCACTTTGTTATAAAATTGCTAATTAAAGATGGTAAGAAAACTCCTCTTGCTAAGTCTATGTCTTTAAAGTTTGATGAAATATTAATAGATGAGTACCAAGATACAAATAACTTGCAGAACGTTATTTTTAATGCAATATCAAAAGATAATTCAAATTTATTTATAGTAGGAGATGTAAAACAAAGTATATATAGATTTAGAAGTGCTTGTCCTGAGATATTTAATAATGATAAAAATAGTGCCAGCAAAGATGGTTTTCCAAACCTTATTACGTTATCTAAAAACTTTAGAAGTAGAAAAGAAGTACTAGATTTTTGTAACTTTATATTTGAAAGTACCATGAGCAAATCATTTGGAGAAGTAAACTATGATAAAGATGAAAAGCTTTATTTAGGAGCATCTTTTGAAGAGGGCGAAAATTTAGATACCGAAGTCTTATTAATAGATGGAATGGAAACTAAAGAAAATTCGGATGATGATTTAAGTAAAGTACAAAAAGAAGCTATCTTAGTATCATCAAAAATAAAAGAGATGATTGATTCGGGTTATAAAGTTTTTGATAATAAAAAAGGACAAAAAAGATGCATAAAACCTAGTGATATAGTAATATTACTTAGAAGTTTAAAAAACGCATCATTCTTTAGTGAAGCATTAAGTAAAAGAGGTATATCGTCTTACCTTGAAAGTTCACTTGAATACTTTGATAATTATGAAGTTAAACTTGTTATAAACACTTTAAAAATAATTGATAATCCATATGATGATGTAGCATTAATGAGTTTTTTAGCATCACCTGTAATTAACGTTAGTTTAGATAAAATAGCAAAATTAAGAAGCACAAATAAGTCATCTTCTTTATATGAATCAGTAATTTGTGATGATGAAATAAAATGCATTATGGATAAGATAAAAGACGTAAGAAGTTTTAGTTATAACCATAAGTTGTATGAGTTACTAAACTTAGTGTATAAAGAATTTGATGTAATAGAAATATTATCTGGAATGGAAGGCGGATTAGTAAGGCAAAAGAACCTTTCCTTAATGGTTAGTTATGCAAAAACATTTGATGATAAAAACTTATCACTTCATGAGTTTATTAGTTACTTAGAAAACATAATATTAGGTAAGGGATCACTAGAGGGAATAAATCCTTTATCAGATGGTGATAACGTACTTATTACTACGATACATAAATCAAAGGGACTTGAATATCCAGTTGTTTTTGTAAGTGAAGCTGGTAAAAGCTTTAACTTTTCTGACTTAAGATCTGATCTAATGATTAATGATGATTTAGGAGTTTCATTTAACTTAAAAGATACAAAATACAAATTAAAGTATGAATCTATACCTAACATGGTATTTAAGGAATACGAAAAAAATAAGATGTTATCAGAAGAAATAAGAATATTATATGTTGCATTAACAAGAGCTAAAGAAAAAATAATAATAACTGGTTTTACTGGAAACTTAGAGCGCCTTATCTTAAAAGCGGCATCTAAAATGGGTGATGATGTTTTAGTATCTGATCTTTACTTAAAATCATGTAAAAGCTATCTTGATATGATAATGCCATCCCTTCTTAGACATCCCGCTTTAAATGAACTTAGATGTTTAAGTGATGTTACGCCAAAGACTTTTATAACAGAGTCAAAGGTTTCTTTAAAGGTTTTAGGAGCATCTAGTATAAATGAGTCTGAGTTTTATGAAAAAGAGAAAATAGTAAAAGAAGATTTTAATTTAGAGTGGTATAAAAAAATATCAGACTTTAAGTATGACGGAAATGGGTCTATTCCAAAGTATTTAAGTGTAAGTGATATAAAACATAAAACGAAATACCAAAGAAAGCCAGACTTTTTAGATGGAAAGGTAAGTAGCATTAATAAAGGTACGTTATATCACTTATTATTGGAGCTTTTACCAGTTAAAAGGTATACCATTAAATCTTTAGAAGAAGAAATAGATGAAATTATAAAAAATGGTAAGATTTTAGAAAGTGATAAAAAAATAATAAGATTAGAAGACATATTTTCATACCTTACATCTGATATATATGAAAACCTTCTTTATAGTGATAAGTATTATAAAGAAATGCCTATTAATTTTTATATACCATCTTCTTACTATGATAATTCACTAAAAAGTGGTAATATATTATCTAGTGGTGTAATTGACTTGTTATTTATAACTAATGATACTTATAACATAGTTGATTATAAAACGGATAAGGTAAGTAGTATGGATGAGTTAAAAGACTTATATAAAATCCAACTTGACTTATATGAAATAGCATTACGTGAGAAAATGAATGCTAAAAATGTTAGAAAATTTATTTACTCTATATACTTAGGAAAGTTTATAGAAGTTTAACAGGAGGCAAACATGGTTGATAAGATATTTAGTGTGATAGAAAAAGAAAAGATAAGACAGCAAAATACCATTGAGTTAATAGCATCAGAAAACTTTGTTAGCGAAAACGTACTTAAAGCACAAGGAAGTATTTTAACTAATAAGTATGCTGAAGGATATCCAGGTAAAAGATATTATGGTGGATGTAAGTTTGTAGATGAAATTGAAAATATGGCAATAGATGCTGCTAAAGAGTTGTTTGGTGTAAGATTTGCAAACGTACAACCACATTCTGGTTCTTCTGCTAATATGGCTGTTTATCGTTCACTACTTAAAAAGAAAGATAAAATACTTTCCATGAGATTAGATGATGGTGGTCATTTAACTCATGGTAACCCACTTAGTTTTTCTGGTGAGGATTATAACTTTGTGTTTTATGGTGTAGAAAAAGAAACAAGCACCATTAACTATGAAGAAATTAAGAAAATAGCAATGAGAGAAAAACCTAAATTAATAGTTGCAGGAGCATCTAGCTATCCAAGAAAAATAGATTTTAAGGCATTTAAGGAGATAGCAAGAAGTTGCGGTGCTTACCTAATGGTTGATATGGCTCATATTGCAGGACTTGTTGCAGCAGGATTACACCAAAATCCTTGTAGGTATGCAGACGTTGTTACAACAACCACTCATAAAACCTTAAGAGGACCAAGGGGAGGCTTAATTCTTACTAATAATGAACAAATAATTAAAAGAATAAACAAGACCGTTTTTCCTGGAATTCAAGGTGGACCTTTAATGCATGTTATAGCAGCTAAAGCAGTTTGTTTTGAAGAAGCTATGACACCTTCTTTTATAAATTATCAAAAAAAGGTAATTAACAATGCTAAAGTATTATGCGATGCTTTAAAAATGGAAGGCTTTAAGATAGTTTCTAATGGAACTGATAATCACATTGTTTTAGTAGACGTTAAATCATCTGTTAACTTAACTGGTAAGGAAGCTGAGGAAATACTAGATGAAATAGGTATTACTTGTAATAAAAATATGATTCCATATGATATTACAACTCCTTTTATAACAAGTGGTATAAGACTTGGTACGGCTGCTATGACAACAAGAGGTTTTGATGAAAAAGACTTTAAAGAAGTTGCTAAAATAATTAGTACTTGCTTAACTAATTATGATAACAAAAAGGTAATAGATGATTTAAAACTAAGAGTTAAAAAACTATGTGATAACAACACTATATATGAGAAGGTGAAGTATGAATAACATTATGGACGGAGTAGGTGCTAGCTTAACACTTAAAAAGAAAATAGCAAACGAAATAAAACAAAAAAACTTAACGCCATGTCTTGCGGTTATTCAAGTAGGTGATAATAAGGCAAGTGATATATACGTAAGAAATAAAAATAAAGCTTGCGATATGGTAGGTATAAAATTCATAAACATTAAGCTTCCTGATACAATATCAGAAGATTTAATAATAAGTGAAATAGAAAGATTAAACTTAGATGACAACGTAAATGGTATTTTAGTTCAGCTTCCACTTCCACCATGTTTTGATGAGGGAAGAATAATAAATGCAATAAGCCCAGTAAAGGACGTTGATGGATTAACTTATCCTAACGTTGGTAACTTAGTTTTAGAAAATGAATGCTTAGTTTCTTGTACTCCTATGGGAGTTATGGAATTACTTGATATGTATAACGTTAGCTTAAAAGGGAAAAACGCCTGCATTGTAGGACGCAGTAACTTGGTTGGAAAACCATTAATACAACTTCTTTTAGCACGTGATGCAACGGTTAGTATATGTCATTCTAAGAGCGTTGATATAAAAAGTTATACAAAAATGGCTGATGTCTTAATAGTTGCAGCAGGCCATCCTAACCTTATAACAAAAGATATGGTAAAAGAAGGTGCTGTTGTAATAGATGTTGGGATAAATAAAGAAAATGATTCCTTAGTAGGAGATGTTTCATTTGATGAAGTAAGTAAAAAGGCTTCTTTAATAACGCCTGTTCCAGGTGGAGTTGGGCCAATGACAATAGCATCCTTACTAAAAAACGTAGTTAAAGCTTATAAATTTCAAAATGGCAAATAAAGTAACAGCACTAGATGACGTTTTTATAAATAATTTACCAACGCTTGATTTACATGGTGAAACAAGAGATTCATCAAGGGTATTAGTAAAAGAATTTATAGAAGATAATTACATTTTAAGAAACAAAAAAGTTTTAATAATACACGGAGTAGGAAAAGGCATAGTAAAGGATGAAACATACAAGGTATTAAAGCAAGATAAAAGAGTGTTAGAGTATCATGCTAATCATTATAATATGGGATGTACACTTGTATATATAAAAGAAAAACAAAATTAAACATTAATTTGAAATTTAACTTCAAAATCGAAAAATTAAAAAATGACAAAGAAAGACTTGATTTAAGTCTTTTTTCTAATTTAAATAGTATTATAATTATGATAGTGATAAAAAAATGATAAATTTATACTTAAATAAAATTGTGTAAAATTATTGACAATTGTCTGAAAAAGTGATAGTATATAGGGCATTCAAAACAAAGGGGGAATTTTGATGGAAACTAACAGAGGGTTAACTATTAAGGACATTTTAATAAGATTAATACTTATAATAATCTTTATATTCTTACTTATTTGGCTTTTTCCTATGCCAGATCTAAAACCACTTAATAATCAAATTTTTGCGGATAACATTGATAGAATGAAGGATGTTGCAAAATCTTATTATACTGTTGAAAGATTACCAAAAAATATAAATGATTCTAAGAGAATGACATTAAAAGAAATGGTAGACCAACATTTAATATTAGATTTAATTGATTCAAACGGTAAGACTTGTAGTAGAGATGATTCTTACGTTGAAATTACTAAACTTGAAAATGAATATGTTATAAAGGTTAATTTATCATGTTCTGATAAGCAAGACTATGTTATAGAACACTTTGGATGTTATGATATTTGTAGTGATACGTGTAAGGCTTTAGAGTCTACAACTAAAACGAGTACCTCAGCAACTTATTCACCTAAGGTAACATCAAGAAAGAATACCGTTAGAAAAACAACTACAAATCCAAGGGTAACAACATCACAAAATAATGGTAAATTATATGAATATTTATTTACTAAAAATGAATGCACTGAGCAGTTTGAAAAATATATATGTCCATCAGGATACAATCTTGTTGGTGATATTTGTATAAAAAATGGCTCTGAAGTAGTATCTAAACCAGCAGATGAAAAAATTACTAACGTTACGTCTACAGATACTAAACCAGCAGATGTTAAAATTGATAGTTCAACAGAATTAAAACCTGCCGATTGTAAGGAACAGAAAATTACTAAAACTTCTACTATAAATGCTGGTTACAAAAAGACTACTTATTCTGCTACTTTAACAACGGTAACTCAAAAAGTAACTGCAAATCAAACTACATCATATGAAGTTAAAGGGGCTGTCGAAACAAAAAAGACAACGGATGTAAACTATATTACAATTCAAAATTATGATATAAAAACCGCAGATAAGGTAATTTCATCTTATAAGTGGGTTTATGATTATACTTTAGTAGATACAAACGGTTCTTTAGCTTATGAAAATGATAACGAAAGATTAGATTATGTAACGGTGTGGGATGAATTAGAATGTTCAACATGTTTTACTACTGTTACAAAGTATAAGTATTATCATTATACTAAGAAAGCCGCTGATTATACATACTCGTGTGATGCATATCCAGGATATTCATTATATGATGGAAATAAGTGTAGAAAGGCTACTAAAGTAACTAAAAAATGTCCAAGTGGATATAGTGCTAATGGATCTGTTTGTTCGAAAACAAAGACAACTTTAGATTGTTCTAAGTATGGTTCTGATTACAAACTAAATAGGTCTAACAAAACATGTGCTAAAACAAAGGTAAGTTATACTTGTCCTTCAGGAACAACAAAAACAAGCGATCCTAAGTATTGTACGAAAACATCAAAAGAGTATACTTGTCCATCTTATATGGAAAAACAAGGTACTGGTTCTTCAATGGTTTGTATTGATAAACATGACTATTATTGCCCAGCTAATACCAATACTAAAAAATATACTTTAAATGGTACAAAATGTACTGTTAAAACAATAACTAAATCAAAGGTATGCTCATGTGATAAATATCCTGGTTCGGTTCAAACGGATGATAAACAAAGCTGTGCTATAAAGAATTCTTCAACAACATATACATGTGATTCATATCCAGGATATGATTTGAAGGGTGATAAGTGTGTTAAAACAACAACTGTTCCTAAAAAAACATATACATGTGATTCATATCCAGGATCAACATTAGATGGAACTAATTGTGTTAAGACCGTAAATACAACTGATACTAAGAAGGCTGAAAAGGCTTATAGAACAGTTTGTGAGCAAAAGTATAAATGGTCTACTAGTACATCTATTGATGGATGGCAATATACAGGAACCAAGAGGGAGATTAATTAATAAAAGGGGTTAAGAAGGCTTAAATAAGTCTTCTTTTTTTGATATAATTGTTCTAGAGGTGATGATATGTATATTAATGTCTTAATTGAAACAAAAGTAAAATCAAATGATATGACATTTACATATCATGTGCCAGATGATTTATGTCATGATCTTATTGGAAAAAGGGTTTTAGTTTCGTTTAATAATAGGACTATAGAAGGTTTTGTAATTAGTACTTCAACTAAAAGGCCTGATTACGAAGTTAAGGATATAATAAAGGTTATAGATAGTGATGCTGTGCTTGATGATGAACTTTTAAACTTAGGTAAATTTATGAGTGAAAAATATTTGTGTTCATTAATATACGCATATCAAGCGATGCTTCCTCGTGCTTTAAAAGCTAATCATAAATCTAATAAAAATTATTTGACTAAAACTTTTGTAAAGTTAAATGAAAATTGTGATACTAGTAGCATAAAAATAAAAGCTCAAAAGGATATTATAGACTTACTTAAAAATAATTCTGAGGTTTTAAAAAGTAAGATAAAAAGTAAGTCTTCGCTAAAGAAGTTAATAGATAAAAAAATAGTTATAGAGTATGATAAAGAAGTATATAGAGAAGTAAAAACAAATTTAGATGAAAGAAAAATAACGCTAACTAAAAAGCAAGAAGAAACATCTAAAAAATTGAAATCCTATTTAAATAAATCTTCTATAAATCTTTTATATGGGGTTACGGGGTCAGGCAAGACAGAGGTTTATATAGACGTTGTAAAAGAGGTTATAAAAAACGGTAAAGATGCAATTATACTTGTTCCAGAAATAAGTCTAACTCCTCAGATAACTGCTAGGTTTAAAGGTATTTTTAAAGATAACATTGCAATTCTTCATTCTTCTTTATCAGATGGTGAAAGGTTTGACGAAATAAGAAAAATAAGGAAAGGATTAGTTCACGTTGTAATAGGTGCAAGGTCTGCTATTTTTGCACCACTTAAAAACATTGGAATAATAATCATAGATGAAGAACATTCAGAAAGCTATAAACAGGAAAATAATCCAAGGTATAATACCCTTGATATAGCACGTAAAAGATCAATTGCTCATAAGTGCCCTATAGTACTCGGTAGTGCAACACCAACCATAGAAAGTTATGCAAGGGCTAAAAGAGGATATTATAATCTTTTGGAAATGGAAGAAAGAGTAAATAAAAAGCCTCTTCCAAAAGTTACCATAGTAGATATGAAAAACGAAATAAGAAAGGGTAACATGATCTTTTCTGATTTACTAAAGGATGAAATAGAAAAAAGATTAGAAAGAAAAGAACAGGTTATGCTCTTATTAAATAGAAGGGGTTATTCAACTTACTTATCTTGTAAATCATGTGGATACACATTTAAATGTCCTAACTGTGATATAACGCTTACTTATCATAAAACTTCCGGTATGTTAAGATGTCATTATTGTGGTTATGCCGAAAATAAATTAGATGTTTGTCCGTCTTGCAAAGAACGTGACATAACAAGCATGGGACTTGGAACCGAAAGGCTAGAAGAAGAAATAAAACGTATGTTTCCTCTTTCTAAAACACTTAGAATGGATGCTGATACAACAACTACTAAAGGTTCTCATAATAGAATAATAGAAGAATTTAATAGTGGTAATTATAACATTTTAGTTGGAACGCAAATGATTTCTAAGGGACTTAATTTTCCTAATGTAACACTAGTTGGTGTAATAAACATAGACTCATCATTAAACATTCCAAACTTTAGAAGTAGTGAGGTAACTTTTAGTTTGTTAGATCAAGTAATTGGAAGAGCAGGCAGAGGAGAAAAAGAAGGATGCGCTATAGTTCAAACTTTTAATCCGGATCATTACAGCATATTGTGCGCGCAAAACCACGATTATAAATCGTTTTACGAAAAGGAAATGAGGGTTAGAAAAAATTTGAGTTATCCGCCGTATAGGTTTATAACGTTAATTAAAATATCTTCAAAAGACTTTAAATACGGAATAGAGGAAGCTAGGAAAATAAGCATATTTTTAAGAAGAAATTTAAGTTTTAATACAACTGTTTTAGGTCCTTCCATGGCAAATGTATTAAGAATAAATAACACCTATAATTTTCAGGTTATATTAAAATATAAGAAAGATGAAAAACTATATAACACTCTAAACCAAATGATAAAAATATACGAGGGAAATAGTAAGATTAAAGTGGAGCTAGACTTTAATCCGATTAACTTTTAGGAGGAAATTATGGATAAAACTAAAAACATTATAAATTATTATTTATACGTAAATAAGTTAAAGTATAAATTAAGAGAAGGCTTTATTCAAATAGGAATAACTAAAGATAGATTAGAATCAGTTGCAGAGCATATTTATGGGTGTCTTATGCTATCTATTGCAATAGATAGTGAATATGATTTAAATATCGATATGTATAAGGTTTTAAAAATGCTTACAATTCACGAATTAGATGAGGTTTTAAAACCGGACTTTACCATAAGATCAGGTATTACAAAGGAAGAAAAAGAAAAAATTGGAAAAGAAAGCGTTGATACAGTATTAAACACTTTATCTTCTAAAGAAGAATTATTAAATATAATAGATGAGTTTAATGAATGCAAAACAAAGGAGGCTAAGTTTTGCTATCTAGTAGATAAGTTAGAGTGTGATATGCAAGCTAAAGTCTATGATTTAGAAGGATATTTTTCAGTAGAAAAAGCAAAGGAAGATTTACCGTTTTATGGTGCTAGAGCAAAGAAAATAGAAGAAAATGCTTCTTCAGCTAGTGATTTTTGGATCTTATATGATAGACCAAAATTTAAAGAAAATGAAATATTTGAAAAGTTAAGCAGAGAGCTATCAGAAATAAAGGAGTTAAAATGAAAAAAAAATTTAACAAGTTAGTTAGGGATAAGATTCCAGAGATAATAGAAGAAAATGACGAATATAGTTTGACTAGAACTTTAAATGATAAAGAATATGAAAAGGCTTTATATGATAAATTATTAGAAGAAGCTAATGAAGTTATAAACGCTAATAAAAAAGAAGAAACAGAAGAAGAACTTGCAGATCTTTTAGAAGTAGTGCGAGCAATAGCTAATTTTAAAAACATTGATGTAAGTGATGTAGAAAAATTAAGAATAAGTAAGAAAAAGAAGCATGGGGGTTTTTATAAAAGAATTTATTTAGAATCAACTTGTGATCAAACGTATATAGATGAAAACAAGGGATGCCTTTTATGTGTTAATAATAGTTGTAAGGTGCCTACTTCTGAAAAAATGCATGATGAATATGGTAAGCCAGCTGGTTATTATTGTGTAGGATTTAAAAATTGTTATGTTAAAAAATTTCATGAAAAGTAAGTCAAGATTAATTTCTTGACTTTTAAAGTGTTTTAAGTATAATACTACAGACATTATGCTTTAACGTGGGGTGAATATTATGGGAAAGATTTATATAAATAAAGATTTATGTTCTAAATGTAAAGGTTCTTGTTGTAAGGTTTCTGGTTGTATGTACATGCCTAGTGACTTTAAAAAGATGAAATATATAACTATAAAAAAAGAATTATTAAAAGGAAATATTTCAATAGATGCTTTTCCCGTTAAAAATTTAAGCTTTAATAAAGATGCTTGGACTCTTATTTTGTTTTTAAGGGCAAGAAACAAAGATAAGGACGTAGTTGATTTATTTACCAGTGGTGGACCTTGCAAAATGCTTGGTGAAAATGGATGTTTTTATGATGAAGATGAAAGGCCATCTTGTGGATTAATGGTTAAGCCTACCTTTGTTAACGGGCCTTGTCCTAAAACTTTTGACGATGACGAGTTTATGAGAAGCTGGCTTAAGCATCAAAGTTTGCTGGAATTATTTATTAAAGAGTATACGGGCAAAGAGTTTTTCGATTACGTTTATGATTTATTAATCCAAAAATCAAATTCAATTGTTAGTAAGATAGAAAATAATGAACCTTTAACACCATCTGAGGTAACTAATTACGAGAGATTTAAACAGATAGTAAATAGTCCTTTTTATACGTCTTCAGAAGTAAAGGAAAAAAACGGTTTTGCTATATAATTTTAGGCATTAAAAAAATGATAATTTTAGCGATAATTTTATCATTTTTTCTTTATAAAATATAAAAAAACACCTTGTAACATATAATAATTGTGTGTTATAATAATAAAGGCTTTTCGAACAAGGAAAGAAAATACGCACAAATTTGGACTTATGCTTCGAGTGTCCGAAGAGGATGAAGGGTAAGGATGAAGAATTTGGAGGTTAGAACGAAGGAGGAAAAAGAAATGCCAGTTGTATCAATGAGTTACTTGCTAGAAGCAGGTGTACACTTTGGACATCAAACAAAAAGATGGAATCCAAAGATGAAAGAATATATCTTTACTTCAAGAGATGATATTTATATTATCGACTTACAAAAGACAGTAAAGAAAATTGAAGAAGCATACGCTGCTTTAAAAGAAATCGCATCAAACGGTGGAAAGGTTATCTTCGTAGGAACTAAAAAACAAGCTCAAGAAGCTACTGTTGAAGAAGCTAAGAGATCAGATAGTTACTATGTTTCAAAACGTTGGTTAGGTGGAACTTTAACTAACTTTAGAACAATAAGAAGAAGAATTAATCGTTTAGATCAAATTGAAAAAATGGAAAAAGATGGTACATTTGATAAGTTACCTAAAAAAGAAGTAGTTAAGATTCGTAAAGAATATGAAAAATTAGAATCATATTTCTGCGGACTTAGAGAAATGAAGAAATTACCACAAGCTATGATTATTGTTGATCCTAAAAAGGAAATTAACGCAATAAACGAAGCACACAAGTTAAACATTCCAGTATTTGGTATCGTAGATACTAACTGTGACCCAGATTTAGTAGACTATGTTATTCCTGGTAATGATGATGCTATTCGTGCTGTTAAAATCGTACTTGGTGTTTTAAATAACGCTATCTGTGAAGCTACAGGAAAACCTATGGAAGAATATGTAACTGAAGAAGATAGAGTAAAAGCTTCTGCTAAAGAAGTTGCTAGTGACGTTAAAGAATTAGCTAAAGATGTTAAAAAGGTAGCTTTAAAGAAGGTTAAAGAAGTATCTTCTAAGGCTGAACCTAAGATAGAAGAAACAAAAAAAGCTGTTAAAAGTGCAGCAGAAAAAGCTATAAAGAAAGCTGAACCAAAAGTTGAAGAAGCAAAAAAAGTAGCTTTAGAAAAGGTAGAAGAAGTTAAAGAAGAAGTAACTGATTTAGCAAAGAAGACAGTTGCTGAATTAAAGAAATTAGCTAAGGAAAGTGGTATCGAAGGATACTCAAAATTAAAGAAAGACGAACTAGTTAAAGCTTTAAGAAAGTAATTATTAAAATAAAGATGATTTTAATGAATCATCTTTAATTATAAAAAGGAGAATGGAAAAATGAATGCAAAGTTAATCAAAGAATTAAGAGACATTTCTGGAGCTGGGATGATGGATTGTAAAAAAGCTTTAGAAGAAAACGATAATGATATTAAAAAAGCAACTGAATGGTTAAGAGAAAAGGGAATTGCAAAAGCTGCTAAAAAGGCTGGAAGAATTGCTGCTGAAGGATTATCTACTGTTATAACTGAAGGTAATAAAGCAGTTATCCTTGAAATTAACTGTGAAACAGACTTTGTTGCTAAAAATGAAAAGTTCCAAAACTTTGTAAATGAAGTTGCAAGAACAATATTAAACAGTAATGCAAAAACTAATGAAGAAGCATTAGCACTTCCTTGTGAAGATGGTACTTTAAATGATGCTGTTACAAATATGACTGCAACAATTGGAGAAAAGATTTCATTTAGAAGATTTACTTTATTAGAAAAAAGTGATGATCAAAACTTTGGAGCATATATCCATATGGGTGGTAAGATTTCTGTTTTAACATTACTTGACGGAGCAAACGAAGAAGTAGCTAAAGACGTTTCTATGCATGCTGCTGCAATGCGCCCTGAATATGTTAAAAAAGAACAAGTTCCAGAAGAACAAGTTGAACATGAAAAGAAAATTTTAACTGAACAAGCTATTGCTGAAGGAAAACCAGCTAATATTGCTGAGAAGATGGTAATGGGAAGAATTAATAAGTTCTATAAAGAAATTTGTTTGGAAGAACAAGAATTTGTTAAGGATAACTCAGTTTCTGTTGCTAAATACGTAAGCAATAATGGTGGTAAAATTATCGACGTTATAAGATATGAAGTTGGTGAAGGCCTTGAAAAACGTCAAGAAAACTTTGCTGAAGAAGTAGCTGCTCAAATGAATGGTGAATAATCATGAAAAAGTTAGTGGCATTAGTCCTAACTTTTTTGTTAATATTAACAGGGTGTAGTACTGTTTCTGTAACAAAGGTTAAGGATGATACTAAAACTGATGCTATAAGATTTAGCTCGGAATATAGCACGGTTAAAAAAGATAATGTTTATAAGTATTCTACGTATTCTAACGTAATGGATACTTTAAAAAATAAAACGGGAATTATTTATTTGGGATTTCCTAGTTGTGCTTTATGTAAAGAAATTACTCCTATTTTAAATGAAGTGGCAAAAGAAAAAGATATCAAAGAAGTACTTTATTATAACTTTAAAGACATGAGAGATAATAATACTACGGAATATCAGGAGTTAGCAGATAAATTATCAGATTATATTAAAACTGATGATGAAGGGAACAAAAGAATTCAGGCGCCAACAGTTATATTTGTTAACAAAGGAAATATTGTGGCAGTATATATTGGTACCATTAATTCTGATTCAGAAGAAATTATGACTGATGAAGAAAAAAACACGCTAAAGCAAAACTTTGAAAGCTTAGTAGATAAAATGATTACATTTGAAACTACAACTAGTAGTGAAAATATTGAAGAAGCAAATTAAGCTTCTTTTTTTGCGAACAAGTAAAAAAACAATTGACTCCGAGGGGGGTATTTGTTATTATAAACGTATAAGGTAGATATAAAATAATATTTATCTACAATAATTTAAAGGAGAGTAAATATGGGAGTATTTAAAAATGATGTTGGCAGACCATCAAATAAAACTGTTAAAATAAGAAGAATAATAACAATGATAATTTTATTAATAATAATAGGATGTCTAATTGTGTTTGCGTATACTTTAGGTAAAGAAAATAAAATAGAAGAAAATAATATAGACTATAAGAAAAATATTACGTCTAATGTTTCAAAAAAACGTTTTAGTAAGGAAAAAGCACAAAAATTACTTGATAAATATGTTTATGATAAATATTATGATTTGGTATCAGAAGATTTTTCGGATGACTATAAAACAATACTTGCATTAAAAAATACAGATAGTGTTAAAAGAGAATATAGCTGTACATCGTTATTTAAAGATGATATTGATTCATATGATGATGCTCACTCGTTTCATGTTAGGGTTGGCGAAGATTTAGGGTTATGTTACGATGAGGATCTAATTGATTTTTATTCATTAGATTCTGTTAATAAAGAATATAAAAAATTGTTTGGATTAGAAGATGCTAAAAAATCCAGTGTTAGTATTCTTTCTTCAGGCAGTGAGATAATGTTTGGTTATTCACCAGCTAAGAATGGATACGCTGAGTTATCATGCGAATGTGGAGGTGCTTCTCCATACGAAAAAGAGTATCTGTATGAAGCATATATAGAAGATGAGCAATTACATATTATATTTAGTTACTTTTCATATATGGATTATGATAGTAACAATAAATTAGTATTAGATAGTGGTGATAAAGAGGTTTTGGTTGATAATAAAATGGATGATAATTTTGAAATAATAGGTGATGTTAATAAAATTTTTGAAGATAACAAAGATAAATTTACATTGTATGAAATGATTTTACAAAAACAAAGTGGTAACTATGTTTATAAATCTTTGAATGTAATTAAATAATTAAAAAGACTTGTCATAGAGTCTTTTTTTATTATATAATATAGTTATATGAAAGAGGGATATAATGACAGACGAAATTTTATTAGAAGCAGAAGATAAGATGCAAAAAGCTATTGAAGTGATGGAAAATAGATTTTTAAACGTTCGTGCAGGACGTGCTAATCCAAGAATATTAGATAAGGTAATGCCTGAGTATTATGGCACCCCAACACCTTTAATACAGTTAGCTAACATATCAGTTCCAGAAGCTAGAAAAATAGTTATTAAACCATTCGATAGAAACTCAATTGGTGCAATAGAAAAGGCTATTTTTGAAGCAGATTTAGGACTTACTCCAAATAATAATGGGGAAACTGTTATGCTTGTAATTCCAGAACTTACTGAAGAAAGAAGAAAAGAGTATGTAAAAGAAGCAAAAACAATTGCAGAAGAAGGTAAAGTTGCTTTAAGAAACATAAGACAAGAAGCTAATAGTAGCATCAAAAAAATAGAAGAACTTCCAGAAGATGAAGGTAAAAGAGCCCAAGAAGAAGTTCAAGATTTAATAAATAAATACAATAAAATAGTAGATGAAAAATTAAAGACTAAAGAAGATGAATTAATGAGCATCTAACAATAACACTTAAGTTATTGTTTTTTTCTTTAATTACTTGTATAATGTAAGTAGACTAGGGGATAGATAATATGAAAAAAGACAAGAAGAACTTATTTATATTTATAATCATAATAGTATGTGTTATAGTTTTTAGCTATTTTTTGTTCTTTTCTGGTATAACAGAAAAATTAAGGGCAAGTGCAACTGGAATTACCGCGAATGTAGATAAAGACGTAAAAAAAGAAGATTTGCCAGTTATAAAAAGCGTAATTAATTCAAGTGGAAATTCAGTTGTTAATTCTAACGTTGTGTTAAACGTTACCGCTTCTAGTATATATAAAATTACAAAAGTTGAATATTCATTTGATCTAAAAGATTGGAAAAAAATAAGTGGTAACTTTAATAGAAATAATATAGATGCTAAGATTATTTTTACAAAAACAATGGATAAAAAAATATATATAAGGGTAACTAATGATCATGGATATAGAAGTTATCCTTATAAAACCAGTGTAAAAATAGATAAGGAATCTCCAGTTATTGAGATTGGTGATTTTGAATCAGATACTGTTATAAAAGCCAAAGATAATGTAGAGATCTCATCTATTCAGTGTTCTTCTGATAAATTAAACTGGGAAGATTTTGACGTGTCGGGACAGGAAGTTACAATAACTAAAACACTTTCTTCTGGTACGTATTTAAGAGCGGTAGATAGCGTTGGTAACATAAGCAAAATAAAAGAAGTTAAGTAACTTGCTTAACTTTTTATTTTATGTTACAATACTTTTTAGAAAAGGCAATGAAAAAGAGTAGTAGTAGGAAAAGCACTTTAAAGAGAACTGCTTATATGGTGGGATAGCAGGAAAGATTAGTATCTTATGAATTCGCTTTGGAGCTGGATAACCATAAAGTTATCACGTATATCTTACGTTACAAGAAATTAAGTGCATAGTAAATCTATGAAACAAGGTGGTACCACGGATAAGTTTATTCGCCCTTGTCTCATGGATTTTTTTATATTTAAGGAGGAATAAAAAAATGAAGGATAAAGTAAATGTTATAAAAAAAGAATATGAAGAAAAAAAATCTAGTATTACTTCGATTAAAACATTAAATGATGTAAGGGTAGAATACTTAGGAAAACAAGGTAAGATAACCGAACTTTCTAAAATGATGAAAGATGTTCCAAATGATCAAAAAAAGGAATTTGGAATGCTTGTTAATGAAGTAAGAAACTTTGTTACTGAAAGCTTAGATGAAATAAAAGAAAAGTTAGAAAAAGAAGCTTTAAATAAAAAATTGGAAAGTGAAAAAATAGATATTACACTTCCTGGAACTAAAGTTCCTAGTGGATCAGCTAACATTTTGGAAAGAATAATAGAAGAAGTAGAAGACTTACTTATGAGTATGGGATATGATGTTGTAGATGGCCCTGAAATAGAAGAAGATCACTATAACTTTGAACTTTTAAACATTCCTAAAAATCATCCAGCACGTGATGCTCAAGATACTTTTTACGTTGAAGATGATAAGCTGCTTTTAAGAAGCCAAACATCTCCTGTGCAAGCGCGTGTTATGCTTGCTAACAAGGGAGAAAAACCAATTAGAATGATATGTCCTGGTAAAACATATAGAAGAGATGATGATGATGCAACTCATTCACACCAATTTATGCAAATAGAAGGACTTTTAATAGATGAAAAGGTAAGTTTATCAGATCTTAAGGGCACATTTGATGTTATTGCTAAGAAACTATTTGGAGAGGATTGCAAAACTCGCTTTAGACCTAGTTATTATCCATTTACAGAGCCTTCTGTTGAAACTGATATTTCTTGCTTTAATTGTCACGGAAAAGGTTGTTCTATATGTAAAAACACAGGTTGGATAACTGTAGCTGGAGCAGGTATGGTAAACCCTAAGGTGTTAGAAGATTGCGGATATGATCCTAAAAAATGGCAAGGATTTGCATTCGGTTTTGGAGCAGAGCGCCTTGCAATGTTAAAATACGGAATAAATGATATTAGGGCATTTTACAACACTGATTTAAGAGAACTTAAAAATTTTGATAGAAGGACTGGTGAATAAATATGATAAGTATGAACTGGGTTTCAGATTACGTTGATATAGCCGGCGAAGATTTAAAGGAATTGGCCGTTAAAATAACTAAATCTGGCGTAAACGTTGAAAAAGTTATTACAAATAAAATTGATAACTTAGTAGTAGGCCAAATAAAAAAAGTAACTAAACATCCTGATAGTGACCACTTAAATTTATGTATGGTAGATACTGGAAATGACGTAGTACAAATAGTATGCGGTGCAAGTAACGTAAAAGAAGGATTAAAGGTAATTGTTGCACTTCCAGGTGCTGTTTTACCAGGTAATTTTGAAATAAAAAAAGGAAAAATAAGAGGCGAAGAATCAAACGGCATGATATGTGCATTATTTGAGCTAGGCCTAGAAGAAAAAACAGAAGAAACTTATGCTAAGGGAATTACTGAATTAGCAAGTGATGCAGAAGTTGGAACAGATCCACTAGCATACTTAGGGCTAGATGATACAGTATATGAACTTGATATTCATAAGCACCGTAATAATGACTGTTTCTACCACATTGGTTTTGCCTATATTGTTGCATCAGTTTTAAATAAAAAGGTAACACTTCCATCTATAGAGTTACATGAAATAAAAGAAGATGTTAACGATTACTTTAAGTTAGATGTAAAAACAGATGCTTGTCCTTATTACACTGCTAAAATGGTAAGAGGCGTAAAAATAGGTGAGTCACCAGATTTCATTAAGAAAAGACTAATATCTGCAGGAATGAGACCTATAAATAACGTTGTTGATATATCTAATTACGTAATGCTTGAATATGGACAACCTCTCCACTTTTTCGATAAAGATAAATTAGGCAATAAAATACTTGTTAGAATGGCTAATGATAATGAACCTATAAAGACACTTGATGGAAAAGAAAGGGTTTTGACTTCTAACGATATTGTTATAACAGATGGAGTAAAACCAGTTGCAATCGCAGGTGTTATGGGAGCTGAAAACACTGATGTTGATGATAACACTAAAAACATTTTAATAGAAAGCGCAATATTTGATGCTTACAAAATAAGAAATACTTCAGGTAAATTAAATTTAAGAAGCGAAGCATCGATAAGATATGGTAAAGGTTTAAACTATGAATATACGCTTGACGCCATAAATAGAGCTTGCTCATTGCTTGAAAAATATGCTTCTGGTGAAGTATTAAGCGGAATAGTTATGCATGATAAAGTAGATAAAACACCTAAAATAGTGGAATTTAAGAGCGATGAAATAAACGATATTTTAGGAATAAAAGTTTCTGATAGCGATATGGAAAAAGAACTTGATAGATTAGGTTTTACATATGAATATAAAGATGGAAAGTTTAAATGTACTATTCCTCCAAGAAGACTAGATGTTGATCCAAGGGTAAATGATATTGCAGAAGAAATAGGCAAATTATACGGATATCATAACTTAGTTTCAACACTACCTAATTGTAAGACAAAACAAGGAAAATATGTTGGTGATGTATTAATTAGAAAAACTATTTCTAAAAGACTTAGAGCACTTGGGCTTAATGAAGTTAAAACATACACTTTAACATCAGAAGAAATGGCAAAAAAATTCAAATATGAAGATAAGGAAAACAAATATTTGCCAAACCCAATGAGTAGTGATAAATCTGTTATTAGAACAAGTATTCTTCCATCACTTATGAATACTTATGCTTATAATAAAAAGCGTCATGTAGATGACATTAACATTTATGAAATTGCTAAAACTTATGATGTAAACTATGAAGAAGATACAAAAATCGCAATGCTAATGAGTGGTTGTTATGTACAAAATAGTTGGAATAACAATAACATAAAGGCTAATTTCTATTTAGTAAAGGGTATTATAGAAAACCTTTTAGACTTTCTAGGCTTTAAAAATAGATATAGCTATGAAGTATTAGAGAGCGATGACTTCCATCCAGGTATGAGTGCTAAAGTATTAATAGATAGAGAAGTAGTTGGTGTATTTGGAAGAGTTCATCCAATGACAAATAAAGATGAAATATATGTATGTGAACTTTCTATGACTAAATTAATGAAACCAGTTAAACCGCTTAAATTTAAGGAAGCTCCTAAATATCCAGAGGTTGTAAAAGACGTAGCATTTATTGTTAATAAGGATATTACTTGTGAAATGATAGAAAAAGTCATTAAAAAAGCTGGCGGAAGACTTCTTAAAGACATAAAGGTATTTGATGTTTATACTGGCGATAAAGTAAGAGAAGATGAAAAACAAATAGCATATTCATTAACGTTTAACGCAGAAGATAGAACTTTAACAGAAGAAGAAGTAATGCAAAAATTTAATGAAATAATAAAAAAAGTTACTGAAACAGTTCCAGCAACTTTAAGAGATAACTAATTTAACTGAGCTTTTAGAATTTCTAAAAGTTCTTTTTTTAATTCGTCTTTAGCATTTTTCCATATTAGTTCCATAAATACTCCAAGACCAGGTAAAGCCTCTTCTAATCCTTCTTTAATAGTATCATTTATAGATTCTTCTATTTCACTTTCGTTATCTCCTTTAAAATTATCTATAATGTATTTTCTTATGCTTACGTCTTTCATGTAAACCATCCTTTCAGTTTAGTTTTGGCATATGCTTTACATTTTATACATCATTTTATTGATAAAGTTTAATTAAAATTATATAATTAAGTAAAATAAAGGAGGAATTAAAAATGAATTCAGATTATTACGTCGATACTTCATATGGTGTGTCAACTTCATCAGGACTAACTGGTGCAATTGCGGCAATGGGATTATTTTTTTGGATTTTGTCTATGGCACTAGGTATTTTGAAGATTGTATCATTATGGAAAATATTTAAGAAGGCCGGAAAACCAGGTTGGGCATCCATCGTTCCAATATATAACATATATATTATGTGTGAGATAGCAGAAAAAGAGTGGTGGTATATTTTATTATTGTGTGTTCCATTTGTAAATATATATGTAATGATAGTTTTATATAACGGTATGGCAAAGAAATTTGGAAAAGGCGGAGGATTTGTTGTTGGCATGATTTTGTTGCCGGTAGTATTTTTTCCAATGTTAGCATTTGGAAAGGATGCTACTGTAGTTAACAATCAACCAAATACTTCAAATGAAAATAACATGGCAGATAATACGTTAGGTACCAATGCTAACGCATTACCTAATATGAATGAAAAGACTATGATAGCAAACGAAATGGTTACACCAAATAATCCGGTTATGAGAGAACCCGTTATGAGTAACCCGGTAGGTAACGTACCTTTTGGCAACACTAGCGCGGAATCAGGTTTAAATTCACAAAATGTAAACGTAGGACAGAATATAGAACCATCTTTAGAAAGCAATCAAAATATTCCTGCAATGGATGAACATGTTATGCCTCAATCAAATGATAATGTAGATCCAACGTTTAATAACGTAGCGCAAGATAATGTCCAAACGCCTGTTATGCCAAATACTATGGATGCAGCACAAAATGTAAATGTAATGCAGAATATAGGCCCATCTTTAGAAAGCGTTCAAAATACTTCTGCAATGGACGAACATGTTATGCCTCAATCAAATGATAATGTGACATCCCCAACGTTTAATAACGTAGTGCAAGATAATGTTCAAACGCCTGTTATGCCAAATACTATGGATGCAGCACAAAATGTAAATGTAGGGCAGAATATAGGGAAATCTTTAGAAAACGTTCAAAATAATACGGTTATGAATGAACCTGTTATGCCTCAGCCAACTGATAATGTGGTTCCATCATTTGATAACGCAAATAATAATGCAAACCAAAGTATAAATGAAGAAGTTTCATCTAACGCAGAAAATACTATGAATATGTCGCCTTCTACTCAGAAAGAAATGTTAGATATTAATGACGAATCAGATGCAGCATTAGAAAATAATATAAATACTTCAAAACATACTTCATTATGGTCTAATAATAGTCAAAATAATGGACAAATGTAAAAGAGCAAACAAGCTCTTTTTTCTTTTTCTAACCTTAATAAATTTCAATTTAACACTATTCATGATATAATGTACTTATAGGAGAATTGATATGAAAAAGGTAATATTAGTAGACGGAAATAATTTGTTATTCAGAAGCTATTACGCTACGGCATACCAAGGAAACTTTATGAAAAATTCTAAAGGTTTTCCGACTAATGCGCTATATGGCTTTGTTAATATGATAAATAAAATAATAAACGATGAAAAACCAGAATATATGCTTGTTGCATTTGATAAAGGAAAGACGTTTAGACATGATAAATATGAGGATTATAAAGCTGGAAGAATAGAGATGCCAAACGAATTAAAACAGCAGTTTCCAGTTGCAAAAGAAATACTTACAAACCTAGGTATTAAATGGTTTGAAATAGATAATTATGAAGCGGATGACATCGTTGGTACATTATCTAAAATGATAGACGATTGTGATGATTATAGAGGATTAATCGTAAGTAGTGACAAAGACTTGCTTCAACTTATAACTGATAAAGTTATCATGAAAATGCTTAAGCCTAAAGACTACGTAATGATGACTAAAGAAACTTTTTTTGATGTATATGGTCTTACTCCAGAAAAAATGATTGATATAAAAGCCCTCCAAGGAGATTCATCAGACAACATTCCTGGTGTTAAAGGAATTGGTGAAAAAACAGCTCTTAAACTTTTACAGGAATATGGAAGTTTAGAGGCTATCTATGATAATTTGGCATATATAAAAGGTGCTGTTGCAACCAAATTGATAAATGGAAGAGACAAAGCCTTTGAAAGTAAGGATTTAGTTACTATTTACAAAGAAGTTCCGCTAGGTTTTGGACTTGAAGATACAAAAATAACAAATGGAAATTTGGAATCCTTAAAGAAAATGTATGAGAACCTTGAATTTTATTCATTTTTAAAAAATATGAAAGTTCAAAAAAGTCACGAGAAACTTTTAATAAATGAAATAGAAGATGTAAATGAGTTGGAAAACTTAAAAGCTCCAGTTTCATTTTATATAGAAATAGACAAAACAAACTATCATTTAGGACAAATACTTGGAATGTCTGTTTATGATGGTAATACGGTTTATTACATAAAAAAAGATCTTGTAGTAAGTGCGATTAAGAAGATATCAAAAATAGAAAAATACACATACGATTTAAAGAAACACTACGTTTTACTAAAAAAACTTGGCTATCAAGTGGATAATGTTTCATTTGACCCAATGATTGCAGCTTATCTTCTAAACTATAACGTTAAAGATGATATTGCATATTTGGCAAATCAGTTTGGATATGACATACCATTTTATGAGATTATAAGTAAGACAAAAGTAATTGATGAAAATAAAGTAAAAGAACTTGTGTGTGCAAAAGCAAGGTTTATCTACGAAGTAAAAAATGAGCTTGAAGAAGAGATGAAAAAAGAAGATTGCACATACTTATTTGAAAAAATCGAAATGCCACTTTCAATTGTTTTAGGTGATATGGAATATGTTGGAATAAGAGTAGATAAGTCTGTCCTTAACAGCATGAACACTGAAATTGAAGGAAGAATTAAAGAAATAAGTGAAAAAATATACGAACTTGCAGGTGAAAAGTTTAATATATCATCCCCAAGACAACTAGGTGAAATACTATTTGTTAAACTTGAAATTGGTAAGGGAAAGAAGACAAAAAACGGTTATTCAACTGATAAATCGATTTTGGAAAAATATAGTGATAGACATCCAATTGTTCCTTTAGTGTTAGAACACAGGATGTTAACAAAACTTCAGAGTACTTACATAATTGGTTTGGAAGGAAATATTTTACAAGATGGTAAGATTCATACGATATATACACAAACACTTACAAGAACAGGAAGACTATCATCTGTTGAACCTAATTTACAAAATATTCCTATCAGGACAACTTATGGCAAACTTATAAGAAAAGCATTTGTTCCTGAAGAAAATTCAGTTTTGCTATCAAGCGATTATTCACAAATAGAATTACGTGTTTTCGCTCACTTTTCAAAGGTGCCAAACTGGATAGAAGCATTTAAAAATGATATGGATATTCATACGCGCACCGCGATGGACATTTTTGACGTAGGAAAAGATGAGGTAACTCCTCTTATGAGAAGGCAAGCTAAAGCAGTTAATTTTGGAATCTTATACGGAATTAGTAGTTTCGGACTTGCTGAAGATTTGAAGATATCGGTTAAAGAAGCTAAGGCTTTCATCGATAAATATTTCGAAACTTATAATGGTACTAAAGTATATATGGATAGTGTTGTTAAAGATGCTTATGAAAAGGGTTATGTTACAACAATAATGAATCGAAAACGAAGAATTGATGAACTTAATAATACCAATTATATGATAAGACAGCAGGGTGAGAGAATGGCTTTAAACACGCCTATTCAAGGCTCTAGTGCCGATATTTTGAAAAAAGCAATGATTGATATTTATAACGAATTTAATGAGAAAAAGCTTAAGAGTAAAATGCTTTTACAAGTGCACGATGAACTTATTTTCAATGTTTTAAAAGATGAAGAAGATGTGGTAAAGGAAATCGTAGACAGATGCATGGATGGTGCATATAAATTAGATGTACCACTTAAGGTAGATATTGAAACCGGCGATAATTGGTATGATGCAAAATAAATAAAAAAGGTGGGGTTTAGATGCCTGAATTAGCAGAGGTTGAAACAACTAAAAGAGATTTAAAAAAGATTTTAATAGGTAAAAGAATTTGTAAGGTAGAAGTATTTTTAGATAAAATCGTTTATAATAAGAAGGATGAGTTTATCAAAAATTCAGAAGGACAAACGGTTTTGGATGTAAAAAGAAGAGGAAAGTGGCTTTTATTTGAACTTGATTCGAATTATATAATAATTCATTTTAGAATGGAAGGAAGATTCTATTTATTACCTCTTAATGAGAAGAGGGATAAACATGATTATGTTATTTTCTATTTTGATGATTTTTCTCTTCACTTTAATGATCCAAGATTATTCGGAAAAATGGAAGTTATTAAAAAAGATGATTTAGAAAAATTCTTTCTAGATAAAAAATTAGGACTTGAGTATACTGATTCTAATTTAACCCCAGAGTACTTGAAGGGAAAGTTTAAAACCCATCACACTGATATTAAAAAAATGCTTTTAGACCAGAGCTACGTGACTGGGATTGGCAATATTTATGCTGATGAAATATTATTTGCTTCCAAAATTAATCCGAAAAGTTATGCGGATAGACTTACTAAGCCAAAATTAAAGGAAATAATTGATAATACTAAGAAAGTATTTGAACACTCATTAAAATATAAGGGAACTTATCCAAATATAGATGGTAAGAGAGGTACTTTTGAAGAACATCTTATGGTTCATAAAAGACAAGGTAAGAAGTGTTATAATTGTGGTAGCATTATAATAAAGGAAAAGGTTGGTGGCAGAGGAACATATTATTGTCCTAAGTGTCAGAAAAAATATTAATAGTTGATATATATTAATTAAATATCATTTATAATTTTTTTGCTTTTCTTTGAAAAAGCGTTTTAAAATGAAAGAACCTAAGTGTAAAGAAATTTGACATTTCTTGTCGTTTATGCTATAATACTGCTACCAATTGGGTAATATGCATAAATGATGATATCCCAATTAGATGAAGGGGGTTAAATTATGAAAGGATCTTATATTTTTGAATACTTAAATGAAAATGAGTTCAAAAAGCTTGAACGTTCTGTTAAGAAGTATAACATGCTTGCTTATAAAAAATTAGTATTCGAATTTTATCCTGAAATGAAGGAAGGAAACTTTTTAGGTAAATTAGTTAGTGTAAATAGTAAAGAAAACACAAGGAACTATGAATTAAAGTTGCCAACCGATGACTTATTTATCAGGGTACATGGTGAGATAGTTTTACATTATTCTGTATGTGAAAATTCTCATACAATAATTCTTGAAACCATCACTCCAGAGTCACTTTTATCAGAAGGTCATAGACAAGAGCTTCAGGCATATAAGGGGGTAATGATTTCAAAGGCCAACAGAGATAAGGATAAGTTTAAGATTGATTTATTAAATATGTTACAAAACGGCGAGTAATCGTCGTTTTTTTGTTAAAAAAATTAATTTTTTTATCTAATCATATTGATTAACTTAAAAGAATATGATAATATATAAAAGCAATGAGAAAATTATACGGACCCTTAGCTCAGTTGGTTAGAGCATCCGGCTCATAACCGGGCGGTCGTAGGTTCGAGTCCTACAGGGTCCACCACTAAGTGCGGGTATGGCGAAATTGGCAGACGCGCTAGACTTAGGATCTAGTGGAGTAATCCGTGGGGGTTCAAGTCCCTTTACCCGCACCATTAAGAATTAGAACATCAGAGCAATCTGATGTTTTTTTATGGTGGCGGACGAACCTACGACCAATAAAAATTATTAAAATTAATAATTTTCATAAAATTCGACTTTTTTTGATCTAACCAACTGGTAATATAACACCTAAAAAAAGGAGATTCATTATGAGACAAGAATTTTTTAAAATAATAGAAGAATTTTTAAAACTTAATGAAAGGGGATACGTAGAAAGCATTAGTAAAGAAAAAAACTCTTGCGGTTTAACCTTAGAACATCTACTTGGAAAAGAACCGGATAGTATGTTCTTTCCGGATTATAATGGCGTAGAACTTAAAACAACCACCAGATTTAGCAGATACAATATAAATCTTTTTTCATTAACTTTTGACGGCCCTAGTTTATTTGAGAGTAACTATATGCTGGAAACGTATGGAAAAATAGATAATTTATTACCTCAAAAAAAGACTTTATATGCAAATTTAAAATTAAACCAAAAAGTACTCGTTAATGAAAAATATTATTTTGAATTAAAAATTGACTATGAAGATGAAAAAATTTTTATAAAAATATATGACATAAACATGAACTTCATAGAAGATAGGTGTTTTATCTATTTTGATACCATCAAGAGCCGCGCACAAGTGAAACTAGACAAGCTAGCACTTATATATGCAAGTAAAAAGAAAACCGAAGATAATTTATTTTACAGATATTACAAAATAAAATGTCTTAAGTATAAAGGATTTGAACAGTTTTTAAAGTCTTTAGAAGATGAAACTGTTAAGCTAGATATTATGTTAAGGTCTGTAAAAAATGAAGACAAAGTTTCCAAAAGAGGTAATAAAAACATGAACTTTTCGTTAGTTAAAACCAGAATAAATAGATTATTTGATAACGTTTTCACATACGAAGATTAAAGTTTTGGTTGTAAAACTTATACAATGTTAGTATAATATAAATGAAGATATGGAGTTGATTTATATGTTGGTTGCAAATATAACTAAATGGATTACGTTAATAGCAATTATTGCACTTGTCATTTTTGTTATAAAAACTGGGATGAAAATAGTAAACATTCTAATAATGGTTCTTATGCTTGCTTTTGTATGGTATTCATTTTTTACAGAAGAAGGTTGTGCAAGGCTTTCTGTAGCTTTATCTGGGCATCCTTTGATAGCTTATACAACGGGTATGGAAAGGCAAGATGATATTTCAACTAATGATACCACTTATTATAAAACGACTAAAGACGTTGTTATAAACGGAAAAAAGCAAGAATACGTTAAGTGTTATACAAAATGGATTATTAGGATACCAAATATTGGAGATATGACTAATTAAAGTCGTATCTTTTCTTTTGTATGATTTTTTTAACGATAATGAAAGAAATTAAAAAATATAGAATCACTAAAGTTAATTTTATTTTACTAACATTATTAAAAAAGTTATTGCTATTTAGATGTAATTGTAGTAAAATAATATTGCATTTGGATGCTTAGCTCAGTTGGTTAGAGCACTTGCCTTACAAGCAAGGGGTCATAGGTTCGAGTCCTATAGCGTCCACCATTTTAAAAAAAGTATTTTCAAAACGAAAAAAATGTGTTATAATGAATTAGTAATTTTCAAATGGACTGTTAGCTCAGTTGGTAGAGCAACTGACTCTTAATCAGTGGGTCTAGGGTTCGAATCCCTAACAGTCCACCATTTAAAGAAATAAGCAAGCTTTACTTGAAGGCTTGTTTTTTTGTTTAATCAAAACCCCTAGACCCACTATTACATTTCAGCTTAAACTATTTTTCTAATTGAATAATTTAGTTGCTCTCCAACTGTAAAAATAAATTGTATCTTTTTTAAAAATATGTTATTATTTTTATAGTATATGGAGGATAATGTTATGGCTTACATAGATTTAGTTGTGCTAATTGTTTTGTTAGTATTTGTGATAATATATTCAAAAAGGTTTCAAACTTATATGTTTGGATTTGGAATGATAGATATTCTATTTAGAATTCTTAACTTAATAAATGGATTTATTCCAATAAAAGAGATAAAAAATTTTATAAATACATACATTCCAGCATCAATTCCGTCTGTTATAAATCATTATACAACGGGAATTTTTAACACCGTATTAATATGGGTATACATAGTTATAATGGCCGTTTTCTTATATTATATTGTAAGAGTATTTGTAAAGCGAAAAAAGATATAATATGCATAATTTAATTTTACACTAACCACCAAAAGTTAGTGTTTTTAAAACCTTATTTTGTTATAATAAATAGGTACATCATATGAGTGGAGGAATAAAAATGAACGAAAGTATTGTAAAAGAAATAAGTACAAATTTAAACATAACTGAAAATCAGGTAAATGTAACCCTTCAAATGTTAAGTGAGGGAAATACCATACCTTTTATCGCAAGATATAGAAAAGATAAAACAGGTGGCCTTAGCGAAGAAGAAATAAAAGTAATTGGTGATGCTTACGATTATCAAGTAAACTTACTTAAAAGAAAAGAAGACGTAATAAGGCTAATTGATGAAAAGGGACTTTTAACTGACGAATTAAAATCACAAATAACAAATGCTACAAAATTAGTTGAAGTAGAAGATCTTTATAGACCGTACAAAGAAAAGAAGAAAACCAAAGCAACAGAGGCAATTAAAAACGGACTTGAACCACTAGCTAAAATGATTATGTCTTGTCCTTCAAATGGTGATATTAAAAAATTATCCGAAAGATTTATTAATGAAAACGTAAAAGATGAAACAAGTGCATTAGAAGGTGCTAAATACATAATAGCAGAATGGATAAGTGACAATGCAAGTTTCAGAAAATACATAAGATCAAACATGTATAAATATGGCACATTAGTTACTAAAATTAAGAAAAATGCTAAAGATGAAAACAAAACATATGAGATGTATTATGACTATAGTGAAGCCGTAAGCAAAATAAAACCACACAGAATACTTGCTATTAATAGAGCTGAAAAAGAAAACGTAATAACTGTTAAAATAGATGTAAATGAAGAAAAAATAATAGAATATTTAGAAAAGAAGAATATAAAAAACGAAAAGAGTTTTTGTGCTTCGTATATAAAAGAGGCGATAGAAGATAGTTATAAAAGACTTATTTTTCCATCAGTTCAAAGAGAAATTAGAAGCGATTTAACCGAAAAAGGAACGGATTCTGCGATTGATAACTTTGGAAAGAACCTAGAAGCATTATTGCTTACTCCGCCTATGAAAGAAAAAGTTGTTCTTGCTTTTGACCCAGGATTCGTTAATGGCTGCAAAATTGCGGTTATCTCAAAAACAGGTGATTATTTAGACTCTTGCGTAATAAAGCCATTCTTAAAAAACATTAATGAAGAAAGCATAAAAAAATGTAAACTTGAGATTTTGGCATTAATTAAAAAATACAATGTCGATGTAATAGCAATTGGAAACGGAACAGCATCACGTGAATCTGAAAAATTCTGCGCAGACTTAATTAGAGAATACAACGTTCCTTGTAAGTACGTGATCGTATCAGAAGCAGGGGCATCAATTTATAGTGCATCTCCTATTGCGATAGAAGAGTTTCCAGATTTAGCGGTTGAAAAAAGAAGTGCCGTATCAATTGGTAGACGTCTTCAAGACCCTTTATCAGAGCTTGTTAAAGTACCTCCAGAAGGTATTGGAGTTGGGTTATATCAGCATGATGTGGCAGGTAAAAAGCTATCTGAAAGTTTAGATTTTGTTGTATCAAAGGCAGTTAATAGTGTGGGTGTAAACATTAATACTGCATCACCATCTTTATTGAAATATGTATCTGGAATTAAGAAAAATAACATTGATAAAATACTTTCGTACAGAAAGGCAAACGGAAAGATTTCATCTAGGGAAGAAATTAAGAAAAAGAAACTTTTAAGTGACAAAGTATATGAGCAAGCAATTGGTTTTTTAAGAATACCTGAAGGTGAAAACATACTTGATGCAACAAGCATTCACCCAGAAAGTTATGATATTACGCTTTCATTATTAAAAAGTTTAGGATTTGATGTAAAAGACGTTGGAACGCATGCTTTATCAGATAAACTTTCCTCATTAGATATAGAAAAATATGCTAGTATGTTAGGTACTGATGTATATACTTTAAGTGATGTTGTATCAAGTCTTCAAAAGCCAAACAGGGACCCTAGGGATGATTATGCGCAGCCTATTTTAAAGAGTGATGTTTTATCAATTGACGATTTAAGCGTAGGCATGAAACTTCAAGGAACCGTAAGAAACGTTGTTGATTTTGGGGCATTTATTGATATTGGACTTCATAATGATGGTTTAGTTCACATCTCTAAAATTTCTAAAGATTACATTAAGCATCCATCTGATTTATTAAGCGTAGGTGACATAGTAGATTGTTACGTAATAGCGATTGATAAAGATAAAGAAAAAGTGTCATTATCGCTAATAAAAGAATAAATTAAAAGAACTAGTAAATGGAATTGTTTTTAATATAAACTTTTCCACTATTATCTAGTTCTTTTTCTTTTTCATAATCATTTTTAATTTTTATGTATATATCTTTTATTTCTTCTTTTGAGTAGCTAGCTTTTATTAAATCATATTTTTCTAAGTAACTTGTAAGTGGTACTGCACTTATAATGTCAGGTCCGGTTTCTACCCAGTATGTTTTATCTTCCCTGTTGTACAAAACAGCGTATACTTTATAATCTTCTTTTAAAACGTCAGTGTAATAATACTCTGTAACATCGGATGATTTTTTTGATAAAATTGTTCTTTTTGTAATTTTTATTTCCGTTTTTTCACCATCCAATGTTTCTATAACATACCAATTAAAATCATTCATTTTATCAAATGTCACAAAGTTATTTAAATCTGAATCCGAGTAAGAAAAGCTTACTTCATTTTTATCCATAACGTTCGTATTTGAGCAAGCTGTAAAGAGCATCATAGCACTCATTGTTAAACTTCCGATTCTTATGTATGTTTTTTTCTTCATAAAATCGCTTCCTTACATAAAATTAGCATAATGATTATATATTTAAATATATTAAATTGTCAATAAAAAATTAATTTTATTTGTTGACAAAAGACAATAAATGAGTATTATATTTTTGCAGGAGATATAACTATGGAAAAAACTGGAAAACAAAGTGAATTATTAAAAAAGAAAATATCAGAATATAAAGAAAAATTAACGGCAGCAATTAAAGATTGTAATCAAGTTTATATTACAACTCATTTAAATGAGGATTATGATGCAATTGCATCAATTGGCGCTATGGCGCTTATTTGTAAACGTCTTAAAAAGGCTCCGTACATTGTTGTTGACCAAAAAGATTATGATAGTTTATCAGTTGAAAAAAGTGATATGTATGAATCGTTAAAAGACAAAAACTTTGTAATTATTAATCTAGATGATTTTAAAAATAACAGAGTAGAAAACTCACTTTTGATAGTACTAGATACTAATAAAGGATTCATGACGCCGCTTAAAAATAATTATGATGATTTTAATAACATAATAGTAATAGATCATCATAAAACGGATGATAATACTATAAAAACAAAAAACAAGTTTATACTTCCAGATATGGTATCAAGTACTAGTGAAATGATGTATTGGATTTTAAAACAAATGAAAATAAATCCAAAAGATAGACTTTATAATAATTTCTTGTTAACTGGTATTTTGCTAGATACAAATAAAAAGGATAAAAATATGTATCCATCTACTTATCTTTGCATAAGCAATTTAGATACTCCTTTAAAGACTGATAAGGACAAGGTTGATATGTACTTTTCTACTGATTATGAAAGTGATAGGAGAGTTCAAGATTTAGTAGATGAAATGGAATGGATAACAATAAGATATGGCATTGCAATAGATAATAGTAAAGTGTATTCTAAAGAAGAAGTTGCAAAGGCTGCTGATTATTCATTAAAGTATACATCAGAAGCAATTATAACGTTTGGTAAGGCTGAAGATGGAGGATACCACGTGAGTGCAAGGAGCAATCGTGGTAATGTGGACATTGATGCTATCATGGGTATTTTAAATGGTGGTGGAGGAAATAGTGCAAGTGCATCTTGTAGTACTTTATACGTTGATGGAGATACTTTATCGGAAGAAAAAGAACAAATATTTGAAAAGATTAAAAAAATCATATATTTAAGATCTAGAAGAAAAAAGCCAAAGAAGGGTAAGTAAATCCAGTTTTGGCTTTTTTTATTTTGCATAGTTTAGTACTTGACAATGCATAGTACTAGGTGTTATTATGTAACCGTGAGGTGATTATTATTAATACTCAATTTAAAAAGGGCGTTTTAGAGCTATTGGTATTGTTAATTGTAGAAAATGAGGATAAATATGGTTATGAGATGGTTGAGGAAGTGTCAAAAGTAGTTGATGTTAATGAAGGAACCATATATCCAATATTAAAAAGATTAACTAATGAAAATTATTTTGAAACATATTTGAAGGAGTCGACCGAGGGTCCACCTAGAAAGTATTACCATTTAACCATTCTTGGTAAAAAAAGAAAAGATGAGTTATTAAATGAATGGACAAGGTTTAATAAAAGTGTAAGTAAATTTATAAAGGAGAGTGGCAAATAATGAATAAGAAAACATTTTTAGGTAATTTAAGAAAAAGACTTAATGTACTAAGTAAAGATGAGGTAGATGATATTTTAGAAGAATATGAGGGCTATATTAATGAAAAAGTATCTTCCGGTAAATCAGAAGAAGATGCTATAAAGGATTTTGGTAGTTTTGATTCTTTAGTAAAGGAAATATTATCAGCTTATAAATTAAATGAGAACTATGAAGATAGTGTAAAGGAAAAAAACTTATTTTCTGAATTTATAGATAATTCTGTTTCTTTTCTAAAGGACCTTGTAAGAAACATAGGAAGTCGTTCTAAATCTGATATCATTAAGTTTGTTTTTGAGTTTATTGCGTTGTTATTATTTATAGCAATTCTTAAAATTCCTGTAATAATAATAGAAGATGCTGGAAGATGGCTTTTTGAAAGACTTATTTCACCATTTGGAGATGGCCTTGGAATTATATGGAAATATGCAATTGAAATAATTTATTTATTAATATCAGTAGCGGGTATAGCTAGTTTTGTAAAGAAAATGTATATTGGTGATGATACAAACGAAAATAAAAAAGATTCTGTTAAAGGTAAGAATTCTAAAAGAATAGAAAAGTGCAAAACAGATAACACATCTAGTAATTCGTTTTCTAACGTTTTAATTGTACTTTTTAAGGTGTGTTTGATATTATTTGTTGTTGTGCCTGCTATATTCAGTTTTTTAGTAGCGTTTGTCTTAGTAATAATTGGTATCGTTTTATTGATAGAGAAAGTTCCATATTTAGGGATATTCTTATGCATGCTAACGTATTTAATACTCAACTTTTTATTCCTAGATTTATCTTTTAAATTTATTTTTAATAAAAAACTAAATTCTAAAGCATTAATTATAACTATAATATCTACTATTATTTTGTTTGCTGTTGGAATTGGGTTATCATTTTATGAGGTTGTTAATACAACGTTTATTGATGCAGTGCCTAAAGACATAAAGCAACTTAGCAAAGAAAAAGAAGAATTATATTCTGATAACTTATCATTAACTTGCAAAAACATTTATCATACAAATTGCGAATATGTAATAGATGATACATTAGAAGATAAGGTAGTAGCTGCGGTAACTTATTATGATTATAATAATGAAGCAGATGATAACTTAAATGTTTCAAGAACTAAAAACGCTGATAAGCTAAAAGTAAAAAATGTATACAAATTAATTTTAAGTGGTTTAAGAAAAAGAGAATTTTATAATTTTGATAATATAAATAATGTTACTTTAACCATTAAATTAAGTACTGATACTAAAAATAAAATAGATGAAAAAGAAAGAAATGAAAGTTGTTTTGGATACGAAAATTGCACCTGTGATAACGAAGGGGTTTGCTCCGGATATAATGATGAAGATTAGAATTAAAACTTCTAATCTTTTTCCATTCGTGATATAATAATTTTATTAACAGGAGGAATTATTAATGAAAAAAGATGTAGTAGAAGCAATAATAGAAATACCTTTTAGATCTCGTAATAAGTACGAGGTAGATCATGATACTAAAAGGATAAAATTGGATAGAGTTTTATATTCAGCGATGGGATATCCAGCAGAATATGGATTTTTAGAAAACTCATTAGCACTTGATGGTGACCCACTTGATATATTAGTAATAGGTACAGAACCAACATATCCAGGATGCGTAGTTCCAGCAAGAGTAATTGGATATTTAGAAGCAATTGATAATGGATTTGAAGATTATAAGTTAATATCAGTTGTTGATGTTGACCCAAGATATAACGAGGTTAACAGATTAGAAGATTTATCTCCATTTATATTAGATGAGATAAAAAACTTCTTTGAAAATTATAAAACTCTTCAAAAGATAGAAGTAAAGGTAGGAAAATACCACAATAAAGAAGATGCTTTAGAATTAATTGAGACTTGTAAAAAAAGATATAAAGACGAAATGGGGAATAAATAATGGAAAAGAAAACATCTATTATAATTGCTGTAGTAATATTTTTGATAGCAGCTTTGGTAGCAGGTTTTTATGAACTTGTTATAGATAAGGATATTGAGGAGAATATTGATAAAAAAACAACAAGCATAAAAGAAACTAAAAACACGGAAGAAAAACAAGATAAAAAGGATGATGAAATGATGGACGGAGTAACACTTAATTATCAATCTTCTATAAGAATAGAAAAAAATAATGAAATCATTTATTTTGATCCATATAAAATTACGGATTCTAAAAATGATGCAAACTATATATTCATAACACATTCACATTATGATCATTTTTCTAAAGAAGATATAAAGAAGGTTATGAATGATAATACTAAGTTTGTAGTTACAAGTGATATTGAAAGTGATATTAAGGCACTTGGCGTAAGTGATGGTAACATACTTGTTACATATCCTAATGAAACACACGAAATAGGAGACTTAACATTTGATGCAATTCCTTCATACAACATAAGTAAGTCTTATCATAAAAAATCATATAACTGGGTTGGATATAACGTTATAATTGATGGAACTTCATATTTTACAGTAGGTGATAGTGATGTAACAGATGAACTTAAAAATGTAAAATGTGATGTTATATTTGTTCCAGTAGGTGGTACTTATACAATGACTGATAGTGAAGCATCTAAATTAGTAAATGAGATAAAACCTAAGTATGCAGTTCCAGTTCATTATGGTGAAGTTGGATCAGATAAAAACGCATCTAATTTCGTTAGTCAGTTAGATAGCGATATAAAAGGTATTATATTAAAGTAGTATTATGAATAAGATTGATGAAAAGAAGAAAAAGCTGAAAACATTTAACGTTAAAAAAGACATAAAAAGAGTTTTAAAAAACGGTGCATTTTTAATGCTTTTAGCACTTGCAGTAGAAGCTTTTACTTTTAAAGAACCTTATTCTATTGTAACGGGATTATTTTTACTTAGTTTTTCTTTTGTCTTTTTTCCGTTTCTTGATAAATTACTATCTTTGATGAAAATAGAGTTTAATTTTGCAAATAAATCATTTATCGTAATAACATCTTTAGTTATCGCAGCTTATTCTATTAAACCTGAAGAAGATAATTTTCTTAAATGTATTTTACCAGGTTTAGAAATTATTTTAACTTGGATAGTTACCATGATATATAAAAAAATAATCAATAATAAAAAGTCAAGATTGCAATAAGAATCTTGCTTTTTTGTTTTTTTAAAATGTGCTATAATATTAAATATGAAAAAAAGGAAGTGGTACTTATGAAGAAAAAGGTAGTAATAGGAATGAGTGGTGGTGTTGATTCATCAGTCGCTGCAATTATGCTTCAAAAACAGGGTTACGAAGTAATTGGACTTTTTATGCGTAACTGGGATTCTTTTGCAGATGGGGAAGTAGAAGGTGCGCCAACAACTGATGAGGGAATATGTCCTCAAGAAGTTGATTATAACGATGCTAAAAAAGTATGTGACAAACTTGGAATACCACTTTATCGTAAAGACTTTATAAAAGAATATTGGGATTATGTATTTACTTACTTTTTAGATGAATTAAAAAAGGGAAGAACGCCTAATCCAGATATTATGTGTAATAAGTATATTAAGTTTGATCAGTTTGCTAAAGAAGCAGAAAAACTAGGAGCAGACTATATTGCAACAGGACACTACTGCAGAGTAAAAGATGGGCAATTAATGCGCGCTAAAGACGACAATAAAGACCAATCATACTTTTTATCACAGGTATCTAAAGAGCAACTTAAAAACGTCTTATTTCCGATAGGAGATATGATAAAGCCTGACGTTAGAAAAATAGCAGAAGAATATGATTTGGTAACAGCTAAGAAAAAAGATTCAACCGGAATATGTTTTATTGGAGAAAGAAACTTTTCTAACTTTTTAAAGAATTACTTACCAAATCAGCCAGGAGACATAGTTGATATAAAAACTGGTAAAAAAGTAGGAAATCATATAGGACTTATGCATTATACAATAGGTCAAAGAAGAGGCCTTGATATTGGTGGAACAAAAGATAGGATGTTTGTAGTTGGTAAAGATTTAAATAAAAATATTTTGTATATAGAATCAGGTAATGACGAATATTTAATTACAACTTCTTGCATTGTAGACCAAATAAACTGGACTTATGAAAAAAAGGAAGAAAAATGTACAGCAAAGTTTAGATATAGACAAAAAGATGTTGAAGTTAGCCTAGAGTGGTTAAATGATGATGAAATATTAGTTAAGTATCCACAAGGTGTTAAATCAGTAACACCAGGACAAGCATGTGTATTTTATGATGGTGATATATGTTTAGGTGGCGGTATCATTAAAGAGGTAAGGAAAAACGGAGAAAAATTATGGTATTTATAAGCCATAATTTTTTTGTTATAAATAGTTTGTTATGATATAATTAAAAAGAGGATGATAGTTATGGAATTTATTAATCATTTAGGTTATAACTCAGTTGTTATATTAACATTTTTCTTTATATCTTTAATAGCGCTTATACTAAATTATATAACCAAGGGTAAGAGCAATAATGTTTTATTTTCATCTTATAGAAGTAGTTTACTAAAACCACTTACTTACGTAAGATTAGTAACTCATATATTTGGTCACGCAGATTGGAACCATTTTATGAATAATTTTTTATATATTCTTTTAATTGGTCCTATGATAGAAGAAAAGTATGGTAGTAAGAATTTAACCATTATGATTTTAGTAACTGCTATTATAACAGGAATAATTAACATGATTTTTACAAACAAAAAAATTCTTGGTGCAAGTGGGATTGTATTTATGCTTATAGTTCTTTCTTCATTCGTTAATATAACAACTGGAAAGGTACCAATAACACTAATTTTAATTTGCATTTTCTACGTTATAAACGAAATTATTTCAGGAATATTTAAAAAGGATGACATATCACATACCGGGCATTTAATTGGAGCTTTATGTGGATTTATATTTGGATTTTATGTGTTTAAGTAAGTTAGAACTATTATTTTATTATTTATTCAAAAATATTATTTGCTGTTGTGGCTTTAATTCCTAATATTGTGAAAATAGTAAAAGGATATTACAAATATGAAAGTGATACACTTAAGTTTATTTTAAAGTTAAGAAGTAGTGCTTATGATAAGATGTCAATCGGAGAAAAAATCTGAAGTTCTTTCAATGACATCATATTAATCTGGATACAAAAAAACAGCCTTAACATTAAGCCTGTTACTTTGACAAGTAATATCATCGCTGTTTTTATTGAAAATATAATAATATTATCATAATTAGATTTTAGATTGTTTTATTATTCGGCATCATAACAATCGACATTATGTGACTTTTTGTATTCTTCACCAGTTATAGAAGATAATGTTTTTGAATATAATTTACCATTCTTATAAGTTACTTGTATTTCAGAAAGAACTACATTATCATTTGAACATTTAATTGCGCCATCGTTTCCTAAATCGTCTAAATAATATGTAAATGAATTTCCCTTTACTTTATATCCATAACATTCGCTTGATTTATAGTTGCTACAATATTCCATATCCCCATCAGTTATCATTAATTGTTCACCCTTGGTATTAACAACTAATAAATAATTAGAATCAATGTAACTCAAATCAATTATAGCAATATCATCAATTACATCAATACTTTCAATATTTGATGCCATAATATTTGGTATTTTTTTACCATAAACGTATATATCATACACATCCTCTGGAAAATCATCATTTTTATTAAGTTTTAAAGTAACTTGTTCTTTATCAAACTTATTTGATGTATTTTTTGCAGTGGTAGTAGTCTTGTTTTTATTACTGTTATTACTGTTATTACTGCCACTTTTAGAATCATTTTTATTTTGTTTGTCATTAAAATAATATCCTATTCCAAATGCTATTGCTATTATTACTATTAATCCCATAACTTTCAAAACTGTTTTTATCATTATAGTTTTATTTGATGGTCTACCAACATCATTTTTAAATACTCCCATATTTACTCTCCTTTAAATTATTGTAGATAAATATTATTTTATATCTACCTTATACGTTTATAATAACAAATACCCCCCTCGGAGTCAATTGTTTTTTTACTTGTTCGCAAAAAAAGAAGCTTAATTTGCTTCTTCAATATTTTCACTACTAGTTGTAGTTTCAAATGTAATCATTTTATCTACTAAGCTTTCAAAGTTTTGCTTTAGCGTGTTTTTTTCTTCATCAGTCATAATTTCTTCTGAATCAGAATTAATGGTATCAATATATACTGCCACAACATTTCCTTTGTTAACAAATATAACTGTTGGCGCCTGAATTCTTTTGTTCCCATCATCATCATCATCAGTTTTAATATAATCTGATAATTTATCTGCTAACTCCTGATATTTCGTAGTATTATTATTATCTCTCATATCTTTCAAGTATCAAAAAAACTAGTGATGTGTTTGTTATTGCTAATTATTATTTTCTTTTAAATAGTCTTTTAATAAAACTTTTTGGTTTTTCATTTATATCACCATTATATTTTAATTCTGTATTATCAAATGTCATTAAATCCCATGAACCTATACGACTTTCGTGATATTTATTACCATTTAAAAATGGTATTTCCATTGTTTCCTTTGATAAAAATACATTATTAGGATCAGACTTGTGATAAGAAATATAATTAGATTTAGATTTTGATATAGCTTCAATAGTCATATCTTTTTCATTACTTGTTTTTATAAAATAGATAGGATCAAAGCCAGAATCTGAATATATCTTTTCTAAAATAATTCTTTTAATATTTTCAATGCTTCCAAACTTTTGAGATATAAAATTTTGTCTAATGGATAGGATACCATCACATTTTGAAATAATATAACATTCGTCTTGATTATCAAATAGATTATCTATTAATTGATTGATAGTATTTTTATCTTCTATGCTTACAAATTCCTCCGATGATGATATTGAGTCAATGTCCCTTGTTATTCCTATAATATCTCCTTGTTCTCCAATAATCGGCTCTTCATCGTTTACGAATACTCCTTCTATATAAATTCCGAAATTCTCTACATAAGGCTTAAAAGCCAATCTATAATCAATAGTGGATTCTTTAAAAGCATTATTAACAGACGTTTTTATTTTCTCAGTGCTAAATATTCTAATTACTGGAGAGTTTAATTCTAAAAGCGCTAAATAGTAATCATTTGTGATAGGACTTTTACTTAAAGGAAAGGATGACCCTTTTGGAGCATGATAACTTGATGATTTTATAAGATTATAATTATCACTTACTTCTACATATTCAATTCCATTTTTAGATATCAACAAATTTTCTTTCATCCTAGGCATTGCTAATTGTACTTTTCCATCATAAAAATATTTATCTCTTATTTTATAAATTTTTTTCATAATTTCCTCCATTATAAATTTTAAATATTCTCTTTCAGCTCTGACAGTTATTATATATAATTGATGTATTTTAGTCAAGAAAGACAAATGGCATAACTGTAAAGAATACAACTTTAACAAAAGTATTAGATTCTTTTAAATATAACTTTCAAGTTTTATTGGATAAATTATTAATGTAAATATCATCAGAATAATTAAAAACAAGAAACATTATATTGTTGATAATTACTTTGTAAGACACAAAAAAATCAATCTTTCGATTGATTTCTATATATCAAGTTCGAACTATTTAGTTCGAACAGATTCGTTAATGGAGCCATAAAGGTTGAAGTCGGATAACCTTTATTTTTCTATATAATAGGTAATAATAAACTACTAACTGATATAAGTATACCATGAAAATACTAAATTTTAACAAAAAAGTGATGATAATTATTAAGCAGGATAAAGGGAATGATAGCACTACACTAATTTACATTTTATAAATAAAGGATTTATAGTGCTATCATTTCTTATTTTACACTTGCAAAATTGAGTTAAAAATATGGCAGAACTCTACCATACTTTCAATTTATCCCTTTTAATTAAAGGGTTTGTAAGGTTCTATTTTACTTCCAAATGTTGGATGAATCTTGGATGTTTTAATTTAGTAATAAAATTTACCAAAATGCTGGTATAATTATATATTGAAGTGACAGATAAATAGTAATTTGTTGAAACAGAGGTACCATTATGAATGAAGAAATAAAAAATGACATGATAAAATTGTAAAACTGGTTTTCTAACCAACAAGGACCTGGAAAAAAAGTAACGATTTAATATACAAATTCTTTTGAAGATGAAGATAACATAAAATGTATATTTTTTAAATATAAGAAAATATAAACAAAAAATAAGAATTAAGATGCAAAATAAAGATTATATGATACAGAAAATGCATTCGAGATTCAGAAATGTAGGTAAAAAGGGGCAATATAATGTATTCTAAAAATGAAGAGGAAATATTTAAAATTTTAAATAGTAATATTGATGGATTAGATAGTAAAGAAACTGAGAAAAGATTAAAAGATTATGGACAAAATATTATTCTAAATAAAAAGAAAAAGGTTTGGATTTTAAGATTTTTAAAACAATTTAACGATACCATGATCATCATATTATTAGTAGTTGCACTACTTTTATATTTTTATGGATATTTTTATTCTCACGAGTATACTGATACTATTGTCATACTTTTTGTAGTTTTTATAAATGCTATTGTTGGATTTATACAAGAAGAAAAAGCCACTTTAGTATTAAGAGATTTAAAAAAATATGAAACCAGCACTTGTAAAGTTAAAAGAGATGATAAAATAATAGTAATAAACACTAAAGAATTAGTTCCAGGAGATATAATATATTTAGAATCCGGAGAAACTGTTCCTGCTGATATTAGAATACTTTCATGTGAAAGTTTAAAAGTAGATGAATCAGCGCTAACTGGAGAAAGTGTTCCAGTTCAAAAAAGTTCAAATGTTTTAAAAAATAACTTAATTCTTCAAGAACAAAAAAATATGTTATTTTTAGGAACAAGCATTACTAATGGAAAAAGTACTGGTATAGTTGTAAGTACAGGGAAAAATACTGAGATAGGTAAGATTGCATTATCACTAAATGAAATTGATAGAATAGAAACACCATTACAATTAAAAATAAAAGAACTTTCTAAAAAAATTACATTTATAGTATTTATTATTTTAATTTTTATATTTATTTTAGCTTTAATTAATAAATACACAATGCTTGAAATTATAATGCTATGCTCATCACTCGCAGTGGCTGCTATTCCAGAGGGATTGCCAACTGTAATTACAATAACATTATCCGTTGGAATATCTAATTTAGCAAAGAAGAAAACAGTAGTAAAACAAATGCAAGCTGTAGAAACACTTGGAGCAATAGATATTATTTGTTCTGATAAGACAGGTACTATAACGCAAAATAAAATGACTGTTAAAGAAGAATATGTAATAGATGAGAATATGCTTAATTATATATGTGCTCTTTGTAATGATGGCCTTATTTATGAAGATAAATATGTAGGTGATCCTACAGAAACTTGTTTATATGAATATCTATATAATAAAAAAATCGATTCTCTTAAATTGAGAAAAAAATGCGAGAGAATATTAGATATACCTTTTGATAGTAATAGAAAGATGTTTACTACTTTAAATAAAATTGATAATGATGTATATATATTATGCAAAGGTAGTATGGATTCTCTAATTAAAAAAGTAAATCTATCTAAGATTGAAAAACAACAAATTTTAGATAAAGTTAAGAATTTTTCTAAAAATGCTTTAAGAATTTTAGGGTTTGCTTATAAAAAGTTAGATTATATACCAAAAGATATTAAAGAATTAGAAGAAGAGGAAAATGATTTATCTTTTGCTGGTATTTTAGGAATAATAGATCCACCAAGAGAAAGTGTTAAAAAAAGTGTCATTTTATGCAAAAATGCTGGTATTAGACCAATAATGATTACGGGAGATTCTATAGATACTGCAACTGCTATTGCAAAAAATGTTGGAATTATAGATAATGATAATGAAGCAATACTTGGGAGTGAACTTGATAAATATAATGATGAAGAACTAAAAAATATCGTTAAAAGGTATTCTGTGTATGCAAGAGTAAATCCAGTTCATAAAGAAAGAATTGTTTTTGCACTTCAAAATAACGGAAAAATTGTAGCAATGACTGGAGATGGAGTAAATGATGCTCCTGCTATTAAAGATGCTCATGTTGGTATTGGAATGGGTATTACTGGTACTGATGTTACAAAGTCTGCATCAGACATAGTCTTGATGGACGATTCTTTTTCAACAATAGTTGTAGCAGTTGAAGAAGGAAGAAGAATATATAATAACATTAGAAATAATATTGTATTTTCATTATCAAGTAATTTTGCTGAAATATTTACTATTATTATAGGACTACTTACTAAAACAACAATTTTATTACCGATTTATATTTTATTTATTGATTTGGTAACTGATTCTATTCCTAGTATATGTTTATCTTTTGAAAAGAGTGAAGATAGCATAATGAATAAAAAACCAAGAGGCATTAATAAACCATTATTTACACCATTTATAAAATCATGTATCGCATCTTCAGCTATCATTGAAACTATATTTGTAGTTCTCACTTACTTTATTAGTTTAAAAATGTATGGGCAAGAAACAGCTATGTCTTTAGCACTTCTTTCAATGGTAGTACAGGAGATAGTTTATTCTATATCTTGTAGAAACTTGAAAGAGTCAGTTGTTAAACAAGGATTATTTTCTAATAAAGCAATGAACTACGGATTACTATTGATACTTTTAATTGAACTCATAGTGTTTGTTACACCTATTGGTAAATTAATAAGTATAACATCAATAGATATTAGTTTGATATTAATAGTATTCTTAATAAACTTTATGGTAATATTTATTTATGAATTAATTAAGCCATTTTTAGCAAAATGGTTTAAAGATTAGAATACATAAAATTGTAAGTATGCATTTGAAGTTATAATTACTACTTGTCTTTATAAATAGTAATTTTCAAAGCAAATGTTAAAACCCTTTGACAAAGTTCCAAAGATATTTGGTAGATTACAAAAGTTTGCAAAAGTATAATTGTAAGTGAAAGGAAGGAATACGAATGAAATTAGGAGATAAGATTCAGAAGTTAAGAAAGGACTTAAAACTTTCACAAGAACAATTAGCAGAAAAGATTGATGTCACAAGACAAACAATATCTAATTGGGAATTAGGAGAAACATCACCTAATCCAGAACAATTGAAACTTTTATCTAAAGCATTAAATGTAAGCGTTGATGAATTGCTTAATAATGATGTTAAATCAGTTATTATTGATAAAGTAAGCAATACGGAAAAATTGGCAGGAATTATTATTAAAATTTTAAAAGTTATAGGAATATTATTTGTTATATATTTCATAATAGGTATACTTGCAATATTTTTATTCAATGTGAAAAAAGAAAGTTCAACAGAAACAATTACTAGCAATCAAACTACACAATTAGAATGTACTATTGATAATAAAACATATCGATATATGGTTGAAACTGATAGTGATGATAATTTAATTGAGGCTAGTGGAAGCAAATATATAGAGAATATTTTAACAAATAAAAAATTCAATCGAGGAAAAATAATGATTGAATATATAAATTCTTATTTTAAGGATAATGGTGGACATTGTTAAATAAATTACAATTTATTAGTGAGATTGGTTTGAAATATAACTTTTGAAAGAAAGAATAAAAAAATGTCACGGGATGATGATTTTGTCCATCTAGGGGTGATGATTTTGTCACACATAATATAATATAAAGAATTAATATAATAAGAATATAAATAATAATTTAAATTAATATAAATATTTATATTAAAAAACAAATATTAAGTTGTTACTTTACTTGTTTTAAAAATATTTTTATATAGCTGTGTTCCATCTGTACTTCTTATATTTGAAAAAATAATAGTAATTACTCCGAGTTCTAATTTGTTACTTTTAAATTTATCATTATCTTTTATAGGTATTATTCTTATTAAATCTCTCCAAGTTTTACCTAAAATATTTTCTTTATTGTAGATGTTTGTAATTTTTTTGTGGCTTTTACCTTATAAATCTTTAAATGATATTTTGATTTTAAAAGTATTTACATAAACGTCATCATTAGGTATTTATTATTCTTAATAACTATAATATGTGGCATAACATAAGCAACATTTGTACATGTAATATTTTTAATTGAATCATTACTTATAATTGGAGTAGTATTGTAAATCTTCAAATCATTTCAATTTTTCTTTTTAATTTATCGCTTATTTTTAACTCTTTTGTTTCTATATTTAACATAAAAAAGCTCCTTTACATAATAAAAAAACTAACTATTTCTAGTTAGCATTTATTACTCTCAGAAGTTAATTTTCTGAGTTTCCTATCAATCTGGAGCGATAGTTGAGTGATTACACAACTTTTTCTCACACGAGGATGATATATAAATCATCCAACTAATAATATTATAGCACTTATATATTTTTTAATCAATATAAGTAATTTGTTAATTCTAGCTCATCAATTGTAATAGCAGCTTTATCATATATTTCATTATAAGCAATAATTTTAATTAATCTTTTAACGTCATATAGCCATTGTACTGTAATCTTTTTAAAACGTTTTGGATTGTCAGTTGGAATAGGTAAATTTTCAACATAAAAGCCATCGTGTGAATAATAATTCCTAAGTGATCTTATTTCGCTTTCAAGAGTATTTATATCAATGCCTTTAAAAAAATAATCTTTTAATTTTGGATATTTTTTTAAATATTTTTTTAAAAAGCATTTATCTTTTCCTTTACCTTTTGCTTTTTGTTTTTCATAATCAATTACTTCTAAAACTTTATAGTATTGTAAGAATTCCATTTCATAATAACCAATCTCTTTATTAAAATTGATAAATGGCAAATACGTGTTACTATTTTCAAAATCTATGTTTAAGAATAGCGACAATATTTTTTGAAAAATCGTTTTTAATTCTTTTTTATCTTTACATATATTAAATGTTGGTATCTTTTCGGAAGAATACTTTTTTTGTTTGTAATTATAAAAATTATATGTTCTTTTTGAATAATCATAAATAGTTGCAATATAGCTTTTGTTTTTATTTAAAATACACATATGAAGTGTTGAATCAATTCTAGCCGATATGCGTAAAATATCGTCGATAGAAACACTTTTTTTAAATCTTATTTGCAAATAAGTGCTTGGTTTAATGGAAAAGTCATATATATTTCCACTAGGATTAAACGAGTGTATTAAATAAACACTTATTTCATTGTTGCTACTGTATTTTAATGAAAATAACTTTTTAGGTTTATTTGTTTTTGCTTTAATTGTTATTTCTTCTTTGATACCTTTTCTTTTAATAGATATTGGATTATCTGAATAGTAATATATTAATTTATCATTATAGTAATCAAATTTCTTTAATTTTGTTTCTGGTGTTATATGTTTTATTGGCTCTAATGCTTCACGACCAATTGCATACATTTTTGATATTATAGTTGTACTACTTATTGAACTATAACTAGTTGTCTTAATGTTAGCATTAAAAAAAGTTATTGGATAGTATTTACTATTAATGCCATAATATAGTTTTGATTCAACAAGTTTTCCTGGACCACTTGCAAACATTTCGAAAGAATCATATTTATCAACACCATTAACTTTTATTTCTATATAATCATCTTTTTCATTTAAAACAATCATATCTTGTTTTTCAACTTCAATTTTTTTGAATGGTTCCTTATCTATATAGCCTAGTTCATTGTTCAAAGACATCAACTCCTATAAGCATTATACCATAATAGATATAAAATTTATTGAAAGTATGGTATAATTATTAGTAGATAAGGTTACTTATTTGTTTGTGAGGTGTTGTTTTGAGTAAAGAAAAAGAAGAGAAAGAATACTTTTTTAAAAGTAAATTCTTTCTAAAATTATTTGGTATTCCTTCAATTTGTTGGTTTTTATTAGAATTGTTGGTAAAAGATGTTCCTAATGATGATGGTTCTATAACTACTTGGCCCGAGTTATTGCAAGAAACATTTATAGTAATAGCAGTTTGGTTAATAATATCTTTTATTATTGCATTAGTAGTAAATGAAGTTAGAAAAAGTAAGCCTAAAACAAAAATAGTTAAAGAGGTTCAATATATTACTAAACCTGATGATAAAATAACTGTTAATCCTGAAGAAATGAAGGAAGAAATTAAAAAAGAACTTAAAGAGAAAATGAAAAAAGAAGCAAAGAAAAAGAAAAATGAAAAATGTTTATTTTCATGTGAAAGTGTCGTTGATGGATACGAATATAAGAAAATGGCAAAATACTTTCCAAAAAGAATGTATTGGGTATTTGTTATTAGAGGAACAATTTTTAATGTAATTATATCAGCTTTAATTGCATTAACCACACAAAGTTGGATTGCAACATTAATATTTCTTATAGCATATGAAATATACTTGTTGATTTATTATAAAGTAAGGTTAGAGCCGATGGCAGAAAAAGTTCATAACGCAAGATTAAAACGTGGTGAAATTGAAGTTAATTTTGAAACAGAATTTTATGAAGATTATTTTATAAGAAAAGGAGAAAAATCTTCAGTAACAATAGATTATTCTGAAATTACTAGATGTGTTGAAAACGATACTAATTTTTATTTAGAATATGCCAAAAAAAATATGATTATAATAATACAAAAAAATAGATGTGATTTAGAATTAATTAGTTTTATTAGAAATAAGTTCAGTAATTTAGAAAATAATTTAGGAGATACATCTAGTTATAAAGGAATTAAAAAATCAAAGAATACTAAATTAATAAATACTCTTATGATAATACTATTCATTGCTACATTATGTTGTTTATGGGGAGCTATGTGGTCAGTATCATTAATAAATGAAATAAACCCACAACATGGATTTAATTTTACTAAAAACACTTGGGTATTTTGGTGTTGGTTACCAATTCCAATTTCCTCTATTATATTAGGATTTATATATAATGGTAAGGGTTTAAAATGTACTAAAAATATAGTTGCTGGATTTATAATAGGATTCTTATTATTAGTGTATGGAGCATTTAGCTTATTTCCTACTTTTTCAGAAGATTATAGTAAAATAAATGATTATAAACAATATATAGATGCAAGTATTCCAAGTAATGGAGAATTAGAGATTCAAAATTGGGAAACATATTTTGATGATGATAAAACTGAATATGCAATTATAAATGCATATTATGATAAAGAAGACGTAAGTATATTAGAAAATAGTATTGAAGAAAGTAATAATTGGATTTTAAGTACAAAACTAAAATCAGAACTTAAAATATTATTACCAACACAATTTAGATCTAGTGATAATGTTTATTATTCAATATATAACAAAACTACTAATGAATATAATACAATCCCAAATGAATCAAGAGAATATGAAATATATTCAATGTATTATGATAAATCTCTTAAACAATTATCAATACACAAATATAAATATAATTTTAATAAATAAAGATGATTTGAGTTATAACTCAAAATCATCTTTTTCTTTGTCTTTTTTATTTTCCCAACCTGTAATTCTATCAAAGGTTTTTTCACTAATAATTTTGTTATCATACATATTACTAATAACTTCTGAATATACATCTTCTTTATCTTTTCTATTAAACATTCTTTTTAAGAAGTTGATTAGTTTTTCAAATAATTGTTGTAATTCCTGAAGTTGAAATTTTAAATTAAAATTGTCTTTTCTATATTCATTGATTTGTTTTTCTTGTGTTTCTACTTTTTCACTTAAATTATCTACTTTTAATTGTAATGCGTCATTACTTCTTTTAAGTTTTTAATTCTTCTAGAATCCTGTCTAGCTTGTTTAGTTATAATATTTAAGTTTGCTGATAATCCTTTCACATTTCTATACTCATCAGTTGTTTTATCAACTTTACGAATAGAACCATTATAAAATGTTGATTTAACATTACAAAAATCACATATAAACTGAATTCTTGTTTTAAGTTCCTCATCAATAGGTATTTCTTTAGTTATAACTTTTAACATAGTTCACCATCCTTTCTTTTTGGGATGGATGATTTATAAATACAAAAAAATCATTCTTTCGAATGATTCATATATGTAAGTTCGGATTTTCCGAACAGATTTTTCAATGGAGCGAATCACATACAAATTACGAACTAAGCTCTCTTTCTATAAATATTATATATAAAATTCTTATGAATTTCAATGAAACTATATAAAATTTTTAAATTAAATGGTATAATTTATTTGAAATTATTGAAATTATTGAAATGATTGAAAAGCGAAAAAATAATGCTTACAGAAAAGTAAATGAAGAAATGATTTTATTGTATTTAGAAGTTGGTAAATTTCTATATGAACTAAAGGAAAATAGTAATTATGGTGATAAAATAACAACAAAAGCCTCAGATTTCATGAAAAATAATTATCCAACTATAAAATGATTTACTAAAAAAAATATAGAACGTATGATTCAATTTTATAGTACTTATAAAGATGATGAGATTGCGACACCACTGGTGACGCAATTGTCATGGACAAACAACTTACTGATTCTAAGTGGAGCTAAAAACAAAGAATAAAGACATTTTGATTTAAAATTGTCTATTAAAAAATAATTATTCAAAAAGAGAAAATGAATTTATATTTAGAAGCACTAGATAGAGATGTGAAAAAAGAACAAGAGAATCCAAGTGTTGGTGTTATACTTTGTAGTTCTAAAGATGAGGATGTTGTTGAATATTCAATTAGTAAAAATATATCTCAAACTATGATTTCTGAATATAAGTTAAAATTAATTGATAAAAAATTATTAGAAACTAAACTTAAAGAAATGAAAAATTTGATAGATAAT